>Ga0137403_10007257_pt1 | contig 12534 bp, 10 predicted proteins | sample CZOMad2_1_16fung_FD_122057 | JGI IMG/M metagenome (GOLD analysis project Ga0137403, IMG submission 122057) | Vadose zone soil fungal communities from Angelo Coast Range Reserve, California, USA - CZOMad2_1_16fungal (Hybrid Assembly) | ecosystem: Environmental > Terrestrial > Soil > Vadose zone...
AGAAACCGCATCAGCGCCGGCACGCCCTTGCCGTGCCCCGCAAGACGGGCCATGTCCACGTAATCGGCGCCGGCCTCCTCGAGCGCGAGGCGGACGAACTCGCCGCGGCCTTGAATTGCAGGCCAGTAATACAACTCATAGCGCATACCGATGTCCTCCGGGAAAATCTGCGCATTGCCCATGATGGGCATCGCGCAAGGCGCAAATCCGGCGCAGCAGCCGGGGATCCGGTTCGAAAGACCTCCGTGCGATGTGAGCCAATCGGCGCCTGTTCCGCCGGGGCGAGGTCGGAGGAGCGCGTATTGATGAGTGATATTAATCGATTCCCGTGAGCTTCGGCCTGCTGTCCTCCAGGAACCGGGCACATGAAGCGGCCAGGGGCCGCCCCCGGACAAAGGACTGTAATTCGTAGTCCCTTTGAACTATCTCTCAGTGCGGCAAGTAAACACAGCCCAGTCTCTACACTAGGCACAGCAGCCGCAAGTACCCCGCGCCTGGTTAGCGCGAAAACGGTGTGCGCCCTTCCCTGTGCGCGAAGAGAAAACGCTGGTGACTTTTTCGTACCGCGCAAACTCATGGTGTAGTACCCCACGAACTTATGGTGTACCGGATAACAATCGAGAGTAAATTTCTGAGAGCAGAGTTGTTCGACCGGGAAACCATGGAAGAAACAACCGCATTTCTCGACGTCGTTACTCGGGAGAGCGGCATTCATGGGCGCTCAAATATCCTCATTTACGTTCATTCGTCAGCGCCGATATTTCATGTCGAATATCACGGGTTCATCGATTGCTTCAAGGAGATTGCAAAGAAACCCGGACACCAGATAGCTTTGCTCGCGGATAGCAAGGATCTATATATTTCGCACGAATACCTGGAGTTGCGCGCGCGACAGTATGGGTTGAATGTTCGCAATTTTCGAAATGAGGCGGCAGCACTCGAATGGCTTGCAAACCGGCGTCGGGCGCCAGACCGGCGTGGGCAACAGGAACGACGCTGGCGTCAGGAACCTCTCAAGCATCAGGAACGGCGTCTGCACCCGGAACGGCGTCAGAGGATGCGGCGTGGCGGCCTGGAAAGTCCGCTTTAGCCCGATAGTAATCGGCGCAGCAAAAATGCGGACGCAGCCCGGTTTCCCGCCACGGGCTCAGTCATCCTTGCTCTTGAATCATCCCGCGCATGAATTTTGCGTGGGCTTATGATGTCGAACGTGAAAGACCAGACAAACAACGCGTTCCCATAGGCTATTCAGCATCGGACGACGCGGCGACCTGGTGCCCCGGCCGGATTGCGCGAGCGCAGAACGGTGCAAAAAGATCAGGAGAAACATATGGAAAGGAGGGCTCGCCGTCGAAGCGCATTGGAGCCCATCTGCATTCCGCACCCCCTGATTGCCGCAGCCTCGCTGTTGATCCTTGCCGCCTGTGATGCCTCACCTGAGCAGGATCTTGTCGCAAAGGGACGACAGATTTTCTTCAACGAAACCTTCCAGGGTAATGGCAGAACCTGCGGGACCTGTCATCCGGCCGAGAATAACCTGACGCTCGATCCCGCGTTCATTGCCACGCTTCCTCCGACCGACCCGCTGTTCGTGGCCGAATTCAATCCGGACCTCAAAAAGAATTTCGAGAATCCTAGGCTAATGCGTCAGTTCGGGCTGATCCTGGAGAACCTGGACGGCTTCGCCGACCTCGAAAAGAAGTTCGTCATGCGTGGCGTGCCGCATATGCTCGGGCTTCGGACTTCGGTCGATAGCCCCCAAGGGCCGCGCACCGGCTGGTCCGGCGATGGCGCACCGGGGGACGGTTCGCTCCGGTCATTTGCCACCGGCGCAGTCATCCAGCATTTCACCAAGACCCTGAACCGGATCCCGGGGCAGGATTTTCGTCTGCCGACGGAAGAGGAACTCGACGCAATCGAGGCGTTCTCGCTCTCACTTGGCCGGCAGCACGACCTGGCCTTGCCCCTGCCCCTGAAGGGCATCGTGCCGAAGCGCGGGCAGGAAATCTTCCTCGACAACTCGCTCGGAAAGTGCAACCGCTGCCATGCCAATGCCGGGGCGACCGCCAACTTCGGCGCCGGGAGCATCGGCAACGCTAACTTCAACACGGGGGTGGAAAATCTTCCGGATCAGCCCGCCGACCTGAGCGGCGAATTGAATCCAGCCGATGACGGATTCCGCACCCCGGGCGACGGTACTTTCAATACGCCGCCGCTGGTCGAGGCCGCCGAAACCGGCCCGTTCTTTCACAACAACGCCATCGAGACCATCGAGGGGGCAGTCGCTTTTTACGACGGCGAGGCATTCAACAGCTCACCCGCGGGCAAACTTCTGGCCGCTGCAGATCCCGATGGCGTCGGCATAGAACTCGACGGCACGCAGATCGTCGCCATTGCCGCATTCCTGCGGGTGATCAATGCGCTCGAGAACATCAGGCAGAGCGTCGAACTCCTGGAGTCCAGCCGGAGCAAAGGCATTGCGCATCGCGCGGAGGCGAAGGAGCTCATCACTCGCTCGCTCAATGAGACTCAGGACAGCATCCGGGTGCTCGAGGGCGGCGGTTTGCATCCGGAAGCCGTCGCGCATCTTCGTGAAGCGCAGACGTTTGCGAAAAAAGCGGCCCGCAGTCTTTTCTTCCGGGATCGACTGACCAAACAGGCCATCGAAGAACAGAATAAGGCGCGGGCTCAACTCGTCGAATCGTCCTGACCGATGCCCATGCCAATGATCACGAATCGAAGGAAGTTGGCAGCAATGCTCAAGCTCTTGGCGGGAGTTGCCGTCATGGGGCTCTGGCTCGGTTGCCTGGCGCAGGCTCACGGGCAGCAAATGACCGAGATGTATATCCCGATCGGGCAATCACCCGGAGTGTCCGGAAAGTCCAGCCTGATGGGCGCGATCGAATCGGTCAACCCGCAGAAGCACACGCTGGCGGTTTCCGGACCTTCGGGAATCCACGAGATACTCCTGACCGACCGCACCCGCATCTGGCTGGACCGGACTCAGGCGCGACTGCCCAACCTGACCGGAACCCTGGCGAATCTGCACAAGGGGCTGAAGGTCGAAGTGAAATTTCGCGACGCGGATCAGAAGCGGGTCGCAGAATGGATCAAGGTGCAGGTCGCCGAATCCGGCGCGCCCGCCCGCAAGCCATGACACGCGAGTGACTGTTCACGCCTGTCTTGCTTCATCCCTCATCCCTCATCCCTCATCCTTTTCATCCTTCATCCCTGGTTTTCCCGTCACCCGGCACCGCTTTTAAGTATCGGGCCAGGATGTCCTGCTCGGTCCGGGTACGCTGATTGGTAAGGCAGGGAAAGCGCAACAACAGCGTCACCTTGCCGGCGTCACCCAGCCGCACGGTTACGCGCGGGTCCGCAGACGGCATCACGATGAACTGCTCACCCTCCAGATCCCGCAGGGCTTTCTGGGCGGGAGCAACGAATTCCGAGCACACCACCCTGGCCGCTTCGATGAGTACCTCCTTCGCGGTTTCAAGACTGCTGCCCGGCGCGAGCGGTACAGCGACCAGCGCGAGCTGATAGTTACCCAGACGCGAATGATTTTTCAGCGCCTGGCTTACGTAAAAGCTGTTGGGGAACTGCACCACTCGCCCGGTGAAAAGATGCTCGTCGCTCATCTCCAGCACGGTGGTGGAAAACAGCGTCTGGTCGATGACCTCGCCCTTGATACCGTTGATCTCGATGACGTCGCCGAATTCGAAACTTCCCGACGTGGTGCGATGGATGTAACCGAGCATCGAGGTCAGCAGCTCTTTTCCGCCCAGCACCAGAGCCACGCTCAACGCTGCGAGGGAAAGCGCGGCGGCACGCAGCTCCGTGCGCCAGATGAACAACAGCGCAAGGAAGGCGATGAGGAATGAGAAGTTGCGCCAGAAAACCGACGCGCGGAGCTTGGTCTCCCGTGACAGCCACCCCCTGCCCCGCAACGCGGCCGAGATGACGATGTTGGCGAGAATCACCGCCGAAACGATGACGATCGTGCCGACGATTTCCGTCCCAAGTCCGGTGAGAAATGAATCGGATACCATGTTCCGTCCAGAGGCCTTCCAGGTCCGGCAAAGCCACACGGCCTTGGCTCAGACCCGTCATTCTAGCGAAATTGATCCGCTGCCTTCCTTTCCTTCATCCTTCATCCTTCTGCCTCACATGCACCCGGAGGGGTGTCATCCTTGCTCTTGAAGAGCTGCCCCATGTCCACGCCGACGGCGCAGCGCACCGCGTCCTCGACGGTTTCCAGCCACACGAACTCCAGCTTCTCGCGCGCGGCCACGGGCACGTCCTCCAGGTCTTTCTGATTGCGCTTGGGCAGCATCACGGTCTTTATGCCCGCGCGCAACGCCGCCAGCACCTTCTCCTTGACACCGCCGATCGGCAGCACCAGCCCACGCAGGGAAATCTCGCCGGTCATCGCCACGTCGGAACGCACCGGCCTGCCGGCAAGCAGCGACACCAGCGCCATGAACATCGCCACGCCGGCGCTCGGGCCGTCCTTCGGCGTCGCGCCCGCCGGCACGTGCACGTGCAGGTCGGTCTTCTCGAGTGGTTCGCCGCTATACATTTTCGCCAGCGTCAACGCCGCTTGCGCCGACTCCTTCATCACGTCGCCCAGTTGCCCGGTGAGGATGAGCTTGCCGGAACCCGGGACCTTGGTGGCTTCGATGAAAAGGATGTCCCCGCCCACCGGCGTCCACGCCAACCCGGTCGCCACGCCGGGCAGCGCCGTACGCAGCGCCAGTTCATCCTCGAACTTGCGCGGGCCGAGGATGGCATGCAAGTCCGAAGCATCCACGGTCACGCTTTCGGCATGTCCTTCGGCGATCTTCATCGCCGCGGAACGCAGTACCGACCCGATCTCGCGTTCCAGATTGCGCACGCCCGCCTCCCGCGTGTAGTCGCGAATGATGGTCTTGATCGCGGCTTCGGTGAGTATCGCCTGCTCCGGCTTGAGGCCGTTGGCTTCGAGCTGGCGTTTCACAAGGTAGCGCATGGCGATTTCGAGCTTCTCTTCCTCGGTGTATCCCGGGAGATGGATCACCTCCATGCGATCGCGCAGCGGCCCGGGTATCGTGTCGAGCACGTTGGCGGTGACTATGAACATCACCTTCGACAGGTCGAAGTCCACGCCGAGGTAGTTGTCGCGGAATTTCGAGTTCTGTTCCGGATCGAGCACCTCCAGCAGCGCACTCGACGGATCCCCATGGAAGCCGCCGGCGCCGAGCTTGTCGATTTCGTCCAGCATGAGCACGCCGGTGCGCGATTCCGCGCGCCTGATCGCCTGGATGATGTTGCCCGGCAGCGCGCCGATGTAGGTGCGCCGGTGGCCGCGGATCTCAGCCTCGTCGTGGGTGCCGCCCAGCGCCACGCGCTGGAACTTGCGCCCGGTAGCGCGCGCGATGGACTGCCCGAGCGAGGTCTTGCCCACGCCCGGCGGGCCGACGAAGCACAGGATCGGACTTTTCCCCGCGGGGTTGAGCTTCTTCACCGCTAGATATTCCAGGATGCGGCGCTTGATCTTGTCCAGGCCGTAATGGTCCTCGTCGAGCACCTTCCTCGCTTCCGCGATGTCGATCGGCTTGCCCGGCTCTGTTTTCCAGGGCAGCTCGCTCAGCCACTCCAGATAAGTACGCAGCATCGAGCCCTCGGCGCTGCCTTCGCCCATTCTCCGCAGGCGCTTGAGCTCCTTCACGGCGTGCTTGTGCACGTCCTCGGGCATGCCGGCATCGTCGATGGCCTTCTTCAGTTCCTCGATCTCCGCGGCGGTTTCCTCGCCTTCGCCCAGTTCCTTCTGGATCTGGCGCATCTGCTCGCGCAGCACGTGCTCGCGCTGGCGCTCGTCGAACTCCTTGCGGGTCTTGTCGCCGATCTCCTTGGAAAGCCTCAGCACCTCGACACGCTCGCCCAGCAGCGCCAGCACCTTGTCGAGGCGCCGCTTGAGGTCGAAGGTTTCGAGTACGGTCTGTTTTTCTTCGTTCTTCACGTCCAGCAGGTTGGCCACCATGTCGGCCAGAAGCGCGGGCGAGTTCATCGCCTGCACCACGCCCGCCAGTTCGTCGGGCACGTTCGGCAGCAACTGGATGGCCTCGATCGCGCGCTCCTTGAGTTGCAGGAAACGCGCCTCGATCTCCGGGCTGGATTCTTCCGCGGTCTCGACCAACGCCACGCGCGCCACCATGAACGGCCAGCCGTCGAGGAATTCCAGCACGCGGAATCGCGACTGCCCCTGGACCACCAGGTGATGCGCGCCTTCGGCGCCGGTGATGTAGCGCACTATCTGGCCGGCCGTGCCGACCCAGTGCAGGTCGTCCGGCCTGAGTTCGTTTTTCTCCGGGTCGCGTTGCAAAAGGAAACCGGCGCGACGCTCGCTGCGGGCCGCTTCCTGCGCCGCAGCGACCGAGGACGGGCGGCCCACCGTGACCGGCGACATGATGCCCGGGAACAACACCGCATTGCGCAGCGGAATGATGATCAGCGCGTCGTCCGGCAGCGGCTTCAATGCCGCGGCGGTGCGCCCGGCATTGGGCGCCGGCGCGGACTTGCCTGCGTCGTCTGGCGAAAGCATTTTCTGCATCGTGGGCCAGAAATTCATGAAGACTCCTTCTTGCTGAAAATGAGCGTGAGACACCCGTCCTGCAACTTCCTGCCGGCCAGTGCGAGCGCCTGCGTGGGCAGGCCGATCCGGCGCTCGAAGCGTCCGTACGGAATTTCCAGCGCATGGATGCGCGCCGTGCATTCGCTCTCGGATGTTCGGAGCGGGAATGGCCTGTGTGCGGATATGGTTATCTCACCGGGTTCGAGCTTCACCGCGACCGAATCAGCAGCCGCGCCCGGCAGCGCCACGTGCACCCGGACTTCGTCGGCAGTCTCGACGATGTCCACCGGCGGCTCCCAGGCAGGCGCTTCGGCCGCAGCCGGGCGAATGAACTGCCGGTGCAGCCGGTCGGCTTGCTCCAGGAGCGAAAGGGCTTCGCTCCACATCAGGCGGGAAAGGTCGCGCGAGTTCATCCAGGGTTCTCCGTAATGAAGCCTACATGGCGGCGATCAAGCGGGAATCAAGACGTGCAGTCGGGGCGGACTTCTCTTGGGGACTTTCAGCGGGTTGGCATGTTCGGCCGCGGACAGGCAGCGTGACAGCCCCACGTAAGCGTACACCTCGGGACACAGTGAAGCTCAGACGAGGGTGTCGGTGGTCGTAACGTACTGAATACAGGCCCCGGTTATTGCGAAGGTCCCTACAACGGTAAAAAAGCCCGGACGGCTTCCGATCCGCCTGCGCAAATCAGACGGCAAAGCGCGGCTTCTTGAGGCCGATCAGGTAGGGCAGCGTCCGAATGATGACGCCCCAGGTCTCGCGCATCTGGGCAAGCCGGGTGACCTCGGGTTTGGGCGGAAGCTCGGCCGCGACGTCCTTGATGTCGACGAAATAGGTCTGCACCGGTCCCAGGCCTTCGAATTCCTGAGGCAGCGACTGGGTGTGCGTGCGAATCTTTTCATCGCTCAGGCGGAACAACGGCTCGGACAGCAGCATGTACTCCGGCAGCGGCACGGTATTCTTGAGCATGCGGTGGACCAGGATCACATCGAGTCCGGCGAGCTTGCTGACGCGCTTTACGCGCTGAATGGCGACTTCGCCGAGGTGCGCCACGAACTTCACGCTGAGCTGCCGCGCCCCTGTGCATCCCTCGCATGGGCAAGTATTCAGCGTCGCGATGTTTTGCCGGACCGTATGGAAGGCACGATGCATGGCGACAACCTGGTCTGCCGCCATCTGTGCGGACGCGGCATCCTGGGCATCCGGCGGCCACGCGTAGAAAAACGCGGCGTCGCCTTCGATCTCGAGCAGAGTCAGGTTCGGCGCCGCGTCGATCACCGCCTCCAGCAGGCGCGCCACCACGTCCTGCGCATGCGCGAGGCTCGTTTTGTGGGCCTTCATGAAGGCTGTATAGCCCCCGATGTCGGCGATGACCAGTAGGGCGGGACGGATTGTCACGATTTATGATCGCACTGCGGCGGGGAGATGTCACCCGTCGCCCGCGTGGCTGCAAGTTCGAGGTTCGAGGGTCGAGGTCCGAATGACACCATAAGGTCTTGAGTATCCTACGATCCCCCACACACCTCGGCCCTCGGCCCTGTTCTTTCGCGGCACTCAGTCCTGCGCCCTGAGTCCAGCCCTTGCGCCTTCACTGCGCTACGTCCTTGCACTTTCCGTGTTACGTGCGTCAGCGCATGGAACATTGCGACCGAAGGGAAAATTTTTCGAGTCCCAAGTCCTGCCTTTTACGGCGAGACGAACTTTGATTCCCGCCTGGTTGTGTGTTCCAATTCAACGGCACGCCATTGTCATCGTGCTCTAAATCATGGGGAGGACAAATGAACAGCTTCAGAAACCATTTCCTAACACGGATGTGGCTGATAGCGTTGGCGCTTTCCGTTTTCGTCGCCGGATGCGGCGGCGGTGGAGATGATGAACCTCCCATCCCTCCTGCTCGCCTTCTTGGCGCCGACGGCGCGGGGGGTAACCTGGCCAACCTGTACCTTCTGGACCCGGCGACGGGCGCAGTCACGAGCACCATCGGCGCGATCGGCTTTGCCGTGACCGGCATGGCCGTTCACCCGACGACCAAGGTACTCTACGGCGTTACCGGGGGTGCAGACCCGGTCAGTCCGGGCTTTCTCATCACCATCGACAAGACGACCGGTCTCGGTACGATCGTGGGGGATCTGGATCCCACGAATCCTCCGCCCCCCGTCCCGACGGTAGCGGATATTACTTTCACGTCGGACGGAACGCTTTACGGCTGGTATGAGGTTGCCGACGATCTGGTCACGATCGATCTGGCGACCGGCGCGGCAACGGTTGTGGCGGATTCGACGCTAGACACGAGGGGGGGATCGGGTATCGCCGCGTCTCCCGGAGATGTCCTATTCTTCACGGGTGATTTTGATAATGGCCCCCTCCGCACCGTGGACCGCCTGACTGGTCTCACCACTGATGTCGCTGCACTCAACGGTACGTCGGATAGCCCAATCAACGCCTTGGCTTTCAACGGCAGCACGCTCTACGGCTCGCGACTTGATCGCGGCGCCACTACTTCCGAATTGATCACCATCAATACCACCACGGCGGCGATCACCGTGGTGGGACCGAGCGTGAACCGTTTGGACGCCATCGTGTTTGATAACTGACGCCCCGTCCGGTCGTCCATCGCATCGGCCGGTTGCGTCTCCCCGGCTCCAAGACAGGCGCGCGAGCCAGGGAGGTATTTGGCCGAAACCGCGCAAGCCCTCTGCTCGCGTCCCTCCACGGGCACCGCGCACCTGCTGTTCTTTATCGTTGCCTTTCTCCGCACTGGGCACTGGGCACTTGCCCTTCATCCTTCTGCCTCACATGCACCCGGAGGGGCGTCATCCTTGCCCTTCCCTCCCGCCCGCCGAGCACGGCATAGGTGACGACCGGCTCGCCGATGCCTTTGACCGGCACGGCGGGCATCGGCATCAGTTCGAAGCGCGGATCGAGTTGCGCGCGCACCGATTCGGTGAGCAGGATGTCGTGGCCGTGCTCGCGCGTGAGCGCCTGCACGCGCGCGGCGAGGTTCAGGGTGGGGCCGATCACCGTGTACTCGCGCCGGTCGCGGCTGCCGATGAGGCCGGCGAGCCCCGCCCCGCGGTGGATGCCGACACCGATCGCAATGGACGGCAGCCCGCCGCGCTCGAGTTCGGCGTTGTAGCGCTCGAGGGCAGCACGGATGGCGAGTGCCGCCAGTACCGCATCGTCGCACTGCCAGGGGTTCGGCTCCAGTGCGCCGAAAAAGATGAGTATGCCGTCTCCGAGGAAGGTGCCGACGCGTCCGCGGTGCTCCGCGACGCTGTCGCTGACGAGCTGGAAGTAGCCGTTCAGCACGCCCGCCAAGGTCTTCGGATCGAGCCGCCCGGCCAGTGCCGTGTAGCCCACCAGGTCGGTGAACATGGCGGTAAACACCTTGTGTTCGGCGATGCTTTCCGGTCCGTCGGAAAACAGGCGTTCGACCACGCCTGCGGGCGCGAGCAGCGCGCAGGATTGCTGCAAGCGCTGCAGTTCGACCGCGGACGCCTCGATGCGCGCACGCAGCTCGCGCATCCGATGCTGCTGCCACGCAAACAGCGCGGCCGCAACCGCCAGCGCGATCAGGAGGAGCGCATAGGCGTAGCTCACGGCCGGCGCGGGAGCGCCGCGCGCAGCCGGCACAGGGAATTCGCCAGCGCCACCACGCCGAGCGCTTCGACAAACTGCGCCGCCGACAGCCGCTCGCGCAGTTCGCGTGCGCGGCGCTGGATCTGGATCGGCTCGTACCAGATGGTGTCGCGCGCAAACGCCAGCAGTGCGCCCTCGTCGGCGTTCAAGCCCGGGCCGCCGAGGTGCGCGAGAATCTGCTCCGCGTCGGCTGGGGTCAGGCCTTCGCCTTCGAGGACACCGGCTATCTCGTCACTGGAGCTCCGGCTGCCGAGACCGCGGCCGACGACCGCGAACATCAGCGCCTTGGAGCGACGGCTCAGGATGGGGGAGCCCCACAAGTCATCGAGCGCGGAGGCAAGTACGGGGCCGATGGGCGAGCCCTCGAACTGCAGCAGCAGCCCGGCGAATGGTCCCTGGGGCTGGCGGGCGAACGAAACCGGCTGCCCGCGCTTGCGCCAGCCGCGTACCGTGCGCGCGAACAAGGGGCGGAACAGGCGCATGAACCACCGGTCGGCGAGTTGCTCCCAGGAATGCGGTGGCAGCGCCGGGATGGTTGAAACCCGGTTGAAGAACGCAATGCAAGCAACAGTGAATGCGATCTCGCGAATCTCCGCGTCGCTGTAGCCGGCCGCGCGCAACGGCTCGAGGTCCTGCGGCGTCACCAGCGGGGTGGCGCGCGTCATTCGGCGCCCAAAGTGCACGGCGGCGGCGGCCTTCGGTTCCAGCTCACCGCTCGCAAGGCGCTGCTCGAGCTGTTGCATGCGCTCCTCGCTCATGCCGAGGACGCGCAACGCCATGCGCGTGACCGCGTAGCAGTAGCGGCACGAGTTCTCCCGGCTCACCACCAGCGCAATCAGGTCCACGGTAGAGAAATCAACGTGCACCAGTAGCCCATTGTCTATGCCCAGTCGGATTGCCGCCCTGGGCAGCCAGGGACAGCTCAGGAAGTAGCGTATCCAGCCCGGCGCGGCGCCGGTTTCGCGGCGCAACGCCAACTCGGCGGCCCGGTCGGGCGCCGGATCGAGCAGGCATTGGTCCCAGGACACATTGAGCAGCGGGCTCGCCATCGCGTTACTTTACCGCCGGTTGCGGCTCTTTCCCAGCACCGCAGCCGGTTAAATGTAGGGGAGCACCCAGATCAGCATGCCGAACAAGTAACATACGCCCGCCGCGACCAGCGTGAACGGCACGCTCCAGGACAGGAACTCGCGCAGCGAGACCTTGCGCCCTTCCTCGCGCTCGCAAATATTGAGTGCGGCGAATAGTGCGGGCGCGCCGGCCACGGTCAGGTTGCTTCCCAGGGTCCCGGACCACAGCAGCATCCACCACAGCGGCCAGGGTGGCACACCTTCGCTCTGCAGGTCCCGGATGGTGTAGAGAAACGTCAGGATGTACGCGTCGTGCTCGACGATTCCGACGATTGGAACCGTGCTCCAATAGAGCAGCGTGGCGCCCAGCGCGAAGTTCTCCGAGAATACCGGCCGTATCTGGTGTGCAAGCGCGTCGATCAGATTCATCTTCTCCAACCCGCCGACCAGCGCGAACAACGCGACGTAGAAGAAGATCGCTCGCCAATCGAGCTCGCCGAGGATCTTCTCGAGGGCCGGCGCCTTCACGCGCTCGCCCAACAGCTCGAGCGCCAGTACCAGCGTGATGGCGCCGGTCAGCGCGATGAAGCCGAGCTTCACGGCCAGCATCTCCCGGAACGCCATTGCCAGCACCGTCAGCAGGAACCACCCGACCACCACGCAGGCGAACAGGCGGTTCGGAATATGCGTCTCGATGCCGAGGCTCCCGATATCGACCGCACGCCGGCTGTGGGTCCGGAAGCCGTAGGCGTACATTGCCGCGAGCGTTACGATGAAAGTCGCCATCAGGATCGGAAAGGAAGAAGGCCGCCCCTGGCTCCAGATGAACTCCATGAACTCGGCTCCGGAGATGCTGTGCAGCATCTGCGGCGGAAGGTCCCCCAGCAGCAGGGCGGAGCCCATGAAGTTGGCCGAGAAGCCGATCATCAATACCAGCGGCGTGATCGGCAATCTGAGCGCGCGCGCCAGGGGCAAAGCCACCGGCGCCATCATCAGGATAACCACCACGTTGTCCACGAACATCGAGATCACGCCCGCCAGCATCGACAGAATCATCACCAACAGACCAGGGCGTCCGCCCGACAGCTGCAGCGCCTGTACCGACAGCCAGCTCGGCACGCCGGTCTTGCCGAAGTAACCGGCGATCATCCAGATGCTGATGAGGATGGCCATCACGTTCCAGTCGACGAGTTGAAACGCTTCGACCTCGGT
>Ga0137403_10007258_pt1 | contig 12533 bp, 8 predicted proteins | sample CZOMad2_1_16fung_FD_122057 | JGI IMG/M metagenome (GOLD analysis project Ga0137403, IMG submission 122057) | Vadose zone soil fungal communities from Angelo Coast Range Reserve, California, USA - CZOMad2_1_16fungal (Hybrid Assembly) | ecosystem: Environmental > Terrestrial > Soil > Vadose zone...
GCCGCCGCCACCTTCTGCCGGATCGCGGCCGCCCTCGGCCTCACCCTGGAGGTCCAGGCGAGGATCGCCGAGGTGGGAGCGGGGTGGGGAGAGGCGAGTTGAATGGCGAGTGCGCACCGACGACGGAAGGTGCCGCCATCATAGGTGAGGGCTCTAGTGCCCCCCCGCCGCCTTTCCCCACAGCTGCTCCAGCCGCCGGTCGCGGCCGCAGCCGGCGCGGTAGAACTTGTAGCGCAACGGCTCCTTCTTATAGAAGTCCTGGTGGTACTCCTCGGCGGGCCAGAACCGGACGAGCGGCCGGATCGGGGTGACGATCGGATCCTTGAAAGTTTTGGTCTTCGCGATCGCCTGCTTTGACTCCTCGGCCAGCCGCTTCTGAGTCTCGTCGGCATAGAAAACGATCGACTGGTACTGGTCGCCGATGTCGCAGAACTGGCGGCCGGTGACCGTGGGGTCGACGTTGTGCCAGAAGACTTCGAGCAGCTTCTGGTAGGTCACCTTCCTGGGGTCGTAGAGCACCTGCACCGCCTCGACGTGGCCGGTGCCGCCGGCCGAGACCTCCTCGTAGGTCGGGTTTTGGGTGTGGCCGCCGGCGTAGCCCGAGGTGGTCGCCTTGACTCCGTCGAGCTTGTCGAACGGCCCCTCCATGCACCAGAAACAGCCGCCGGCAAACGTCGCCTTGGCGAGGCCCGGCCCGTCGGGCAGGGGCGCCGGGGTATTGGCGGCATGGGGGTTGCTCGCCCAGGCCGTTCCCACGAGATGGACACCCCCCAGGAGCCAGAAAACCGCTCCGCCGAGCAGGATCCACAGCGCTGCCATCCACGTTCTCTTCACGATCGTTCTCCCTTCGTCTCCATCCTACGGCCGAGCCCCCCTCTCCGGACGCCTCCGGCAGACGCCCCGCGTGAGGCACCCCCTTGACAGGGACTTGACAGTTGTGCCACAGCTGGCCTAGCTTTCCCTGGAATCTGGTTCTTTGCATCTCCAGTCATGGACTCCGCAGCCAATTCCGGCTGCGCGCGAAAGGTAGGGTACGATGAAAGACCTCCTGAAGCGCAGCACTCTCTTTGCGGTCCTCCTTGTCGCCACGCTTTGCTTCCTTGCTCCTGCCGCCTCGGCGCAGATCCAGGTGACCTCGCCCGACGGCACGATCTCCGGCAAGATCGGCATCCTCGGTCAGGTCACCGGCGAGACCCTGGACAACGCGGATGCCACCCACACCGCGCAGGACCTCTACCTGCGCCGCATCCGCTTCATCGCCGGGTTCAAGCTGTACGACAACATCAACGTCTTCTTCGACACCGACACCCCGAACCTCGGCAAGGGCGACGGCGCCGGCGGCAAGACCACGACCGACATGTTCGTCCAGGACTTCTTCGCCACCTACACGGCGAGCAAGGCGTTCCAGATCGACGCCGGCATGATGCTGCCGCCGGCGAGCTACAACCACACCCAGTCGGCGGCCAGCCTGATGACGATCGACTACGGGGCCAACACCTTCCTCGAATCGACCCCCCTCCAGGGGCGCACCGGCCGCGACTACGGAGTCGAGGCGCGCGGCTATCTGGGCGACGATCACCTGGAGTACCGCGCCGGCGTCTTCCAGGGCAACCGCAGCAAGGTCGACAACTCCTTCCGCTACGCCGGCCGCCTCGCCTACTACGTGATGGGTCCCCAGACCGGCTTCTTCTATCGCGGCAGCTCGCTCGGCAAGACCCAGACCCTGTCGATCGGCGGCAGCTTCGACATGCAGAAGGACTACAAGTCCTACGGCGGCGACCTCTACTGGGAGAAGCCGGTGGGAGGCGGCGACGGCCTCACCCTCCAGGTCGACTACAACCAGCTGGACGGCGACGTCTTCCTGAAATCGCTGCCCAAGCAGAACAACGTCCTGGTCGAATTCGGCTACTACGCCCACGTCCCCAAGCTCCTGCCCTACCTTCAGTTCACCCAGCGCACCTTCGACGTCAAGACCGCCGCCAACCAGGACGAGAAGCGCACCGAGATCGGTCTCGGGTTCTTCCCGCACGGCTTCAATTCGAACCTGAAGCTGGGCGTCGGCAAGATCGACCGCGACACCAGCCCGAACCGTACCCAGGTCCGGCTGCAGTACCAGGTCTTCGTGTTCTAGAGCCGTCGCACCGGGGTGGCGCCGGCGTGCGCCGCCCCGTTTCCCATTCCTTGGAGGAGAGGAGCCCCATGAAGAGCACGCGAGAGATGTTGCAGTCCGAGGAGTTCAGGCGCCTGGTCTCCCGGAGGTGGACGGTCTCGATCGTCCTTCTGGTCTGTCTGTTCGTCCTCTACTACGGCTACATCCTGCTGATCGCCTTCAACAAGCCGTTCCTCGCCCAGAAGATCGGCGAGTACACGACGCTCGGCATCCCCCTGGGCGTCGGGGTCATCGTCGGCTCCTGGGTCCTGACCGCGATCTACGTCGTCTGGGCGAACGGCCATGACGTCGAGGTGGCGCGCCTCAAGGATCAGGTGAAAAAATGAGCCCGGCACCGGCTGTCCAGACGGCAGTGCAGACGTCCCTGGGTCACCCCACCGCCTCGGCTATCGGCTTCTTCTTCGTCATCGTCGTCCTCACCCTCGCGATCACCTACTGGGCCGCCAAGAAGACCCGTTCGGCCAAGCAGTTCTACGCCGCGGACCGGAGCGTCAGCGCCTTCCAGAACGGCCTCGCCCTCTCCGGTGACTACATGAGCGCCGCCTCGTTCCTGGGCATCGCCGGCCTCGTCTCGCTCAAAGGCTACGACGGCATGATCTACGCCACCGGCTGGCTGGTCGGCTGGCCGGCGCTCATGTTCCTCATCGCCGAGCCGCTGCGCAACCTCGGCAAGTACACCTTCGCCGACGTCGTCGCCTTCCGCCTGAAGCAGACCCCGGTGCGCATCGCCTCGGCGATCGGCGGCGTCCTCACCGTCCTCCTCTACACCATCGCCCAGATGGTGGGCGCGGGCAACCTCATCAAGCTGATGTTCGGCATCAAGTACGAGCTGGCGGAGCTCATCGTCGGCGCCGTGATGCTCGCCTACGTCCTCTTCGGCGGCATGATCGCGACCACCTGGGTGCAGATCGTCAAGGCCATCCTCCTGCTCTGCGGCGTCACCTTCCTGACCATCCTGGTCCTCAGCAAGTTCGGGTTCAACCCGGCGAACCTCTATGCCGCGGTGGCGCAGGACGCCAAGCTCGGCCAGGCCGCGCTCGAACCCGGCGGGCAGGTCTCGAACCCGGTCGACGCCGTCTCCCTGGGGCTCGCCCTGATGCTCGGCCTCTTAGGCCTGCCACACATCCTCATGCGCTTCTACACCGTACCCGACGCCAAGGCGGCGCGCAAGTCGGTGCTCTACGCCACCGGCTTCATCGGCTACTTCTACATCATCATCCCGATCGTCGGCTTCGGCGCCGCGGTCCTGGTGGGCCGCGACGTCATCTCCGGGATCGACAAGGGCGGCAACATGGCGGCGCCACTCTTAGCCGAGCTCCTGGGCGGCACGCCGTTTTTGGGCTTCATCGCCGCCGTGGCCTTCGCCACCATCCTCGCCGTGGTCGCCGGCCTGACGCTCGCCGGCGCCTCGGCCCTGTCGCACGACATCTATCTGAACGTCGTCAAGCATGGGACGGCGACGGAGGCCGAGCAGGTCAAGGTGGCGAAGATCTCGACCGTCGTCTTCGGCATCTGCGCCGTGCTCCTGGGCTTCCTCTTCAAGACCCAGAACGTCGCCTTCATGGTGGGCCTGGCCTTCGCCGTGGCCTGCAGCGCCAACTTCCCGGCGCTCCTCCTCTCGATCGTCTGGAAGCGCTTCACGACCGCCGGGGCGGTGGCCTCGATCCTCACCGGCGCCATCCTCGCGATCCTCCTCATCATCATCAGCCCGACGGTGTGGGTCGACGTGCTCAAGCACGAGAAGGCGATCTTCCCCTACAAGAACCCGGCCATCTTCTCGATGACCGCCTCGTTCCTCGTCGCCTTCCTGGTCTCCCTGATGAGCAAGGACGACCGCGCCCAGGCCATGTTCGAGGACGAGAAGCTCCGCACCTACCTGGGGATCGGCGCCGAGTAGGCGTCCGCTCCTCCCCGCTTTTCCGGGCGGCCGCGGGAATTGTCCCGCGGCCGCCTTCTTTACGCTTCCATACTTGCAGAGCGCAACGAACCCTGCTAGTTTCTCTCGGCAACAGAAACGAACCCTACTCGTTTCTGATCCAACCTATGGACCCTCAACTGCGCCGCCTCCTTCTGGCCGAGAACCCCTGGCTGCGTGGGGAGGATCTCCTCGGCTGGATCCGGCGGTTCCTGCCTCCGAGCTATCTCCCCCGCAGGCTCCGGCTGGTGGCCGACCACCGGGTGGTCCTCGTCGTCGGACCCCGGCAGGCTGGCAAGACGACGCTGATCTGGAAAACTCTCGAAGAAGCAGCGGAGCCGGTCCTTTACGTCAATTGTGAAGAGCCCGCCCTGCGCGACTGGCTGTCGTCGCCGGCCGCCTTCCTCGCCGACGTCGCGGAGCACGCCGACGCGGCCCGGGCGCTGTTCTTCGAGGAGGTGCAACGGCTGCCCGAGGCGGGTCTCTTCCTCAAGGGGTTGGTCGATCGCCGGACGGGTCTCAAGATCTATGCCACCGGTAGCTCCTCGTTCGACCTGGAGGCGGCGACGCGCGAGTCGCTGGCCGGCCGGGCGCAGCGTCATCTGCTGTTGCCGCTGTCGCTGGCCGAGGCCGGCGCTGCCTTGTCCGGAGGTTCCCTGGCGCGTGAGGAGGGTCTGTCACGTCTGGTGGAGCGGATGATGGTCTATGGTGGGTATCCCACCGTCTTGACGTCCTCCGATCCACGGCGGGAGCTGGCGTCCCTGGTCGAGGCCTTCGTGGTTCGTGACGCCTCGGACCGTTTCCGCATCCGGCACACGGCGGCGCTGCGCAAGATCCTGGAGCTCGCCGCCAGCCAGATCGGGAATCTGGCCAATCTCTCCGAATGGGCGGCGTTGAGCAACGTCAGCAACGACACGGTGGCCGACTACTGCCGGCTGCTCGAAGAGACGCACGTCCTCCGCCTGGTGCGCCCCTTCGTCGGCGGCAAGAGGGCAGAGATCACCAGTGCCCGGAAGGTATTTCTGCTCGACAACGGCATTCGCAATCAGCTCTTCGGCGGCTTCCAACCCGCCCTGGAACGCCCCGATCGTGGAGCGCTGCTGGAGAACCTCGTCTTTACCGAGCTCGCGAAGACGGTTCACCCCCTCCTCGACGGGCTCTATACCTGGCGCAGCAAGTCCGGAGCGGAAGTGGACTTCGTGGTGGAGCACCAGGGCCGGCTCCTCGCCTGTGAGGTCAAGGCTGGCGATAGTAGAGGTACTTTGAGCCGCTCGGCCCATAGCTTCCTGGAGGCGTATCAACCCGAGCAGCTCCTGATCGTCAATCGAAATAGCCGTCCCGCAATCCAGGAGGGCACTACCCTGGTGCGTTATCTCCGTGTCGAAGAGCTGGCCGGTGCGGTCGAGGCGTTCCTGGAAATCGATAGGGTTCCTCAGGCCACCTGACGGGACCGGTCCTGAGGCAATCAGTCTCAAGGACCGCGTTCTTCAGGGAAGGAGATCGTCGACCGTCAGGGCGACGTCAGGCCGAGCCAGGGGCGAAACGGTGTCGCCACGACCGAGGACTCTTCGCGAGCGGTAGCCCAGGGGGGAAGGGTCGCGGTAGACCTCGAGCTTTTCCTCGGAGAGGACGAGGAGCCAGAATTCCGGGATACCGGCACGAGCGTAGAGGGGAGCCTTGCGCTTGCGGTCGTACGCCACAGAGGCGTCCGCGACCTCGACAATCAGCGCCGCCGTCGTGGGATGTGCGTCGCGGTAGTCCCTGGGGCTCCCCGCCACCACGGCGACGTCGGGCTCCGGTTCAGAGTCGTCGCCGAGCGCCAGCGGCATCTGACCGCGGACGTCCCAGCCGTCACCGAAGATCCGGCTCAACGCCCTTTCGACGAGGCGTACCCCGGCCGCGTGCAGGCTCTTCTGCGGTGACATGTCGTAGACGATCCCCTCGATCAGCTCGACGCGCCCCTCCGGCCCGAAGAACCCGTCCTCGGCCAGGCGCTCGTACTCCTCCCTCGTCCATCGATGTACGCTGATCGCTGAAACCGTCATGGGGAGGCGCTCCTCTCGACTCGCGGAAAGAGTAACACGGCAGGGGCAAACCGGTTGTTAGAGATGTCCTTTTATCCTAGAATCAACGGAACATCGAACGATGCGGAGTTTGGCCAGCGAAGTGGCTCGCTGGCTCGATCTTTCTTCAACGGAAGGAGGGTAGGGAGATGGGTATCCAAGCTCGAGTCCGCCCGACGCTCGCCATCCTGCTGCTGGCCGCCGGCGCCTTCTGCCTGCGCAGCGCCGCGCAGCCTGCCGCGAAAGCGGGAACCAACTGTGGCGGCTGCCCCAACTGCCAATCGCCCCGTAGACTGGAGCATGAAACACCGGCCACCGCTTCGTTCGTCAGCCCCGGTCTGGATGACATGACCATCCTCTACCACCTCGACCGGACCGATAAGATGGCACCCAAAACACTCCACCGTTGCAGCCAGCACTACCACTGCCGGATCGAGAACCTTCAGCCTCTCTGCCCAGGCCAGACGGCCAGCGAAACCGGAGGGCCCCAGCAGTGCCCAGATCACCCCACGGTTGGCAGCTGGGTGGAGATCCACACCGCGTATGCCCCGAAGCTCGGAACTGGCTGCAAAGGCAATTATGAGACCACGAAGTGCTGCGAGACCGACCCGAAGGACCCGGACGCGCCGATCGTAGTGTTGGGCTATCACGCGAAAGTGACGGCGGACGGTGCGCAGGGGCCGGTGCCAACGTACTGGGGACAGCCGGTGCCGGGGCCGGTGCCGGTGGTTTGGGGGGCAACGGCGGACGAGTGGTCGGGCTCGACGACCGGACCCGACAAACCGGAAGAAAACGGGTGCAAGGCCGCCGCGCAGTGGAGCTTCGCCCTGGGCTGCAACTTCACGGTGAGCGAAGGCCAGCTCGCGCTGTTCACCCATCCCGACCCCGCGCGAGGTCTCCAGCCCGCGTCGCGGCTGAGCCCGCTCAAGAAGATCACCCGCCGCAAATAGGAGCGGACGAGGCCGAGCCTGCTCCAAGGCGCAGACAACTCCCGCCATGGCGGCGATGCCCAAAATTCTCACCACGGCCCATCCGTGGGAGAATCGGGCCATGGCCGATCTCCTCGCCCCCTCCACCCCCGCTCTTTCCCACCCGGCCGGCCGCCCCTCGCTCGCGGCGCGGGTGCCTCTGGGGGGGACCACCGATCCGGACGAGATCCTCGACCGCTTCGTCGACTGGGTCGCGGAGGTCGGCTTCGAGCTCTACCCGGCGCAGGAGGAGGCGCTGCTGGAGATCCTGGCCGGCAAGCACGTCATCCTGAACACCCCCACCGGGTCGGGCAAGTCGCTGGTCGCGTTGGGGCTCCACTTCAAGGGACTCTGCGAGGGGAAGACCTCCTTCTACACCAGCCCGATCAAGGCCCTGGCCTCCGAGAAGTTCTTCTCCCTCTGCGAGGACTTCGGGGCGGAGAACGTGGGCATGCTGACCGGCGACGCGTCGATCAACTCCCGGGCGCCCATCCTCTGCTGTACCGCCGAGGTGCTCTCGAACATGGCTCTGCGCCAGGGGGAGCGGCTCGACGCTCCCTACGTGGTGATGGACGAGTTCCACTACTACTCGGACCCCGAGCGCGGGGTGGCCTGGCAGATCCCGCTCATCAGCCTGCCGCACACCCGCTTCCTCCTCATGTCGGCGACGCTCGGCGACGTCTCGGCGATCCAGGAGCACGTGGAGCGCCAGACCGCGACGCCGGTCGCCTGGGTGGCCTCGGAGGATCGGCCGGTGCCGCTCGACTTCGAGTACCGGGAGACCCCCCTCCACGAGACCGTCGAGGCGCTCCTGACTACAGGCAAGTCGCCGATTTACATCGTCAACTTCACCCAGCGCGAATGCGCCGAGCTCGCCCAGTCGCTCACCAGCATGAAGATCGCCAGCCGGGAGGAGCGCGACGCGATCAAGGACGCGGTGGGCGACTTCCGGCTCGACACCCCCTACGGCAAGGAGTTCCGGCGCTTCCTCTCCTTCGGCATCGGCGTCCACCACGCCGGGCTCCTGCCCAAGTACCGCCTGCTCGTCGAGCAGCTGTCGCAGAAGGGGCTCCTGCGCGTCATCTCCGGGACCGACACCCTGGGGGTGGGGGTCAACATCCCCATCCGTACCGTCCTCTTCACCCGGCTTGCCAAGTTCGACGGCAAGAAGACGACGATCCTCTCGGTGCGCGACTTCAAGCAGATCGCCGGCCGCGCCGGGAGGAAGGGGTTCGACACCCAGGGGAGCGTCGTCGCCCAGGCGCCGGAGCACATCATCGAGAAGCGGAAGAGCGAACGGAGCGGCGGCAAGAAGAAGGTCACCGGGCCGGCCAAGGGGGAGGTCTCGTGGAGCGAGGAGACCTTCGAGAAGCTCCGCACCCGGCCGCCCGAAACGCTCAAGTCGCGCTTCCGTGTCACCCACGGGATGGTCCTCTCCCTCCTCCAGCGCGACGCCGAGCAGGACGACCCGACACGCAAGAACTTCGATTCGCTCCGCGAGCTGATCCGCCGCTCGCACGAGGACGAGGGGACGAAGAAGCGCCTCCTCACCTTCGCCGCCGTGCTGGTGCGCTCGCTCTACCGCGCCGGCATCCTGGAGATGTCGCGCGACACCCGGAGCCACTATCTCTGGGTGGTGGTGGCGGAGGGGCTCCAGTGGGACTTCTCCCTCCACCAGGCGCTCTCGCTCTACCTGATCGAGACCTTGGGCCAGCTCGACATGCAGGGAGAGACCTACACGCTCGACCTCTTGACCCTGGTCGAATCGATCCTCGAAGACCCGGAGGTGGTCTTACGGCGGCAGGTCGACAAGCTCAAGCAAGAGCTCGTCGCCCAGCTCAAGGCCGACGGCATGCAGTACGAGGAGCGGATGGAGCGCCTGGACGAGGTCACCCACCCGCAGCCGCTCAAGGACTTCCTCTATGGCAGCTTCAACCGCTTCAAAGGAGATCACCCCTGGGTGGGCAGCAAGGAGATCCGCCCGAAGTCGATCGGGCGCGAGATGTTCGAGGGCTTCATGAGCTTCGCCGACTACGTGAAGCGCTACGGTCTCCAGCGCAGCGAAGGGGTGCTCCTGCGCTACGTCTCGCAGCTCTACAAGACGCTCGGCCAGAGCGTGCCGGAGGTGGTGAAGACCGAGGGGGTGTGGGACGCCCTGGGCTTCTTCCGCGCCATGATCGACCTGACCGACACCAGCCTCCTGGAGGAATGGGAGAGCCTCCTCCACCCCGAGCTCCGCCTGGAAGGCAAGGGGAAGCGCGAGGCGGCCAAGGAGGCCCTCTGGCTGGAGGAGCTGCTCGCCAGCCCCAAGTCGTTCGCGGCGCGGGTACGGGCCGAGATGCACCTCCTGGTCCGCGCCCTGGCGGTCAGGGATTGGGAGGAAGCGGTCGCCTCGGTGCAGCCGGACCCCGACGCCCCGGGCGGCCCCTGGGACGAGACGCGCTTCGAAGAGGCGATGGCGCCGTTCTTCGCCGAGTACGGCGAGCTCATCTTCACCCCCGAGGCCCGCCGCCACCAGTGGACCGAGATCCGCCCGACCGGCGAGCGCACCTGGCACATCGTCCAGACCCTCCTCGACCCCCAGGGCGACAACCTCTGGGCGATCCAGGGAACCATCGACCTGCGCCAGCCGCAGGCGACCGACGGGCCGCTCGTCCGACTGACCCGGCTCGGGCCGTAGGCGCGGTCCGGTGGCGCAACGTCGGTCATTATAGCTTGCCACCCATTGAGCAGTTGCAGAATACTACACCTTCGTGTATGTTCCTTTGTGCAACATCGGTCAAGGATCCCGCGATGAGCTCTGTCACCGAAGCCGCCGCCGCTGCCCCTTCCGTCCTGGCCGCCGATCCTGAGGTGCTGGCCGCAGGCGCCTCGTACTGGCGCGACAAGCTGGCCGGCCACCTGCGGCCGGCCGGCCCGCGTCCGGACCACCGCCGGCCCGAGGACCGCGCGGAGAAGAGCGCCACGGTGACGTTCGAGATCGACGGTGAGCTCTTCGAGCAACTCGTCCGCTTGACCGGGAGCGAGCCCTTCCTGGAGCACGCGGCCCTGGCGGCGGCGCTCACCGCCTGCCTCTTTCGCTACACCCAGGCCTCGCCGGTCGTCCTCGGCGGTCCGGCCATCCGTTCGGAAGAGTCGCCCGCGGAGATCGCAAACGCCGTTCCCCTGGTCAACGAGGTCGACGGGGCGACGACCTTCCGCCAGCTCCTCCTGCGGGTCCGCCAGACCCTGCTCGAGGCGCACGAGCACCAGGGTTACCCTTTCGCCCAGCTGCTCCAGGACCTGAGCCTCCCGGCACCGGCGAACCGCTGCCCGCTCTTCGACGTCGCCCTGGTCCATCGCGAGCTCCACACCGCCCTGCCCGAGGTCGGCAACGACATCACCCTGACCTTCGAGCGGGCGCCCGGACGCCTTCGCGGCACCGCGGCCTTCAGCCCCCGGCTCTACGAGCCCGCCACCGTCGAGCGCCTCGGCCAGCACCTCGTCCGCATCCTGCGGGCCGGCCTGAAAGACCCCAACACGGCGCTGGCCGAGATCGACGTCCTGAGCGAGGAGGAGCGGCGCCGCCTCCTGGTCGAGTGGAACGACAGCGCGCGCGACTACCCCCGGGACCTCTGCGTCCACCAGCTGTTCGAGGCGCACGTCGAGGCCGCCCCGGACCGTATCGCCCTGGTCGACGACGGCCTGCGCCTGAGCTATGGCGAGCTCGATCGGCGCGCCAACCAGCTGGCCCATCATCTCCAGGGGATGGGCGTCGGCCCCAACACGCCGGTCGGCATCTGCTTGAACCGCTCGCCCGAGCTGATCCTCTCCGTGCTCGCGGTGCTCAAAGCCGGCGGCGCCTACGTGCCCTACGATCCGACCTACCCCAAAGAGCGCGTCGCCACCATGTTCGAGGACGTCAAGCTCAAAGTCCTCCTCACCCGGGAGAGCCTGCTCGACCGCCTCCCCGAGCGCAAGCCGCGGGTGGTCGTCGTCGACCACGACGCGCCGGCGATCACCAAGCGGCCCACCGACCTGCCGCCGCGGCGCTCCGGGCCGGGCGATCTCTGCTACGTCATCTTCACCTCCGGCTCGACCGGCCGGCCCAAGGCGGCCGCGGTCTACCATCGTGGCTGGACCAACCTCCTGTGCTGGTTCGGGCGCGAGTTCGCCATCTCCCCCGCCGACAAGAACCTGGTGATGAGCTCGATCAGCTTCGACATCACCCAGCGCAGCATGGCGATGCCGCTGACCCGCGGTGGCGAGCTGCATCTGGTGCCGGACGGCTACGACCCCGAGCTCCTCCTGCGCACCATCCGCGACTCCGAGATCACCCTCTTGAACTGCGCGCCCAGCACCTTTTACCCGCTTCTCGAGGGGCCGGAGGCCGGCCACTACACGAGCCTGCGCTCGCTGCGCTGCCTGTTCCTCGGCGGCGAGGCCATCTCCGCCTCGCGCCTGATGCGGTGGGTCACCTCGCCTGATTACACCACCGAGATCGCCAACGTCTACGGCGCCGCGGAATGCAGCGACGTCTCCTCGTTCTACCGCCTGCACGACTTCGAGCGCTACAGCCGGACCTCGGTACCGATCGGCACGCCGACCGACAACAGCAAGGTCTATCTCCTCGACGAGGAGCTGCGCCTGGTGCCGATCGGGATCGGGGGCGAGATCTGCCTGGCCGGCGACGGCGTCGGCCGCGGCTATGCCAACGACGCCACCCTGACCGCGCGGAAATTCGTCGACGATCCCTTCTCCACCGAGTCGGGAGCCCGGCTCTACCGGACCGGCGACCTCGGCCGCTATCTCCCCGACGGCAACCTGGAGTTCCTCGGCCGCATCGACTTCCAGGTCAAGATCCGTGGCCAGCGCATCGAGCTGGGCGAGATCGAGACCCAGCTGCGTGCCCATCCCAGGGTCAAGGAGGCGGTGGCGGTGGCCGCGGAGACCAGCCCGGGCGAGATGCGCCTGACCGCCTACTACGTCCCCCTCCAGACCGACGCGGCCCCGGCTCCCGCGGAGGGCGACGACGGCCTGGAGGACGAGCTGCGCGAGGCGCTGGGGCGCAAGCTCCCCGCCTACATGGTGCCCAACCTGTTCATCCGGCTGCGCGAGATGCCGCTCAACCCGAACGGCAAGATCGACCGCGACGCCCTCCCGGCGCCGAGCGCCGTCGAGCGTCGAAACAAGCCCGCGGCGTCGGCGGTGGTGCTCACCCCGGCCGAGAGCACCGTGGCCCGGCTCTTCGCCGAGCTCCTCAAGGTCGAGGAGGTGAGCAAGGACGACAACTTCTTCCGCCTCGGTGGGCACTCGCTGATGGCGACGCAGATGATCGCCAACATCTCGGAGGCGTTCGGCCTGCGCTTCCCGGCGATCGACTTCTTCGCCCGCCCCACCGTCTCCGGCATCGCCGCCCGCGTCGAGACGCTCGCCGC
>Ga0137403_10003314_pt1 | contig 12532 bp, 15 predicted proteins | sample CZOMad2_1_16fung_FD_122057 | JGI IMG/M metagenome (GOLD analysis project Ga0137403, IMG submission 122057) | Vadose zone soil fungal communities from Angelo Coast Range Reserve, California, USA - CZOMad2_1_16fungal (Hybrid Assembly) | ecosystem: Environmental > Terrestrial > Soil > Vadose zone...
CTATGAGCTGGCGACCCGCGCGCTCTGGGGATGGGGTGTCAGCACAGCCGAATTCTTCAGGCTCTCGGCGGAGTACGTCATCCGCCATCATCGCGGTCTCAAGGAAGTGCGCCGCACCATTCGAGAGCAGGAGAAGGCTCTGCGGCGGCGCAAACGCGAAAGGGAGCTGGAGGAGAGGCGGGCGAAGCGGGAAGCGCTCAAGCGGTGGAAGGGTCCCGGCCGTGGGTAACCTCCGGACGGCATCGTTCACCGTCAGAGCGACAACAGAACAGGCCCTGAGATTCAACCGGGCGGCGCAAGCCGAGGGGTACGCATCGACCGGCGCATGGCTTGGCACGGCGGCAGATGCGTATCTTAAGATGCGCGCCAGGGCCGGCCTACCGCTCCCCCTGGTCTGGGGCAAGGGGCGGGTCCGGGTCGACCTGGAGGACGGCTCTACAGTCGATCTCAAGGGCTGGCGAGCCCGCCCCTTCGGGTTCTACCGTGGCAACCCCTCCGGCCCCGGGCTCAAGGGCCGGCACGCCTTCACCCTCGTCTACCTACCCGACCGGCGACCGTTGGCGACGTTCCGCTATGCCGGCCAGTGCAAGGCATTGGCGGCAGAGCTTGCAGGGCCGCTCCTCCGGGGGATGCCATCCCTCGACCCGGAGAGGATCACCGAACGACACCGCAGGGAAGCACTGTAGACCATGACGGGCCGGCTTCCGGGCCGGCCCGTGTTACCCTTAAGGAGCCATGCCGATGCGTCCCAAGAGACCACGCGACCCGTTCCAGCTTGCTTATCAGGTCTTCCAGGAGGCAAGCGGACAGGCCCCCCCGCAACCGCTTCCGGAGAACGATCCTGCTACCGTCGCCAAGCGCAAGGGCGGCGCCAAGGGCGGCGAGAGGCGGGCAAGCAAGCTCACCCCCGAGCGACGGCGAGAGATCGCCCAGAAGGCAGCTGCGAAGCGCTGGCATAAGCCCTCCCCGTAGCCCTCTCTCTCCTGTAGAATCTCTAGAAGCGCGGCTAGGCTGATCCCCGAACGCCGGGCACCGCACCCGGTCCGCCGCGCCCCTCCTCTATGCGGGCACCTGCGGAGGTGCGGTGGTTGATGACACGGCGGCCATCCGCCTCATGGTCGAGCTAATAGCCGAAGACCCACAGCAGGAGATTCGTCCTGCGGCCCGCAAGGCCATCCGCCAGCTTGCACTGCCGGGAGACCCTTCCAGACACGAAGAACGGCTCCGGAAGAAGTACGTTCGTTTGCGCGACGCTGTACCTAGCCGCCTACCGGAGCCGGAGTACTACCTCAGGGCCGAACGCTTCTTCCACGAAACAGAAGCTTTCGAACAGGCCGCCCGACGGCAAGCGCGGGAAGAGCTTGAGGTTATGGAGCGAGAGGCTATCTCACAGGGGATAGACATTGGACCCCCAGACTTGACACTCCTTCTAGAAACGTTAAGGCAAGATAGAGACGGCCTGCAAATTCTCCTGTTCGATCTCCGCTTTACTCGCTCCAAATACCGAGAGCGGGGCCTTTCGACGCCCGAAGAAATGATGGCGGCCTACATGGTCGACCGTCAACGCCTGGCGCGCCTGACCAAGCAAGTCGAGCTGGTAACCAACATCGACATGCGGCGACGTTTCCTTGGCTTGTCCCGAGATTCTTCCCCGGCCTCTTCTCCAACAGACCAAGAGTCTGGGTAAAAATTGCTTCAGTCGCCCAGAAATTCTTACCCACATGCGTCGCCGTTGGGTAAGAAGCACCCTTATGGGTCTATTTCCCTGGGTAAGAATCCGCGAGCCGATCCGCAATCCTTACCCGGTGTCCTACGGTAAGTCCAATGTTTTCAGCTAGTTAAGGGGTTGACAAGCTTGATAGGAACGCCGAAAATGCAAATCGACGGGCTGGCACCCGTCGATTTGCTCAACCCGGACACGGACCGTCGGGGCTGACACGCAGAGGAAGTTTACACCCCCCGACGGTCCGCGTTCAACCCCTCAACCCTCTTTTGAGAAGGAGAACGCGGTGCATCGATACCCGTACAAGCGCTGGAAGCTCATGTGGTCACACCTTCCCCGGAAGGCGTAGCTACGCCTGGGACGGCGCCGGAGTCGTACCCCGGCGCCGTGTTCTATTTGACTCTATTCCGTTCTGCCTATTGACTTTCCTTCTGGAGTCAAGCATAATGTCTAGCATGGCAAACGTACTCAGCACCGAGAAGCGAGTCCAGATCGTTTCTGCCCTGGTGGAAGGCGTAAGCGTGAGGGCAACGGCCCGCATGGTCGGCGTCTCCAAGGACACCGTGATGAAGCTCGGCGTCGAGCTGGGCAAGGCGTGTGCCGGGTATCAGGAGGAGACCTTCCGGAACCTCGCCTGCAAGCGCTTACAGATTGATGAAATATGGAATTTTGTTTATGCCAAGTCCAAGAACGTGCCGCAGGACAAGCTCGGCACCTTTGGCTACGGCGACGTGTGGACCTTCACCTGCATCGACGCGGACACGAAACTGATGCCAGCATTCCTTGTGGGCAAGCGGGACGCGGGATGCGCTACCGAGTTCTTGCAGGACATCGCCTCCCGCCTGGTGAACCGGGTACAGCTGACGACGGACGGACACAAAATGTACTTAGGTGCTGTAGAGGACGCGTTCGTCGGAGAGATCGACTTCGCCCAGCTGGTCAAGGTCTACGGAGCGACCCCGGAAGGTCCGGAGGTCCGCTACAGCCCCGCCGCCTGCCTGGGGACTCAGAAGCATGCCGTCGTGGGTTGCCCCGACCCCGCGCACGTTTCAACGTCCTACGTCGAAAGGGCGAACCTCACCATTCGGATGAGCGTACGCCGGTTCACCCGGTTGACCAACGCCTTCTCGAAAAAGGTCGAGAACCATACCGCCGCCATCGGTCTCTTCCATGCTCATTACAACTTCTGCCGGATTCACCAGACTCTGCGCTGCACCCCCGCGATGGCGGCCGGGGTCACTTCCAAGGTATGGAAGATCGAGGATTTGGTAGCGCTGCTCCCCCAGGTTGGGACCGGAAACCGGGGATCTTACAGGCCCCGGAATTCAAACTAGGACACCACCGTTCCGGACGCTCCGGAAGTCGTTCCGGAAGCTCCGGAAGTCGTTCCGGAAGCTCCCGAAGACGTTCCGGACGTTCCGGAAGCGTTTTGGAAGGTCCGGGAGGGATTTTGGAAGCTCCGGAAGAGGTTTCCCCTTACCCCACCCGTCATCTGGCCCCGCCTAGATCGGCAGCAGCGCGTAGCGCAACACGAAAAGCCCCGCGAGCAGGTAGATCAGCCTGTGCACCTCGCGCGCCCGGCCGGCGGCGGTCTTGACCAGGGCGTAGACCATGATCCCGGCGGCCAGGCCGTGGCTGATGTTGAAGGTGAGCGGCATCAGGAGGGCGGTGAAGAAGGCCGGCAGGGCCTCGGTCGCGTCCTCCCAGTCGATCTCGCGCACCGCCCGGACCATCAGCGTTCCCACCAGGATGAGGGCCGGGGCGGTCACCGGGTTGGCTCCCGCCCCCGCGGACTTCCCCACCATTTCGACGAGCGGCGCGGCAAAGAGCGAGAGGAGGAGGAGCAAGGCGGTGACCACGCTCGCGAGGCCGGTCCGCGCGCCCACCCCCACCCCCGCTCCGCTCTCGATGTAGGAGGTCACGGTCGAGGTGCCGAAGAGCGAGCCCCCCACCATTCCCAGGGCGTCGGCGGTGAGCGCCCGCTGCAGGCGCGGGAGCTCCTGCCCCTCCTGGCCCTCCTCTCCCGGGCGCAGGAGCCCGGCCTCGTGGGCGATCCCCATCAGGGTGCCCAGGGTGTCGAAGAGGGCGAAGAAGAGGGTGACGAGGACGAGCGGCAGGTAGCGCAGCTGGAGCGCCCCCAGGATGTCGATCGAGAGGCCCGGCAGAGCGAGGCTCGGCACCCGGAAGAGCTGGTCCGGAAGAGAGACGGCGCCGGTGACGAGGGCGGCGGCGAAGGTGCCGGCGAGCCCCCAGAAGATTGCCGTCCGCACCCCGCGGGCGGCGAGGACGAGCGAGAGGCCGAGGCCGAAGAGGGTCAGGAGGGCGGGTTTGGCGGTCAGGTCGCCCAGGGCCACGAAGGTGTTGGGGTCGGCCTTGATCAAGCCCCCCTGCTCCAGGCCGATGAAGGCGATGAAGAGGCCGATCCCCACCGCGCCGGCGAGGACGAGCACTTTGGGTACGGCGCGCACGATGACCGCCCGGGCGCCGGTCACGGTGAGGAAGACGAAGAGGACGCCGCTCCAGAAGACGAGCCCGAGGGCGGTGGGCCAGGGGACCTTGGCGCCCAGGCAGACGCCGTAGGCGAAGAAGGCGTTCAGGCCCATGCCCGGCGCCAGGGCGATGGGGTAGTTGGCGAGGAGGGCCATGAGCAGGGTGGCGAAGGCGGCGGAGAGGGCCGTCGCCACGACCGCCCCCGCGAGCGGCATGCCGGCCGCGGTCAGGAAGACCGGGTTGACGGCCAGGATGTAGGCCATGGTGAGGAAGGTGGTGAGCCCCCCCAGAGCCTCCCGGCCGGGAGTCGACCCCATCGCGCGGACGTGGAAGAGACGCTCGATCATTTTGGCCCCCCGAGTGTCCCGCGGATCTTAGAACCATCCGGACCGGCGTGCTACCATCCGGCCTTTAATGACCAGCCAAACCACGCCTCTGCTCTCGACCAAGCCCATCCCCGCCGCCGAACGCCTCATCTTCGCCCTGGACGTCGCCACCCCCGAGGAGGCCTGGCGCCTCGTCGAGGCGCTGGACGACACCGTCCTCTTCTACAAGGTCGGCCTGGAGCTCTTCCTCTCCGGCGGCTCCTTCGACCTCGTCGACCGCCTCGTCGCCCGCGGCAAGAAGGTGTTCGTCGACCTCAAGCTCTTCGACGTTCCCGAAACCGTGAAGAAGGCCGTGCGCCAGCTCGCCGGCCGGCCCATCACCTTGACCACGGTCCACGGCAACGACGGTATCCTCGAAGCCGCCGTCTCGGCCAAGGGAGGGGTGAAGGTCCTCGCCGTCACCGCCCTGACCAGCCTCGACCAGGGAGACCTGAAGGACCTGGGCTTCGCGGTCGACGTCCACCAGCTCGTCCTCTCCCGCGCCCGCCGCGCCCTGGCCCTGGGGTGCGACGGGGTGGTCTCCTCCGGCCTCGAAGCGCGAGCCCTGCGCGCCGAGCTGGGGGAGCGGCTCCTGATCGTCACCCCCGGCATCCGCCCGGTCGAGAACCGCCCGGCGGACGACCAGAAGCGGGTGGTCACCGTCCAGGAGGCGTTCGAGAACGGCGCCGACTACATCGTCGTCGGCCGGCCGATCCAGAACGCCCCCGATCCCCGGCAGGCCGCGGCGGGGATCCAGGCCTCGATCGCCCGGTTGTTCGCCTGACGGACGCCTACGCCCGCCGGTCTCGGGTACCCGTCGCCCTTTTCTTCGGCTACACTGAGGTCATGGCCCAGGCAGCGGCAGCAGAATCGATCCCTCTGGTCGCCGACGCCCAAGGCGTTCTGCGGATCATCGGGACGCGTGTGACCCTGGATGCAATCGTGGAGTGGTACAGCACCGGTGGAACACCTGAGGAGATCGCCCAAAGCGATCCCTCTCTCCAACTCGCAGACGTTTACGCGGTGCTGACCTACTACCTGCGTCACAAGGCGGAGGTCGACGCCTACCTGAGGCGTCGGCAGCAGGAGAGGGTCGATGCGGTCGCGAGTGAGCGCTCGGAGCTTCTGGCCCAAAAATACAGTGGACGAGAATTTTCCCCGGACCAACAGGAGAGGCTCGAATGCCTCACCGCCAGGCTCAAGGAGCTCCTGCCACCGGTTTCCGTTGGAGATCTCGCGGTTCTTCTGAAGATGACAGAAGAGATGAAGCACATCCGCGAGAGCGCCCGAGAGCGCCGACGGCGGGTCGGGTTGGGGCGGGTGGATGAACGACCTCTTTGATGCGCTGCTCTTTCCGCAACAACTCCACGAGCGGCACCCCGATCCCGGTCCCTTCAAGGATTCTCGCGCCTATAAGCCACATCTCCAGAGGGAGTTCCGTCGGAAATGTGTCTATTGCCGCATTTCGGACGGGTTGAAGGGCTATGAGGGCTTCGGCGTCGACCATTACCTCCCCAAGTCAAAGTTCCCTGGCCTCGACACCACCTGGCCCAATCTCTTCTATGCCTGCAACGTCTGCAACACCTGGAAAGGTGACACCGTGTCGGCTCCCGACCGGTTCCTTCCCAACCCTTGTGCGCATCGGATGGCGGACCATCTCCAATACCAGGGCGCTGATATTGAAACGTATACGCTGCACGGCGAGTGGCTGGCAGAACTGCTGCACTTCGCCGAGAGACGGAATTTCCGCGATTTCATCCTCGCGGCCCTCGGTCAGTTCCTGGCGCTCCGCAACGAGCTGCTGGAGGATCTGACTGCCTACGAAACCCGGTTCGGTAAGGATGATCTGGGCTCACTCGAAGCCGCCATCCAGGAGACCGATGAGGAACTGGAGCGGGTGGAGCGGCAGATCGAGCTGCTGATCGGCGAGCCGATTGCCGCGGCAGTACGCCTAAGGTAGCAGCTTGGTTCTTCTTACCCGGGGTTCCGGGCGAAGACCGCCATCTCCGGGTCGATGAAGCGCTGGGAGGAGCCGACGTCGTCGGCCGAGAGGAAATCCAGGAACGGCCGCGATTGGTGGTCGAGGACCTTCCGGTAGCCGAGCTCGCCGCTCCCCAGCCGCTCGACCATCTCCGCCTCCGCCGGACGACGGATGTCGGTCAGGTTGATGGTCACGTACTCGGGTTCCCGCTCGAGGAGAGCCCTGCCGTGGGAGCGCAGGACGTTCTCCCAGGGGAGGCGCTCGAAACGCGGCACGTGGTGGGGGCGCCCCACCGCCAGCACCTGCTCCGGCTTCACCCCCCTCTGCTCCAGCCAGCTTTCGACGAAGTAGCGGGAGTCGGCGAGCAGCCGGAAGTCGACCGAGCTGGCATAGAGGACGCTGTAGATCCCGACGAGAGCGACCAGGGCGACGGCCGCCCAGCGCAGGACCGGCCGGCGCGGCCGGAGATTGCCGGGGGCTCGGGGAGCGAGCAGCGTGCCCAGGGTCTTGCCGCCGAAGAAGGCGAGGAGCAGGGCGACCGGCAGGACGTAGCGGTCATAGGTGAAGAGGATGAGGTTCAGGAAGGTCACGTAGTAGGAGACGACGAGGAGGAACAGGCTGCCGAGGAGGAACACCTCCTGCCGGTCTCGCGCCTCCTTCCGGATCACCGCCTGGTAGACCGTCAGCAGGAGGCCGGCGACGCAGGCCGCCGTCAAGGCCGGGTTGAGCGCGAAGACGATCTGCCGCAGGAACAGCTGGAGAAGGGCGAGGTGGCCGTCCCAGGTGTCGGGGAAATCCCGGTAGCCCTCGCTCATCGGCCCCAGCAGCTGGCGGACGTGGATCTGGAAGCGCTCCAAGTTCCAGAAGAGGTTCTGGAAGACGGCGAAGAGGACCGCCGAGGTCGCCCCGCCGGCGAGCAGGCGGGGATCGACGAGAGCCCGCAGCACCCCCTTGACCGGTCCGCGGTCGCGGAAGTCGTGACGGTAGAGGGCGGTGATGAGGGCGAGCGGGGCCAGCATGTAGAGGCCGTAGGCCTGATCCTTGGTGCAGACCGCGGCGGCGGCCGCTGCCCCGAAGAGCAGGAAGTCGCGCCCGCGCCCGTACTTGAGACAGCGGACGTAGGCGAGGAGCGAGAGGGCGAACCAGCAGAGATAGGGGATGTCCAGGTTCCCCATCTTGGCGTAGTAGACGAACGGCGCGATCGAGGCGGTGACGAAGACCGCGCCCAGGGCCGAGCGGCGGTCGTAGACCTCGCGGCCGACCCGGTAGACGAGCCCGAGCGTCGCCATCGCCATCGCCAGGCTCACCAGCCGGCTGAAGTAGATGAGCAGGCTGTTGGCGTCGTAGTCGTCGAGCGACAGCACCTTGTGGTCGAGGAGGAGGCGCAGCGGCCAGGAGGTCCAGTAGAGGAGGACGAAGTGGAGCGGCGGGTAGCGGGCGTGCCAGCCCCGGGGGGTCGCGGGCGAGATCGCCTGGTGCCAGGAGGTCGGGTGGAGCTCGTCGCCAGCCCAGGCGATCCAGTTCGGCAGCCCCCACCAGATCCCGACGGCGAAGAGGAGCAGAGCCCAGGCGAAAAGGCCCCGGAGAGCCCAGGTCTCGGTCCGGGAGGGGCGGTCGATGGCGGGGGGTTGGATCTCCATCTAGCGGAGCGCGGCCTTCTTCGTCTCCGGGAACCGCTTGGCCAGCCAGGCCTCGACCTGCTCCGGGTGGTAGCCGAAGGGTCCCGGCTCCCCCTTGTAGACGATCCGGCCGCTCTCGTCGACGATGTAGAAGCGTTCCGGCCAGCCGGAGTAGAGCCGCTCGGCGCGGTTGTCCATGCCGTCGACGGCGAGCGGCACCCGGTAGCCGAACCGCTTGGCGAAGTCGTTCGCGATGGCGAGCCGCTGGGCGAAGGTCTTGGGCTGCGCGTAGCAGACCCCCTGCTTCTCGTTGTCCTCCATCTGCCACTCGTCCAGCGGATGAGCCTCCTTGATGTAGACCGTCAAGAACCGGGCGCGATCACCGTACCGCCGATAGAGATCCTCTACGCGCTCGACCGAGCGCCGGAAGGGCGGTCAGGTGTAGCTGCCGAAGACGAGGACGACCGGCCGGCCGCGGCTCCCCGCGAGGAGCTGCCGCGAGGTGCCGTCGAGCGCCGTCACGGCCACGTCCGGGGCCGGATCGCCGACCCGCAGCCGGCCCTCGTGGCGCTGGTCGTAGCGCAGCAAGCCGATGATGTTGCGCGGCCCGATCTGAAACACCAGGAAGCTGGCGACGCCGAGGACGGCCAGCCCGAGCAGCAGGAGGACTTTCTTCCACATCGCGTCACCTCCGCACCAGGAACAGAGAGAGCAACCTACCCTCTTTCCCCGCCGTATTCAATCGGTCCCCACTTTCCCGACCCTGAGAGGTTGACAGCCGGCTCTTCTCAGCGCATAATTCAAACGTTCGTTTCAATCGGACGTTTGAACCAATGACCAAGACCATCGAACCCGTCGAAGCCGGAACGCGAGAGAGCCTGATGGACGCCGCCGAAGCCCTGTTCTCGGAGCGCGGCATCCAGGCCGCCTCCCTGCGCGCCATCACCGAGCGGGCGGGGGCGAACCTCGCCGCCGTCCACTACCACTTCGGCTCGAAGCAGGGGCTGGTGCGGGCGGTCTTCGCCCGCCGGCTGACCCCGGTCAACGAGGAGCGGCTGCGGCGCCTCGGGCGGGCGGAGGAGAGCGGAGGCAATTTGGAGGAGGTGCTCCGCGCCTTCCTCGTGCCGGCCCTGGACATGGCCCGCGACGCCTCCCACGGCGCCTTCGGCCGCCTCATGGGCCGCGCCTTCATGGAGCCGGACGACGAGATCCGGGAGATTCTGATCGAGCAGTTTTCGGAGGTTCTGCACCGCTTCACCGCCGCCCTGACCCGCCTCCTGCCGGAGCTGCCGGAGGAAGAGGTCCTCTGGCGCTTCCACTTCGTCGCCGGGTCGCTCGGCCACACGGTGGCCTGCGGCCAGCTTATCGAGCGCTTCTCGGACGGCCGCTGCGCGATGGGCACGGCGGAAGAGGCGGCCGCCCGTCTGGTGACCTTCCTGGCGGCGGGTCTCTGTGCCCCGGCCCCGGGTGGGGCCGGCCGGCCCCCTGGATCTGCCGGCCACTAAAAGGAGAGACCGCTTTGAAGACCCGCTTTTCGATCCCCCGGGGGGGGCTGCTGCTGCTCGCGCTGGCCGGCCTGCCGGCCCGTGGTCAGGAGGCGCCGCCGGCAGTGCCGCCGGTATCGCCGGCACCACTGGCCGCCGCACCGTCCGCGGCGGGTGCCGCCGCCACCCCGGTGACCCTGACGTTGAATGCCGCCCTGCGGCGCGCCGTGGACGCCAATCCCGCTCTCGGGCGGGCGCGGTCCCAGGTCGCCATCGCCCAGGCGCAGACCGACCTCGCCTTCTCGTCGATCCTGCCCAAGATCAGCCTCACCGGCAGCCTGATCCGCAACAGCCTGGAGGCCGGCTTCGGCTCCGGCAAGGACCGCGTGATCATCCTCGCCCGGAACGACTGGAACTACCGCGTCAACCTCACCCAGCCGATCTACGCCGGCAATCGTGAGCGGCGCGCCCTGGAGCAGTCCCGGTTGGCCGTCACCAGCGCCCAGGACAGCACCCTCTCGGCCGAGCAGAACCTCCTCCTTGCCGTGATTGCCGACTTTCTGGGGGTTGCCCAGGGAGAGGCCCTCATCGCGGTCGAGCAGAAGAACATCGCCCTGGCGAAAGAGCGGCGCGAGCAGGCGCAGAACCTCTTTGACGCCGGGGAGTCGACCCGCGTCGACGTGCTGCGCGCCGAGGCCGACACCAAAGCCGTCCAGCGCCGGCTCGCCGAGGCGCAGCGGGAGCGCGACCAGAGCGAGAGCCGCCTGCGGGTCGACCTCGCCTTGGACCAGCCGATCCGCATCGCGTCGCCGAGCGCCGTCTTCCCCCCGCTGCCGCCCGAGGCCGCCCTGCTCGTCGAGGCGGAGCAGCAGCGGCCGGAGGTGGCGGCGGCCCGGCTGGCGGTCGACACTGCCGCGCTGGAGATCCGCAAGCAGCGCGGTGCCCTGCTGCCGGTCGTTTCGGCGACCGGCGCCTACATCGACCAGAAGTCCCCCTTCCCGGCCGACCGCTACGGCCAGTTCGCGCTCAACCTCTCGGTGCCGATCTTCGACAGCGGCGAGGTGAAGGCGCGGGTGGCGGTGGCCCGCGAGCAGGAGCACCAGGCCGAATTGCAGCTGGCCGAGACCCGCCAGGGGGTGCGCGAGGACGTGCGGCGCGCCCTGGTCGACCTTGCCGCCGCCGAGGCGAGCCTGGGATTCGCCCGGGATCAGCTGACCGCGAGCGAAGCCGAGCATGCCCAGGCGAGCGACCTCTACCGGGCCCAGGAGACCACCGCGCTCGACCTCGCCACCGCCGAGGCCTCGCTCGCCGATGCCCGCCGCGCCGTCGTCACCAGCCAACTCGACCGCGACCTCGCCGAGCTGCGCGTCTGGGCGGCCGCGGGCCTGCTCAAGAAGACCGTTTTCGAGGAGAGTGCCCGATGAAGCGCCCTAGCCTGCCGTCTGTTCTTGCCCCTATCCTGCTCCTGGCCGGGCTGTCCGGCCTGACCATTCTCGCCGGCTGCGCGCGTTCCAAGCCTCCGGCGACCCAGGCTGCCGCTGCGCCGGCCGGCACCGAATCGGCGCCGCCGCTACCTTCCGACGTCGGAGCGGTCTCGGGGATCGCCAAGGCCGATCCGCCGGCTCCGGCCGAGAAGACCGATCCTCCCGCCGCTTCTCCGCCTCCCACTCCCGACGACTCCCGCCGGGTGGCGGCGACCGGCGAATTCGTCTCGCCGGTCCGCTCCGAGCTCGCCATGCGCCTCCCCGGGCGGGTGGGCAAGGTGCTGGTCGACGAGGGCGCCCGGGTCCGCCGCGGCCAGCCGCTCCTGGAGCTGGAGACCGAGTACCTGAAGCTCGACCTTGAGCGCACCGACGCCGACCTCGCCCGTGCCCACGCCGCCACCCAGGACGCCGAGCGCGACCTCTCGCGCAAGAAGGAGCTGATCGCCAAGAACTCGGTGTCGCAGGCGGCCTACGATCGCTCCAGCTCGGCCTCGGATTCGGCCCGCGCCGCCGAGCAGTCGGCCCTGGCGGCCCGCGATCTCGCCCGCCAGCGCCTGGCGGACGCCGTTTTGCGCTCGCCGATCGACGGTGTCGTCGCCGAGCGGCGGACCGACGTGGGCCAGCGCCTGGCCGACAACTCGGTGGCGTTCGTCGTCGCCCAGACCGCGCCCTTGAAGCTCCGTTTCAAGCTCCCCGAGCGCTACCTCGCGGCGGTCCGCCGCGGCCAGGCGGTCACCGCCGCGGTCGATCCCTACCCGCAGGAGACCTTCCGCGGGCGGGTCACCCTGGTTGGCGGCGTCGTCGACCCGGCCACCCGTTCGTTCAACGTCGAGACCGAGTTCGACAATCGCGACGGCCGTCTCTACCCCGGCCTCTTCGCCCGGGTCGAGATTGAAGTGGCTCCTGGACAGTCCACTGCGAAAGGAGGCAGCCGGTGAAACAGCTGGCCGAGCTCTGCATCCGGCGGCCGGTCTTCGCGACCGTTCTCATCCTCTCCCTCGTGGTCGTCGGCCTCTTCGCCTACGTCAAGCTGGGCGTCGACCGCTTCCCCAAGGTCGACCTGCCGACCATCACCATCACCACCCGTCTCGTCGGCGCCTCCCCGGAGGAGATGGAGACCGAGGTCACCGACAAGATCGAAGAGGCGGTCAACACCATCAGCGGCATGGACCAGCTGATCTCGACCTCGTCGGAGGGAACCTCCGTCGTCGTCGCCTCCTTCGAGCTCGAAAAGGACGGCGACGTCGCCTCCCAGGAGGTCCGCGACCGGGTCAACTCGGTCCTCGCCCAGCTGCCCAAGGAGGCCGATCCGCCGATCATCGAGAAGATCGACCCCGACGCCCAGCCGGTCCTTTTGATCGCCCTCTCCGGGCCGGCGCCGATCCG
>Ga0137403_10007259_pt1 | contig 12531 bp, 7 predicted proteins | sample CZOMad2_1_16fung_FD_122057 | JGI IMG/M metagenome (GOLD analysis project Ga0137403, IMG submission 122057) | Vadose zone soil fungal communities from Angelo Coast Range Reserve, California, USA - CZOMad2_1_16fungal (Hybrid Assembly) | ecosystem: Environmental > Terrestrial > Soil > Vadose zone...
TGCGAGCCGAAAAAAGTCGAAGAGAGATTCCTCGCTTTGCTCGGAATGACGAACTCGTGGAAGTCTGTAAGTGCGGTGCCTGTGTCGCCGTCAGTGATGGCGCTGCTCGGACTTGGAAGGCGGCTTGGCTCCGTTCAGGAAGTCGTTTTCTTCTTGCTCTTCCTCGCGGTCGTCGGGGCCTTTTGGATTGTACTTTTCCATTTCCAGTTTTTCCGCGGGCGTGAGCGCTGGTAGGTGACGGATGAAGCGCACCAGCTTCCAGCTATCTTCGACGTCGTGATCCTGATCGGAACCGGCGCCGCCAAAGGCGGGCATTCCCGTAAGGCGCACGCCGTTCTGGATGATCCAGAAAATATCGCCGTCAGAGAGTTGTTGCGTTGGGTCGCGGCGAAGATCGGGCGGCTTGGGATACAGTCCGTGGCCGAGCATGGTATCGCCGCTGCCATCGTTGCCATGACAGATGGCGCAGTGATCGGCGAAGTGCAGCCGTGCTTCGCGCTGAACTTCTGGCGAATCGGGAACCGGATTGTTCGTGTTGTGCGCAGCCGAAGGTGCGGCCATTTTCCGCGCGGTACGCGCAATAGCGGTTTCAAGGGCGCTGGGATTGGCACGGGCGCTAAGGCCGTCATGCAGAATGCTGACGGCAGCCGCGGCCAGCAAGCCGAGTACGACGACAAAAATCAGCAGAAGTAGCGGTCCGCGCCTCACGTTCCAAAGCTTACTACTTGTCAGTGCCCCGTTCTATTCCATGGCTGATTGCGGGGTCAGAGGCGGGCGGCGGTGCGGGCGGCGATTTTGTGATCTTCGCTTTCGATGATTAATACCAGGTCGTTGGTCAGAGGAACGCCTGCGCTCTGTATTGTAAACGTGTAATTCCACTGAAATCGCGGAGCGAGTTCGTCGTCGGCTTGCGTGGCGAAGGGTACCAGGCGCGTCACACTGGCGTTGGTGCGTTTGCTACTGTCGACCGGGCGAAGGGCGACGCCGTGCTTCCAGTAAAAATGCAGGCGCAAGGCGCTGATGATTTCTGGAGTCAGCGGGGGGCGCACGGCGGTGTCCTTCAGGTCGCGGGAGCAGGGATAGTCGAGCAGATGCATGGTGAGCAGAAGTTCGTCGGGGAATTCGGTCACGGGCTTGTCGTTGAGCAGATAGGTAGTGCCTTCGTCGGTGTCCACACGGCGCAAGCCGTCGAAGAAATCCGGAGCGGTCATGCCTCCTGAGAGTTTGAAGCAGGAACCGCTTTCGAGGTGGCCCTCAGTAGCGAAGAAGACGCCACCATCGAGGTTCCACACGGTGCGCTTGGGAACTTTGGGAGGTTTCTTCTTCTGCGGAGTTTCGGGCTTGTTGATGCGGTCTTCGATGCGCGATTGCGGCGGTGGGCAGGCGTCGGCTCTGTGAAGAAAAATACTGGTCCATGCGCTGCATAATATCGCGCATGAGATGGACTTTGCGAAAACCGCGAGCATCAGTTTGGCCCAGGGTCTGAGTTTACCGCGGGTAAGGGATGGCGCATGCGAAAAGAAATTTCGCCCACTTGATAGATGGCTTGATCGCCGTTGACCGATTTGGGTTGAACTTTTCCGGCGAGGACCGAATAAATGGCGATGTCGAGCTGCGCAAGGATGGACGGTCGTGCGACAGGAACATTGTGCGCGCCAAGGGCGAGTTTTATTTGAGGCGCCATGGCGGCGAGTTTTCTAGCGGACGCGAGATACTCGGGGAGATCGGTTTCCGGGCGGTACAGCCAGATTTCGCCGGAATAAAAAGTGTCTCCGGTGAAGAGCAGACCGTTGGCGCGGTCGATGAGCGAGATGGAGTCGGGCGTGTGGCCGGGCGTCGAGATGATTTCTATGGTGCGGCCGCCGAGATTTACTTTGAAGCCGTTGCGGACGAAGAGCGAGATTTTCCAGGGCTTGGTCGAGTATTTTGCAGGATCGAAATTTTTGGGTAGCGCGCCGCAGATTTGGTCCTTGGCGATTTCGGCTTGCGCGTCTTCGCGGGAACCTTTGGCGCTGGCGCGGGTGAAGGCGGTGTCCATCCCGTAGATGAAAGGGAATTGCCAGTTGCCGCCGACGTGATCGTCGTGGGTGTGGGAATTGAGAACGACGATGGGGCGCGAAGTTAGGCGCGCGACGATGGCTTTGATATTGCCGATGCCCATGCCGGTGTCGAAGAGGAGAGCCTGCTTGGTGCCTACGATCAGGTAGGAAATGACTTCTTCGGCTTGATGCGGCTCGTAGATGGCGAAGGTTGCGGGCGCTACTTTGTAGACTTCAAACCAGGGGTCGTTGAGCGCGACCTGTTCTAGCGATTTGTATTCGGGGCGGGGGAGATTTTTGCACCACCCGGGTTTTTCGGATTGCGCCGAACAAACCGAAGAAAAACCTACGGATGCCACAGAGACACAGAGCGCACAGAGATAAAGAGCCAAATGCGAGACTGGAAAAAATGTTCGGTTGGTCATGGATGGGTTTGGTCTAGACTCGATGGTGCAGAGACGAAGATAGATTTCGGGAGCATCATGTGGACGCCTTTGTTGCCGTCGACTAGTTCGGTGATATGGAGATCGGCGGCGACGCTGGAGAGCATATAGGCGTCGTCGCGGGAGAGATGCTTTTCGGTCATCAGGAAATCGATCATTTCGCGGACGGCGAGGGTGGCGCAGGCATTCAAGTCATCGTTGAGGCCCATGGTGATGTAGTGGGTGGGCGTTTCGGCGCGTGGCCAGTTCAGATGCATGTCCTTGCGCACGATGAATTGAAACGTGCCGACGAGCGAAGTTTCAAGAGCAGTGATGTCCACTTCGCCGTCGCCCTGTCCGGCGTGGCCGTCGCCAACTTCAAAGAGCGCTCCGGGCGCGTGCACCGGAAGATAGAGCGTGGTGCCGGCCACCAGGTCCTTGTTATCGAGATTGCCGCCCATAATCCACGGCGGAGCGCTGTTGAAGCGGCCTGCGCTTTCCGGCGGCGCGTCGCCCATGCTGCCGAAAAAAGGATGCAGCGGAATCTCAATGCCCGGCGCAAATTTCCCTACCATGCGCTTTTCGTCCAGCGGAATAATTTTTATTTTCGCGTAAGGATAATCGTCCGGCAGATAGCCGCGGCCTGGCCCGAAGGCGTTGTAGGCATAAGGAATCGCCAGCTTGATCGCCAGGATTCTCACTTCCAGCACGTCGCCGGGTTCTGCGCCCTCGATAAAAATCGGCCCGGTAAGAATGTGCCCGCCGGGGCCCTTGTCCTTCACCTGCTCGGCGATGTCGCGCAGCGATTGCTCGATTTGCTCCGGAGGCACGCCCGCTTTTTCCAAGTGGTCCGGGCTGTTGGTAATCAGCGTCTGAATCTCGACGGTATCGCCGGATTTCACACGCAGCACCGGCGCCGCCTTCGCGTCGTAGTATCCCCAAGCCACCGTCTTCGGCGTCGGTTTCAGCGAATACTTCGCCTCCTGAGCCTGAACTTCAGCTACAAAGAACGCGGCGATATTGAGAAGCAGGAGACTAACGAGGGCACACTTTTTCGTCCACGCAAACCTAGACCGCTTTTGTAAAAGATTCACCGAGTGCTCCCATAATTGGTTCTTTGGAAACTGAAGGATCGTCAGCCCACACGATGCATTGTTCCGGATTTACATCCAGCCCTTGCTGGACGAGCCGAAAAAGTTGGGGAGGAACCCAGGAAACAAGGTGTTTTCCGAACATGGTCACCCATGTATCCCAAGGTGGAACGTTGTCCACGTCGAAGAATCCGAAGGAGGCATACTCGGCAGCACCGTCTGCTAAATTCTCTTCAGGTGCGTATAGCAGAAAACGGCCGCAGCAAAGATCACCGTTCTGACAGTTCGAGCCTTTGCCAGATTGTCTTACGGCCTGAGAGCGAGCCTCTGCAACTTGGTCCATGATTGCGGCGCGATCAGCGCCCAACTGAGCCAAGGATTCTGCGAAAGGGCGCAGCGCTTCGCTTCTCAGTTGGTGTCGGAGTGGTGGGACGATCGATCCTATGTCAGCAGTGGCTCTTAGCTTTTGGCCTTCGCTGCAGATCTCGGATGCTCGACGGATCTTTTTTCTTGCAAGCCATCGCGAAATCCATCCTGCGTGTTCGTAGCGCCTTGCCATCATATAGCCTTCGCAAAATAACTCGCCGCCTTTGCGATTCAACAGCCGACGACGCGTGACATTTTCGTCCTCTGCAGGATTGCCACTCAGTTCTTGAGACAAGCACCAAGAGATCGTCTCGCCGAGCCTCTGATTGAAATTCGGGATGTTCATGCTGTGTTGACTACGGATGGGTCATGTCTTCGGGTTTGACGAGGGCGTCGAACTCTTCGCCGCTCAAGAAGCCGAGCTTTACGGCGGCTTCGCGAAGGCTGGAGTGTTCCTTGTGGGCGGTCTTGGCGACTTTGGCGGCGTTGTCGTAGCCGATCTTCGGAGCCAGCGCGGTGACGAGCATCAATGAGTTGTGGACGTAGCTGTCGATGACTTCGCGGTTCAGCTCGATGCCCACCACGCAGTGATCTACGAAGCTGTTCATCGCATCGGTCAGCAGTTCCACCGAGTGCAGGTAGTTGAAAATCATCACCGGCTTGTAGACGTTCAACTCGAAATTTCCCTGCGTGCCCGCGAAGCCGATGGCCGCGTCGTTGCCCAGCACCTGCACGGCGACCATGGTCACCGCTTCCGACTGCGTAGGATTCACTTTGCCCGGCATGATGGAAGAGCCCGGCTCGTTTTCCGGGATCACTAATTCGCCCAGCCCGCAGCGCGGCCCGGAAGCCAGCCAGCGCACGTCGTTGGCAATTTTCATCAGCGAAGCCGCCAGCGTTTTCAGCGCGCCGCTGGCAAACACAATTTCGTCGTGCGCCGAAAGGCTGGCAAATTTATTGGGGTGCGAACGGAACGGCAATCCTGCCAGCTCCGCGATTTTCTTCGCTGCGCGCTCCGCAAATTCGGGATGCGCATTCAGCCCGGTGCCGACGGCGGTGCCGCCAATCGCGAGATCGAGCAATCCATCCATCGCAACGGCAATCCGCCCTCCATCGCGGTCGAGCAAGCTCACCCACCCGGAAAATTCCTGCCCGACCGTCAGCGGCGTGGCGTCCTGCAAGTGCGTGCGCCCGATTTTCACCACATCCTTGAATTCTTTCGCCTTGGCGTCAATCGCGTCGCGCAAACGCTTCACCGCGGGAAGCAGCCGGCGCGAAGTCTCCGTCGCGGCCGCGATGTGCATCGCCGCGGGAAACGTGTCGTTCGACGACTGCGACATATTCACGTCGTCATTCGGATGAATCGGCTTCTTGCTGCCCATTTCGCCGCGCGCAATCTGAATCGCTCGGTTGGAAATCACCTCGTTCACGTTCATGTTGGTCTGCGTGCCGCTGCCGGTCTGCCAGATGCGAAGAGGGAAGTGCTCATTCAATTTTCCGGAGATCACTTCATCAGCTGCCTGGGTGATCAAGTTAGCTTTTTCTTCTGGAAGTTTTCCGAGGTCGCGATTCACCAGCGCCGCCGCCTTCTTCAAAATGCCGAAAGCGCGAATCAGTTCCGGCGGCATGGTGTCCTTGCCAATGGCGAAATGAATCAGCGAACGCGCCGTCTGAGCGCCGTAGTAGCGGTCCATCGGCACATCAATTTTGCCCATGCTGTCGGATTCGGAGCGGGTGGGGACGGACTTGGCGAATTGCGTGGCTTCACTCATGGCGATCTCCTTGAGTGCGATGAAAGATAGTGTAGCAGGAAGAGAGCGGCTGGTGACACGCGACTACTGGCGGGCGGAGCCGTGCAACGTGCGCTTTACGATAAACGCATCACAGGGCAGGAAGGGAAAATGTCGGCGCGCCGACATTTAAAGTATTACTTGAAGGTTATAATATAGATATCGTACCGGTATTGTTCCGCCGCGCAATAGAAGGGACCGAGCCATTCTGCAACATGGTCTAAAGTCCCTCCAAACACAGGGCTTAGCGAAGGGGGGATCCTCTCCCCTGGTTCCAATCTGGCAAGCCGCGCAGCATTCGAATGAGTTTCCTCCGAGGAAACGAATTTTGAATCCGGCCCGGGGGGTATTCTTTCGTGGACACGTACCCAGGTTCTATTGACAGCCTCCCACTGTCCTAATATTTTGGAGACTCCTCTCTCTGTGTTCTCTTAGTTTCCCCCCTTTCAGTTTGGTTTTGAGTTCCCCTGGCGTGGGCCGAGATGTTTCCGTCGACGTGCCTCTCGCCTTCACCCCGGCCAGCCCCAAGGCAGGCCGCCTGTCGCCTACTGGCAGTAGGCCAAGAGGAGAGCGACTGATGTCGAAGGAATGGTGGAATTGGAAGTGGCGAGCACCCTTGAGCTACGCCCTGGCGGTGGTGTCCCCCGTGCTCGTACTGAATATGTGCCAGGCCACGCGCGTCACGTACGGCGAGCAAACCTCCCTGGTTTTCTTCCTTGTGCCTATCCTTCTGAGTGCCTATTGGGGCGGGCTTGGGCCCGGCCTCGTGGCGACCTTCGAGAGCGCCACGTTGAGCGCGTATTACCTGATCGAGCCGCTTCACAATTTTTCCATCGCCTCCGCGACTTCGTCCATTGCGCTGATGGGAGTGGCTGCGGCCGGGGTGCTGACCAGCATCCTGATGGAGTGGCTGCACCGCGAGCGGCGGCCGCGGGAGGTGGTCCATCCCGATCAAATACTGGTGCCGATGAAGCGAAAGGTAGGCTGGAGCTTCGGGATAGCATTGGCGCTGCTGGGAATCGTCGGGGTCACGGCGTATGTGCAGGTGATTCGTCTGCGCAGCAACGACGCATGGGTGGATCACACCCATCAGGTGATCTCCTCCTTGCGAAAAGTGCAATCTCTTGTGGCTGACGCGGAGACCGGGCAACGCGGCTATCTGATTACTGGAGACAAGCTCTTTCTTCGGCCATACAACGAAGCGGTGGACCAGTTGGACGGGGAACTGGCGACCTTGCGAAAACTCATCGCTGACAATCCGAATCAGCAGAACAGCCGGCTGGAGTTGGAAGCGTCAACCGCCAAGCGGATGGAGCAACTCCGCCAAGTGACGGCGCTGCGGGAGAAAAAAGGAATATCCGCGGCGGGGCAGGAGATTCTCACTCTTGAAGGGATGAAGACGGACGACGCGATCCGCCAAACCGTCAGGCTCATGGAGGAGCGTGAGGATCGATTGCTTGTGGAGCGCGAGCATCGCGCCCTGCTGACCAGCCTGTACGGGCGCAGCATCGTCGTACTGGGGAGCCTGCTGGCGTTCAGTTTTGTGGGAGTGGCGCTTTTTCTGATTACGCAAGATATCGCCGGCAGCCGCAGCGCGGCCGCGGCGCTGAGAGACGCGAAGGAACACCTGGAGCAGCGCGTGCAAGAGCGCACCGTCGATCTGGAGCGCACCAATGAACAGTTGGGGCAAAGCCGCGAGCAATTTGCGGTGACACTGGCAAGCATCGGCGATGGAGTGATCACGACCGACGCCATATGCCGGATCTCTTTCATGAATCCGGAAGCGGAGCGGCTGACGGGATGGATGCGCCAGGAGGCGATGGGGCAGCCCTTGACGTCCGTATTCCAGATCAGGAATGAGGATTCGCGCGAACCGATGGAAGATCCGGCGAAAAAGGTGCTCGAACTTGGCACGGTGATCGGGCTGGCCAACCACACGCTGCTTGTGAACAAAGATGGCTCTGAGTTGCCCATCGCCGACAGTGGGGCGCCGATTCGCGACGCCCAGGGAAACATTCTGGGAGTGGTGCTCGTTTTTCGGGATTGCCGGGCGGAGCGCGAAAGAGAAATCGCGTTGGAGGATCGCGTCGCGCTGCAGGAGCAACTGGCGAAGATAGCGGAAACCGCGCCCGGCGCGATCTGTTCGTTTCTGCAAAGGCCGGACGGGTCCTGCTATTTTCCGTACTGCAACGCCACGATCCAAAAGATTTTCGCCGTTCCCATTGAAGAGCTCAGCCGGGATGCTTTGGGGATCTTCGAAATGATTCACCCTCAGGACGTGGGAAAAGTTCGGACAGCGATTGAGGATTCGGCGAAGAACCTGACGACATGGACGTGTGAATTTCGCGTAAATCACCCGGAGAGGGGGGAAATCTGGGTCGAGGGGCGGTCCGTGCCCCAGCGGCAAGCAGACGGCACCGTGCTCTGGCACGGGATTTTGCAGGACGTATCTGTTCGCCATCAAACGGAGCAACTGATTAAGGAAGGAGAAGCGCGGCTCTCCGCGATCATTCATTCGGCTTTGAGCGGGGTGATCACAGTGGATGAAAACCAGAACATCATTCTGTTCAATCCCGCGGCGGAACAGATGTTTGGGTACACGGAGGCCGAAGCGATCGGGCGCCCCATGGACCAGTTTATTCCGCCGCGCTACCGCGCTGCGCACCAGCACCATATCCGCAAGTTTGGGAAGGCGGAAATCGCCGGGCGAAAGATGGGGCAGCGGGAAGGAATTTTTGGGTTGCGAAGAAACGGCGACGAATTTCCCGTGGAGGCCTCCATTTCGCACGTGGAATTCGGCGGTAAGAAAATGTTCACCGTAATTTTGCGCGACGTCACGGTAGAGAAGAAAGCGGAAGAGGAACTGAAGCAGCAGGCCAGCCTGCTGGACCTGGCGCCGGTGATGGTGCGTGACTTGGACAGCCGCATCGTGCTGTGGAGCCGCGGGGCGGAGAAGATTTACGGCTACACCAAAGAAGAAGCGCTGGGGCGCAATTCGCATGAACTTTTGCAGACGGAGTTCCCCGTTCCTCTGTGGATGATCGATCAGCTGCTGCGAACCGCCGGTGTTTGGGAAGGAGAATTGCACCACCGCACGCGCGACGGCGGTTCCGTCTACGTGGCCAGTCAGTGGGTGATCTACCGCAACGAGCAAGGCACGCCGATCCGCATTCTCGAGGTAAATACGGACATCACTGCTTGGCGGCACGCGGAAGAATTGCAGACGCGTTCCCAAAAATTGGAAGCGTTGGGGACGCTCGCCGGCGGCATCGCTCACGACTTCAACAACATTCTCTTGGCCATCAATGGCAACGCGCAACTGGCGATGGCTGATGTTCCGCCGGAGAACACCGCCCGGCAAAGCCTGGCGGAAATTCTGAAAGCGGGCGCCCGGGCAAGCGAACTTGTGAAACGCATCCTGGCGTTCAGCAGGCCGCAGGAACAAAGAAAACAGGTGGTGCAGTTGCAGCCCGTAGTTGAAGAAGCGCTGAAGCTGATGCGTGCAACCCTGCCGGCGCGCGTCCGGTTTGAGACTCAATTCGCCGCTGACTTGCCGCCCGCAAAAGTGGATCCCGGGCAGATCCATCAGGTGATTGTGAACCTGGTGACCAACGCCGCTCATGCCATCGGCGAGAAGAACGGCGCGATCAGCGTCCGTCTGGACTCGGTGGACGTGAGCGGGGAAGACAGGCAAGCCGCGGGAAAACTGGAAGAAGGAAAATACCTCCGCCTGTTCGTGAGTGATGATGGGTGCGGGATGGACCGCGCCACATTGAATCGCGTATTCGATCCTTTCTTTACCACCAAAAAACAAGGCGAAGGCACGGGACTGGGCCTTTCCGTCGTGCACGGCATCGTCACCAGTCACGGCGGAGCGATCGCCGTCACCAGCCAGCCGGGGGAAGGCACAGCGTTCCACTTGTTTTTCCCGATCGCCACGGAAACTGTGGAGGCAGCCGCCGAAGCGCCGAAGGAATCCACGCAATCCCGTAGCGAGCACATCCTTTATGTGGACGACGAAGAGGCTCTGGTATTTCTGGCGACGCGGCTGCTGGAACGCCGCGGCTACCGCGTGAGCGGCTTCACCAACGCCGTTACCGCGCTGAACCAGTTTCGCGACAATCCCGTGGAGTTTGACGCCGTCGTGACGGATTTATCCATGCCGGGCATGTCCGGCTTCGATCTTACCGAGGGGATTCATCAGATTCGCGCCGACATTCCCATCATCCTCACCTCGGGCTATATGCAGGCGGAAGACCAGCAGCGGGCGGAAAGCCTGGGAATCCGCGAAACCATCCAGAAGCCGGCAACCGCAGATAAGCTGGCTGGCGCACTGGAGAAGATCCTCTCCGAGCAGCCTGCGCGGGTACACAGCGCGCGGTGGTAATTTTTCTTTTTACCTGTCAGGTCCTGGTACCCGCACAATCCAAATTAAACGGAAAAAATTTAATAAGGCGCGACTATTTCAGAAGTTACGGGTTGTGGGGCGCAAGGCTAAGGGGATGTCCTTGTGTGCACGGATTGACTGCCCGCACGGGTGTCCCTGCGGTTGACCACGGTCCTCTCGCCAGGCCGTTTCGAAGATCCACAATCAGGAGGAAGTCATGAAACGTCTCATCGTTTATTTGGTGAGCGCTGTAACGCTACTGGTGTTGGCAAACGGGGTCCAAGCACAGGACCTGCTGGTGCCGGCCGGGACGCTGTTGCAGTGCACTATGAGTGAACCGAACTTCTCTTCGGCGACGGCGTCGGTGGGGGATCCGGTGTTGTGCCATCTGAAGAGCTTTCAGGAGTTCGGACGCACCGTGTTTCCGCGGGGCAGCATGCTCGCGGGACACCTGGAAGAGGAAAAGGACCCGGGCCACTTTGTGGGCAAGGGCTACCTGAAAATTACGTTTGATCGAGTGATCGTGCCGACTGGGGATGTCCCGTTGCCGGCGAAAGTGATCGCGGCGAAGGGATTCAAGGTGGACAAGCAGGGAGACATCAAGGGCAAAGGGCACGCCAAGCGTGACGTCGTCGAATGGATGATTCCGCCGCTGTGGCCGTGGAAGGTGCTGATGCTTCCGGCGCGCGGGCCGCGGCCGACGCTCAAGGGCGAGGAGCCGATGCAATTGCGCTTGATGGACGACATCGTGGTGCCGCGGAATCTCTCGGCATCGAGCGCGGTACCGCGCAACATATCGGGGTCTGTCACGGCGCCGAGAAACATGCCGGCGTCCCTCGCGGCACCGAACAACGTGTCGGCTGCCGCCAGCCATCCGGACCGGCCGCCTTACGCTTCCTCCAACATTCCCAAGCCGGGCGCATATACCACCGCGCCTGAGCCCGGGGCAACGCAGCAATCCGGCATAACGGAACAGCCCGCCGTGGGCATCGCGAATGAAAACTTAATTCCCGCATCGATGACCATGAGCGCAGCCATACCCGCGCCGGTTGAGGAACCACCGGCGGCGCGTGTGACCACGCTGGTGCTGAAATCGAATCAGGTGCTGGAAGTGACCAAGTACCGGATCGACGGCGGCCAGTTGAACTACTACGACGTGAACGGCGGCGGGGGCTCGGTGAGCACGGAGCAGATTGACTGGCGGCGCACCACCCAGATGACCGCGGAAGTGCGTTCAGTGGATTTGCCCGTGGTAGCTCGACAGACGAATTAGGCGGAACAATCGAAAGATGTAATGACCGGATGCGGACAGCGCCGCGCGATCACGGACGTGTGTGTGCAAACAGCCGCAAAAAACCTGGGGAATCGCTGCTTCTGATGTTTACACGTAAATAGCTCGATACTCCACTGACCGCGCACGGCTATTAGCCAGTTCAACACACCCCCCTCTCTGGAATCTTGCGGACCTTACGAGCCGACAGCAAACTACGGATACAGGTTTAGTACTCCTATACCTGACGGAGACTCGGTTCTAATTTTGTCCCTGGGTTGGTGGGGTGGATCCCAGGCGATGGGTCGGAACAAGAGCGCGAATCGAGAGCCCGAGCAGGAGTAGCGACCTGGCATAACAAAAGATCTAGGTGGGGATCGCGCACCCTTACCAACAACAGAAGAAGAGGTTGAAAACGATGGCTAGGAAAAATTTGGCAGTGTCTCTGCTCGGGATTGCAGCGCTCCTCATCAGCGGTTGCAGCGGCATCAAAGGCGGCACGACCAGCGGTGGGACCGGCGGCGGAACGGGCGGCGGTGGTACGGGCGGCGGCACGGGAGGGGGCGGGCCGTTCACCATTGGCGGCAGCATCCTCGGCCTCACTGGCAGCGGATTGGTTCTCGAAAACACTGGAAGCGGCGGGGTCGAAGACCTGACCATCACTGCGAACAGCGGTAACGCCGTTGCTTTCACCTTCAAGAACACTACCACCCTGGCTTACAAAGTTATCGTTAAGACGCAACCAACGACCCCCATCCAAAATTGCAGCGTGACCAACGGCTCCGGCAACGCGGCCGCAAATGTGTCAGGCGTGCAGGTTACGTGCGCCCCCGTATTCACCGTTGGCGGAAACGTTTCCGGATTGGCAGGCAGCGGGTTGGTGTTGCTGAACAATGGCACCGACACTGTTACGGTGACGGGCCTGAACAACGTGAACTTTACGTTTCCGACTCCCGAAACGAGCGGCTCCGCGTATGCGGTGACGATCAAGACGCAGCCATCGAATCCGGCGCAGACCTGTGTGGTCGTAAATGGAAGCGGCACGGTGCAGAGCAACGTTTCGACCGTGTCGATCATCTGTCCTCAGCCCTCCTTCACCATTGGCGGAACACTCATCGGCCTGGTGGATGGTCCGGGCAACACCGTGGAGTTGATCAACAATGGTG
>Ga0137403_10007261_pt1 | contig 12529 bp, 12 predicted proteins | sample CZOMad2_1_16fung_FD_122057 | JGI IMG/M metagenome (GOLD analysis project Ga0137403, IMG submission 122057) | Vadose zone soil fungal communities from Angelo Coast Range Reserve, California, USA - CZOMad2_1_16fungal (Hybrid Assembly) | ecosystem: Environmental > Terrestrial > Soil > Vadose zone...
TCTCCGCCGACGCGCTCCTCGCGCAGCTCGCGGGTGGGCGCCGGCCCGAGGCTTCGTCCGCTTGACCACCGAGGGGCCAGTCATCCCCAGGCCGGCGGCGTCCGTGCTCCTCGTCCGGCCGGGCGCGCGCACGCCGATCGAGGTCTACATGATCCGGCGGCAGAAGAGCATGCGCTTCCTTGGCGGCTTCTATGCGTTTCCCGGCGGCAAGGTGGACGCGGCCGACGGCGATCCCGCGCTCCTCGCCCGCTGCCGCGGACTCTCGCCGGAGGACGCGGCGCGTATCCTGCCCGGCCACGACGGCGTCCCCGCGCTGGCCTTCTGGGTCACCGCGCTGCGCGAGCTGCTCGAGGAGACGGGGCTGCTCCTGGTCTCCGACCGCGCGGGCCGTCCCATCCCGGCGGGCGACGCCGCGGTGGCCGCTCTCGTAGACCGCATGCGGCACGCGCTGATGACGGAGTCCGCACGGTTCGGAGATCTCCTCGCCGCCGAGGACTGGTACCTCGATGTGGCCCCGCTCCGCTATCTCTCCCACTTCATCACCCCGCCGGGCGGCCCTATCCGGTTCACCGCGCGCTTCTTCCTCGCCCCGCTGCCGCCCGGCCAGAGCCCGCGGCTGTTCACGGAGGAGAGCTCCGAGGGCTTGTGGATCGAGCCCGCGGCCGGCGTCGCGCGCTACGAGGCGGACCAGATGCCCATGGCCGAGCCCGGCGAGTCGGGCCTTCGCTACCTCGCCGGCTTTCCCAGCCTCGAGGCGCTGTGGCAGTTCCACGCCGACGGCCGCCACAAGTTCCACGGCATCGGCGATCGTCTGGTGGAAAAGGGGGTCCGGGTGCGACGCCCGCGCGGCGCGCCCGCGGATCGCGAGTGACGCCGGCGGCGCTCCCCAACGCGACGGTCGCGTTCCTCGACGCCGCGGTGGAGGAAGGGCGGGGAGCGCGCCGCGCGCTGGTGACGCCCGCGGGCGCGGCGAGCTACGCCGAGCTCCTCGCTCTCGTCGAGCGCGCGGGGGCGGGGTTGCGGGCCCAGGGGGTGGCGCCCGGCGACCGCGTGGCCCTCCTCCTCCCCGATGGTCTCGCCTGGGCCGCCATCTTCTTTGGCGCCCTCCGCGCCGGGGCGGTGGCGGTCCCGCTGAACACCCGGCTGGCCGCGGCCGATCTCGCCGCGGTGCTGGCCGACTCCGGGGCCGCCGTCCTCGTTGCCGATCCCGCGCTGGCGGGCCCCATGCGCGAGGTGGCCCCGCGCGCGGGCCTCCCCACCGTGCTCGATCCCGCGGCCCTGCTGGCCCCGGCCGGTACCCGCTTCGAGGCCGTCCCCGTGGGCCTGGACGCCATGGCCTGCTGGCTCTACACCTCGGGCACCACGGGCTCGCCCAAGGCCGCCGTGCACCTCCATCGCAATCTCCTCGCCTGCCGGCACTATGGCGGCGAGGTACTCGGCGCCAGCGCGGAGGATCGCGTCTTCGCCACCTCGAAGCTCTTCTTCGCGTACGCGCTCGGCAGTGCCCTGTTGGTCCCGCTCTTCGCGCGCGGGGAGAGCTATCTGCACCCGGGCTGGGCCGACGCGGAGACGATCCGGGCAGTGGCGCGCGAGTACCGCCCCACGCTTTTCTTCTCGGTGCCGACGGTGTACGCGCGGCTTCTCGCCGCCGACCTGCCCGCCGACACCTTCGCCTCGGCGCGCGCCTGCGTCGCCGCGGGAGAGCGGCTGCCCGCCGAAGTCTACCGCGCGTGGCGCGCGCGCTTCGGGGTGGAGATCCTCGACGGGATCGGGGCCACCGAGACCATCTTCATGATGCTCTCGAGCCGCCCCGGCGAGAGTCGCGCGGGATCCACGGGGACGCCGGTGCCCGGCACCGAGGCACGCCTCCTGGACGCCGACGGCGAGCCGGTGGCGCGGGGGGCCCGGGGTGTCCTCTGGGTACGGACGCCGTCCCTGGCCAGGGGCTACTGGCAGCGGCCCGAGGCCACCGCCCGGGCCTTCGACGGGGAGTGGTTCCGAACCGGCGACGTATACTACGTGGACGCCGACGGGCACTGGGTCCACTGCGGCCGCCAGGACGACCTCTTCAAGGTCGCGGGGCAATGGGTGGTGCCGGCGGACGTGGAGGCCATCGCCCTCCGGCATCCCGCCGTGCTCGAGGCGGGGCTGGTGGGAGCGGAGGAGGACTCGGGGCTGGTGAAGCCCTATCTCTTCGTGGTGCTGCGGGAAGCCGGGGCGGATGCCGCCGGGCTGGCCGCCGAGCTGCGCGAGCGGCTGGCGCGCGAGGCGCCCGCGCATGCGCGTCCCCGCGAGATCATCGTGGTGCCCGAGCTGCCGCGCACGGCCACGGGCAAGCTCCAGCGGCACCGGCTGCGCGATCAGCTCGCCGCGTCTGAGACCGGAGAGGGAGGACCTCACCCATGAAGTCGCCGGAAGTCGTGTTCACCAAGTCCGCGCCGAGGACGGGCTTCTCCGAGGGCACCGAGTCGCCCATCGCCCAGGGGGTGAAGTGCGGCGGCTTCCTCTTCGTGTCGGGCCAGGGGCCGCTGGATCCCGTCACCAAGCAGATCGTCTCCACCGACATCGCCGAGCAGACGCGCGTGACGCTCGACAACGTGAAGGCGGTGCTGGAGGCGGGCGGCACCGGCATCGCCAACGTGGTGCGGGTGGGCGTCTACCTGCGCGACATGAAGGACTTCGCCGTCTTCAACCGGGTGTTCAAGGAGTACTTCGCGGGCGTGCAGCCGGCGCGCACCACCGTCGAGGCCGCGCCGCCCCGCGCCGGCGTGAACGTCGAGATCGACGCGGTGGCGTGGCTCGGCTAGGAGGCATGTGATGGGAAGCCTGGCGGGAGTGTTCTTGTCGGTGCACACGCCGCGGTACTGCACGCTCGAGGCCGCCTTCGAGGGCAAGCTCGCCTCCGAGGTCTTCCGGCCCGTGCGCGACGGCCTGGTGGCCCAGGGCGGGGACGTGGCGGAGGCGCGCCTGGACGTGATGGTGATCAACTCCTGCCACCTCATCTCGACCTTTCCCACCGTGGTGGACGGCACGCCGCGGCACCAGGGCGTGTTGACCGCCCAGGAGGCGCCCGAGATCATCCACGGCGTGGCCTACGACTATCCCGGCGACTATGCCCTGGCCGCCGCGCTCGTCACGCGCGGCAAAGCCAAGGACCACCTGGCCGTCCTCGCCAACGACGTGCACTATCCGCTCGACTACGGCACCGTGATGCCGATGGTGTGCTATCTGGACCGCGCCCAGCGGCTCCCCATGGTCCCCATCTCGGTCTGTCTCTCGAACGACCTGGACGAGTGCTTCGCGTGGGGCCGCTACCTGGCCCAGATTGCCCGAGAGAGCGATCGGCGCGTGGGCTTCGTCGCCAGCGGCAGCGTCTCGCACAAGCTGGTGCGCGGCCCCGAGCGGGCGCCGCTCCCCGAGGACCAGGCGCTCGACCACGAATTCGCCCGGCGGCTGGCGGCGGCGGACTACGAGGCGCTCTGGCGCTGGCTTCCTGGCTATGTGCGCACGGTGGAGGCCGAGATGGGAGGCCGGCACCTGGCCATGATGCTGGGCGCCCTGGTCGAGTCGGGCGAGCGGTATGCGGCCCGGGTGCACGCCTACGGTCCCTCGTCAGGGTCCGGGAATTACGTGATTTCGCTGCTGGCCGCCTCCTGAAAACCGAACCGGCCGCCTAGGTCGCCGGTTTGTCTTGGTGTACCATCGGGTGGCTTTTCACGTCGTTTCCGGCTTGACGGTCTAACCGCACGGCGATCAGGAGGACAGGGGCAATGGGGCAACTGACACGCAGGAGATTCCTCGGCGGGGCGTCGGCAGCGGCGGCGGGCGCGGCGATGGGCCCGTGGGTGCTGCGCGCCCAGGCCCAGGGCGCGCCCATCAAGATCGGCGTGGTCCTGCCCTACTCGGGCGTGTACGCGGTGCTCGGCGAGAGCATCACGCAGGCCATGGAGCTCGTCTTCGCCCGAGAGAACTGGACGGTGGCCGGGCGCAAGATCGAGATGATCAAGGAAGATGACGAGATGCAGCCGCCGGTGGGCATCCGGAAGACGGAGAAGCTCATCGACTCCGACAAGGTGGACATCCTCACCGGTCCCGTGCACTCGGGCATCCTCATGGGCATGCGCGACAAGGTGCACAACTCCAAGACCATCCTCATCGTCTCCAATGCGGGGGCCGACGCGATCTCGCGCGGCCGCTGCTCGAAGTGGATCTTCCGTACCTCGTTCTCCAACTGGCAGCCGAACCAGCCGATGGGCGGCTGGGTGGCCAAGAACCTCTCCAAGGAAGTATTCCTCACCGCGCCCAACTACCAGGCGGGCAAGGACATGATGGACGCCTTCAAGGAGACCTACCTCCCCGCCGGCGGCAAGGTGGTGGGCGAAGACTACCCGAAGCTCGGCGAGACGGATTACGCGCCCTACCTCACCAAGATCCGCCAATCGGGGGCGAAGGCCGTCTATGCCTTCTACTCGGGGACGGACGCGGTGAACTTCGTGAAGCAGTTCGACCAGTTCGGGCTGAAGCAGACGATCAAGCTCGCCGGCGCCGGCTTCCTGACCGAGCCCGACGTGCTGCCCGCGCAGGGGCGCTCCGCGCTCGGCGTCATCACCGGGCACTTCTATACCCCGTTGCTCGAGAACCCCGCCAACCAGGCATTCGTGCGGGACTTCCGGGCGAAGTTCGGCGGCAAGATGCCCGACGGGTTCGCCTGCCAGGGCTACGACACCGCCGAGACCATTGTCCGGGCGCTGAAGGCCACCGGTGGCAATACGCAGGACAAGGACAAGCTGGTCGCCGCCATCGAGAAGACGGAGTTCGACAGCCCGCGCGGCCCGTTCCGCCTCGATCCCAAGACGCACAACGTGATCCAGCCCTTCATCTACATCCGAGAGGTGAAGGAAGTGTCGGGCGGCCTCAACAATGTCCCGTTCGACAAGGTCGCCGACGTCCGCGACCCCGGCACCGGCTGCACGCTGCCTGCGTAGGTTCGGGGCGGCGGCCGGTCCGGCGGGGCATGCTCCCTTGTTCGATACAGCACTCACCGGGAGCACACCCCGCCGGCCTGACCGCCGCCCTGACCGCGCTGCCCGCCGCAGTCCCTGTGGCTACCGTGTGCGGCGGCGGCGCTAGTCCCAGTGCTCGCTGACCTTTTCGCGCAGGCGCTGAATGGCCTCGCCTACGGAGTTCTCCTCTTCCTCCTTTCCGTCGGGCTCACGCTGATCTTCGGGATGCTCGACGTGGTCAATCTGGCCCACGGCTCTTACTACATGCTGGGCGCCTACGCGGGGCTCGGCCTCATCGCCGCCACCGGCAACTTCTGGCTGGCCCTGGCGCTCGCGCCGCTCGCGGTGGGCGTCATCGGCGCCGCCGTCGAGCGGACCTGCCTGCGGCCGCTCTACCGGCGGGGCCCGCTGGATCAGGTGCTCCTGACTTTCGGCCTGATCTACGTGTTCGAGGATCTCGTCAAGTGGATCTGGGGTGGGCGCATCCGCTCCATCCCGACGCCCGACCTCTTCTCCGCCTCGGTGAACTTCGGGGGCGCCGTCATCCCGTCCTACCGCCTCTTCGTCATCGTGTTTGGGCTCGGCATGGCGGTGGCGCTCTGGCTGCTCATCGAGCGGACGCGGCTGGGCGCCATCATCCGAGCGGGTGTCTACGACTCGGAGATGTCGGCGGGAATGGGCATCAATGTCTCGCGCGTCTTCACCTTCGTGTTCGCCTTCGGGGCCGCGCTGGCTGGGCTGTCCGGCGTGATCGCGGGCCCCATCCAATCGGCGTATCCACCCATGGGCGCCTCCATCCTCGTTCCCGCGCTCATCGTGGTGGTGGTGGGCGGGCTGGGCAGCCTCAAGGGCTCGCTGGCGGGCAGCCTGATCATCGGCCAGGCGGAGACCTTCGGGAAGGCGTGGCTGCCCGGCGCTTCCATGCTGATCATCTACGTGGTGATGGCCTTCGTCCTCCTGGTCCGGCCCCAGGGCCTCTTCGGCCGAGCGCTCAAGTGACCGCTCCCGTGCTCGCGCGCGTGGTGGCCCTCGTTGTGCTAACGGCGGTGGTCGCTCTGTTCCCGCTCGCCGCCGGCACCTATCCCGTCAAGCTTCTCCAGGAAATCCTCATCTGGGGCATCTTCGCGATGAGTCTGGATCTCCTCATGGGTTTCGCGGGCATGGTCTCCTTCGGCCACTCGGCCTTCTTCGGCATCGGGGCCTATACGGCGGCACTGCTACTCCCGAAGTTCCCCGGGCTTCTCGCTGCGCTGGTGGCGCCCGCCGCCGCCGCCGCGCTGGGGGCCCTCGTCATCGGCTTCTTCTCGATTCGGGTGGGCGGCGTGTACTTCATCATGCTCACCCTGGCCTTCTCCCAGATGTTCTACGCGGTGGCGTTTCAGAATTCCTTCCTGGGTGCGGAGGACGGCCTGGTCGGCGTTCCCCGTCCCACCGTGCTCGGGATGGGGATCGGCAGCATCGGGGGCTTCCATGCCTATCTCCTCGTGATCGTGCTCGCCTGCGCGCTCTTCCTGTGGCGCGTGGTCCGCTCGCCCTTCGGCCACGTGCTGCGGGGCATCCACGAGAACGAGGCGCGGATGCAGGCGGTGGGCTATCCGGTCAACCGCTACAAGCTGACCGCCTTCGTCATCGCGGGCATGCTGGCGGGTGTGGCGGGCTCGCTCTACACCCAGTTCGTGGGCTCCATCTCGCCCAGCGCCTTTCTCTGGACCACCTCGGGCGAGGCGCTCCTGATGGTGATCATCGGCGGCACCGGCACGGTGTTCGGCGGCATCCTCGGCGCGGGGGCCTTCATCCTCCTCCAGAGCCTGGTCTCCTCCTACACGGAGCGCTGGATGCTCATCCTGGGGCTGACCTTCGTCCTCCTCGTGCTCTTCGCCCCCGGTGGCATCGTGGGCGCGCTGCGCGGGCGCGTGGGGCTGCGCGCGTGATGGAGCACCTCCTTGCATTGGAAGGTCTGACCCGCCGCTTCGGCGCGCTGAGCGCGGTCAACGGCGTCTCGCTGACCGTCGCCGCGCGCGAGCGTCGCGCCATCATCGGGCCCAACGGCGCGGGCAAGACCACGCTGTTCAACCTCATCACCGGGCATCTCGCCCCGAGCGCGGGCGGTATCGTCTTCGGGGGGATGCCGGTGGCGGGGCTGGCGCCCCATGTGATCGCACGCCGGGGCCTGTCGCGCTCCTTCCAGCGCAATAACCTCTTCCCGCGGCTCACCGTGCGGGAGAACCTCCGGCTCGCCGCCGCCGCGGACGGGCGGGGGAGCTGGAACCTGCTGGGCTCGGTGGCGCGGCTGCGCGCGCCGCTGGAGCGGGCGCGCGAGACGGCGAAGGCAGTGGGATTGGTCGAGCGCCTCGAGGCTCCCGCCGGCCAGCTCTCCTACGGCGAGCAGCGCCAGCTCGAGGTGGGCGTGGCGCTGGCCACGGCACCACGGCTGCTTCTCCTTGACGAGCCCACCGCGGGCATGTCGCCCGAGGAGACGCTGCGGATGACGCGGATGCTGGAGCGTCTGCCGCGTGAGATCACGCTCCTCATCATCGAGCACGACATGGACGTGGTGGCCTCGCTCGCCGACCGCGTCACCGTGCTCCACTATGGTGAAGTCCTCATCGAGGGCTCCTTCGCCGAGGTCAAGTCCGACCCGCGCGTGTACGAGGTCTATCTGGGCTCGGCATGAGCGCCATGCTGGAGGTCGAGGGTATCCAGACCTACTACGGCGAGAGCCACGTGCTCCACGGTGTCTCGCTTCACGTGGGCGCCGGTGAGGCGGTGGCGCTGCTGGGCCGCAACGGGGCGGGGAAGACCACGGTGATCCGGAGCATCGTGGGCTTCACGCCGCCCCGCGCCGGCCGCATCGTCTTCGATGGCGACGCCATCGAGGCCTGGCCGGCGCATCGGATCGCCCGCCGCGGCATCGCGCTGGTGCCCCAGGGCCGCCGGATCTTCGCTCCCCTGAGCGTGCGCGAGAACCTGACCCTGGGCGCCCGGGGCACCGGGTGGGCGCTCGAGCGCGTCTTCGCCCTCTTTCCGCGGCTGCGCGAGCGGGCGGAGCAGGCGGGCGGCACGCTCTCCGGCGGCGAGCAGCAGATGCTGGCCCTCGGTCGCGCGCTGCTCACCAATGGCCGCCTGCTCCTCCTGGACGAGCCGTCCGAGGGCCTGGCCCCGCTCATCGTCCGGGAGATCGGCCAGGTGGTGAAGCGGCTCAAGGGGGAGCACCTGTCCATACTTCTCGTCGAGCAGAACTATCACCTGGCGCTGCAGGTGGCGGACCGGGTATACGTGGTGAACAAGGGGCAGATCGTGTACGAGGGGACGCCGGCCAGCCTGGAGGCGAACGAGGAGGTCAAGCGCCGCTATCTCGGCGTGGCCTAACCCGCGGCCCGGCGCCCGGAAAGGAAGCACATGCCCTGGATCGATCCCGATTTCCCGAAGACGTCCACGCCTGCCGACTGGGTGGGCCGCGTGCTCGGCCTCAATCCCGGCATGATGACGGGACCCGGTACGAATACCTATCTCGTGGGTGATCGCGAGCCGGTCCTGATCGACACCGGGGCGGGCGTGGCCGGGTGGATGCCGCTGCTGGAGACCTACATGGCCGAGCGCGGCTGGCGCAAGCCGGCGCGCGTGCTCCTCACCCACCGCCACAAGGATCACCTGGGCGGGGTGAAGGACCTCCTTTCCCTGTACCCCGGCACGCCCGTGTCCAAGATGATCCACAAGGACCCCGAGCTGCCGGCCGGCATCACGGACCTGCGCGACGGCCAGAAGGTGGAGGCCGACGGCGTCACTCTGGTGCCCATCCACACGCCGGGGCATGCCTCCGACCACCTCTGCTACTACGTGCCCGAGAGCCGCGCGCTGTTCACCGGCGACGTGGTCCTGGGCGGTTCCACCACCGTGATCCCCGAGGAGGACGGCGACCTCGTCCAGTACATGGCCTCGCTCCGCCGCATCCAGAAGCTCAACGTCGAGCGCATTTACCCCGCGCACGGCCCGGTGATCGAGAACGCCAAGGCCAAGATCCAGGAGTACATCGACCATCGCCTCCAGCGCGAGCGCCAGATCCTCGAGGTAATGGGGGCGGGGACGCGCACCATCCCCGAGATGGTCAAGGTGATCTACAAGGACGTGCCCGAGGCGCTGCACCTCATGGCGGGCCAGTCCGTGCACTCGCACCTGAAGAAACTGGCCGCCGAGAACCGCGTGCGCGAGGAGAAGGTCAGCGGCGCGGCGTCGCGGTGGACGCTCGCCTAGGAGCGCGCGCGCTTCCGCTTGTAGCCTAGGAGAGCGCGCGCTTCCGCTTGTAGCCGCAGGACGGGCACTCCAGGTGGATGACGAGCTGACCCTCCTCGAGGATCATGTCCGTCCGCCGCAGCTGGTGCCCGCAGTCCGGACAGGTCACCGAGCCGGTCCCGGGTTCGCGAACTTGTATGGCCATGGCTCGCCCCCCTTGAAGCCAGTGTGGGCCCGCGGCCCCGTGGCGACCTAGGTTTTTACTTCGCCCTTCTTGCTTCACCCTCCTGACGGACAGGCGGCGCCGGAGGCCGCCCAGCGCTTCACGGCCTCGTGGAAGTCCCCCTGGGACAGCGGGGGGAGGGAGCGGGCGCCGGGATTCCACGCCCACTGCACGAGCGCATCCGACGTCATGTGCCGGACGAGCGAGGGGACGGACCGCCCACCGTTTCGCTTCGGATCCTTGAGGGCACGGCAGAGCGCGCCGTCACTCAATCCTTCCCAGCCCATGCTGCGCGGGGCCAGGTGCCAGTGGGGCGCGCCGGGCACCCGGCCATCGGCGGTATTGACGGTCTGGTGGCAGGTACTGCAGCGCATGGCCGGCGTGCCGCGATCGTCGGGACCGCGCGCGACCAGCATGCGATGGAGGTGGCGGTCGTCCGTCTGCCGAGGGGAGTCGCCGACGGGATGGCAGTTCATGCACCGGGGATGGCGGAGCACCTCGGCGATGCGGCCGAAGGCGCGCTCCGATTCCTCACGCTTCGCGGCGTCGGTCTGAGCGGCCGCCGCGCTCGCGCCGAAGAGCACGAGGACGCCGCCCAGGAGTCCGGAGGGGATCAGTCGCTTCCAGGGTCGCATGGACTGTGCCCTCCCTCAGGCGGACTCGAAGCCGTGGCGAACGAGCGGCAGCGAGCGGATGCGCCGGCCGGTCAAGGCGAAGAGCGCATTGCACAGCGCCGCCGCCATGAGCGGCGTGCCGGGCTCGCCGATGCCGGAGGGCTTCTCCGTGCTCGGCACGATGTGCACCTCCACCTTTGGCATGGCGTCCATGCGCAGCACCGGATAGTCCCCGAAGTTCGTCTGCTGGACGCGCCCCTCCTTGAGGGTGATCTGGCCGTAGAGCGCCGCCGAGAGGCCGAAGACGATGCCGCCCTCCATCTGCGCCCGAATGGTCTCGGGGTTGATGGCGCGGCCGCAGTCGATGGCGCAGACCACCCGGTGCACCCGGATGGCGTTGCCGCTGAGAGACACCTCGGCCACCTGGGCGCACCAGCTCCCGAAGGATGAGTGGACGGCGATGCCGCGGGCCTGGCCCGCGGGCGGCGGCGTGCCCCAGCCCGATCGCTGCGCGGCGAGGTCGAGCACGCCCAGGTGACGAGGGTGGCCCGAGAGCAGCTCGCGGCGGAACTGGTACGGATCCTTGCCGGCCGCCTGGGCCAGCTCGTCGAGGAAGCTTTCCACCACGAAGCCGGTATGGGTGTGTCCGACGGAGCGCCACCAGAGCACCGGCACCACGGACTTCGGGCTGTGGAGGTCGACGGCGATGGCGGGCACGGTGTAGGGGAGATCAGCCGCGCCCTCCACCGACGTCGCGTCGACCCCGTCCTTGATGAAGCCACCGGCGAACGGGGTGCCCTCGATGATGGATTGCCCGACGATCGTATGTTTCCACGCGATGGGCTTGCCGCCGCCGTCGAGCCCGGCGCTGATCGCGGAGTGCCACATCGGGCGATAGTAGCCGCCCCGGAGATCGTCCTCCCGCGTCCAGATGGTCTTGACGGGCGCGCCCGCCCCCTTGGCGACGTGGACGGCCTCCACGATGAAGTCCGAGCTGGGCGTGGCTCGCCGGCCGAAGCCGCCGCCGAGGAAGAGCGTATTGATCTCCACCTGCTCGGGCTTGAGCCCCGCCGCCCGCGCGGCATTCCCCTGGTCCACGGTCTGGAGCTGGGTCCCCGTCCAGATCTCGCACCGGTCGGGGCTGATCCGGACCAGGCAATTGAGTGGCTCCATCGTGGCGTGGGCGAGGTAGGGCATGTCGTAGTCGGCGTCGAGCCGCTTCGCCGCGCCCCCGAGCGCCGCCTCCACGTCTCCCGTGCGGAGGACGCGGGCGCCCGGCGTCTTCGCGAGGCGCGTGTATTCCACGACCAGGGCGTCGGTGTCCACCGCCGAGGCCGGCGGCACCTCCCACTCGATCTCGAGCGCGTCGCGTCCCTTCTTGGCCGCCCAGAATGAGTCGGCGACCACCGCCACGCCCGAGGGCACGGAGAGGACGTGCTTGACGCCGCGCACCGCCCGCGCGCGGTCGGCGCTGACCTGCTTCACGGTGCCGCCGAACACGGGCGGCCGGGCGACCAGCGCCACGAGCATGCCCGGCACGGTGGCGTCGAGCCCGAAGGTCGCGACGCCCGTGACCTTGACGCGGCTGTCGAGCCGCTTGGTGGGCTTGCCGATGATCTTGAACTGCGAGGGGTCCTTCAGGGGCACGTCCTTCGGCACCGGCACCGTGCGGGCCTTGTCCACGAGCTGCCCGTAGGTGAGCGAGCGGCCGCCGGGCCCCAACACGCGGCCGTTCTCCGCGCGCAGCGTCGCGCGGTCCACCTTCCACGTGTCCGCCGCCGCGGACAGCAGCATCTCGCGCGCGGTCGCCCCCGCCTGGCGGAACCGCTCCCACTCGCTGGCGATGCTCATGCTGCCGCCCGTGAACTGGATGCCGAACTGCGGATGGGCGTAGGCGACATCGACCGGCGCCGCCACCACCCTCACCTTGGCGAGCTCCACCTCGAGCTCCTCGGCGATGAGCATGGGGAGGGAGGTGTAGACGCCTTGCCCCATCTCGGACTTGTTCACCAGGATGGTGACGACGTTCTGCTTGCTGATGCGGATGAAGGCGTTGGGCGCGAAGTCAGGGGCGCCCATCGCGCCGGGCGCCGCCGGCGCGGACTGGGCGAGGGCAGGCACGCGGAAGGCGAGCAGGATGCCGCCGGACAGAGCGGTGGTCCTCAGGAAGTCGCGGCGCGAGGCTCGGCCCATCATGACCTGACCCCCCCGGCCATCCGGCCCGCCGCCTGCTTGATCGCGGCGCGGATGCGCTGGTAGGTGCCGCAGCGGCAGATATTCCCGCTCATGGCCGCGTCGATGTCCGCGTCGGTCGGGTTTCTCTGCTTGGCGAGCAGGGCGGCGGCGCTCATGACCTGCCCGCACTGGCAGTAGCCGCACTGGGGCACGTCCTGGTCGATGAAGGCTTCCTGCACCGGGTGCAGCCGATCGCCGCGCGCCAGTCCCTCGATGGTGGTCAC
>Ga0137403_10007263_pt1 | contig 12526 bp, 11 predicted proteins | sample CZOMad2_1_16fung_FD_122057 | JGI IMG/M metagenome (GOLD analysis project Ga0137403, IMG submission 122057) | Vadose zone soil fungal communities from Angelo Coast Range Reserve, California, USA - CZOMad2_1_16fungal (Hybrid Assembly) | ecosystem: Environmental > Terrestrial > Soil > Vadose zone...
TAGTTCCGCGACGAGGAAGTACGGCGCCTTGACGTTGAGCGCATACACGCTATCAAACACTCCTTCCGTCATTTCATGCGTCGGCCCGAACGGGAAGACTCCGGCATTGTTGATCAGAATATCGACATAGCCATTTCCGAGTTCGACCGCTCTTCTCGCCACTTCGCGCGCGCTCGACGCATCTCGCAGGTCAGACGAAATAAAATCCGCTTTGCCTCCTGCTGTACGGATTTCCGCAACCGTCTTCTCGCCGCGCTCTGCATTGCGGCCTACGACTAAGACATGGATGCCAAGCTGGGCCAGTTTATTGGCTGCCGCCCGGCCAATACCGCTCGTTCCTCCTGTAATAAGTGCTATCGATGAATTGGTAGTCATTTGCAATTTCCCCTTTCAGATTCTGCTGTAGTTGGTCGAACCCTTGCCTGAAACCAGTATTATTTGACCGTTGCTGTCGCCGAAGCAACAACGACCAATTCAGGCCGGCTCAGATCAGCAACACCTTTAATAGCTGTTGCTTCATTCTGCCCCAGACGCATAACCATTGAGTCTACTGACCAGCGATATTGAGTTTCAAAAAATCTCGGAGGTGCTTTTTTTGTTTTATCTACAAGCTGTAAATTAATCCTTCTCGAAGGTATAGCCAATACCCTTGGTCAGGCTCTGGCACATGCTCGTGTCAACGTCCGCGGGTTGTCCTCGACAATCTTCTTGTGCTGCGCGGCGGCGATGCGCCGCTATTTTTTTAGTGTCGTCAGCACGTCCAATTTGGGGATGAGTCGGCGTGGTCTGATCGAGAGTTGCAAAGGCGAGAACACGCTGATGATCGGAATTCACCAGGCGTTAGAAAATTTACGCGGTTCCTAAGAAAGCGTGTGAGGGCGGTCGCTACTGTCGCAACAACCGCCCCTTCTATCTCATCTACGTAACGATCACGTCGATGATCGCCGGCTTGCCGTTTCGGTTAGCTTCGAGACCGCGCTTCAGCGCGTCCTGGAGCTTCTCCGGATCCGCCACCGTCTCGCCGTAACCGCCGACGCATTCAGCGACCTTCACGAAGTCGGGCGCGTTGATGTGGGTACCGTGGTAGAGATCGATTTCCGCGGCGATCCCATCCGGATACATCTTCTGGTGCATGCCCTGCATCGCGGCGTATTTCTTGTTGTTGAAGATGACCGCCATGATCGGCAGTTTGTAATCGCGCGCCGCGCCGAGGCTGCCGAGCGCCGGATTGTAGAGGAACGCGCCGTCGCCGATCAAGGTCACGACCTGCCGTTCCGGCTTCCCCAGCTTGATCCCGAGCGAAAGACCCAACCCCTGTCCGAGACCGCCCTGGCGGGTGAACAGGCACTGTGGGTCGTTCCATACGAGGTGTTGCCGCAGCGTGGCGGTGTGCGTGGTGACCTCGTCGATGTAGATCGTATCTTTGGGCATCATGGCGTTGAGTGAGGCGCACAGCCACACCGGATCGATCGGTGTCTTCTTGCGCGCCGCCGCCTGCGCCGCATTCCTTTTCTCGACGAGCGCATCATGCGCCGCGGCGAGCCCCTTGCGTCTCGCCTCCACTGCAGCCTTATCGATCGTCGCAGCATTGGCCAGATCGCGCAGCGTCTGCGCCGCATTGCCTTCCAAGTACATGTCGGCCTGATGGCTCTGATAGACCATCGCCGAGTTGTGCGGCGCCTCGTCCACCATGGCGACCACGGCCTTGGGCGGGCGGTTGCTCGGCGGATACCAGGGGGCGCGCGCCCGCACGACGATCGCCAGGTCCATATCGTTCCAGAACGGTTTGATTTCGGTGCCCTGATACAGCGGATGATCTTTGGGGAAGTTGGCGAACAGAGCGCCGGGCTTCTCGACCACCGGCAGAGCAAACTTCTCGCACAGTGCCACCAGAGCCTCGTAGGTCTCGACTTCCTGGCCGGCGCTCTCGGTGAGCACGACCGGGCGCTTCGCCTTGGAGATATGGCCGGCGAGCTTTTCGATGTCTTCCGGCGCCGTCAGCATGCGCGGCGCGGGCGGAACCGTGCGTGGATTGGCCGGGGGCGTCCAGGCATCCATCAGCGTTTCCGTCGAAACGGACAGGTAAGTGGGTCCGGTCGGTTGCCGCTGTGCCAGCTCGCCGGCGCGGATGACGCTTTCATAGAGCGTGTGGACGCTGCCCGCGACCGAGGAGTACTTGACGATCGTATCGACCAGGCTGCTCGTGCCGCCGACGATGCTGAGATTGTTCATCCACTGGGCGCCCGGATCGAACTCCGGCTGCTCGCCGTAGGTCATCGACTCACCGGAGATCACCACCATTGGGACCCCGCTGACAAAGGCGCCGTGCATGCCCATGGCGCCCTGCAGCAGACCGGCGCCTGCGTGCAACAACACGGCCTGCATCCGCCCCGTGGCCAGCGTGTATCCCGCCGCGATGTCGACGGCGAGGGTTTCGTGCCATACATCGAGCAGCTTTGGCCCGCTCTTTTTCCGGTGGATCTGGTCGGCCATGGCTTCCCAGACGGGCGCCCATTCGGTGCCCGGCGAGGACAGGATGTATTCAACTCCGAGCTTGCGAAATGCTTCGACTAAGGCACTGCCGCCGTCGAACTGGTTTTTCATGGTTGGTCTCCTTCGAACGGTTTTCTTGTGGTGTGTATTATCTCACGCCTGAACGCGCAAGACCCCTGGCCGGCGCTGATAGCAATTTTGCAGCAGCGCGGTCGCGCAATCCTGGAGGATCGAATCTTTAGCTTTGGGTGGGAAGTCCAGGGTGAAACTTTTTACTTCTAGACTTTCTTGCTTTTTGTTTCGTTCAGCCCGCACAGGCGCTTTTAAATTCAACTCCACAATTTTTTGCTCGCGATCGCCGCGCCGTCGCGCAGGGCGCGCAGCTTGGCCCAGGCGATTTGCGGATGGACGCGGCCGCCTAGGCCGCAGTCGGTGCCGGCGATGACGTTTTCTTGGCCGACGACTTCAGCGAACGTGATGATGCGATCGGCTACCAGTTCCGGGTGCTCGACGAGATCGGTGGCGTGGCTGACGACGCCCGGAATCAGGATTTTCCCGGCGGGAAGTTTCACGTCGCGCCAGACTTTAAATTCATGTTCGTGACGGACGTTGCCAGCTTCGACCAAGTACGCCTCCGCGTTGACCTTGAGCATGATATCGACGATGTCGCGCAGCGGAAAATCGGTAGTGTGCGGGCCGTGCCAGCTGCCCCAGCAGATGTGATAGCGCACACGATCCGTTGGAATTCCTTCGAGCGCGCGATTCAAAATCTCAACGCGCAGCGCCACGTACTTGCGGTATTCTTCGACCCTCGGCTGGGGATCGAGCATGTCCCAGGCGCCGGGGAGACCGGGGTCGTCGAGCTGGAGGATGAAGCCGGCGTCGACGATGGCGCGATACTCTTCGCGCATCGCATCGGCAATCGCTTCTAAAAATTTCTCGGTGGTCGGGTAGTAACTGTTCTGATCGCGGCAGAACATCTCCAGGCTGCCGGGCGCGATGGCGCTGACGAAGGCCTCTTCGACGCCGGCAGCGTTGGCGGCGAGCTTCAAGTTGACGAGCTGATCGCGCAGAAACTGTTGCGCGGTGTAAGCGATCGGGCCGGTGCAGGTCGGGCGCAACGCGGCGGTGCTGGGCGCACCCAAGCCGGTGTCGGCGTAAAATTCGGCGAACTCGCGCTGCTCCCAGCGCACGCCGACGATGCGCATCGGCGCGCCAGGTTTAGCAGTATCGGGTGCAATGGTCTGTGCCGAGGTCGGCGTGAAGCCTGAGACGCGGTCAAAGATATAATTGCCCCAGGCGCCGCGGTCGGTGGCCGCGCGCATGGGTTTGCCGAACTCGCCGTCGTTGGGAATGTCGCCGATGTCTTTCTGCGCGCGCACGACTTCAGCGACGGCCGAGCGGAGCCGCGTTTGCAGCACCGCTTCGTCTTCCGGCGTGACGGTTTTTTTCGCCCACATGGCGCGCAGGTCTGCCGGCCGCGGCAGGCTACCGACATGGGTGGTGAGAATCCGGTCAGTGCTTCGTTTCATGGTCCGCGTCCTTCTTACCTGCCGATGTCCGAGTCAAACCGAAGCGGATCGAGCGCTGCGCGATTTTAAGTTTCATTTTTTTCGGCCTCGCGAAGAGCGTTTGGTTTGACGCCGGGCGGCAGCCTTCCAGAATTCGTCGTGTGACACGCCTTTGCCTGCTCCAATGCTTCTTCGTGACTTACCGAGCAAAGCCTGGAACCGACGCGAGTGGGCTAGCATCAGCCGTTCCAAATCGTCATCATTCTTAGGCGCCAGCAATACCGCCGCGGCCTTGCCGTTGCGCGTGATAATCACCGGGCCCTCGTTCTCGCATTCGTCCACATAAGCACTGAGATGGGCTTTCACGTCCGCGAGCGCTGCGATCTTCATAATTCAAACTCCTGTCCGCCAATAAACAGCTGATTGCCTTCTTTCACTCCGATCGCCAAGACAGAGACGATCTTTTCCTCATGATTCACGTCGTAAAAAACACGAAACGAGTTTTTCGGCCCAAAACGCAATTCCCAAGTCGCACCCAACGCAGCGGGCTCTTCAAGCGGTTTGCGGTTTCTAGTCTCCGTTGCGGGCGTGTGGGAAAGCTGCTCCTTTATCGTCGTCGCGATCAAACGGTGATATTTAGACTCGATCCAATCCAAATGTTTGTACGTCTCCGGCGCATAGCTGATCGTAAATTTGGATCGCCGCGCCATTGACCATAATTATAGTCATGAACCAGCAGAAATCAAATACGGGCGAGATATGTCTGCTTCTCGGCAGCCGCGTGTGTCTGCAAAACCCAATGAGTACCTCGGCCGTCTTGGCAATTCCTTCATTCACTTCTTTCTCTTAGGCGAGCAGCTTCTTGACGCTCGGGCGCTCCTGCATGCGCTTGAAATGCGCCGCGACGTTGGGAAAGCCTGAGATGTCCACCTCCAACTGGGTGGCGCGAAGGAAGGCCGATTAGAGAATGCGTGTTGCGACTCGGGCCAACTCGGAGTAAAGCTCGTTCGGATCTATGGCCAGCACTGATTTACCGGCTACCCTGGTGCAACAAATCGCCTGCAACGTGCTCAGCGTTGCTGCTGCGGCAATTCCATTGGAGGTCGTTGAGCATACCAAGACGCTGATCGTCGACTCCATCGGCTGCGCTTTGGCCGCGACCGAGGAGCCCGCATTTGCACGCGCGTCGCGCGTTCTTGCACGACTCGGCGGAAACCCGGACTGCACCGTGATCGGTTCATCGCGGCGCGTTAATCTACCGCAGGCCGTGTTGCTGAATGGAATTTTGATTCGCTCGCTGGACTTGAACGATGCCTACATGGGTCCCGGACAGATGGGACATCCGAGCGACAATATCGCGGTGGCGCTTTCCGTCGGCGAAAAGTTTCGCGCCTCTGGACTGAGCGTGATCGCCAGCGTAGCGCTCGGCTACGAGATTTACTGCCGCATGCAGGACATAATTCCAGCTCGCGGCACCTGGGATCACACGACCGCATCGGCATTGGCGGCGCCTTTGATCGCCGGCCGGTTGATGGGATTGAACGCGGAGCAGCTTGCCCATGCGGCCGCGCTGTCGGCCACGCATGGCAACACGCTCGCCGTCGTGCGCACCGGGCAGCTGGCCAATTCCAAAGCGAACGCCAACGCAATGGTGGCATCCCAAGCGGTACTGTGTTCGTTGTTTGCCGCCGAGGGCATGACCGGTCCACTAGGGGTGATCGAACAGCCGCGCGGGCTGAGCACTGGCATGCTCGCCGGGGCAAAATTAGATCTTCTCGCTCAACCGATCGGCGAACGCTATAGAATCATGACCTCCGCTATCAAAGGCTATCCCTGTGTCAGCACGGCCCAGACCCTGGTCGCCGGCGTGCTTCAAGCGCGCGCCGGCATCGCCGATCCGGCGCGAGAAGTTAAGCGCATCGAAGTGGTGATGGCCGATATCCCGATCGTCAGCGCTCAAGTGGCGGACGAACAACGGCGCTACCCGGCAAGCCGCGAAAGCGCGGATCATAGCTTCTACTATCTTGCGGCAGCGGCTCTTTCGGACGGCGAAATTTCTGAAGCGCAATTTGCCCCTGGGCGCTGGCTGCAACCCGAAATGAGAGAAGCGATGGCGCGAGTCTCGGTCCGCACCGACGCGAGTTTGAACAAGTACACGCCCGGCAGCTACCCGGCCGTGGTGAAACTGATTTTGCAAAGCGGCGAGAGCCGAGAAGTCGAGGTCATTTTTCCCAAAGGCCATCCCAACAATCGCATGTCGCCGGCCGAAGTCGAGGCCAAATTCCGCGCCTGTGCGCGTGGGAGAGTGCCGTCGGCACGCCAGGAGAAAGTCATCGGGAAAGCGCGCGAGTTAGAAAAACTCGCGTCCGTGGCCGAGCTGATGAACGATTTGGCAGAAGGCGAAACCTGCTTAAACCCGCCTTGAATGTGCCGAGGACAACGAGGAGAGTGCCAACGATGATGCGCGGCGTGATTCTCTCAACATCGTTTAGAAATAGTTTGCTCGCGACGACCAGCCACAACGGCAAGGTTGCGGTCAGCGGCGCGACGTCGGCGAGTCGCTACGATAACCAAATTAGGGATATCTTCATGAAACGTTGTGTCCCTTTAACTTTATTCTTTCTGACCACCTTGTTAGCTACTGCGGGCTTCTGCCAAAAGCTTCGACCGGTCACCCTGGGTTTGACTGGGAAAAGCTTAACTACATTGATCTTCGAAATGAGCATTCGAAGAGGTCACTTCAAGCAACAGGGGCTGGATGTCAAGTTGATCACGATTCGCCAGAGCGATGTCATCATCAAGGCCACCATGGCGGGCGAACTGAACTTAATGAGCGTTATCCCTACCGCGATTCTGGCCTCGGTTCGCGGGCTGCCCATTCGTACCATCGCGGTCAATGTTGACAACGCGCCCTATGTTCTTGTCGGCCGGCCGCAGATCAAAAGCATGAGTGATTTGAAAGGCAAAAAAATTGCCGTGAGCTCATTGGGTGGTATGAGCACCCTGGTTGTGCGTGAAATCGTCGCGCGTAGCGGTCTCGATCCGGATCGGGATGTTACTTATTTGGCCGTCGGCGGAAGCGAGACGCGCAGCGGTGCCATGGGGGCCGGCTTTGTCGATGCGGCGCTGATGACCATACCTTTGAACTACGCTCCTGAGCGGCAAGGATATACTCGTCTGGCCTGGGGCCCGGATTATGTGCGCTATCCAATGAACGGAATCTCCGGGTCGCCAGACTATTTCGCCGCCAACCGCGATTTGGTACTGGCCGTTCTGCGCGGGATGGCCGGGGGAGTGCGAGACGTGAAGCAACGCAAATCTGAAATGATAACTTTCCTGAAAAGCTATCTCGAAGTGCCGGAAGACGAAGCAGCAAAGAGCTACGAATTCCTGATGAGCCACATGCCCGACAATATGATTGTCGATGACGCGGTGATCAGAAGTGCGATGGAATTTGCCGCCTCTTCGCTCAAGTTAAAGCCCGACGCCGTGCCTGATATTTCTAAGGTTCGTGATTGGTCGTATGCACGCGCCGCCACAAAATCGCTCGGCGCGAAGTGACCAGCGCAATATTTATCGCGTATGAAAATTCGTGTTGCCTTCGTAATCGGTCAGTATCCGCCTGAGGAGCGCAAACTCCGAGAACAGGTGGCGCTGTCCTATGCTACGCCGGAAATCGAAATCGGCATTCTCTCAACGCCGGCCTCGCCGTACATTCGCGGCATGAGCCCGACGGATATTCAGATGGCTGCGCCGTTGTTTATCGAAGCGTTTCGCGAAGCGGAACGCCAGGGTTATGACGCGGTAGTTCCGCTGGGCATGCTCGATCTCGGCATTGACGGCGGAAAGTCGGCTGTGAATATCCCGGTAGTCGGACCTTTCGAAGCTTCGTTCCATGTCGCGTCACTTTTGGGCGATCGCTTCGGCCTCATTGTTTATCACCCTAGGACCATCCCGCTCACGCGCGCGATGGCGCGGCGTTATCAGATGGAGTCGAAGATAGCAGGTATTCGCAGCGTTGGTTTTGCCTTACCCGATATCGCAGCGAACCGCGATCAGATGGTGCAGAACTTCGTCGCTCATGCCCGGGCACTGATCCAGGAAGACGGCGCGGAGGTAATTATTCCAATGGGCATCACTCAATGCCCGGTCCATATAAAACCGGATTGGCTGCAGGAACAGCTCGGCGTTCCAGTGGTGGAAGGATTCGGCGCGCCGATTCGCATGGCGGCTCTGCTGGCAGGTCTTGGTTTAAAACAGAGTAGGGTGCGTTGGCCTAAATCCAATTCTTGAGTTCAAGGGTTCAAAGTTCAAGGTTCAAAGTTCGAACGCGAAGACACTGTGATTTACGGATGAGTTTCTCGTTATCCGGCTGACATGTCTGCGATTAGAGCGTCTATGAAGCCTTCGTCGTCAAGCTCCTTAACCCAATGCATATCCCAGAGAGCCAGTGGATTTAGGCCCTGGGCGCCATATTCCTCGCAAGCGATTTCGTAGGTGGCGGCCAGGGCCTGCAGCGTCGGATACGGTTTGATCTGCAGCTTCCCAACAATAGCGTCAAAATGTTTCTCCATCTCATGCACATCGCTAATTTTCATCCGCTGCATCGGCTCTCCCGTGACAACTTTCATTGCTTCCTGCCTGTGATGCTTCATCCAGCAAATCCCATGAATTACCGCCTTCACATAATTTTTTAATACGGCAGATTTCTTTCGCGCGAACTCGGCGGTGCACGCCTGGGCGTAATGGCTCACCACGGCAAGATCGGGAACCGGGAGAAATTTTAAACCAGCTTTCAAGGGCTCTGCTTGGTACAGGGGATCCATAAAGCAAGCGATGCATTCTCCGCTTACGACTTTCTTCCACTGCCCCCACCTTCCCACGTCCGCATCCTTGAAGATTGGAACCCCCACTTTGCCCTCTAATCCCATCATCCTCAGCCAGAGCGTAACAGTATAAGGCCGGCCCGAATCCCTGACCGCCATATTCTTGCCAGTGAATTCGCTCACGTTTTCGACGTGCTTGGGCACCATCAAATCCAAACCGCGGACGATTCGGGGGGCGCAAAAGAAAGTAATCTTCTTTCCTTTTGTTGCTTCGGCGTAAAGAAATTCCACGTGGTCGATCAACACATCGGCCGTGTCGTTGAAGAGCGAAGCTTCGAACTCGCCATAATCTTTGATCTTCAAAACCTCAACGTTGATTCCATAATGTTTCGCGCCCATTTCTTTGATGCAGTAGATGACCGGAGTTCGATCATCGTCGCGATAGGCGACTCTCACAGTGTCCATAGACATCAAACCCTCCTGCTGCTCGAGCGAAATGTTTACAGCGACCAGAAACTTCCTTCGATGGGCTGCGGCTCGACAAAATTGTTTTCGCGCGATCGAGACGGGATCGGCTGGCCTTCGATTCCTGTTCGGTCGACGGCAGCCTTATCTTTATCGGCCTCCGAATCGGAGTATGATCAGAGGTCTCCCGCCGGTATTGTGAAAGCGATAATACCAACCTTTCGGCAGCAGAATCCCTTTTCCCTTTGTCAGCACGGTTGCCGCGCCTTCTTTATCGTAAAAGGTTGCTTTACCATATCCCGGGGCAATCCGACCGTCCAGAGCTACCTCCACTGTTTCGGATTTGTTCGATGAACCCTTCGTGCGTGTTGACCCGTGGCTAGGATTACGGTTCAATTTGGCGATGAACAAAAAAATCGGGCGGTTTTTAATCGTGTTATTTGGCGCTGGCCTCGCGCTCAACAGTTTTGCCCAGACGAACTCTACACCCGGCGCGCCGACCGCGGGTATCGTCGCAGCCACGAAGAAATTCCTTGCCACGCTTGATGATACCCAGCGTGGCAAAGTCGTCTTTGGTTTCAAAGACGAGGCGCAACGCAAGCGCTGGTCGAATCTTCCGACAGCAATCTTCAAACGGCAGGGCTTACGCATGGGCGACCTCACAAAACCGCAACGCGAGGCCGTGCTGGCGGTGCTGGCAGCGGCCTTGAGTCCGCAGGGCTACGCTAAAATTCTTCAGATCGTTGAGGCCGACGAATTGTTGAGAAAATCCAGCGGCGAGACGATGTTCGGGCGCGATGAATATTATGTTTCATTTCTCGGCCAGCCTTCCACCACCGAGCCGTGGATGATTCAGTTCGGCGGGCACCATCTCGGCCTCAACGTCACGCTTGCCGGCGAGCAACGCACGCTCGCCCCCAGCCACACCGGCGCGCAGCCGGCGATTTACGAACTCGAAGGCAAGACGGTGCGCCCCCTCGGTCGCGAGACTGACAAGGCGTTTGCCCTGCTTAGTTCACTGAACGAAGCGCAGCGCAAGCAGGCCATCCTTGACTTCCAGATGCGCGACCTTGTACTCGGGCCCGGCCGCGACGGGCAGACGATTCAGCCGGAAGGAATCAAAGGCTCGGCCTTGACCGAGAAGCAGCGCCAGATGCTGCTGGATCTCGCCAGCGAATGGACCGGCATCCTGCACGAAGCTGTCGCGAAAGCGAAAATGGACGAGATGAGAAAGAATATCGCCGAAACCTGGTTCGCGTGGAGCGGCCCAACTGAAAAAGGCAGCGCCGCTTACTTCCGCATCCAAGGGCCGACGGTAATCATCGAATACGCCCCGCAGCGCTTGGGGGGCGACGCGACAAAGCACATCCACACGATTTACCGCGATCCAACGAACGATTACGGAGTAAAATGGCGGAAGCCGTGACCAGGACACTCTGTCGTCTGCCGCTGCTGCTCGCGTTACTTGCGTTTCCGTCCGCCGTTTTCGCGCATCGGGACGACCAGTATCTGCAAGCGACGCTTGTGGCCATCGAACCGAGTGGCGTGCGGCTGCAAATTAACCTTACGCCGGGCGTGGCTGTCGCCGAACAGGTGCTCGCCCAGATTGACCGCGACCGCGACGGCGCGATTTCCAAGAACGAAGCGGCAGCTTATGCCAAGTTGCTGAAGCGCGATCTCACGCTCCGCGTAGACGGGCGAAAGTTAGAATTGAAACTCACCGCGTCTGAATTCGTCCCGCCTGCAGAACTCCGCACCGGTTCGGGAACAATTCAGATGGAATTCTCCGCAATCTTCGGCCCGCTCGCGGCCGGTCCCCACAGGCTCACCCTTGAAAACCGGCATTTAACCACGATGAGTGTGTATCTCATCAACGCTGCTCAGCCCAGGTTTGCCACGGTCGAGATCACCAGGCAGAAACGCAACGACAACCAGAGCGCGGGCGAAATCGAATTTATCTTTCATCCGTTCCGCCCAAAGATTGCTGCATCCGGTGCGCGGCCTTGAATTGGGTGGGGCGAAAACAAGTAGGACAAACTCAGTTTTGATTCTGAGCTAGGACGTTTTTAAGGAACAGTCCGGAACAGTCATTGCGGGTTACTCCAAAGCACGGCCGGCGACAGTGACTACATCTGGATTGGTCAGCTTCAGTCACACAGATTATTCATCTGGGCGATCGGCATATTATGTCCGTCTGATAAATAGTTGCTGAATCCGCTGTCGCACTCGGCGGATGCTTCCAATACCAATTTGTGACGATGCGAGTTTCAATGGTCGCCCTGCTTTTCGCTGTGCCAGAATGCGGCCCGCTTTTCTCTGCTCGCCGCTTCTCGCATCTCTCCCGATGAAGTGAAGCCAAATGCTTGCACTCCCGCTATAACAATTCGTCCAATCCGACAAACCGGCGATCGCCGCCGCGCCTGATTTCGAATCCCAGCCGGTCGTCCTTCCACCGCAGGCGAACGCGGAAGCCGAGACTCGCGCTCAATTCGCCCAGGCTGTGCTGCTGGATGTCTACTTTCAAATTCTTGGGCACTTTGAACAACTTTTTTCGGCCGAAAACGAAGTCTTCTCCGAACTGCTCTTCGAGGAACTCCTTGATGCCGTCCGTCATCAGGAAACGGACTTGGTCGATGACCGGTATGTTGATGCGGGCTCGAATGAACTGTTCATTTCCGCTGGTGGTGATTACGGGAATCGGCAGGACGACGTCGGAGAACGGGACAAAGTTTATTCCCTGAACGTGAAACAGCTCGGCATTGACCGGCCCGTCGGTGCCGAGATGCATCTTCTGCATAGCCAGAACGAAGGTTTGGCCGGGCGCGCCGCCCGGCAGCCGTAGCCCAAGCGACCAATCGATGTCGATGTCGTTTCGGCCCGGTCGACCCCGGCGGTTGAAACTAAAGCGAGCGGCGAAATCGGCGCGCAGGAACAAACTCGCGATTTGTATACCGGCCGGCAACTCTTTAGGAGTGAGATCGAGCGCGACCGAAGTCCGGCCGGCGAATTCAGCCGACCCATCACTCGCCAGCGCGATTCGCGCTGCGAACCACGGTTTGTCGAACCAGGTCAGCTCGCCCTCGGCGCTGACCCGAAGCGATCTTTCGTCGGCACGAACCGCTATCGAACCCGTGAGGCTGGCGCCGAGCGCTGCGATTTTTCCGCGGCCGCTGAGCCGCAAGCTGGGCGGACCGCGGCGCGGGAAGCTCACCTGCCCGTCGAGCTCGCCCG
>Ga0137403_10007265_pt1 | contig 12525 bp, 11 predicted proteins | sample CZOMad2_1_16fung_FD_122057 | JGI IMG/M metagenome (GOLD analysis project Ga0137403, IMG submission 122057) | Vadose zone soil fungal communities from Angelo Coast Range Reserve, California, USA - CZOMad2_1_16fungal (Hybrid Assembly) | ecosystem: Environmental > Terrestrial > Soil > Vadose zone...
CGACTGGTGAACGTCGAAGTGCGCCGGTGCGTTGTGGACGGCGTAGCGCAGGGTGCCGCCGCGCTTGGCCGCCGGGTCGGGGCGGACGGTCGCGTCCTGCGCCGATGCCGCGCCCGGCGTGGCCAGCCGCGAGCCGAGGATCAGCGCGCCGGCGGCGCCGGTGCGCTTGAGGAATGTGCGGCGGTCGACACTCATCGGGGGTCCTCCTGCGGAAAACGAGAATGCCGGGACGATATCAGAATGGTAAGCTTCCCGCCACCATGGCGACCTCCCTGATCACCGACGCGCGGATTTTCGACGGCACCGGCCGAGACCCGTTTGCCGGCGCCGTGCGTGTCGAGGGCAACCGGATCACCGAGGTGACGACGGGCGCGGCCCCGCCGCCGCGCGGCGCGGCGGTGATCGACGCCGGCGGCGCCACGCTGATGCCGGGGCTCGTCGAGTCGCACGCGCACCTCGGCTTCGCCGATCTGCCGCCTGCGGAGCTGACGCGCCTGCCGCCCGAAGAGCACATGCTCGTGACCGTGCGCAATGCGAAGCTGATGCTCGATTGCGGCTACACGAGCGCCTTCTCGGCGGCGTCGCCGAAGCCGCGGCTCGACGTCGTGCTCAAGCGCGAGATCGAGGCCGGGCGCGTGCCCGGGCCGCGACTGCTCGCCAACGGGCCGGAGATCACCGTGACCGGCGGCCTCGGCGACACGAACATGCTGCACCTGCCGCACCACGAGACGCCGACGTTCTGCTGGGTCGCCGACGGCGCCGAGCAGATCCGCCGCGTGTGCCGGCTGCTCGCGCGCGAGGGCGTCGACCTGCTGAAGCTCAATCTCTCCGGCGACGCCGGCACCTCGAGCTATCCCTCCGACCAGACGCCGATGAGCGAGGCCGAGGTGGCCGCCGCCATGGAGGTCGCGCGCGCGGCGCAGCTGCGCGTGGCCGCGCATTGCCGCAGCGCCGAGTCCGTGATGGTGGCCCTGCGTCACGGTATCGAGGTCATCTATCACGCGAACTGGGCGGACGAGCGCGCGCTCGACGCGCTCGAGGCCACGCGCGACCGCATCTTCGTCGGACCCGCGCTCGGCATCACCTACAACCTGAGCCAGGCGGCCGGCCAGTGGGGCATCACCGCCGAGGGCTCGGCGGGGTTCGAGCGCGAGCTCGCGGTCAGCGTCGAGGTGCTCGGCAAGATGCGCAAGCGCGGTATCCGCGTGCTGCCGGGCGGCGACTACGGCTTCCCCTTCACGCCGCACGGCACCTACGCGCGCGATCTCTGGATCTTCGTCAAGATCCTCGGCTTCTCGGCCATGGACACGCTGGTCGCCGCCACGCGGCTGGGCGGCGAGCTCATGGGCATGCCGGGCGAGCTCGGCGTGATCAAGCCCGGCGCGCTGGCCGATCTGCTGCTGGTGGACGGAGACCCGCTCGCCGATATCACGATCCTGCAAGATCGCCACGCGCTGCGCGTGATCATGAAGGACGGCGCGCTGCACAAGGCGCCCGAGAAAGGAAGACCATGATGCGCATCTATTCGAAGTCCCCCGCCGGCGCCGCGCAGGCGCCCGGCATCGTCGTGATCATGCACGGCCCCGGCCTGGACAAGTTCATCGAGGACCGGGTGGATGACCTCGCGCACCACGGCTACGCGGCGGCGGCGCCCGACCTCTATCACCGCCAGCCCGAGGACGGCGCGGACATGATGGCGCGCATCGGCCGGCTGCGGGACAAGGAGATCATCGCCGACGCCGACGCCACCATCGCGCATCTGCGGGCGCTGAAAGACGTGCGCGTCACCGACCTCGCCGTGCTCGGCTTCTGCATGGGCGGGCGCATCAGCTATCTGCTCGCGGGCGCGCGACCGGCGGCGTGGCGCGCGGCCGGCGTCTTCTACGGCGGCAACATCATGAAGCCGTGGGGCGAGGGGCCCGCCCCCTTCGATCTCACCGGGGACATCACCGCGCCCATGATCGGCTTCTTCGGGCTCGACGATACCAATCCCTCGCCCGCCGATGTCGACAAGATCGACGCCGAGCTCTCGCGCCACGGCAAGACGCACGAGTTCCATCGCTACGAGGGCGCCGGCCACGCGTTCCTGAACTTCACGAACGCCGACCGCTACCGTCCCTCGCAGGCCAAGGACGCGTGGGAAAAGATGCTCGCGTTCCTCGGGCGCCATCTGAAGAAATGACGCGCGCGTCGTCGGAATAACAACGCCGGGCCGGGCGTCTGACGAGATGGGAGGAAACGAACATGCCCCTCGTCAAGCTCGCCGGCCCGGCCCTGCTGCTCGGCGTCGCCGCCCTCGCTGCGGGCTGCGTCGCCGTCCCCGTCGGCCCGCCCGTCGCGGTGGCCCCGCCAGCCGTCGTCGTTGCCCCAGCCCCCGTGGTCGTCGCACCCCGGCCTTACGTCGTGGCGCCCGGCTATCCCGTCTACGGTTACTACCGCCCCTACGGCTACTGGCGGCGCTGATCGCGTCGTCGCCGAGGTCAAGCCCGGGGACGTCGTCTTCGTCACCGTCAGCGTCATCGACACGCGCGTCGCCACCGTAACCGGCTCGATCGCGGCCGTCGATCAGGCGAAGGGCACGGCCACCGTGACCACGCCCGGCGGCCCGCTCACCCTCACCCCATCGGGCACCGCGCTCGGCGCCATGAAGCCCGGCGACGAGGTGCTCCTCAAGCTCGGACTCGTCGACGTCGGTCCGCCCGCTTGACGACGTGATCCGCTACGCGCGCGCGGCGGCCGTCGGCGCTCGCGCCAGGACGCTCTTACCCACCGGCGTGTCCTCGAGATGGAAGAACGCCAGCATGTTGGCGGCCGCCATCTTGAACGCCTCGTCGGTCGGGACGCCGGCGAAGAGGCGCTCGGCGAAGGGGCGCGTGTTGGGCCAGTCGCACTCGATGTGCGGGAAGTCGGTCGCGAACATGATGCGGTCGACGCCCATGTGATGTCGCAGCTCGACGGCCACGCGCTCGACGTGCTGCAGGCTGAACGAGACGTGCCGGCGCACGTAATCGCTGGGCCGCTGCTTGAGCGGCTTGACGTGCAGCAGGCGCTCGGCCCAGTGGCGGTGGCGCTCGTACCAGTAGTCGGCCTCTTCCATCCAGAACGGCACCCAGCCGAGCCGCGACTCGGCGAAGAAGATGTGCAGCGCCGGCAGCCGGTCGAACACCCCGGACATGACGAGCTGGGCGAGGCTGATGGCGGGCGGGATGCTCAAAAACGGCAGCGCGATCCACTCCACGATCTTGCGCGGCCCCAGCTTCTTGAGGACCTCGGGGTCGGCGCCCGGATACTCGAAAGTCGGCTGCGCGGCGCGCGGGCCGAGCCGATCGAAGGCCACGTGCACGGTCAGCGGCATCTTCATGTCGATGGCCGCCGCCCAGAACCGGTCGTCCTCGGGCAACGGATACGCCTTGCCGTTGGGAAACACGCCGAGGTTGACGCCCTTGAGCCCCAGTCGCGCGCAGTGCTCGAGCTCGGCCACGGCGTCGTCGAGGTTGGTCCATGGGATGACGCCCATCCCGATGAGACGGTCCCGCGAGACCGCGCAGTACTCCTCGGCCAGCCAGTCGTTGTACGCGCGCACGCTCGCGCGGTAGACGTCGTCGTCGCTCAGCGCGCGCCAGAGTCGTGGCCCCACCTGCATGTTGGGAAAGATCACCTCGGCGAGCAGACCGTCCATCTCCTGCTCGCGCAGGCGCTGCTCCGGCGGCCCCACGCCGGCCGTGCCCTCCACCGTGGTGCCGAACGGCTGCCACGTCTCGTTCGTCCGCCCCGCCCTGAGATCGAGGAAGGGCGCGGGATAGGGCGCCTGCCCCTCGACGAGAATCGCGTCGCCGCCGTCGGGCAGCTTGATCGTCCGCGGCGCGCGCTCGCGATACTTCGCGGGCATGCGCGGCGTCCAGCGCTCGGGCAGGACCTCCAGATGACCGTCGCTCGACAGCAGAGGCGGCAGCGAGGGAAAAGTCATGGCAGCGCTCGCCATGCGAGCGCGGTCCCCCATCTGATCAATTCGCCGCGTACGGCGACGACGCCGGCAGCGGGAGCACCGGCTCACGGTGCTGCAGGCTCCTGGGCCACACCACGTACGCCTTGTCGTCGATGTACTGCGAGATGACGGGGAAGGCGCGGTCGTTCTGACCGGCCATGGCGCCGTCGCCGAGGAAGTGCACGCCGAAGCCGAGCATGGTGCCGCCCTCGGGCAGGTCCACCTCGAGTGCCGCCTTCCGCAGCGCGTCGGCGTCGATGCCGCCATACTTCTTGATCGCGCGCGGCAGGACCTCCGTCATGAACACGAAGGTGTTGCTGGCGGCCATGCCGACGTGGGCCGAGCGGACCTGCGTTCCCGGCCGCGCCCTGTCGTACTCCTCGCCCACCATCCGGATCAGGGGCGCCAGCTCGGGCTTGAGCGCCTTGTCGTTGGCGAGCCAGATGGAGATCGGATCCACGTTGAAGACGTGGTTGACGTCCCTGCCGACGGCCTCTTTGAGCTTGTCGTACACGCCGTAGCCGGCCCCGTGGCCGACGAGCGCGCTGAATTTCAGGCCCTGCTCGCGCGCCTGGCGCAGGAACAGCGCGATGTCGGGGTTGTAGCCGGTGTGGAACACGACGTCGGGCCGCGCGCGCTTGAGCTTGATCACCAGCGACGAGAGGTCCGGCGTGGTGGCCGCGTAGCCTTCCTTCAGCACGACGTTGAAGCCGGCCTTCTTCGCGCCCTCCTCGTTGCCCTTCGAGACGTCGATGCCGTACGCGCCGTCCTCGTGGATGATGGCGATCTTGAGGTCCTTGGGCTCCTTGCCGAGCTTTGCCTTGGCGTTCCTGGCGATGAAGTCGGTGGACATCAGGCCGAACTGGCGGCCGCTCGGCTGCACCCGGAACACGTATTTCAGATTGCGGTTCTCCAGCACGGCCGAGGAGATGCACGTGGTGATCCACATGAACTTCCGGAGCTGCTCGACGCGGGCCGCCACCGGCACGCACTGGGCCGAGGAGTAGAAGCCCAGCAGCATGTCGACCTTCTCCTGCTCGACCAGCCGCACCGCCTCGTTGATGGCGACGTCGGGCTTGCTCTGGGCGTCCGCGTAGATGGCCTCGATCTGGTAGCCCTCGACGCCGCCTCGCTTCGCGAAGTAGTCGATCATGATCTTCGCGCCGAGCGCGTGCAGGTCGGACCCACCGCCCGCCAGCGGCCCCGAGTAATCGAAGACGACGCCGATCTTGAGCTTCTTGCCCTGGGCGAGCGCCGGGGAGACGAGCGACGCGCCGGCCAGCAGCACCGCCGTGAGCAGCACGCACGCAAGCGTCAGTGGCTTCTTGAGCATGGCATCTCCTTTTTCGGCGCGGGCCATTATGTGATACTTGCCGCCCAACGTCCACGCAAGAGGGAGGCGGCCATGGGTGACACGACGCGCCGCGAGTTCCTTCTCTCGTCAGCCGTGGCCGGCGCCGCGGTCGTGCTGGACCGCGCGCCTGCCTATGCTCAGAAGCGCGAGCTCACTCTCCTCAGCACCAACCACTTCGTGCCGGCCTCGGACGAGGAGCTGCGCCGGCAGGCCGAGGCGTTCGGCAAGCAGGCGGGGCTCACGGTGAAAGTCGACACCATCCACGGATTGCAGCTGCCGGCCAAGCGCGCCGCCGAGGCTCAGAGCCAGGCCGGCCATGACATGCTCCTGCTGAGCCATGCCGATCCGTTCCTCTTCGAGAACCTGCTCGTCGACCTGGGGCCGCTCGTCGATACGCTCGGCAAGCAGTACGGCGGCTGGTACCCCTTCGCGGCGGAGTCGTGCCTGACGGGCTCGGGCTGGCGCGCGGTGCCGTGGTTCTGGGTCGCGTTTCCCGCGACGTACAACATGGCGCACTTCGCGAAAGCCGGGCTCGAGTATCCGAAGACCTGGGACGAGCTGCTGCGACAGGGCAAGGCCCTCAAGCGGCAGGGCAATCCCGTCGGCATCGCCATCAGCCACTGCGGCGACTCCAACACCACCTTCTGGTCCGTGTTCTGGTGCTACGGCGGCAAGGTCCTCGAGGCCGACGGCAAGACGCCGGCGATCGTGTCCGACCGGACCGCCCAGGTGATCGATTGGTACAAGGAGCTGTACAGCAGCGCCATGGAGCCCGAGGTGCTGTCGTGGGACGACGCCTCCAACAATCGCTTCATCCTCTCCGGCAAGGGCTCGTGGATCCACAACCCGATCAGCGCGTACAACACGGCGCTCGCCAACAAGATGCCGATCGCCGACGAGATGAACCATCATCCGAGCCCGGCGGGGCCGGCCGGCACGCACGGCGCCCCCGGCATCAACGCGCTCGGCGTCTGGAAGTTCTCCCGCAACCTGGAGCCGGCGAAGGAGTTCATCCAGTTCCTGTTCCGCAAGGAGAACTTCGACGCCTGGATCGTCGCGTCCAACGCCTTCAACCAGCCGCCGCTTCGCGACCTCGCCGATCACCCGATCTGGGTACGAAATCCGAAATTCGCGATGCTCCCGAAAGAGGCGGAGTACGCGCATGCGCGCGGCTGGCCTGCGAAGCCCAACGATGCCGTGCGCCGGGTCGAGAACAACTACGTGCTGCCCGATATGGTCGCCAAGGCGATTCACGGCATGCCGACCCGGCGGGCCATGGAATGGGCCCAGGACCAGGTCGTCCAGGCGACGCGCGGCCAGCTCAAGCCCGCCGGCTAGCTCCGCCGGCTAGATCCGAGGGGCCGGCGGACTTGCGCCGCCGGCCCCTCCCGCGATAGGGTCAGGGCCTCCCGGAGGACCAATCCATGAAATCGACGACCCGGATCATAATGATGTCGCTGCTCGCGCTCGCCGCCGTGGCCGGCCCCGCGTGGGCGCAGGCGAAGTCCGAGCTGACGATCGCGCTGTCGAGCTTCTCGGCGGAGACGGTGGATCCCGCGCTCCAGGGCCACAACGTGAAGTACTACCTGTCGCTCATGTTCGACTACCTCGTCGGCACCACGCCCGACGGCCAGCCGTCGCAGGCCGGCGGCCTCGCCAGCAAGTGGGAGAACTCCGCCGACCACAAGCGCTGGACGTTCCATCTCCGCAAGGGCGTGAAGTTCCACGACGGCACCGAGATGACGTCGGACGACGTGAAGTTCAGCCTGCAGCGCGCGATGAGCAAGCGCTCGACCACGGGCTACGCGGGCCCGCTCCGCACGCTGATCGCCGACATCGAGACGCCGGCGCCGGACCGGGTGGTGATCGTCACCAGGGAGCCGACGCTCATCATCCCGACCTATCTGTCGCGATCGCTTTCCACCGAAGGCATCGTGCTTCCGAAGAAATATATCGAGGCCAACGGCGATGATGTCTTCGCCCGCAAGCCCGTCGGCACCGGCCCCTACAAGTTCGTCGAGCAGGTGGTCGGCTCGCACATCAAGATGACCGCCGTCGACAGCCACTGGCGCATCGGCGTGCCGAAGTACAAGAACGTGACGTTCAAGCTGGTACCGGAAGAGACCACGCGCATCGCCCTGCTGCGGCGGGGCGAGGTGGACGTGGCCGACGTGAGCCGCGAGCGCGTGAAGGAGCTGGAGAAGGAAGGCTTCCCCGTGCACATGCGCAAGGAGGAGGCCCTCATCCACGTCTGGTGGATCCTCGGCCCCGACGGCCGGACGCCGCCCACCAACGACAAGCGCGTGCGCGAGGCGCTCAACCTCGCCATCGACCGCAACGAGATCGCGCAGTCCATCTTCGGCGGCTACGCCGAGCCGGCGGCGATCCCGATGGGGCTCACATGGTCATTCAAGGACGTCGGCTTCAAGGTGACGCCGGACATGGCGTACGCCTACGATCCGGCGCGCGCCAAGAAGCTGCTGGCCGACGCCGGCCTCGCCGGCGGCTTCACGCAGGACGTGTACGCGTTCCAGCTCCCCGGCTTCCCCGAGGGCAAGGCGTTCGCCGAGGCCATGGCCGGCTACTGGGAGAAGATCGGCGTCAAGAGCCGGCTCATCCCGGTCGACTACCCGGCCTTCCGCAAGATGTGGGTGGACCGCAAGGCGCCGGGCGCGGTGGGCTACTACAACGTCGCCAACCGTGACTGGATCGGGGCCTACGCCTTCCTCGAGAAGCAGGGCTACACGCCGTCGAAGCTGAACGACACCGTCAACGATCCCGAGGTCGACGGCATGCTGGCGCAGGTCCTGCGCCAGACCGACCGCGACAAGATCAACGCGCTCATGCGCAATGTCTACACGCGCCTGCGCAGCGAGCACCACGGCGTGCCGGTCGTCTTCGTGCACTCGCCGTACGCGGCGTCCAAGACGCTCGGCAAGTGGAACCCGGGCTCCGTGATGTACGACCTGTTCCTGGACGAGCTGGCGCGCAAATAAAGCGGACGGGGTGTCGGGGGGAGTCTCGGGCTCTCCCCGACCTCATATGCTTCGCTTCGTGTTCTTCCGTCTGCTCCAGTCGCTGATCGCGCTCGCGATCCTGTCCGTGGTCGTCTTCGTGCTGGCCCGCGCCACCGGCGACCCGCTGCACATGATTCTGCCGATGAACGCGAGCGAGGAGGACTACGCCAACGCGCGGCGCTACCTCGGGCTCGACCGGCCGTACGTCGCGCAGTACCTCTCCTTCGTCGGCCGCGCGGTCACCGGCGACTTCGGCAACTCCATCCGCGCGCGCCGGCCGGTCAGTGAGCTGCTGCGCGAGCGGCTGCCGAACTCGCTCAAGCTGGCGGCCTTCGCGATGAGCGTGTCGCTGGCCATCGCCTTCCCGCTCGGCGTGATGGCCGCCGTGAAGAAGGGCACCGGCGTCGACCGCGCCGCGCAGCTCGTCGCCGTGCTCGGCCAGTCGCTGCCGACGTTCTGGGTGGCCATCGTGCTCGTGGAGTTCGTGGCCGGGCGGCTGCAGTGGCTGCCCGCGGGCGGCGCCGACAGCCTCGCCTCCTACGTGCTGCCGGGATTCACGCTCGGCTGGTTCGTGGTGGCCGGGATGATGCGCCTGCTGCGCTCGGGCATGCTCGAGGTGCTCGACTCGGAATACGTGAAGCTCGCACGGCTCAAGGGCGTGGCGGAGCGCCGGGTGGTGTGGGTTCACGCGCTCAAGAATGCGCTCATCCCCGTCGTCACCTTCGCCGGCATCTACTTCGCGATCCTCGTCACCACGGCCATCGTGGTGGAGACGGTCTTCGCGTGGCCGGGCCTGGGACGTCTGGCGTACGACGGCATCACCTCGCGCGACTTCCCGGTGATCCAGGCCGTGGTCCTGGCGACCGCCGTCATCGTGGCGGCCGTGAACCTCTGCGTCGACTGCCTCTACGCCGTGATCGACCCCCGCATCCGGTATTCCCGGTGAGCGTCGTCGCCCTTCCCGACCGCGCCGCCCGTCCCGAGCCGGGGCAGCGCAGCCGCCGCTGGCCCGTCGTCTCGATCTCGATCATCGTCGTGTTCGTGCTCGTCGCGCTGCTGGCGCCGCTGCTCAGCCCCGCCGATCCCTACGAGCAGTCGCTCCGGCTGCGCTTCCGGCCGCCGGTGTGGGAAGAGCGCGGCTCGTGGGCGAACCCGCTCGGCACCGACCGTCTCGGCCGCGACATGCTCTCGCGCATCCTCTGGGGCTCGCGCGTGTCGCTCGCGGCCGGCGTGGTGACGGTGCTCATCGCCAGCGCCTTCGGCGCCGCCATCGGCCTCGTGGCCGGCTATTACGGCGGCCGCGTGGACGCCACCCTCATGCGGGTCACCGACGCCACGCTCTCGTTCCCGGTGATCCTGCTCGCGCTGATTCTCGCGGTCACCGTCGGCCCCAGCTTCACCAACGTCGTCATCGCGATCGCGGTGATCCTGTGGGCGCGGTATGCGCGGGTGATCCGCGGCCAGGTGCTGACGCTGATGCAGCTCGACTTCATCGCCCAGGCGCGCATCGCGGGCGCCGGCGCCTGGCGCGTCATCACGCGCCACCTCCTGCCCAACACCCTGAACACCCTGGTCGTCCTCGTCACCCTGCAGATCGGCTATGTCATCATCGTCGAGGCGTCGCTGTCGTTCCTCGGCGCCGGCATTCCGCCGCCGACGCCCGCGTGGGGCTCGATGATCGCCGAAGGCCGCGACGTGATCACCATCGCGTGGTGGGTGTCGTTCTTCCCGGGGCTCGTGATCCTGCTCGTCGTGCTGGCCTTCAACCTGCTCGGCGACTGGCTGCGCGACACGCTGGACCCCAAGCTGCGCCAGCTCTGAGCCCGGTCGTGTCCGCCGTCATCGACGTCCGCGACCTCCGCACGCACATCGTCACCCGCTGGGGAACGATCAAGGCGGTGGATGGCGTGTCCTTCGCGCTCGGGGAGGGCGAGACGCTCGGCCTCGTCGGCGAGTCGGGCTCGGGCAAGAGCATGACGTGCCTGAGCATCGTGCGCCTCGTCCCGCGGCCGGCCGCGCGCGTCGTCGGCGGCGAGGTCCTTCTGGACGGCGATGACGTATTGCGAAAGAGCGACGCCGAGATGCAGCGGATCCGCGGCCGCAAGGTGGCGATGATCCTGCAGGACCCGATGTCCTCGCTCAATCCCGTGTTCTCCGTCGGCATGCAGCTGCGCGAGCCGCTGACCATGTACCACGGGCTGCGCGGGAGCGCCGTCGCCGCGCGCGCCGTCGAGCTGCTGGCCGCCGTCCGCATCCCCTCGCCCGCCGCGCGGCTGCGCGCGTTTCCGCACCAGCTCTCGGGCGGCATGCGCCAGCGCGTCGTCGGCGCCATGGCCATCGCGGGCCCGCCGCGGCTGCTCATCGCCGACGAGCCGACGACCAGCCTCGATCTGACCATCCAGGCGCAGTACCTCGGCCTGCTCAAGGAGCTGCAGCAGCGCCACCGCTTCGCGATGATCTTCGTCACCCACAACCTCGGGATCGTGGCGCGGACCTGCGATCGCGTGGCCGTCATGTACGCCGGCCGTATCGTCGAGACCGGACCGGTGCGCCGGATCTTCACCGAGCCCGCCCATCCGTACACGCGCGCCCTGCTCGAGTCGATCCCGCGCTTCGGGGTGCGGCGCGCGCGTCTCACCGCGATCGCCGGCCAGCCGCCCGACCTCGCGACGCTCGGCACGGGGTGTGCGTTCGCCCCGCGCTGCCCGGCCGCGTTCGACCGCTGCGTCCAGGCGCCACCCGAGACGGACATCGCGCCCGGCCACGCGACGCGCTGCTGGCTCCATGCGTGAACCGCCGCGCGGGCTCAACGGCGCTCCGATGCTCGAGGTCATCGACCTCACCAAGCACTTCGTCGTGCGCAGCGGGGCGCTCGGCTGGTCCTCGGGCGTCGTGCGCGCCGTCGACTCCGTCTCGTTCGCCATTCCCGCCGGGGCCACGCTCGGCCTCGTCGGCGAGTCGGGCTGCGGCAAGACGACGACGTCCAAGCTCATCCTCGCGCTCGAGAAGCCGACGGCGGGGAGCATTCGCTTCGAGGGCCGGGACGTGGCGACGCTTGGTCGCGAGGGCGAGCGCGCGTACCGCCGCTCGGTCCAGGCCGTCTTCCAGGACCCGTACGCGTCGCTCGATCCGCGCATGCGCGTGGCGACGATCGTGGCCGAGCCGCTCGTGATCAACGCCGACCTCGACGCCGCCGGCCGCCGCCGCCGGGTGGCCGAGCTGCTGGACCTGGTCGGCCTGCCCGAGCGCGCGGCCACGCTCTACCCGCACGAGTTCTCCGGCGGCCAGCGCCAGCGCATCGCCATCGCCCGCGCGCTCGCGCTCTCGCCCAAGCTCGTCGTGCTCGACGAGCCCGTCTCGGCGCTCGACGTCTCGATCCGCGCCCAGATCCTGAATCTCTTGATGGATCTGCAGCAGCGCCTGGGCGTCTCCTACCTCTTCATCGCGCACGACCTCGCCGCCGTCGCCCACACGAGCCGCACGATCGCCGTGATGTACCTCGGCAAGATCGTGGAAATCGGCGACGCCGACACCGTCGCGCTGACGCCGAAGCACCCGTACACCAGGGCGCTGTTCGCGGCCGCCCTGCCGATCGATCTCGACCGGCCGCCCGACGAGGTCGCGGTGGCCGGCGAGGTCCCGAGCCCGCTGGCGCCGCCCGGCGGCTGCCGGTTCCACCCGCGCTGCCCGTTCGCGATGCCCCACTGCGCGACGGACGAGCCCGCCCTCCGCCCCGAGAGCGGACGGCTGGTCGCCTGTCATCTTTATTGATATCCTCGCCCTCCGCGAACGCCGCATCGAGCACAACGACGTGAGGAGGCAGCCATGAGAGCGACGGCGGCCGTGATGTACGAGGTGAAGAAGCCCCTGGTCGTCGAGGACGTCGAGCTCCTGGATCCGGGCCCGCACGAGGTGCAGGTGCGCTGGGTCGCCAACGGCGTCTGCCACAGCGACTACCACCTGATCAACGGCGACGTGCCGCATCCGCTGCCGGTGATCCTGGGCCACGAGGCCGCGGGCGTGGTCGAGCGTGTCGGGCCCGGCGTCGAGAGCGTCACGCCCGGCGATCACGTATGCTCCTCCTACATTCCCTCGTGCGGCAAGTGCGGCTACTGCATCGGCGGCCAGCCGACGATGTGCGCGCTGCGCGACAAGCCGCGCTGGCTCAT
>Ga0137403_10007266_pt1 | contig 12524 bp, 10 predicted proteins | sample CZOMad2_1_16fung_FD_122057 | JGI IMG/M metagenome (GOLD analysis project Ga0137403, IMG submission 122057) | Vadose zone soil fungal communities from Angelo Coast Range Reserve, California, USA - CZOMad2_1_16fungal (Hybrid Assembly) | ecosystem: Environmental > Terrestrial > Soil > Vadose zone...
GGACGCAGGCTGATGGCCAGCGCCATCAAGCTCCGCGAGGTCGCTTTCCCCAAGCTCTTCGCCCAGGCCGCTTGACCGAGGAGCTTGTTTGCAGGACGCAAAGAAGTGACGAAGGAAGAATCTACGGTCCAATGAGGTGCCGGGTCGTCGCGATCGTACTGCGAGTGCCTGCCGGGATAGCCCTCGCTCTCGCCGCGTGCACCGGGATCACGACGGAGAACGGGGCGGTCCACCCCAGCCCAAAGCCGGATCGGATTCGCCACAGAGGCTGATCGATTCGGAACAGACATGTCCAAGGCCTGAGCGCTGCGTTGGGCGATCGACGCGCCCGGGTCACCTACCGGCCGCTGCTTGCTTGGCACGGTTCGTGGAGGCCGCCACGGACAATGAAGCGATAGGAGCAAGCATGCAGAACAACACGCCCGCGCCTGATGGGCCAAGACCACTGGAAGGCACGCGCCGGTCGGTTTTCTTGAACTGGCGGCGAGGACGATGGACAGCGTGCTTCATCGCGGTAACGACTGTTGTTCATCCTGCACAATCCCAGCAAACCAAGCCTGCGGAACCTGCTGTTGCAGCCGCCAGCCGGGCCGTCCAATCGCGGTTGCCGTTTAGCGATCGGCGAGACTTCGAGGACGCGATGCGGGGATTGATCGCAACAACACTCGACCCGAACAATCCAGATCGCTATGCGTTTCTCAAGCACGAGGCGCCGCCTACGGTAAACCCAAGTCTCTGGCGCCAGGCGCAACTCAACGCCACAAACGGATTGTTCAAGGTCACCGACGGTGTTTATCAGGTTCGCGGTTTCTCGCAGGCGAACATGACGATCGTGGAGGGTGCGACCGGTCTCGTCGTCATCGACACACTCACTACACCTGGCGCCGCGCGCGAAGCCCTCGACCTCTACTTTGCGCATCGTCCACGCAAGCCGGTCGTGACGGTGATCTACACCCACAGTCACCCCGATCACTATGGCGGTGCAAGCGGGGTGGTCTCACCAGCCGACGTGGCTGCCGGAAAAACGAGGGTCCTTGCGCCAGCAGGCTTCATGGAAGCCGTCATCTCGGAAGCCGTTACCGCCGGAAACGCAAAGGCACGGCGCGCGGAGTATCAGTTTGGAACGCCGCTGCCGCTTGGAGAACGGGGGAACGTAGATAACGGCGAAGGCAAGAACGAGTCTCGCGGAGCGAGCGGGGCCGGATCGATCATCCCGCCAAACGAAACCATTCAGCAGCCGATGGAGACCCGCACGATCGATGGAGTCACTCTCGTCTTTCAACTTGCTCTGGACTCGGAAGCGCCCTCCGAGATGCTGATCTACTTGCCGCAGTCGCATGTCCTGGATGTGGCAGAGTTGGCGACCCACACACTGCACAATCTGCTCCCCTTTCGCGGCGCAACGGTGCGCGACGCGAATCGTTGGTCGCAATATCTGAATACCGCCCTCGAGAAATTCGGAGCGGATGTGCAGGTGATGATCGACCAACATAACTGGCCGGTGTGGGGCAACGGACAGGTGCGAGCGCGGTTGGCGAATAAGCGTGACCTTTACAAATATGTGCACGACCAGACCATGCGGATGATGAATCAGGGGCTTGGGCCTGCCGAGATTGCTGAGGCCCTTACGCTGCCACCTGGGCTTGAGAACGACTGGTCCGCGCGCGGATATTATGGGACGATCTCGCTCGATTCGAAGGCCGTATATCAGCGCTATCTCGGCTGGTACGATGGAAATCCTGCGACGCTCAATCCTCTGCCCCGCGTCGAAGAGGCCAAGAAGTATCTTGAGTACATGGGCGGGTCGGCAGCGGTGATCGCGCGGGCGCGCGACGACTTCAAAGCGGGCCGCTACCGCTGGGTCGCTCAAGTAATGGACCAGGTCGTCTTCGCCGATCCCTCCAATCAGGAGGCGCGCGGTCTCGCGGCGGATGCGTTCGAGCAACTGGGATACCTTGCCGAATCGGCGACGTGGCGAAACGCCTACCTGCTCGGAGCACAGGAATTGCGCAGCGGCGTCCGAGGCGGAGCACGGTCCGTCCCCGGTGTCAGCGCACAGATGTTGAAGGCGATGCCGATCGCCCTGGTGCTCGATTATCTCGGTACGCGCGTAGACGGGCTTCGAGCGGGAACAGCGAACATCGTGATCACATGGCGCTTCACCGATACACGCGAGTCGGTCGTGTCTACTCTCGAGCATGGCGCACTGACCTCGATCGCTGGCAAGACCGCTCCCAATGCCGTGACTGCGGTGACGACGACGCGAACCGCGTTTGAAAGCGTCATTCTGGGACAGCGAACACTCGCGGATGCAATGAACAAGCACGAGTTCACGACTGTCGGGGATGCCAAGGCAGTATCCGATCTGTTCGCGCTGCTGGTCGACTTCGAGACCGGATTCCCGGTCGTCGAGCCTGGACGTTGACCGTGAACCTGTCAGCTTGGCTGTGTGGCCCGCAAAGATACTTCCGGGGAGAGGAGGGCCGAAGGACAGATAAGGCGGGTTCTCTCCCCCTCAGCCGCTTTCCGCTCGACCCCGCTCCGAGCCTTCCGGAACGCGGCGGGGGGTGCGGCACCCCCGCCCTGCGCGGCCCGCGCATGGCCCGGTCGCGGTCGCGGCGGAGCTTCACCGACGAGTTCAAGGCCGGGGCTGTCCAGGCGTGTCTCGGAATTCCTCGATCTGCAGGACGGCGATGTTCTCGCCAGCAGGGAACGCCGGCTGGCAGGTTCGCAACCAAGTACCTGCATTCGATCTTGCGTCGCGATGAGAAAAGATTCGAGCATCTCGATGGGGCGATCAAGACGTACACTCCCAGCGCGTACGCTGACGCGTACGCCAAACCCGAGGTCAAGGCGGGCGTGTAACGAGAAGTTGTTCCGCACCGACGAGAAGCTGAAACTCGGAGACGGTGCCTGGATCGCCGTCGTCGCAAGTTTCTTCGCCAACGATGAGTTAATTCAGGAATACTTCGGCGGAGCATGAAGCCCGCCGCGTGCTCGCGCGTCCACGTCGAATCGTGTCAGCGGCGCTCAGCGCGGATCGCTGTTCACGTCGCGACGTTTCGACGATCACCAACCAGCCGCGAGAGCGTTTAGAATCGAGTATCGACGATGGGCATCGAGGGTTTGACTCAGACGAAGCTGTTGGGAGAGATTAGAAAGCTCTTCTGGATCGAGCCCGGGATCCGCAATGGGAAACCTCGACGAGGGATGGAGTTGCTATGACATCGCTCTGATGAGCGGTGTAATCGCGAGGTGTCTTGGTTGTGATGTGGACTTGGTGTCGGGCAAGGCAACTTATGTATCTGGTCCCTCAGGAGCGCTCAGTCCACTGGGCCTCGAGCAGGATCCTCACTGCTGGATACACGTGCATGGCCACGGCCACGTCGATCTAAGCCCGAAACTCGCCGAATCCAGTCACATACCGTGTCACTTGGACGCGGTTTTAGCGGTTTCCAGCCCTCTTGTGCGGTCGCTTCATAGAGTGGAGCGACTGGCCGGAACGGGATGGCATTGTAAGCACCTTCGATCCTCTCGCGTACCATGGCCCACCTCGATCGACGCCCTGCGTCGCCGACTTTGTCGGCATTCGCACCCGCAACGATTGAAAGGCAATTTGGCGCGCTATTCGTTGTTGGTAGTGTTGGGCAGTACCACGAGCCCTGTCCTCTCCACGATTCTGGAGTCCGATGCCCATGGAGATGCCTCGCGGAGGCCGGCCACGCCGTCCCTTCACGCTGCTGGTCGCGTCCTGTCTGTTCGCCTGCTCGGCCATGCCGCAGGCCTGCGGAAGAGAAGCGCCCTCGCCGACTGTTTCTGCGGCCACAAAACCGGTTCCGCGGACTGCTGCTGAAGAACTCCCGCTCGATCCATTCCAGCGCCGAGCCGCGATCGAGAAGATCTATCGGCTCAAGCCCGATCGTCGGTTCCTTCAGGCAGTCGAGGCAGTGCAGCGCTTCTTCGTGGGAAGCGCACCTGTGGCCACCGCGGTCCCGGAGGGCGAAGGCTGGCGAATCCGGCTTGGGCCGACGGACCTGGGAACGCTGTCTGATCTTCCCGACTTTCAGCAAGCGCGCGCGCTGCTTGATGCGTTCGCGAAACGGCTTGCGCGCGAGCATCCTGTCGGGAATCAGACCGCTGCCGCTGCCGACGCTTCTCCCGGACCGTTCGACTGGGAGCCCGACGCCATCGCCCTCCTGCGCGAGGCGCAGGCGCGATGGCGGAACGGCGAACGTTCGCCGGAACTGGCTCGACAGGCCTGCAGCGCCCTCGCGTCTCTCGCCTTCCAGACTGTGGATACCCTCGGCGTCGGGGACAGGCTGCCGGCGCAGGCGCTGGCCATGCTCGCGGTCACGCACGCGCTCGGGGCGGAGGCCGTCCGGGAGGAAGCGCTGACGGCCGCCGCGCTGGGATACACGGCTGCGGCGGAAAGGGCGGCAAAGCGACTGCCCGAAAGGGATGCGCTGCGGCTTTATCTGGAGCACTCGTCGAGGCTCGAGGCCGTCGCCAGAGGCGGACCCGTTGCAGCACGCTACCTGCAATTGCGAGCGTTGACCCGGGCCGTCGACCGGGAAGGGGAAGCGCGGTGGCTGGAAAGCGAGATGGCTGGCGAGCAGCGCCGGCTTCCGGTGCTCGCGCTCCGGCTCCACTCCCGGGATGGCTGGCGAACGCCGGTGGCCCAGGAGATGCCGTTCGACGTCCTCGTTGCTGCGGCGGAGCATGCGGGTGATCCACGCGTACCGCAGAGGACGATCGAGATGTCCGTCAAAGCAGCCGCGCCGGCGTCACGCGAAGGCCAGCTGCTCGCCAGGGCATCAGCCTCGATCGGCCGCATCGAGTCTTCGGCGGGCGGACCTTTCTACGACGCCGACGTCATCCAGGGCTACGATCGATCGTTGCTCTACTCCGCGCTCGCGCAATGGAGCAGGACCCTTCTGGACGAGGAGACCAGCCCGCATGCCGCTGAGGAGCTGTCGCGCCTTCTCGGCGACGACAGCGGCGCTGTAGCCCGCGACTTCCGGCGCTGGCTGCTCGTTCGGATCGCAGCAGCACGACCCGACACGGCGGCTGCCACCTCCGCTCCGAGCGCTGCACCACGGAAGGGCCTCTCCCGCGCGCTCGAGGATCTGCTCTTCGAACGTCAACCGGTGGAACGGCCGCCTGGCGTTCGCCAGCAGCTCCTGCGGGGTCTGTCCGACCTGCCGAGCCTGGGACCGGTCGCGCCGCTCCAGCTCTTCGGGGAGCTTTGGCGTCTCGACTGGGCCGACACAGCGATCCCGACCGTCATGCGCGCGTTGGCCGCGCGGATGGACAGCCGCGTTGAGCATCGGATTCACTATGCCTTCCTGGTCTTGAACACGTTGCGCGACCTCCAACTCGAAGAGCGATTGTTGAAAAGCGTGTTCCGTGATGCCCGGTTATCGGATCAGAGCAGCGAGCTTTGGTCCGCTGGCCGCGGCTGGGTCTTGCACGACCTGATGCGGTCGGCGGAAGTTCTTCCCTACTCTCTGGGCCTCGATCTGACCTGGGCCCCCCGCTGGCAGAAGCAGACGTTGGCGCAGCTCGACCAGCAACGCGATTGGGCGCGAAAGCCTGAGCCGCGCGTTGCGAAGGCCCTCGCCGCACAGGCTACAGCCGGGAACAACCGCAGGAGGTATGAGGAGGCCGCCAGCGCGATCGGCGAATGGCTCGTAAACGACAAGGGTCTCCAGCAGGGCGACCTCGCGATCCTGCAGGCCACTCTGCTCCACGCGGTGTATGGGGAGGGCCGGTTCGCGGAAGCATGGCAATCGATGAGTCGTCGATTCCACACAGAGCGGCGGGAACCCGGTGCTCTGGAGGCGATCGGCGCGGCGCGATCCCACTGGTCCCTGCGCGACTACGACGCAGCGGCGCAAGCGCTCGCCCGCTCACGCAGCCCCGTCAGTCCCGAGGAGTGGGTCTTGACCCTCGGCAAGTACTTCGCCGAGGCTCTCGGCCCTCTCCCGGTGGGGGAATCGCGCAAGGCGATCGAGGCGTTGCGGAAGGCAGGGTTGGGCGAAGGGCCCTGCACCGCGCTGGCCGATGCTCTCGGCAACGCCGGCTTTCCCGAGCAAGCGTTTGATATCCTCGTGGCACTGTCCGACCAGGTGCAGCCAGGATCAAACTCCCCAACGGCACGAACGAAGCCGGTTCTCGTCCTCCTCGCGTATGTTCAATTGAAGAGGTGGAAGGGCGAAGAAGCGGCTGTGCGATGGATACGCTCCGGACCTCTTCCCGAGGCGACGCACCAATCACTCTCGCTGATCGCATACGGTCGGCGCGCCCTCGAGCTGCTCTGGTCACTCTTGCCGGAGCCACCGTCGGGACCCTTCGCGGATGACTTCTGGCTGCTGCGGGCGGCGTCCCTGTCGCTCGACCCGAACGTCGCGACTGCCGAACGGAGAAACGCCGCGAACGAGCACTACCGTAGCGCTGGCTACGGCCGCTCCCATGAGCTTGGCAAATTCCTGCTCGGACAGGTCGATGAGCGAGAAGTGGCGAAGCTGGCCACCGATCCCGAGAAGGCCTCCGAGGTGTCGTACTACCTGGGCGTCAAGGCGGAGGGCGAAGGGCGACTTCGCGATGCGACGGCCTGGTATCGAACCGCAGTGGAAGGCGGGAATGTGCAGTGGGCTGAATGGCGTTGGTCGAGTGCGGCCCTGGGAGCGATCGAGTCCAGGCGGGAAGTACTTTGGCCGCCGGAATCGCGGCACGCCGCCCGGAAGGATTGATGGCCGAATTCGCTCCCGGCACCCTCGTCGCCAACCGGTTCGAGCTGAGCCGCCGCCTCGGCGCGGGCGGCCTCGCGGAAGTCTTTGCGGCGCGGGACCGCGTGACCGGAAGCGAGGTGGCGGTGAAAGTGCTGCACGCGCACCTCGCGGAGGAATCAGCGATCGCGGAGCGCTTCCGCCGCGAGCTGTCGATCACGCGGGAGCTCGATCACCCCGGCATCGTCCGCGTCTTTGACCTGCACCAGCACGAGGGCCGTCCATTCTTCACCATGGAGCTCCTCCACGGAGAGACGCTGGCGCAACGGATCAAGCGCGGGCCGTTGACCGCGGCGGAAGCACGCCGCATCACGCGCGAGGCCTGCGCGGCAGCACAGGTGGCGCATCGCGCAGGCGTGGTCCACCGCGATCTCAAACCGCAGAACGTCTTCCTCCTCGAGTCCGGGACGGTCAAGCTGCTCGACTTCGGCCTGGCGCGGGTGGCGGGTTGGGCGCGCCTGACCGCGCAGAGCACGGTGATGGGGACGCCGGGCTACATGGCGCCGGAGATCCTGGGCGGCAAAGGAGCCGACGCGCGGGCGGACGTCTACTCGCTGGGAGCCACCTTCTACGAAATGCTCACCGGAAAGCGCGCCTTCCCGGGCAGCGATCCATACGAGGTCCTGCGCCGCCAACGCGACGCAGCGCCGTCGCCGCGGGCCGCGACGCCACTCGTGGACGAACGCGACGATGCGACGGTGCGCCGCTCGCTGGATCCCGATCCCGAAGGGCGCTTCCTCGACGCCGGCCAATTCCTCCGCGAGCTCGGGGGCGAATCCGTGCCCGCCGCGCCGCCTGCCCCGCCTCCGATGACCGCGGGCAACTTTGACGTCGTAGTCCATCATGAGCTGTTCCACGGCGGGGCGTTGCGGCGGGCGCTCGCCGCTCTCGGCGTTCGTTCCCGCCATGGCTGGAAGCAGCGCCTCGTGCTCGCGGGGAAGAACACCCTCGCCGCCGGGGCGAGCCGGGAAACGGCGGAGTCGGTGGCGTCCATTTGCCAGCAGCAAGGCGTCGGCGCCGCGTTGGTCCCTGCTGGCAAGCGAGGTGGTCCGCGGCTCTGGCTGGGAAACAACGCGTTGCGTGCCGCCGCGGTTTGCGGAGCGGCGGGGGTAGCTACCGCCTTCGCCTTGGTGTTCAGGGCCCTTGGCGAGCTTCCGCAGCTTCGACACGGGCTCGGCGTCCTGAGCGCGGAACAGTGGCTTGTGCTGCTAACGATTCTGCTCCTCAGCGGCGTGTTCCTTGGCGGCCTCGCCTTCGTGATCTCCTGGACGCTGTTCGGCCTCGGCGTCGGTCCGCCCATCGACAAGCTTCCGGAAGGCGATCCGGCCGTGCGCCGGCTGATGGATGGAATCGCGCGGCGGGTGGCGCGTTTGCACCAGCGCAAACAGGAAGCGCCACAGGCGACGCAGATGATCCTCGAAGACCTGATCGAGGGAGCCGAGCGGCTGAGAGACGCCGCAGCGAAGCTGGCCGACAGGGCCGCGTCGATGGACGACCCGATGACGAACCCCGAGGCCGGCGGCGAGTCGACGGCACGCGACGCGGCGGTACAGCGTTTGCTGGAGATCGCCTCGGCGCTGGACGATGCGCTCGCCGCGGCTACGGATGCGCCCAGCACGTCGTTGCTGCTGAAGCGGATGCACGAGGAGACGGCGTTCGCCCGAGGCGTCCTGCCCGAGCTGGAGGCGATGCGCCGGACTTGATGCCGAGGGTAGTGGGGGAGTGGGCCAGCGGGGCGCCTTGGACGTGCCCAATGCCATGGTTCGAATCCAGTAGTGCCCGCCACTCCACCTCAGCGGAAGCGAAGGATTCTTTCGGATACGCTTTCTTGCGCGTGCTCTGCACTCTCGGCCGTTGGTTCAAGCGGAGATGGCCGTGACCATCCAGGTGGCCGACGGGATGCGCGCGATGCCGTCAACGATGAACGGCTCGAGCGCGTCGCGCACGGCATCGACCACGCCGGCTCGATGCTCGGGGTGCTCGCGCAGGAGCCGGCCGAGAGGTCCGATTTGGAGCGCGAGCTCGAGCGTGGCCGGGCGATCGTTGCCGCCAATCGGCTCGTCGTGCGGAGTCATGCGGATGGCGCCGAAGCCGGCGGCCTCGAGGATCCGGGCGAGGCGCATGCCATCCGCGAACGCGAAGGGGCCGGGTGCGTCCGGATCCGGCGGTGGCGGCAGCGGCGGGAGGTGCCTCGCGGCGGCCACCATCGGGACGGTCATGATCGGGTTCTCCGCCTCCGCGCGCCAGCACACGAACGCGACGCGGCCGCTGGGCTTCAAGGCGCGGCGCAGGTTCGCGAAGGCGGCCACCGGATCGTCGAAGAACATGACGCCGAAGCGCGAGTAGACGGCGTCGAACGGCTGCTCGAAGGCGTGCTTCTGAGCGTCGGCGTGTACGAACGAGACGTGCGCATCCCTGCTGCGCCTGCGCGCTGCGGCGAGCAGCGGCAACGACACGTCGATACCTACGACGCGGCCGGCGGATCCGACGGCATCGGCGAGCTGCAAGCTCGTCTGCCCGCTGCCGCAGCCGACGTCGAGGACGTGCTCACCCCGGCGCGGGGCGAGCGCGCGAAGGGCGGCGCGGCCGAGCGGATCGAGCTCACGATCGAGTCGCTCCTGCTGGGCGACCCACGTCTCACCGGCCCCTCCATTCCAGTACTCAATCTGCGCGGTGTTCACCATCGTGGGATACCATGCGCGGCCTCGGAGATCAGTGTTCTATCTTGAAGCCGATCCGGACGGTGACTTGGAACTCGGACACCTTGCCGTTCTTGATTGCTCCGCGCATCTCGGCGACCTCGAACCAGTCCATGTGATGGACGGTCTTCGCGGCTTCCTCGATAGCGACCTTCGTCGCCGCCGCGAAGCTCTCCTTGGAGGTGCCGACCACGTCGATCTTCTTGTAGACGCCGGGCATGCGCTACTCCCTGGTGTGTGGAGCCGCTTGTGCTACCTGAATGCCCGCCAGTCACGCAAGGCCGCACCCGTCAACGCAGCTCGGCCGGCCCCGGCTGCATCTGCGGCGGAAAAAAGCGGTCGAGCTCAGCGAAGTCCTCCTGCGTGAGGTGCAAGTCGAGAGCCCCGCGGTTGTCCCGGACGTGATCGAGCGACGCCGCTCTCGCTACGGCGCACACCCCCGGCTGGCCGATCAGCCACGCGAGCGCGACCTGGGCCGGCGTCGCGCCATGGCGCTGGGCCACGCGCCGCAGGGCGGGATCGCCCAGCAGCTCACCGTGTTCCAACGGCGAGCAGGCCATGACCGGGATCCTGCGTGCCCGGCACCAGGGCAGTAGGTCAAACTCGATGCCGCGACGCTTCAGGTTGTACGGGACCTCATCGGTCTGCACGTGGACGCCGTCGCGCACGTCGACCAGCTCCTCCAGATCCGCCACGGAGTAGAGACTGACGCCGAAGAGCGAGATTCTCCCCGTCCGAAGCAGGTCGTCGAGACCCTCGAGCGTCTCGTCCCGCAGCTCGAATCCGCGCGCATGCAGCAGGTAGAGATCGATCCATTCCGTGCGCAACCGCCGCAAGCTCTGCTCCCAAGCGACGGCGATCTCGTGCCGGGAGGCATGGGCCGGTCCCACTTTGGTGACCAGGAACACGTCGTTGCGGCGACCATCCAACGCGTCGCCGACCAGCTCCTCGGCCGCGCCGTCGCCGTACATCTCGCCCGTCTCGACCAGGGTCATGCCGAGATCGAGCCCGAGCTGGAGCGCCGCCACTTCGGCATCCCAGTGCTCGGAATCCTCGCCCAGGCCTGCGGTCCCCTGCCCGAGCACCGGAATCGACTCGCCGAGTGGAAGCTCGAGCCTCCGGATGGCCGTGGCCGACATGCGGCCTCCTTTCTCTGGAGGCAGCACGCGGCCTGCGTTCGGGTCCGTCCCACAGGGAAAGCGCTTTCACCCGCGCGGAAGGTGGCCCAGACGAGGCCGCGTATATCAAGTTTGGCGTGCGGGCAGGTCCTGTCGCAATACCCGGCACTACGCAGAGGTCGATCTTGCGACGCTTCCGGCGCCGGTCGTACGCATGGCCCAGTCGAGCCGCTACTTGAGCAGCTGAGGCTACAGGTCGTACTTGCAGGTCTTCTCGTGCCGGGGAACCATCAGCGACCCATCGCGCCCGATCGACGCCAGCCGGCTGAGGCTCGGCACTCCGAGGCAGCCGCAGGATTCTCCGGAGGTGGCGAGCACTTCCAGTTTCCCCGGGCAGGAGCCGGCGTCTCCCCAGCTCGCGTAGCCCTTGCCGAAGCGGACGACCGAGAACTGGTTGACGAAGCGCTGCTGCAGCCACTCCGGCAGGTCGGAGGTGCTCGCCTTCGCGTCCTCGATGCGGAGCTTGTCCTCGTGCTGCACCGCCGACCGCATCACCAGACTGCCGTCCATGAGGAAATGAAGGTCGGGGAAGGTTGTCCCATTGACCTCGAACCATTTCCGACAGCGCGGAGCCGTCGCGGTCGAGCCACCGCCCGTGCCAGCGACCCGACAGGTTTTACCAGAGCGTGACCGGAGAGCGCGACGCCGACGGCGCCCATGTAGCTCGCGCCTCTGCCGATGGGCACCCATGCCGTTTCCACGTCGCCGGTCTTGCTGAAACGGGCAAATTCGCTCACGGTGTCGTTCCCGGAGCGGTAGTTCCTCGCAGCGGCAATCCCGCCGGACGGATCGAGACCCGCTGCCGCGGTGGCATAGCCCCCACCCATGAAAGCGCTGGTGAGGGGCGAGGACGAGGTGCGCTGGCCCTTCGGAGTCACAAGCAATCTGTACGACCGCCGACCGAGCCGGGAGTGCCGCCCACCCGGCCGGAGGGCAGGCGGCAGGTGGCGTGCCAGGCCCGGCGGGCGCAGGCCGCTTACAGCCGCTGCATGGCGTTTCGATTGACGTACTCGGCAATCGCCTCGCCCACGGCGTCGCTGATGCCAACCGTGCTCGGATAGTGCATGCCGCCCCAGACGCGGCCGTTGTTACCGTCGGCGCGCGCTTGCTCGATGCTGGTGTACGTGCGGCTCGGCTGTCCGGCGGTTGTTAGCGTGAATGGCTGTGGCCCTCTTTTGAAATGGCTGAGGAGAACGGTCGCGGCCGCGCCGTTCTGGCTGGGGTGCCCGGCAGGGTATTCCGCGTGCGATGGCGTGTTGATGAGCGGCAGCCACTCCGGATCAGCAGCGGTCTCGGGGTTGCCGTCAGAGTCCGCCAGCGGGATCGAAGTCACCGGACGCCAGGTCACGGCGGTCGGAACGGAGCCGTAGAATCGCTTGCTGCTCCAGATGGTGATTGCCGTGTCGGCCATCGCGAGGTTCACCGCCGCGAGAAGCCGGTTGTTGTGGGAGAGGGACAGGTTGCTGGCGCGCGCCATCTGGTTCGCTGCCTGATTCCAGTGGACGCTGGCGTTGCCATCCCAGAACAGGGCGAGCGCTGTCTGCTCCTCGGTACGCGTCGATCCGGTCCTGCGACCCAGCGCCTTCACCGCGGAAAAATCATCTGTGTAGATGGCGCTGGTCAGAGCTCGCGGCGGCTCAGGACGAAACTGGGTCTCGCTTGGGAGGATGAACGGCGCGGTGAATGCCAGCCCCTGGGCGCTCATCGGTCCGAGCGCTGGCGGTGTCGGCCGCCACTGGCCGATGGCGGTCCCGCCGATGAACGGAGGGTAGCTGCCGAGGAACCCATCGGTCGCGCGCCAGGCGAGCACGGCCTGCGCGACCTCGGTTCCCCACGCGATCCCGCGCTCGTGCGAGCGG
>Ga0137403_10007267_pt1 | contig 12523 bp, 14 predicted proteins | sample CZOMad2_1_16fung_FD_122057 | JGI IMG/M metagenome (GOLD analysis project Ga0137403, IMG submission 122057) | Vadose zone soil fungal communities from Angelo Coast Range Reserve, California, USA - CZOMad2_1_16fungal (Hybrid Assembly) | ecosystem: Environmental > Terrestrial > Soil > Vadose zone...
TCCAGGTTCGAGTCACAGCTCATCATGACGAAGGCGATGGCGGACGTACTCTTTCCAAACCAGAGCGCCGTGGGCAAGACGGTTTACGATCAGTTGCGCCATCCCGCGACGGTCATCGGAGTCGTGGAACGGATGCAGGCGGCCTGGCCCGAATACACTCACCTGGACAGCGTCTACCTGCTACCCCGCCTGCCCTTTTCGTATAGCGGCGCGATGTACTACTTGGTCCACACGGCGCCGGGTCAACGCGAAACGATCGCCCGCAACCTCGAAGATCATCTGTCCACCTCCGATACCAACCGGCTCATTGACTGGATCCGGCCCCTGCAGCGATTCAAGGACCGCGGCTACTCCGGGGACAAAAACATGGAGGTCTTCCTGATTGCGGTGACCACCCTGCTGGTCGCTATCTGCATGTTGGGCATCTTCGCGCCTTTGTAAATGCTCGATTCGTGATCGACTTTCTTTTGCAGGACGGTAAACACGCCAGTCGGTGTGCGGTGGCCTGCGGTCCCGGTGCTCACCGTGGAACGTCCGATGCGCACGCCGTTTCGATAAACGTACATGACCTGATCCGGCAGACTAACGAGAACGACCACGGGCCCCGCGGGCGAGACCTCGGGATGCCAGACGTAATCGCCGGGTTTGAACTGCGGTGTGAACGGTGCGACCGCGCGGCCTTTCGTATAACCGGTGACTGCGAAGAGTAGCGACGGACCAAGCAATGTAAGAAAGGCGACGACAGCAATAAAGAAGGATCTTGTAGGGCGGAGCATATCTTGAATTTTGGTTTCGTTTCAAGTTGTTAGCGGATCACAATTGGCGTCAGTTTCGCGATCGTATCACGAAGCGCGGAAATGCCTAAGCATGGCGGTTGGAAGAAATTTCGGATATAGGACTTTGGGCTAACGATATTGGTTTGATTGAGAACGTTCCCAGCTTGTCATTCGGACTCCGACCTAGCATATACGACTTTGGGCTTATCGGGCGGTGCGGACATGGTGGAAGCCAAAATGCATCAGCGAAAACCGGAACGTTGACCTTAAGTCTTTGGAAGGGGCCTACGGTTTCATCAAATGATCGTACACGAGCTGGTACGAATCGGGTCGCAGGCCGAGCTCGCCGCGGAAAGGCCGGTCGAAGGCGAAGATCATAAAGATAACGAAGCCAATAAAGGCAGCGAGAAAGATGACCTGTATTCGCTGAAACCAAGCGTCCTCGATTCTGAAAAAAAAGGACAGGCTTAGATTGATAAAAGCTCCCACGATAATGATGAACCAAAGAACGCCAGGGAGCCGGGCTTGCACGGCGTCGAGGCGCAGCCGCCGGGCTTGGATTAACTGATTGTAAGTGCTCAGGGTTTCGGTGTGTAGGATTTTTTGGCCTTCTGTGGTTGGTTCAACGTTCATCAGCATTGCCTGAAAACGGTTCATCATGTCCACACCAGCGGTCGGGATTTCGCCGCGTTGCTGCGTCGGCCAAGCCTGATGGATGATTTGATTGACGTAATCACGGAGTTGTTTCTGGAGTTGGCTACGAGCTGGCTCGGCATAGCCACTGAGGTCGCGATACAGCGCAGCTGCTGCGGTTGCCTCTTGCGAACTGATCTTCGCCGCATCGGAATAGCTTTGCCAGACGCTCACCGCGATCAGCGCGACGGCGAGGCCATAAAACACCATCACGGCCTGCAGCATTGCGCCGGTGAAGTCGGAATATGAATCCTGGCTCCGCAACCGCGGCAAGACGTAGCGGCGGACAAACGACAACCCAACGATCGCATACAAACACAACGACCCGACGATGATTGGTCCGGCAATAAGTAAAGGGAGATCGAAAAGAGATTCCAACATGCACTGGCGAAGTTACTGGTCTACGCGGTAGCCGCTTTCTTTCGTTTCGACAAGATAATCGTGCCGGCGAGGGCAGATGCAACCGACGCGGCCAAAGTCCCGCTATCACTTAAACCGCCGCAGCCAATGGCAATTGCACTAATCGCAATCCGCACGCGATTGTTAGATTTTCGTGACAGACGAAACAGATTATTGACTCCAGCGGTTGAGACGCTCTCTACTTACGAGTCGAACGCGGTCAATACACAACAAACCATGAAAACGAAAGTAACCAACTCAAGCTTGATTCTCATTTTGGCCGCCAGCAGCGTCGCTTTCTTTGCCGGCTGCGCCAGCATGGAAACAGACAACAACACCAAAACGTTGCTCTCCCAAGCCGGCTTCCGCATGCGAACTCCGCAGACTGCAAAGCAAAAGGATCTTTACTCCTCGCTTCCGAACAACAAAGTCGAGCACGCCATAGTGAAGGGCAAAGTATTCTATCTCTTCAAAGACGAGAAAGCCGGTGTGGCCTACGTCGGTGGAGAACCGGAACATCGCCGCTATCAGGAGCTCTGCATGCAGCGCCACGTCGCGCAGGCAGCGGAAGAGGAGATGAAACCCAGTCTAGCGACGAAATGGGACAACCAATGGGGCCTGCGCCGCGAGCCGTAGCCTTCTGGCGGTAATTGAACCCTCGCGAACCAACGGCTAAAATCGGGACATGAGAAAGACAGGAGGATTCATGCGACAAACGACATTCGCGATCGGGCTCGCGTCCCTTGCTCTTGCCGTCTCGGCATCCGCCCTCGCGCAAACTTCCGCCGACATCGCGGGCAAGAAGGCCCCGGCCGTTCAGACGGCGGAATCGCAGGCCGTGATGACGCCGGCCTCGGCCGTGGAGAAGCTGAAGAAGGGTAACGCTCGCTTCGTCGAGAAGAACATGCGGAGTCGCGACTGGCTGGCCAAGGTGTCAGCGACTGCGGGCGGTCAGTATCCGTTTGCGGTGATCCTCGCGTGCATGGACTCTCGCGCTCCGATCGAGATCATCTTCGATCAGGGAATTGGCGACGTCTTCGGCATCCGCATCGCGGGCAACGTTGTCAACGAGGACGTGCTCGGCAGCATGGAGTATGCAACGAAGGTCGTCGGATCGAAGCTGCTCGTCGTCCTCGGGCACACCTCATGCGGGGCTGTGAAGGGCTCCATCGACGACGCAAAGCTGGGTAATCTCACCGAGCTTCTAGCGAAGATCCGGCCCGCCGTGTTGGCATCCGGCCCTGGAAGCGCGAAAGACGACGCGTACGTCAACAAAGTCGCCCAAGCCAACGTGTCTCAGGCGATGAAGGAGATTCGCGAGAAGAGCCCGACGATAAAGGCTCAGCTCGACGCCGGTACGGTCGGCCTCGTCGGAGCGATCTACGATGTCTCCACGGGCAAGGTGACGTTCCTGCCCGACTGAGGGCAGTCGCTATCTCCGCCATTCGGACCCGCCGTGCTCGCACTGGCTTTTCCCGTAGGTTCTCGACGATTCGGCGCGGTAACGCGCATATTAACTGCCTTGGCTCAGATTGTCGCTTCGCACTTGAGCGCGTCGCACGCTCGATGTCTTGTTGCCGCGTTCGATTAAAAAACCAAGAGGAGGAAATCATGGCCAAACCCGAAGAAAATGACGCAACTAACAATCTCAGCCCTGCCCAGGAAACGCTGCGCCAGTTATGGGAAGAGCACGTGCGTTATGAGTTTTCGACACACGACACCGACGATACGCTCGCCACAATGGTCGATGACGCTTACGTAAATCACATTCCAGTATTGACCGGTGGTATGGGCCGGGACGAGTTACGCGAGTTTTATTCCAAGCGCTTCATTCCTCAGATGCCGCCGGACACGGAAATGACGCCTGTCTCGCGAACCATCGGCGATGACCAATTAGTGGACGAAATGGTATTTAAGTTCACTCATACGATTCCCATGGATTGGATGTTGCCGGGTATCGCCCCCACGGGAAAGCGTGTGGAGGTTCCGCTAGTCGCAATCATTCGATTCAGAGATGGCAAGTTGGCTCACGAGCATATTTACTGGGACCAGGCATCCGTGCTCGTTCAAATCGGATTGCTTCACGCTTCGAAGTTGCCGGTCGCTGGTGTGGAGAGTGCGCGCAAGGTTCTCGATCCAACTTTGCCGGCGAACGAGCTGATGCGCCGCGCTGATCTAAATCGGTAGTTGTTTTACCGCCCGGGGACTGTTAAACACATCAGGAGCGGTGTATGTCAGCGCAACCAACGCAGCCATCCCTCTACGAACGCCTCGGCGGAATTTACAGCATTGCCTGTGTCGTCGACGATCTTATTGACCGCGTGATGACTGATCCGCGCTTGAACGCTAACCCTGCCGTGAACGAAGCTCATCACAAGGTCCCCCCACCCGGCTTCAAATATCTCGTTACCGAAATGGTCGGCTGGGCCAGCGGTGGACCGCAGAAATATACCGGACGCCCGATGCGTGAATCTCACGAGCACCTGAACATCACGCCCAAAGAGTGGGAGGCGTTCATGGATGATTTACAACAATCACTCGACAAGTTCAGCGTGCCCGCGACCGAGCAAGCGGAGTTGAAAGCAATTGTTAACAGCACCTACGGCGACATCGTGATTGGCAAATCATAATTCGACATGAGCATCATCGGGAAGGTGGACAGTCTCTGGCGTTACCCCGTCAAGAGTATGCGCGGCGAAGAGCTGGATGAAACTTTTGCGGGTTTTTCGGGAGTTTATGGCGATCGCGTTTTCGCTTTCAGAAGTTCGGCGAGTCCCGAGGGATTTCCCTATTTCACAGCGCGCCAGCAGCAAAAACTTCTACAATATCGTCCGCGATTTCGGTATCCGGACAAAGCAGCGCGGCCTATCAACTTGACCGAAGCTGAGAAAATGGGCGCGAATCCCCTGTCGGCGGATCCTTCAGAGTTAGTGGTCGACGTTCAAACTCCGGATGGAAAAGCGCTCGCCATTGATGATCCCGCTCTGATCGAAATGCTCCAGGGCGACGTAGATCAAAAGCATCAACTCACATTGATGCGATCCGAGCGCGCGATGACGGATTGCCGTCCATTTTCGATGTTTAGTTTGCAATCCGCGCGACAATTGGCTGAAGAGACAGGCACGCCCATGGATAAACGCCGTTTCCGAGCAAACGTTTACGTCGACTTAACATCCGCTCAAGGCTTCGCCGAGAATGAGTTTGTAGGTCGATCTTTGCGGATCGGACCGAAAGTGGTCGTCGCAATTCTCGAGCGTGATGCGCGCTGCATCATGATTACTCTCGATCCCGATACGGGAGAAAAATCTCCGGTGATACTGAAGAAGGTAGCGCAAGCTCACGACGGGATGGCCGGGGTTTACGGTGCAGTCATGGTCGAAGGCATGCTGCACAAAGGCGACTCCGTTGAAGTATTAGAATAGCGCGGCTCTCTCGCGGCGGTGCGGCCTTAACTTTCACTGAGCTCTCGGTTTGCCAGGCCAAAATCGCATTTCTTGCCGCGCGCACCTTCCGGGCGATTATCGGTTAGGCTCATCATCGCGATGGAAAATTTCATCTGCATTCAATGCGGAACGCAGTTTGGCGAAACTGCACAAGCGCCATCCTCCTGCCCGATTTGCGAGAACGAACGGCAATTCGTTCGTCGCGCCGGGCAGGAATGGACCACGCTTGATCGACTCGCGCGTGATCATGACAACCGAATTGCAGACGAAGCGCCTCAGCTTCTCGGGATCGGCACCGAACCGGAATTTGCTATCGGGCAGCGCGCATTGCTCTTGCAAACGCCGGGCGGAAATCTGCTGTGGGATTGCGTCTCCTTACTAGACGAGGAAACATTCGCCGAAGTGAGGGTGCGCGGCGGTATCCGTGCTATTGCGGTTTCGCATCCGCATTTTTACTCTTCGATGGTTGCCTGGGCCGACCGCTTCGATGCGCAAATATTTCTGCATGCCGCCGATCGCGAATGGGTCATGCGCAAGAGTCCGCGCATCCAGTTTTGGGAAGGAACGGCCTTGCCGCTCTGGGACGATCTCACGCTGATCAATTGCCGCGGTCATTTTGAAGGAGGCACGGTGCTGCACTGGCCAAGAGGCGCTAATTGCAAGGGCGCGTTGCTGACCGGCGACATCATTACCGTGGTGTCGGACCGTCGTTACGTCAGTTTTATGCGAAGTTATCCGAACCTGATTCCGCTCGGCCCGACGGCAATACGTCGAATCATCGAAAGAATCGAGCCTTTCTCATTCGAGCAAATCTACGGCGGTTGGTGGCAGGCGAACGTCTTAGCCGACGCTAAAGCGGCAGTCATGCGCTCAGCGGAGCGCTATGTGCGGGCAATCCGTGTCTAGTTATTCTCGTGCCAAGTTCCAGGCAATGATTCGTCAATCGAATTCTGACATGGTTTGATCGAGAGATATGGCAAACGGGGAAACGATCGAGTCATACGTGCCTGTGCGATTGGATCGATTGCCGTGGAGCTCCTGGCATTGGCTCATCGTGGTCTCGCTCGGCGCGACTTGGATTCTCGATGGTCTGGAAGTCACATTGGCTGGAGCGGTAGGCGGAATATTAACGCGACATGAGACGCTTGGCTTAAGTGATACGCAGGTCGGCCTGACCGCGACTTGTTACCTTGCAGGCGCGGTGGTCGGTGCGCTGGTTTTCGGGTACGGGACCGATCGGTTCGGCCGAAAAAAATTGTTCTTTATTACCGTTGCGGTCTATCTCATCGGCACGGCGCTGTCCGCTTTCTCCTGGAACTTTTGGAGCTATGCATTATTTCGCGTGCTAACAGGTGCTGGCATCGGCGGCGAATATGCCGCGATCAATTCGGCAATTGATGAACTAATTCCGGCGCGGGTGCGCGGTCGGGTCGATCTAATCATCAACGGTTCATATTGGATCGGCGCGGCCATGGGCGCGGCCGCAACGCTTGTGCTACTCGATCCTCGCAACGTACCGACCTGGTTGGGGTGGCGATGTGCATTTGGAATCGGCGCAACACTGGGGCTCATTGTGATTTTCTTTCGCCGCTGGATTCCGGAAAGCCCGCGTTGGTTAATGATTCACGGGCGAAATCCGGAGGCAGAGCAAATCGTTGCCGAAGTGGAGCGAAAGATTATGGGAGCGAATGCGGCCGGGATCACCGATCCCGGCTACAGCGAAGCGCCGCCCACACGGATTCGAACGCGGACGCACACGCCGTGGCGGGAAATTTGGCACGCTATTGTGCACGAGCATCGCCAGCGTTCACTTCTCGGTTTTGTGCTGATGTCCACTCAGGCCTTTTTTTACAACGCCATCTTTTTCACTTACGCACTCGTCCTGATGCGGTTTTACGGCGTGCCTGGAAAAGACGTCGGCGCGTATCTCCTGCCGTTTGCGCTTGGAAATGTGCTCGGGCCATTGTTGCTCGGACATCTGTTCGACACAATCGGACGCAAACAAATGATTACTCTTACGTATGGGCTGGCAGGCATTTTACTCGCACTGACCGGCTGGCTTTTTCACGCGGGCATGCTCACCGCCCAAACACAAACTCTTGCGTGGACGATTATCTTTTTCGTCGCGTCCGCCGCGGCAAGCTCAGCGTACCTGACGGTGAGCGAAATTTTTCCGCTGGAAATTCGTGCCGTGGCAATCGCAATTTTTTACGCGATCGGAACGCTGGCTGGCGGCGTGGGCGCACCAGTCCTCTTCGGATGGATCATCGGCACTGGATCGATTACGGCATTGGTCATTGGATATTTGCTGGCTGCGGCGTTGATGATTTTTGGCGCGGCGATTGAAGCATGGATTGGGGTGCCGGCTGAGCGACGATCGCTCGAGCACATAGCTTCTCCGCTCTCAAGTAAGGGATTGTGACTGTAGCTGTCGCCCTGTGGGCGACGCAACCGCGCGTGCGTTTAACCTCTCGGCGCCACGCTTCGCACCCGCCTTCGCCGAGGGCTACGGCGTGGCAGGCAGCGACGCGGCTACAGCGGAATTATTCGCGGCAACGCACGCTGACCTCGCGTGTATGAATCGGACCGGCGGGAGTTAGTTTGCTGGAATAAAGATGGAAAGCGCCGACGCGGATCATTCCTGCATCGAAATCGCGATTCGATTTCAAAAAATTTCGCAGCGAGTGTGGTGCGACATCGCGGCACCGCGCAATAGTAATGTGTGGATGCCAGGGGCGCAGCTCAGGCTCCAACCCAGCGGCGAGCGCGGCGTCCTGGACGCGTTTGTGAATTTGAAACAGATGCGGGTGCGCCTTGCCAACGCCAATCCAAATGATTTTCAGAGCCCCTTTTGTGGAAAATGTTCCGACACCGCGAACAGGTAGAAAGAATGCGCCAAAGTCGATCCCGCTGAGTTTTTCGCGCAGCGCAGAATCGACATCGTCTGGCACATCATCGAAAAAACCGAGCGTCAAGTGCATCTGAGCCGAGTCGACCCAGCGCACGCCGCTAATTTGCGGATCAAGATCTGCAAGCAAATGGCGCGTTGAGTCCGGCAGATCGATCGCAACAAAGAGACGCTTGGGCATCAGGAACAAAAACGTCCAACGCTCAACGTTGAACGTCCAACGTTCAATTCAATCCGGCCGCGACCAGCGGTCCCACCTACGAGGATTTGCCAGTGCCTTCGTTGTTGCGCGCCGTCGCTTTGTCAGCCGTGCGCATCAGCCAATCGGGAATCAAACGGCGAACTTCGGAGCCAGCTCGCGATTCATTGCCTTTCTCGCCGCCGGCTTCGGGAAGAAATCGATTTACGAGTTTCATCAGGTAGCCGGTGAGATTTGGAAAAAGAGCATTGCCAAAAATACCTGCGCGCGCAGCAAAGGTGAGTGTGAGCGATGGCTGGCCACGACGGCAGGCCGCGAGAATTTTTCTCGCAGCGCGATCGGCGTTCATGGAAATGAGCGGCGCTCCGGCGGAAGCAGCGAACCAGGCGAATTCGTTGTCATGCTTGCCTTTGAATTTCGCATTCACATGGGACCCGGTGCGCATCATTCCTGGCGCGACGGTCGTCACATGGATGTTATCGCGCGCCAGTTCAGCCCGAAACGCATCGGATAAACCGGTGAGCGCAAATTTGCTCGCGCTGTAGGCCGCCATATGCGGCACCGCAATTTTGCCGCCAATGGACGAAATATTGACAATGCGTCCCCCACCCCAGATCCGCATTTCCGGAACGACTTGTGAAATCAATTCGAAAGGCGCCCAAAAATGTAGTCGCATGGCACGCTCGAAATCTTCCCGCGTCAGATGCTCAAGAGGACCGACTTCGATGATACCGGCATTGTTGATCAGGATGTCGATCTTGGTAAAACGATCGATTGTCTGCCGAACAGCCGCCTGAATCTGTCCGCTATCGAGCAGATCGCATTGAATCGTCAGGACTTTGCCGCCTTGCTGAGAAAGATCGGCCTTTGCACGCACCAATTCATCAGGATCGCGCGCAATCAGCGCCACATTGCCGCCTCGTGCGCAAATCTCTCGCGCGAGCACGAGTCCGAGCCCGCGCGACCCACCGGTAATGAGGACAACTTTTTCGCGCAGCGGATAATGCGCGATGCGAATAAGGCGAGCGATTAGCCAAGCGACGAGTAGAAGAGCGCCTGCGAATAACACGACGCGAGGATTCATTTCCGGAATTTACAGTCCGGCACGGGACGCGTCGGAGCAAGCTGATAGGAGAACTGATTCCTCTCAGACACTCAGGCGAGACGCCTATGTCACGCCGTGTTTTCGATTGAAACGCGCAACTTCACGAGCCGTCTCGCGATCAACAGCGCGCTTCTTTAAATCGGCGCGTTTATCACCCGCAACCTTCCCCTGCCCCACCCCGAGCTCGGCTTTGAGTTTTCCATTTTTCCAATAGAGCTTGAGAACTACAAGCGCGCGGCCTTTCACCTGCGTCTCGCCATAAAGCTTGTCGATCTCCTGTCGATGCAGTAACAATTTGCGGACGCGTTTTGCCGGTGGGATTTCGTGGCTGGCACGTTCGTACGGCTGAATGTCGGCATTGTACAGAAAAGCTTCTCCGTTTTCGATTCGCGCGAACGCATCGCTGATATTTGCCTTGCCAGCCCGGATCGATTTGACCTCGCTGCCTTTCAGTTCGATGCCCGCTTCGTAGCGCTCAAAAATACGATAATCACGAAGCGCTTTGCGATTGGTGACCGATTCGCTCGCCATATTGCCCACAGGCTTCAGCTCGCGAGACCGCGAGCTCTCGTGCCGAGCATGCGCCAGGGACTAAGCGCCGTCCGAGGAACTCTCGAGCGATTCGTAAGCCAGCTTGCCAGCAATGATTTCCTTAAGCGCAATATCGGTCAACGACATTCGCGGCGTCGTCTCCACCAATGGTCGATGTCCCAAGCCAAGCTGACGCACGCGCTTGGAAACAACATTAATCAGAAGTTGCTGATTGGGGATCACCTGAGCTGCTTCGTGAAGAAGTTGTGTCGTCATATGGCGCAAGGAACGAACGGAGCGGGTTGCTTCTGTCGGGAATTGAAGAATGACCGGCATCCTGGCCGCGAGGGTGGATGGCGTAAGCTGCGGGGCGAGCATGGTAAAAACGAGGGGGACTTTCCAAGCGAACTGGCCCGTTGTCAACCCTGAAACCTCTCGGCGTGAATGGATTTCGTTTGGCATCACTGATTAATCCGCAGCGTAAGAGAACCGATTATACGCGACTGACGGCGTTTACGTGGAGTCAGTGTTGGCGAGTGATTCGTTTTCATGAGGTCGCAATCCCAATGCAAACTCGAGGGTGAACCACAGAGCGAGAAATTGCGCGAGAATAGTAAAGAATACTTGCACAGCGAGGTAGCGGGGATTTTGCAGCGAATGAATGACTGCTACCTCAAGGCAACTCGCCAGATTATATGAATATACAAACAAGACCAATGCCGCCAACCACCTCAGGTGTCGTCGGCGATCTTGCCGCATAAACACGAGTGCGCTTAAAGCCAACGCAATCAAAAGCAATGGCAGGTACGTTGCCGCCAGAACAGCGAGCGGCTTACGAATATAGCCGTGCTGTTGAACAATCGGCGCGCTTCGCGCCAGCATTTCGGTTCGATGCATAAACTCCACGGCAGGTGGGTAGGCCGTCCAAGTCTTTCGACACGGCTCTCGGTCGAGGGAAGTAACGCCTCGGCTATATTCGTCGGTAAGCATCCAACGTTTCCTCTGGCTGTAGGCGGGACACTGCGCCTTATAAAAGACCGCCATTTGGCGGCCGATTTTTTTGACGACGGCGAGTGGTCGTTGCTGCCAGATTCGCCAGTAGTAGAACCAATAAAATGCGCAAAGAGCAGACACGTTGTTACCGAATTCGTTGCGTAACTGTGCTGCCATTGAACTCCGGTCGTACATTAGATAATCAGGATCGAAGCCAAGTGTGGAATAATGCAATGGCCCGGTGACAATAGATTTTGTAATCTCGGCACTAAGCTTGGTGTGAACACGTCCAAGCCATTCGGGAGGATACGGAACTTTCGCATTGCGCTGGATGTCGTCAGCCATTTGATCGCGGATCAGGTTAGCGTGAACCACGAACAGGGTGGTCGGCAAGAAAGTCTGACTTACCTTGTCATTGCGGCTGAGAAAGTGCTCTGGTAACAACAATACGGCCGCACTCGCTGCCGCCCCGCCAGCAAGCACAATTTTTTGCCAACCCCAGCGACGTCGGAAGAACAATGTTCCGATGGGCAGAAGCGCAACGATAGCAACCAAAACAAAACTTGGTTTCACCGAAGCAAGCAGGATTGAAGTAAACACGGCCGCGACGCCATAAACTGCCGCAGACAATCTCTGATCCTCTATGAAACAGCAGGCGGCGAACTGAATAACAACGTAAAGATTGATGCTGAGCAAAAAAGCGCACACGCCCTCAGGACGAAGTTGTGTTTCAAGGCGAATCGGTTCGCTTGCCAAAAGAAAAATCGCCGCAGCCAGCAGCCCCAACACATGGTAACTGCCGAGACTAACTCTTGGATTTGCAACGAAACAACGCGTTCGCCGCCACGTGAGCAACAACACGCCGCCAGCCAAAAGTCCGAGAAAGTGTTGAGCCACCGTAATGGCACGAAAATCACCAAACGCGCGCAGCAGCAGATATAGAAACCCTGGATAGATAAAGTTGCGTCCGGATGTATGGCCAAACGCGCTGCCAGTCAGTTCGCGCAGCGCTGGCGACAAATAGCCCCAGGTATCGGGGTCAGCGATTGGGTCGAGTGGAACCGCAAATCTTCGCCAAGCAGCACAAGCGAAGAGCATGGTGACACCGCTCCAATAGTAGAATTGCCAAGGCAAACGTTCGATTAAGTTCCGACACAGGTTTTTCGGCATTGAATTGAAAAGGGTTGCCGTTAGTGACGCGTTCGGTCGTTTCCCAAAGTGCCCGGCAACGGTTGAATTGACAATCACCAATAGAACTACAAAACACGGTCCCAGGGTCAGGCATTACAAATGAAGAATACTTAATCCAGCGGTGTTTGGAACCTGCTTGCCAAGCGCCGTAAAATACGCGAGGTAAGGGGCGCATTCGGCATGGCATGCCAGAGTAGATAATCGTTTTCGGGCTGTGGCTCAGCTTGGTAGAGCGCCTGGTTCGGGACCAGGAGGCCGTGGGTTCAAATCCCACCAGCCCGATAT
>Ga0137403_10007269_pt1 | contig 12521 bp, 10 predicted proteins | sample CZOMad2_1_16fung_FD_122057 | JGI IMG/M metagenome (GOLD analysis project Ga0137403, IMG submission 122057) | Vadose zone soil fungal communities from Angelo Coast Range Reserve, California, USA - CZOMad2_1_16fungal (Hybrid Assembly) | ecosystem: Environmental > Terrestrial > Soil > Vadose zone...
GGATCATCTCGGGCACGTAGGTGTAGGTCGACTTGTCGTCGGCCACGCCGTTGCCGACCGCGTTGGCCACGGTGACGCCGATTTGAAACATGACCTTCGCTTCGTCGACAGCGCTTCGAAGATCCCATACGTTAAAGATCTCGTCAAAGGGCGAATGGACTCTTGAAACGTTCTCTATGGAATCGACAGCACTTTGGGAAAGAGAATAAGATTCGCTGTCCATGGTTGCAAAGATGGCGGGAACTCCCCTCCGTGCGAACATATATTGATCGGAAGCAGCGAACTGGGAATTCCTGGGCGCTTTATACGGAACTCCTTTTTCCCCGGCCAACTGACCCAGGAGGGTATCGACCGAGGTATAGCCATAACCCGCATTGTATAGCCCAACGGAATGGCCCCAGGAAGAAAAGATATCCATCCCAATAGCCAGCACCGTTTTATTCAAGGGGAATAAGGGTGAACGGGTATAGGCTTCCGCGCCCAACTTGCCGCTTTCTTCGGCCGTACTGGCTATGAAGACGATGGAACGGCGCGGAGCCTTGCTCATTGAATGCATAGCCCGGGCGATGGTCAGCATTTCGGCAATACCGCCCGCGTTGTCTTTTGCAGCGTTATAGATGGAATCGCCTCTTATGGTTGGGCCGATGCCATACCCATCCCAATGAGTAGAATAGACGATACATTCATTGCGAAGATCAGGATCGGATCCCCTGATAAAGCCTACCACGTTATGACTGGTAAAAGAGGTGGCTTTGGTATGTACGGCTATCTGAGCAAGGGCGGGAATGGCAAAAGGTTTAAAACTACTGTCCTCGGCCTGTCTCTTCCAGGCCTCCATCGTTGCATGGTTGGCTACGGCAAACTGGTAGGCGGCCTTTTGGGAAAGCCTTACGGTAAGATGGGTCTGAAATTCTCCCAGGTCGACCGCCAATGTCGTAAAATCCTTTTGCTGCCACCATTTGAGCGAAGGGGAAAATTCTTTGATATCCATCAGTACGATGATACCGGCAGCACCGTGCCTTTTGGCGATCTCGTCCTTGACAAGATAGAAGGAATGGTAGGTAAGCGCTCCCCCAAACCCTCTTTTCTGCAGTTGCCGGGGCTCGCCATCCAGGATGACCACCATTTTCCCTTTTACATCGATGCCTTTATAATCGTCCCAGCCAAATTCCGGAGCGGTAACACCGTAACCTGCAAATACCAACTCTTTATTCTCAAAATCCACATCGCCCCCCCTTAGACTTCTGATGAGAAGCAATGAATCGGGAATGTTCAGGCTATTGTCCTGAATGGTGAAATTGATCGTTCCCGTTGCAGAAGCATTTATTAGTCCGACCGGTTGAAGATATCCGTCCGGATAAGCGGGAGTAAGACCGGCTTCCTTAAATACCCGGCTGAGGTAATGAATCGTTTTGACCTCACCCGGCGTACCCGGCCGCCTGCCCATCATGGAGTCATGGGCCAGGCCGCGTATAATTTTCCAGATTGATTGCGTGTCGATAAGATTGAGCGTTCCGGTCATTGACGGATCGGACCGTCCGACACTGCCGGTTTGCTGAGAAAAAAGCCTGTTTTGGCAGCTTAAGAGGATCACAAAGGCTAAGAGAAATAATTTGTATTGCTTCATAAACATACTTGTAACGCCTCAAGGTATGCCCCTGACCAGCCGGACTTTTTGCAAATGAGCCGGTAGCATAAACCAATGAGCCATTGGTAAACGGATTGACAGTTCCAAGTTCTTGGTTCGAAATGCCTCATTTTCCAGATTATAGTAAACCCCACTGGAAAGGTCAGGTCCCGGCGGGTCATGAAGCAAATGTCTAAATTTAAGGCACTTGCTTCAGATTGCTACGTAAAAGCTCGTCAATTATTTATTTATTTTCAATCAAGTCTTTCAGTTCCAGATTATTTGCCCACCCTTCGCACTCAAACATTGAGATAAGCAAATATCTCTTCGCTTCAGCCAGGGATCGCGCTGCACCCTTGACCGTAGCGAGTTCCCAAGGCCTTTTGTCTGCTGGCAGCAGGTATTCAAAATAATATTCGTGATTCCCTATGCAACTAACTATTATATACCAATCGGATTTCCAATCATCTTTTGCCTGTATTACTAGCCTATAAAGAGAAGTTAGACCCCAAATTTTCGTTTCTATAAATGTTTGATTGGGCTTGGGGATGAATTGTTTGACCAGGTTTCATTTTCTGCTGCCCCAGAGGAATAAATTCCTTAAAATACTTTGAAATACAAAGTGGCTTATTTAACTTTGTACCGCAAAGTACTTTTATGAATTACAAAAACTCGATGGCATGAAGATATCAAGAACAAAATTTGTTATTCTCTTCCTCGCTTCGGCGTTTGCCTTTCAATTTATCTCTAACTCACTTTTGGGACCTGAAGTTCGACTCTTTCCTGTAAACGGCGAGTGGTTCCCGGGAACTGGATCACAAATAGCCTGGAAGAGCATTGTAGCCAAAATTTTATACCCTATCAAATTTGTTTTGATTGGGCCCTTGTCGTTTTTATGTAAAGACCCAGATCCGGCACCCCCAGTTCCGGTTTTCGCGTTTGCTTTATACTGGAGTGCCATGGCATTAGTTCTTTATTATCTTCTCAGTAAAATAAGCACTCGCAAAAAAATATGAATTTGGGTCTTACGTCATTTAATATACAATTATGAACCAATATGAAAACAATTAAAAAAATCAAAACCACGCTGGCAGTTTTATTCTGCGTGGCCCTTTTTGGCACAGGCTATGCGCAAACTATCGACAAAGCCAAACTCGACCAGCTGTTTGACCGCCTCCTCGAAAAGAACAAAGGCATGGGTAGCATTACCATCGCCAAAGACGGGAAAGTGCTTTACACCCGCTCTTTCGGCTATGGCCAGATTACAGAAACAATGAAGAAAACTCTGACCGATGATACAAAATACCGCATCGCCTCAATCACAAAAACCTATACCGCTGTGATGATCTTTCAGCTTGTTGAGGAAGGAAAATTAAAGCTTAGCGATCACCTGGATAAGTTCTTCCCGCAGATTCCTAATGCCAGCAAGATCACCGTTGCTCAGATTCTCTCACACCGCAGCGGCATCCCCGATCTTACCGTCGATGGCTCCTGGAGAATGGAGCCAAGAACACATGAGGAAGTAATTGCCGCTATTGCAAAAGGCAAACCAAATTTTGAGCCAGACAGCCAGCATCTATATAGCAACACAGGATATGTTCTTTTAGGGTACATCGTGGAAAAAGTCGATGGAAAACCGTATCAGGAAGCACTAAAGCAACGAATCACTTCTAAAATCGGCCTTATGAATACCTACATGGGTGTTGGAAACACAAACGTCGACAATAACGAAAGTCTTTCTTACAGGTATCTGGGTACATGGAAAGAAGCACCTGAGATGAATTTCAGCATTCCGGCCGGCGCAGGGGCCATCGTTTCAACACCAGCTGATATGACCAAATTTATTCAAGCCCTGTTCGACCTGAAACTAGTTTCTAAGAGCAGTCTGGACCAGATGAAAACTATGCGCGACGGTGAAGGCATGGGAATGGAACCCTTTTTATTCGCGGGCAAAACCCTTTACGGACATACCGGCGGAAGCAACAGTTCCGGAGCGTGGCTGGCATACGAGCCTACAGAGAAATTGGCAATGGCTTATACTACAAATGCAAAGATCTATCCGGTATCCGACATCGTCGCCGGTGTTTTCGATATCTACTGGAACAGGCCGTATCAAATCCCCACCTTTAATGTGCTGGAGGTAAGCTCGGAGATTCTTGACCAATACGTTGGAGTATATGTGGTGGCCGGAACTCCTGCAAAAATGACAGTTATCAGAACAGGCTCAACAATTTCCATTGAGAATGGCGGAAACCCTGTTCCGCTCGAAGCAACAGCACTCAATAAATTCCAAATTGCTCCCGGAGTTACGGTTGAATTCGATGCTGCAAAAAAACAAATGACCATCAAGCGCCCCCAGGGTGAACGGGTATTCACAAAAGAAAATTAAGTGCCTCATGAAAAAGTTCGTATGAATAGAATTGAAGAAATATACTATGAGGCAAAGGCTGACAAGTGGTTTAAACGGTTTGCTATTTTTTGCCGCATCGCTTTAGCAGTGAGCTTTATTCCAACGGGCTTCGTTAAAATCATGGGTGAACGATTCGCCGCCGGCCTGTCCCCCAACAACCCTTTGGGACATTACTTCGAAGCCTTACATCTCACCGGATATTACTATACCTTTATTGGAATTGTTCAGATCATAACTGCTATATTATTACTGATCCCGAGAACTTCCCTTCTTGGTGCATTGATGTATTTTTCCATCATCGTCAATATTTGTGTGTTGACTTATGCTACCCGCTTTGACGGTACCCGGGGCGTCACGATGATGGTATTGGCAAGCCTGTTTTTATTAATTTGGGATTATGACCGTTTAAAACACATTTTACCATTTAAGCAGCCCAAAACAGATCCTCATGTGTTAAAGAAGCCCCTGGGTATGCGCCTTCGGGTCATATTTTTTGGAGGCTCCTTTGCAGTCGTGGCCTTTATCATCATCGGTACTTTCTATTTATATGAGATCGTACCGGGCAATGAAGAAGCTGAGTGCAGAAATCAATGCGCTTCCAGCAAAAACCCCGCGGCTTGCGAAATTTTCTGCGACTGCATTTATAAACAAGGTCAACCGCTGGATAGTTGTCTGGCAACTTTTAATAAGGCGAAAGATATCCGCAGACCTGATGTGAAGTAGCAAGGCAGGACGAAATCCGAATCTTTTTTGGATGGAACTAAGGCGATTAATAGCTTTATGAGCTATTAATTATGCCAAAGCACGTAAAAATACAAGGTATGAGCAATTCCAGCACACACAATCAGCGGATCGCAAAAATGACCTTCGCCTCAGTCTATCCGATGTATCTCGCAAAAGTGGAGAAAAAAGGCAGAACAAAAGAAGAATTACATCAGGTGATACGATGGCTAACAGGTTTCGATAACAAGAATCTTCAGGAACTAATAAAAGAAAAAGTAACTTTTGAAACATTCTTCCGACGTGCTTCGCCAAACCCCAATGCGCATCTCATCACAGGAGTAATCTGTGGGTATCGTGTGGAGGAAATCGAGGACCCTTTGACACAACAGGTCAGGTATTTAGATAAGTTGGTGGATGAGTTGGCGAAGGGCAGGAAGATGGAGAAGATCTTGCGTGGTTCAAGTTAGTTCAGAAAAGCATCTGATTGGCCTAAATTGTATAAAATATGTCATTTTAGCCATCATCTCAATGGTGTACATTTGCCCCGGGCGGACAATTTTGTATCCCGTATGCCCGAAGTTTATGGAGTAGATGTAATCTTTCCCGAACATGCCAAAGGAAAAAAAGAAACTGATCGTAATCATACCCATGCCGGGAATTTTCCTCCTGGACATAGCCGGCCCCTGCGACGTATTTATGGCGGCCGACAGGGCATTGAGCGAAAATCCGGGTATCGGGAGAGCAGGATATGAACTTTTACTCGCATCACCGGTCGACACCAAAAAGATTGTTACCAAGAGTGGCATCGAAATAGATTGTCCTGTCATGGTATCGGAGATCAATAGGCCCATCGATACCCTGATCGTCGCTGGTTTCTCGAGGATGCAACTGCAAAGCGGGCATCCTTTCTTTCAATGGCTGAAGTACATCTATCCGAAAGTACGTCGCATTGGGTCTGTTTGTATAGGCACGTACGCATTGGCCGAAGCGGGTATCCTGGATGGCAAACAAGCCACCACTCACTGGGAATTCAGTCAGGAGTTCCAGCTCAGGTATCCCGCGGTCAAAGTGGACACGAATCCCTTTTATACGCGCGACTGCAATGTATACACCTCCGGCGGAGTAGCGTCCGGCATCGACCTGGCGCTGGCCCTTGTAGAAGAAGATTATGGACGTGATGTGGCTTTGAACGCGGCCCGCAAGCTGGTACTGCCTCTGAAGCGCCCGGGTTATCAGTCTCAATTCAGCACGTTGCTCCAGGTTCACAGCCTCGAAAACTCGATCGCAGGCAAACTTTATCCCTGGCTGATCCGGCACCTGGCAGAAGAGCTAAGCGTTGAACACCTGGCGGATCACAGCAACATGAGCGTGCGCAATTTTACCCGCGTATTTCTGAAAGAAACCGGGCTCACACCTGCCAAATTTGTTGAAAAACTTCGTACCGAAGTCGCCCGCAAATACCTGGAAGAAAGCGATCTCACAATGGATCAGATAGCGGTGAAATGTGGTCTCGGCGGTCTCGTATCCATGCGCCGCACTTTCATGCGGCACATGATGGTGTCACCCAGCGATTACCGTCGGTCCTTCAGGACATCCCTTCACAACATAGCATAAAAATTGTAAAATATTTCAACATGAAAGTAGCTATCAATGGATTCGGACGCATAGGAAGAATGACCTTAAGAGCGCTCCAGGATAAACAAGCAGTGGAAGTAGTCGCCATCAACGATCTCACAGATATAGGGTTGCTTACACATCTCTTTAAATATGATACTTCTCACGGGAAGTTTCCCGGCACAGTAGTACAGAAAGATAACAGCATTATAGTCAACGGAAAGCCTATCATGCTCCTGAGTGAGAAGGACCCTGAAAAATTACCATGGGAAAAATTGGAGATAGACGTTGTGATAGAATCTACCGGCCGCTTCACGGAAAGGAGCAAAGCACAGTTGCACCTTAATGCCGGCGCTAAAAAAGTGCTGATCACCGCCCCTGCTACTGGCAACGTAAAGACGATTGTAGCAGGCGTAAACAACGACTGGATAACTGAAGAGGATCAGATCCTCTCCACTGCTTCCTGCACGACCAATTGTATTGCACCGCTATTATACCTGTTGGAAAAAGAATACGGGATTGCCTCGGGCTTTATGAGTACCATCCATGCCTTTACCATGGACCAGATGCTTCAGGATGGCCCACACAAGGACTATAGAAGAGCACGCGCAGCTACCCAGTCAATCATACCCACCACCACAGGCGCCGCAAAAGCTATAGGGGACGTGCTGCCCGGTTTAAAAGGCAAGCTGGATGGGTTCTCTTATCGCGTACCGGTTATTGACGGCTCCTTAGCCGATATGTCTATCAACCTGGTAAAGCAGGCTTCCGCTGCTGAAATGAATGAGTTTTTCCGATATCATGCCTCCTCGTCACTAAAAGGTATTTTGGAATACACGGAAGAACCCTTTGTTTCCGCCGATATATTAGGCAATACACATTCCTCCATTATTGACGGCACTTTAACCCGCAATATCGGGAACCTGGTGAAAGTAGTTGCCTGGTATGACAATGAAGTAGGGATCTCCAACAGGTTGGCCGAACTGACGGTAGAACTGGCAAGCATGAGGGCTGTCCCGGCTTAGAACCGTCAACTCGGTGATCCATAAAAGGGGAGAGGCTCCATTTGTTCGGCGGGATGACAGGACGATCCTCGAACCAATTCGTCACTGAACTTAGACGATTAGGGAACCTAGCGATTTGAAAATCAAAGTCTTCAATCACTTTTGTTATATACCGGCATCAGGTCGAAAAAGTTATGAAAATGTTAGAAGGCATTGATTTTCATTTACGTCTTACCTGTCCCCCAGGTTTTCTTTCTTTATAGCTTTTTTCTATTTATTTTCAATGCATTGATATAAGTCTAATTCGATGAAAATACTTGAAAAAGGCACCTACCATGGAGTAAATATTGATAAGCTTGCCTTTAATGGGCTGGTTATTTCTCATAACCAATACCCGGTAAACTCCACTTTCAACTGGCACTCTCATGAAAATCCCCATTTTACTTTTATCCTGAGAGGTAAAAGTGTGGAGAAAAGAAAAAACAGCACAATACATTGTCTCCCCGGCACCTTATTATTTTATCCTCCTCACGAACCACATTGTAATGAGAAATATCAGCATGGGTGCAAGAGTCTCAGTTTGGAGATTGAGGAACATTGGCTAAAAAAGTACGATCTTGAAATCCGGGATATCGGGGGAGGATCTGTTGTTGATCTTGCTATTGTCAAAGCTAATTTCAGCAGGCTTGTGATGGAATTAAAATTGAATGATCCTTATTCAAAACTAAATATCGAGGGATTGTTACTGCAATCTATAGCCACGATCAAAAGAAAAGATACTTCATCCGGAAAACGCCCGTTCTGGATAGAGCAGGTAAAGGAGGTCTTGCACGAGCACCTGGTTGACACCCCTTCTCTCACAGAGATCGGGAAAATAGTGAACATTCATCCTGTTACTATTTCTAAAGAATTTCCAAAATATTTTCATTGCACTATAGGTGATTATATCAGAAATCTAAGAATCGAAAAATCGATGTCCCTATTGGGCAGAAAGAGTCTTGCCCTTGATGATATCGCTTTTCAATGTGGCTTTTATGATACCAGCCATTTTACAAAAGTTTTCAGGAAAAATACCGGGCTTACACCCACTCAATACCGGGGTTTCCTGTAAAGCTAAAAACATCCTGCTAAGCTAATCCTGTACCACATTGATCTTTCAAATTCAATTACATTTGACCTCTATGAAAACAAGATTAATTACTTCGATTACGGTTCTATGCTTTGTATTGGCGTTCAATCAGTCTTGTTTGTCGCAAAAGCAGGCTTCCTTTTCAGGCAAGGTAGACGAATATATAAGCCCTTACGTGAATACCAATAATTTCAGCGGTGCCGTTTTGGTAGCCCAAAAAGGGGAAATATTATATAATAAGGGGTTCGGAATGGCTGATGAAGATTTTGATATTCCCAACAAGCCAGATACAAAATACCATATTGCTTCACTTTCAAAAAGTTTTACAGCGGCAGCTATATTGTTATTGCAGGAAAGAGGCTTGTTGCATACGAGCGATACTATTTCCAAATTCATCCCGGGTTTTCCAAATGGAAGCAAAATCACCATTCATCATCTGCTCACCCATACTTCCGGAATACCTAATATCAATAGCATGCCGGAATACAACAAAATAGCTCCTTTCCCGCAAACGCCTGCATCACTCATGGCCATTTTCATAAATAAGCCTCTGGAATTTGAACCAGGGACCAAATATGCTTATAGCAATTCAAATTACAATTTATTGGCCTACATCATTGAGAAAGTATCTGGTAAAAGCTACGGTGATTTTACGGCTGAAAATATTTTTACGCCCTTACATATGACGAGTACAAGCCATCATGGAAAGGCGAATTGGAACATTAAGCATATGGCCATCGGCTATCAATCGGATAACAATTTTGGCATAGAGAAAGCCAACTATCTGGATTGGACTACAAAAACGGGCAATGGATCCCTTTATTCAACAACAGAAGATCTTTATAAATGGGACAGGGCCCTCTACACAGAAAAAACCCTTTCCCGGGAATCACTGGAAAAAATGTTCACCGTTTATATTGCGCAGACAGGATATGGGTGGTTTATGGACAACCATTTAAGCAGGAAAAGGATCTATTTCAACGGAAGAAGCCCTGGATTTTCCTCTTATATTGGCAGGTATCCGGCCGAAGATGTCTGCATTATAGTCCTTAGCAATAATTATATCCCGCTGGCTACTCAAATTGGCAGTGATATAGCAGCTATGTTATTTGGAGAAAAATATGAAAGCCCAAAAATCAATACCGGAAAAACAGATCCACAGATCAGCAGGGAAATTATTGGTCAATACCAGTTTGACGAGAAATTCTACCAACCCAATATGTTGATGACCATTCGGGAAAAAGATGGGCGCTTATTCACTGACTGGGGAGAGTTAATTCCTGGAGACCCCTTGCAATATATTGACAGAGTTTATTGGTTTGACATACAATTTGAGAAAGATAGCTCAGGCAAAATCACCACGCTGAAGTATGATACTTTTAAGGGAATAAAAAAGAAATAGCCGCGCCATCTGGCTACACTACTAATAATTCTGATCCGGGACTGAACAGCTTCGCTTACAGAGTGGGCGCTGTCTGCATTGCGTCCGAACAGCTTCTAATTAATTGAAAATCAAACCCAAAAGTCGTCCTACCTGTACAATTTTCGAACTTATTTTTGATGGATTTAAGGCATTTAGCCAGCCTAGCTCCTTGAAAATAAATGCGTTCTCAACTTTATTATCGAAGAAGACGTCAATTTGACCCTCGACCGGCGCATCGTTTCAGACTAATAAGTAAATTGAGCATAGGATGGGGTTGAATTAAATACTAAGTACATGAAATTATATTCTCTGTGCCTTTTACTTCTCGTCGCATTACCGTTGTTTTCCCCTGCCCAATATAGGCCACATCTTTTAGTGTTGACTGATGCGAACGTTATTGACGTCAGCCATCCGGTTCCAGCCATGCATCAGACGATTATTATAAAAGATGGCCGCATCGCCGAAATCCAGTCGGGAAATATGACTTTTCCTGATTCAGCTGTAATTATCAATTTGAAGGGCAAGTACTTGATTCCGGGGTTGATCGATAGTCATGTACATATGGCTACCGATCCTAGTGGGACCGATAACCGCTCGCATACATTACAAGTATTAAAGGAAATGCTTTACAGCGGTGTAACCACTGTGCGGGATATGGCCGGTGACGGACGAGTATTGGCTGAGCTTGCCCGTGATGCCAATATCGATGAAATAACTTCACCTGATATTTATTATTCGGCCCTTATGGCAGGTTCGTCGTTTTTTACTGACCCGCGGACACAGGCATCCACTAAGGGTGGCTTCAGTGGAGGCATGTCCTACATGAAGGCTATAACAGACACGACGAATATCACCCTTGCGGTTGCCCAATCTATAGGATCTGGCGCTGCCGGAATTAAATTATATGGGGACCTACCTGTTGGCCTGGTCATTAAAATAGTGTCCGAAGCGAAGAAGCAAAATATACCCGTTTGGGCGCATGCCTGGCTACAAGGGGCTAAACCTTCGGATATTGTTAAGGCAGGCGCCATTTCAATCTCCCATGCACCTCTTTTGATCTACGAGAAAATTAATAAGGTGCCGGATTCCTGGAAAAAGGCTGGCCTGGTTGCCGATTTCTGGGATAAAAACGTGCCTGCACTCGACGAGCTATTCATCCAAATGAAGCAACGCCATACCATTTTAGACGCTACGCTGCTCACTTATAAAAAATGGGCGATAGCCGACACAACAATGCTATGGGACTACCAGATTGCCAAACGCATCGTATCTCATGCATATGCCTCAGGAGTTCCTATTTGCGCAGGAACGGATGACGATCAGGATCAATTTGTTCAGGAGGAAATGCGTTTGCTTGTTGCCGATGCAGGCTTCAGCCCTTTCGATGCGATCGTCGCAGCGACAAAAAACAGTGCGGCGGCTGTCAGCCTGGACGGCACTAAAGGCAGTATCGCAGTAGGTATGGACGCAGATCTGTTGATACTTACCCGGAATCCATTGGAAAATATCGATAATATCAAATCAGTTGACCTGGTCATTAAACGAGGCAGGATTTATCAGAGATAACATTACATTTACACAGATATACATCTCAAAATGAATAAAGAAGAAATCGACAGAATAATAAACCCTCAAATATCCTTGGGTGTATTTTTCGGCTTGGCAGTTCCTTTGCCTCTTATCCATGCTTTATTTTTGCACAGGTAAAGCGAATTCTGGGCCGACTGTTCTTTATAAAAGTAGATCGAATCCAAAAAATTTAAACGATGACCAATCTCGTCTACGCATCTCCCTTTTTTATCGTCGCAGACTTAAAGGCCGCTGTATCTTTTTATACCGGCAAACTCGGCTTCGAAGTGCGGTATACAGCGCCTGGCGATGCGCCTTTTTTTGCCATCGTTGGCCGTAATGAAATTTCCATTATGCTTAAAGAAATTGCTTTCGATATAAAACCGATACCAAATCACACACGCCATGAATGGGCGCGCTGGGATGTATTTATTTACGTATCGGATCCTGACATCTTGTTTGAAGAATACCGGTCGGGAGGCGTTAGGTTCCGCCAATCCATCCAGGACGACGATGACGGGTTACGCGGATTTGAGGTGACGGATGCTGATGGCTATGTGTTATTTTTTGGCCGGCCCGCGTCCCCAATGCCATCCACTGCCCCCGTACTTAAAAAAATGAGCCCGCAGCTCCCCGTGGCCAATATTGAACATTCCATTGAATTTTACACCAAAAAATTAGGCTTTAGCCTGGATTTTCGGTATGAAGACTTTTATGCGGGCATTGTTAAGGACGGCCATTCCATTCATCTTAAATGCGGCATCTCTCCTGGGAACAATACAAAAAACAAAGAAGACCTTGAGATTACTTTTTCTGTGGACGGCATTGAACGCTTATACACAGAGGTACTAAGCAAATCGATCGAAATTGTCCAGTCTTTACGGGAAATGCCGTACGGAAAGGAATTCTACATTGCAGATCCGGACGGAAATCATCTCGCTTTTTTGGAAGAAACCTGATCCTTTCTAAGGATTGCCTGCGTTGCGAGACTCGCCTCTGCGATTCTAAGAGGGGGAGTCACA
>Ga0137403_10007270_pt1 | contig 12521 bp, 11 predicted proteins | sample CZOMad2_1_16fung_FD_122057 | JGI IMG/M metagenome (GOLD analysis project Ga0137403, IMG submission 122057) | Vadose zone soil fungal communities from Angelo Coast Range Reserve, California, USA - CZOMad2_1_16fungal (Hybrid Assembly) | ecosystem: Environmental > Terrestrial > Soil > Vadose zone...
CAGCTGGTTTCCTCATTCGGCGCGATCAGCACGCCTCCCGGCTCGGGCCGTGACCTGGCGCTCGACCGGGCGGGCAATCTATTGATCGCGGGCGGCATACACCTGATGGAGCTCACGCCGTTACTCTCGCTCCAAACCATCGCGGGAGATGGGTCGTATGGATTTCGCGGCGATGGCGGCGCTGCTGCTTCCGCGCGTCTCAACGGTCCGGTGGCCGTGACGCTCAGTGCAGCCGGTACTTTGTATATTGCCGATCAGAAAAATCTCCGCGTAAGAGCGGTGGATAGCACCGCCACCATCGCTACCATTCTCGGGGACGGTACCGCCGGCCCGGGCGCGAATCAGCTCGACTCCCCGGCCGCCGTAGCGGTGGATGCATCGGGCGCGGTTTTCGTCGCCGATCAAAATAACGACCGCATTCAGAAAATAACCGCGGGCGGCAACATCCAGACCGTATCCGGAACCGGCAGCCCGGGATTCAATGGCGATGGGCTGCCGGCGGCGTTGACACAGCTCTTTTCACCGGGCGCTATGGCGTTCGCCGCGGGTGGAGCGCTCTATTTCAGCGACGCCGGTAACGGCCGTCTGCGCAACGTGACTGCCGCGGGAACAGTGTCGTTTGTGGCCCGGATCAGCGCCCGGGGAGTGGCGGTGGACGAAAAGGGGAACGTATATGCCTCCGACAGCGCGTCGCACCGCATCGTGCGCATCGATCCGAAGGGCCATACAACTATCCTTGCCGGCACGGGCGACCCGGGTTTTTCCGGCGATGGCGGCGCGGCATCCTCGGCACAGCTAAACTCACCTAGCGGCGTTGCGGTCGACGGGCAGGGAAACCTCTATATTTCCGATACCGGGAATCACTGCGTTCGCGTCATGGGTCCGGACGGCATCATTCGCACGATCGCCGGCAACGGCACGGCGGATTTTTCGGGCGATGGCGGACCCGCGCGTTCAGCCTCGCTAAACGCCCCGGCCGGCCTGGCGGTGGATTCCGACGGCAATGTCTGGGTTGCGGACGCGGGTAACAATCGCGTGCGAAAGCTAACGCCCGGGCCAATCGCGGTCGAGCAAAACCAGCCAGTGAGCGTCGTGAATGCCGCGAGCATGCTTCCCGGCCCCGTGGCGCCGGGCGAGATGGTCTCGATCTTCGGAGTGGGCATTGGACCCGTAACTCCGGCCAGCGGCGCGCTGGACGAGTCCGGCCTGCTCTCGACCGAGCTTGCCGATACCAAAGTGCTATTCAACGGCACGCCGGCGCCTCTGTTCTATACGCAGGACAGCCAGGTTAATGCGCAGGCCCCATACGAAATTGCAGGCGCGGCGACGGCCGATGTAGAGGTTTTCTTCCAGGGCGAATCGCGCGGGAAAGCCACGGTGGTGGTGGCGGCATCCGCGCCGGGAATCTTCACCCTGAGCGCGGGGGCCGGACGGGCCGTGGCTCTCAACCAGGATGGCTCTCTGAACTCCCCCATCAAGCCGGCCCGCCAGGCATCGATCGTGACGCTATATGCCACGGGTGATGGCCTCACGCAACCCGCGAGCACTGCCGGCAAACCGGCAACGGCGCCATTCCCTGTGCCGGTACTGCCCGTTACACTCACGGTCGGCGGCTATCCCGCCCAAATTCTCTTCGCCGGCGAGGCTCCGGGATATGCCGGCCTTCTACAGGTTAACGCGCGCCTGCCCGGTGGTTTCGCGCCCGCCTACAATGTGCCTGTGGTGCTCAGCGTCGGCGCCGCTTCGAGTCAACCCGGTGTGACCATCGCGGTAGTAGAATAGGCGTTCAAGCCTGTCCGCTGACCTTTCCGGTACGCGGCGCGCACCAATTGCCATGCAAGCCGTAGCTCTCACCATCGCCGGTTCCGATCCGTCCGGCGGGGCTGGCATCCAAGCCGACCTCAAGACCTTCCACCAGTTCGGCGTCTACGGAGAAGCCGTGATCACACTGCTCACGGTGCAGAACACAGTGGCTCTCGAGCACATCGAATACGTACCGTCGGTTCTCGTGCTGCACCAACTCCGCGCTGTCCTGGACGACATTCCACCTTCGGCAGCCAAGACAGGGGCGCTGGGGAACCGGTCGATTATCCAGGGCCTTGCTCAGGCCGCCAGGGATTTTCATTTCCCTCTGGTCGTCGATCCGGTCCTGGTCAGCAAGCAGGGACGGCCGCTGGTTGGCGGCGATTCCGGAGCGGCGCTACAGGCGATCCGTCACGAATTGCTGCCCTGCGCGTCTCTCGTAACGCCCAATTTGGAGGAAGCCGCCGCGCTCACTGGCCTGGAGGTGAACGATCGAGACGGCATGCACCGGGCCGCTCGCGAGCTGCACAAGATGGGCGCAAAGGCGGTCCTGGTGAAGGGCGGCCATCTGGAGGGCGACGCCGTCGACGTGCTCTATACTCATGGCTTTACGCGCGAATTCCGCGCCCCGCGCATCGAGACCCGCCAGACTCACGGCACCGGCTGCACCTATTCGGCCGCCATCACGGCGGAACTGGCGCGCGGGGCACTGCTAGAAGACGCTGTCGAGCGCGCTAAAGCATTTATCACGGAAGCGATTCGTACCGCGCCCGGCCTCGGCCGTGGTTCCGGCCCCGTGAACCATCACGCCACGGTTCGGCTGGCGACGGGCGGCGCCGGCGTATGAAGTTTCCCGAGCTGCTGCTCGAGGCCATCAACCGGTCGGAAATTCCATTGCGATTTGAGCCTGGGGCTGACGAGTCGGTTGCCGCGCCGGTTACGGAGCTAATCCGGGCCTGGCTGCTTGCCCACGCGCCGCCCGCATCGCGCGGCGGGTCTGATCATGGTGGCTCTGATCCTGGACGCCGCGCTTTGATTGACGAGCTGCTGCAGGAGTTAGATGGCGCCCGCGACGTGCAAGCCTGAAAGGCTCGCGCGCATTAGTCTTCAAGCTACATCATGACCAAAACACAGATCCGCTACCGCCTGGAACGACCGCTAAACGAGGAATTGATGCCGCGTTTGGCCGGCGCTCACTCGATCTATGGAATCATGCGTGTGCAAGTCGCGCCATCCGGGCAGGAGATCATCGTCGACTACGACGCCTCGCGGCTCATGACTGATGATGTGGGGGCTGCACTGAAGCGAGTGGGGATTCCGGTCGAGCTGGAAAAATAAAAAACCGGCGGCCGCACATTCGCCCGAAAGCATCCTGTACGAGCCCGCCGGTTCGCGCCACTTCAACTGTTCTGGATAAGAGCAAGACTGATGCCATTCGTAAACGATTAAAAAAGTTAACCCGGCCAGAATGAGGGCACCGTCCACCCGAGTAATTTACCTGACGAAATTACACGAATCGGAAGATAATTCCCAATTTCAACCGGCTGCTTGCCGCTCCCGCCGCTCCCAACCCGGTTTGAAGAGCGGCAAATAGTTCTCCTGCTGATATGGATGCTTCTTGATCTCTTCAATGTTAAGATCCGTACCCAGGCCGGGCCGCTCGGACACGTCGATATAGCCGTTCACCACCACAACCGGGTTGGTCACGATCTCCTTCTCCCATGGTTCGTTGAATTCATCGAAGATCTCATGAATGAAGAAGTTAGGGATGGAAGCGTTCAACTGCACACAAGCCGCTGAGCAGATCGGTCCTTGCGCGCTATGGGGTGCAATCACCCCAAAATGGGCGTCCGCCATCCCCGCAACGATACGCGCGGTGAACAATCCACCCAGATTGAGGGGTTCCGGCTGGAGGATATTCACCACCTCGTGCTTCAGTAGTTCAGCGAACTGCTGCTTGCTGGAGAGGCTTTCCCCGGTGGCGATCGGCACCGGGCTTCGGCGGGCCACCTCGATCATGGCCGGAATGTTGGTGTGGGGCACCGGCTCCTCAAACCATGTTGGCCGGAACTGATGGATGGCTTCTGAGAATTCGATGGCGGTGGCGACGTTGAAGCGGCAATGCCCTTCGATCAGCAGGTCCACTGACGGCCCGACGGCATCCCGCACCGCCCGGATAATGTCCACGGAAAGGTCGAAATCGTACCGCGAGAGCGTCCTCCAGGCCGAGCCAAACGGATCGAACTTCAAGGCCGTGTATCCCCGGGCAGCCACTTTTTTGGCCTTTTCGGCGAAACTCTCCGGCGTCCGCGGCCCGCGATACCAACCATTGGCATAGGCGCGCAGCTTTTCGTGGCAGCGCCCGCCCCACAAATTGTAGATCGGCTGCTTGGTGGCCTTCCCGATGATGTCCCAGAGCGCGATCTCGATGGCCGCGGCAGCGCACATATGGATCTGCGCGCCTTCGGTGTAAACGTCCCGGATCAGCCGCTGCGAGATGATCTCGACCTGAAAAGGGTCCATGCCGAGGACCAGCGGCGTGAGCTCGTGAATCGCGGCCTCGACGGTTTTACCGAAATAGTTCAGCGTGCCTTCGCCGACTCCGTGAATGCCTTCGTCAGTCGAAACTTTCGCGAAAAGCCAGTTCTTCCAGGGGTTCCCGGCAATGTAGGTATCGATGGCGGTGATGCGCATTAGGGGGTATTGTAACGCGGGCAGTCACACCGGGGGAACAAGGCATTCATTTATTGCACAGCCGCAGCCAATAGAGCCGAGCATAGTATATACGCCATGTGTATACTAAAATCATGGCGATTACCAAAGTCTTTCGCAGCGGCAACTCTCAGGCTGTTCGTATTCCGAGGCAATTTCAGGTGGACGTCGATGAGATGGAGATCACCCGGCGCGGGGAGGAGCTTGTCCTCCGCAAACGGCCGAGGAGCCTTGCTGGAGCCTACGAACTGCTCGCGGGTCTGTCAAAAGACTTCCTGAAGTCCGGTCGAAAGCAGCAGAAGCCCCAGAAAAGACCGGCGCTCTGATGCGATACCTGTTGGATACGGACATATGCATCTATATCGCAAAACGCAAGCCGGCTGGTGTTCTCGCGCGGTTGGAACGTTTGCGGCCAGGGGATGTGGGCATGTCTGTCATCACGTACTTTGAACTGGTTTATGGCGCCCATAAAAGCCAGCAGGTGGAGGCAAATATGGCCCGGATCAAGCAGTTGAGCCGTCTGATTCCGGTGCAGGCACTGGACGCGCCGGCGGCAACGCACTATGGCAGGCTGCGGGCCGGGCTCGAAAAGAGCGGGTCGCTGATCGGAGCCTACGACCTGCTGATCGCAGCTCATGCTCTCGCTCTGGGTTTAACCCTGGTTACGAACAATGTACGCGAGTTCCGTCGGGTGCCGGGTTTACGGGTTGAGAATTGGGCCGACTGAGGACTTGCGATGCGGCTTTACACCTCGGCGGTGTCAAAGCCCGACTGTACCGCCGCCGCCGACAGTCTTTCGTCGTTGCAGATGAAGAGCCGCCCCTTTGGTTTTTGCTTGCACCAAACCAGAGCCGCTGACAGCTGCAGCGCGTCGGATGCGCGTACCCGGAACCGCTCGAGTTGAATGCACGCCAGCTCGCGGACCGGTTCGGTGGGTTGGATTTCGCGCCACGAGCTGAGGAGCTGCCGTAGTCGCATTCGCGATGCCATGTAGGCTGCGCTGGTCATGACCCCGCCCGATCGCAGGCGCTCCAACGCGCTTTGCACCTCGACCGGAGTGGCCCACCAGACCACGGGAGTTTGTTCGCGCAGAAGCGCCCTAGCTGCGACGCTTGCTTGTCTGGGAACGCAGATGTGCACGATGGCGCTTGTGTCCCAAAAGGCCGGCATTTCGTTCCTCGCGTTCCGCGGAAATTGCTTGCTGAATGGCCACCTTCAGGTTGGGAGTTTTTGACAAGCGAGAGCCGGTGGCCCAGAAGCGGTCTTCGCGAAATGGCTTCTTCGGCAACGTCATTTGTCCGGAAGCCACGAGAGACAGTTCGTCCGCTTCGGCATCCTCCTCCTGCAACGGGATGATCTTGGCAATCGGAATATTTCGGTCGCGGATCAGCAGCTCCTCACCAGCGCGGACCCGGTGCAGGTAGGCGCTGAGCTGATTCTTCAGATCCGCGATATTCACATGCCGCATATGGCTATTATAGCTATGTTGCCGGTCGAGGCGTTCCGCCTTGTTATACTGGTCTTTCCCATGCTTCGTGTCCGTTTTGCGCCGTCTCCCACTGGATTTCTGCACATTGGAAGCGCGCGCACGTTCATCTTCAACTGGCTCTACGCGCGCCGCCACGGCGGCACCATGATCCTGCGCATCGACGACACCGATGCCGGCCGCAATACGCAAGCTTCGCTCGATTCCATCTTTGAGGGGTTGAACTGGCTCGATATGGGTTGGGATGAGCAGTACCGGCAGTCCGAGCGCCTGGCGCTGCACAAGGAAATAGCTGAAAGTATTTTGCGGCGCGGCCTGGCTTACCGCGACTTCACGCCTGCCCAGAGCGACGAGGGCGAAAAATCGCGCACCGGCGCGGCCTGGCTGTTCAATCCCGGGATGCGCGAGCTCTCGACGGAGGAGAGCGATCGCCGTGCCGCTGCTCGAGAGCCGTTCGTGCTCCGCTATCGCGTGCCGCGCGAGCCGGTGCGCGAAATCCGCTTCACCGACGGCGTCTACGGCGAGCAATCGAAATCCACCGCCGACATCGAAGACTTTGCCCTGCTGCGCAGCGACGGCACGCCGACCTATCATCTGGCGTCCTGCGCCGACGATGCCGACCTCAAGATCAGCCACATCATCCGCGGCCAGGACCACCTCACCAACACCTTCAAGCACATTCTGATTCTCGAGGCCGCGGGCGCGGAGCTGCCGAAGTTTGCGCATCTGCCGCTGCTGGTGGCCCCGGACGGCACTAAACTCTCGAAACGCAGGCACGGGCCGGTGGTGAGCGTCACGACGTACCGCGATGCGGGCTTCTTGCCCCAGGCCTTCATTAATTTCCTGTGCCTGTTGGGCTGGTCACCGAAAGACGACCGCGAGAAGATGTCGCGCCAGGAACTGATGGACGCGTTTTCCTTCGAGGGCATCAATAAATCGAACGCGGTGGTAAACTTCACCGAAGCCGATCCGTTCGATCCCAAGGCGGTCTGGCTCAACTCGCAGTACATTTACGCCATGCCGGTCGACGAACTGGCGGATCGGTTGTTGCCGTTCGTATGCGCGGCCGGCTTCCGCGTGGAACCGGGCAAGATGCTCGCGGTGACGCCGCTGATTCAAGAGCGTATCAAGCTTTTGCAGGACGTCGTGACCGTGGCGGATTTCTTCTTCGTAGACGAACTGCCACCGTATGACACCGCGGAGCTCATCCCGCAGAAGGGCGATCTTGCGATGGCGCTGCGGGTGCTAGAGGCGGCGCGCGAGATTTTGCCGTCCATCGAGTTCAACCACCAGGCGCTTGAAGAGACGTTGCGCGCCGCGGCTGCCAGTTTGGGAGTGAAAGCCGGCCAGATGTTCCAGCCTATCCGTGTAGCGGTATGTGGGCGGAAAAACGCACCGCCGTTGTTTGAAACCATGACGGTACTAGGGCGCGATACCTGTCTCAAGCGGATCGATCAGGCGGTTCAGAAGCTGCGCGAGCAGGGTGGGGAACGGCGATACGGCCGCGATTGAGGGTGCATCAATAGAAATAAGGCGGACGAGGACGTCCACCGCGGTCCAGGAGGACCGCCCCACGTGAAAGAAGGTATGAGTACGTCAAATCCAGACCTGGTAGGCAACAAGCATGGCGAGCCTGAAACCACCAGTCCATCCAACTTCGTCCGCGAGATCATCATCGAAGATTTGAAGACCAACAAGTTCGGCGGAAAAGTGCATACGCGGTTTCCACCGGAGCCTAACGGTTATCTGCACATCGGTCACGCCAAGTCGATCCATCTCAATTTTGGCCTGGCCGAGGAATTTGGGGGGCAGTGCAACTTACGGTTTGACGATACTAATCCGAGCAAGGAAGAGACCGAGTACGTTGACTCCATTATCCAGGATGTGCGCTGGCTGGGCGGCGATTGGGGAGATCGGCTGTACTATGCGTCAGATTACTTCGAGCAGCTTTATGGTTGGGCGGTCCAACTCATTCAAGCCGGCAAAGCCTACGTTTGCGACCTGACCGCCGAACAGGTCCGCGAGTATCGCGGCACGCTGACCGAGCCTGGCCGCGAGAGCCCGTGGCGCAATCGGAAGGTGGAGGAGAATCTCGAACTATTCGAGCGCATGAAGGCCGGGGAATTTCCCGACGGCTCGCGAACGTTGCGCGCCAAGGTCGATATGGCCTCGCCAAACCTCAACATGCGTGACCCGGTGATGTATCGCATCCTGCACGCCGAGCATCACCGCACAGGAAACAAATGGTGCATTTACCCGATGTACGATTTCGCGCACGGGCAGTCCGACTCCATCGAGCGCGTCACACACTCCATCTGCACGCTTGAATTCGAGGATCACCGGCCTCTCTACGATTGGTATCTGGACCAGCTGGGCGTCTATCATCCGCAGCAGATCGAGTTCGACCGGCTCAACCTGACCTACACGCTATTGAGCAAGCGGAAGCTCCTCACGCTGGTGCAGGAAGGGCGGGTGAAGGGATGGGACGATCCGCGCATGCCGACGATCACAGGGATCCGGCGCCGCGGTTACACGCCGGAGGCCATCCGCAATTTTTGCCGTGCGATTGGCGTATCGAAAACCAACGGCACTATCGAGCTTGCGCTACTCGAGCACTACGTGCGCGAGGATTTGAACAAGCGCGCGCCGCGGGTGATGGGCGTGTTGCGTCCGTTGCGCGTCGTGATCGATAACTATCCGGAGAACCAGGTCGAAGAGATGGAGGCCGTGAACAACCCTGAAGACGCCGCCGCCGGCACTCGCAAGGTACCTTTCTCCCGTGTGCTGTATATCGAGCAGGATGACTTTCGCGAAGACCCGCCGAAACAGTATTTCAGGCTGTCTCCGGGCCGCGAAGTCCGGCTGCGCTATGGCTACTTCATTACGTGTACCCACGCGGTGAAGGATCCCCGGACCGGCGAGATCACCGAAATCCACTGCACTTACGATCCCGCGACGCACGGCGGCAACGCGCCGGACGGCCGCAAGGTGAAATCCACCATTCATTGGGTTTCGGCAGCCCATGCCGTTGATGCCGAGGTGCGCTTGTACGATAACCTGTTTTCGGTGGAGAACCCCAATGATGTGCCGGAGGGAAAAGATTTCACGGTGAACCTGAACCCGAATTCACTCGAGATTGTGAGCGGCGCGAAGCTCGAGCCCAGCCTCCGCGGCGCCGCGCCGGGCAGCCGATATCAGTTTGAGCGGCTCGGCTACTTCGCGGTCGATCCGGACTCGACACCGGACAAGCTGGTCTTCAATCGAACAGTGGCGCTGCGCGATACGTGGGCCAAGATCGAAAAGGCGCAGCGGGGCAAAGGATGATCATTCTCGGAATCGGCGGCATCCTGAGTGACGCCGCCAGTGCGATCCTGGTGGACGGCCAGCTGGTAGCCGCAGTGGAGGAATCGAAGCTGGCGCGCCGCGGCCGCAGGAACACAGGCCTTCCCGAGGAATCCATCGCCATGTGTCTCGATCTGGCCGGTGTGCGACCCGATCAGGTGGATTGCGTGTCGGTGGTCCGGCCCATTCCGGCGGCGCAGGAAAGCGGGCTGCACCTGAACCTGCGCTCGCGCTTTCCCAAAAGCCGCATGGCGCTGATTGATCATCACCGCGCGCATGCCGCGTCGGCATTCTATGCTTCGCCGTTTGAGGAATCGACCGTACTGGTACTCGACCGTCACGGGGATTTCCGGTGCGGCTCCCGCTGGCATGCCGCCGAAGGCCAGTTGCTGCGCCTGGAGAAGGAGCTTTACTCGCCCGACTCGCTGGGAGAAATCTACGGCCGTGTGACCGAGCTGCTGGGCTTCAACGCCAATGCCGACGAGCACAAAGTGCAGTGGCTCGGAGCAGCGGGCGAGGACCGGTACCAAGACTTGTTTCTCGAAATCATGCAGGGCGTAACCGGCGAATGGCCGCGCCTCGACCGGTCTTATTTCGACGCGGAGCGGACAACACATGGCGGCTTCAGCGGCAAGTTTTTCGAACGGATCGGCCTGCCGGACCGCTCCGCTATTCCCGATCCGGAACGCACGAAGCTGGCGGCCGGCTTGCAGCGGGCCATCGCGACCACCGCGCTTGCCATGGCGGGCGACGGCGGCAATCTCTGCCTGGCCGGCGGCCTCGCCATGAATGCACTGCTGATCGAGTCTCTCGAATCATCCGGAAAGTTTGCCGGCGTGTTCGTGCAACCCGCGGCCGGGAATTCCGGCACGGCGCTAGGCGCGGTTTTCGAAACGTGGCATGGGATCTACCACCAGAGAACGCGCGTTTCCCTGGGCAACTTGTGTCTGGGACCCAGCTACTCCGCCGAGCAGATCAAGCGCGTGCTCGAAAACTGCAAACTGCGGTTTCGATATTTGCTGACCACCGATGAGCTGATCGACACGGCCGTCGCCCAGCTTAGCGAAAACAAGATCGTGGCGTGGATGCACGGCCGCATGGAATTCGGCCCGCGCGCGCTGGGGAACCGCAGCATTCTGGCCTCGCCGCACGACCCGTATTCCGCTGAAAATCTGAACTCCTACATCAAGCACCGTGAATCGTTCCGCAAGTTCGCGGCTTCGGTTCCCGCCGAACTGGCCGGCGAGTACTTCGAAGTAGGGTCCAACGCCCGCTATCTCGCTACCGTGGGACGCGTGCGCGCGCGCTACCGGAAATGTTTCGAGAGCGCTATCCTGGCGCGCGACCTGATCCGTGTGCACGCCGTCCCCGAGGAAGACAATCCACTCTACTGGAAACTGCTGCACGCCGCCGGCAAGAAGAGCGGACTGCCGGTGTTATACAACACTTCCTTCAATCTGTTCGGTGAGCCGCTGGTCTGCACGCCGCGCGATGCCGTGCGCAGCTTTTATTCCTCGGGTGTCGACGCCATGTTCGTAGGCAACTTCTTCCTGCAAAAGTAGGACAGGCATTCCTGCCTGTCCATTGCGCTTCTGCTCACGGCAGCGCCTTCGCATCCGGCGGCACCCATGATCTGCGCGCCTCCACCGAACGCACCACATCGAAGGAGTAGTACTCGCGAAACAGATCGCGCTGCGGGGCAAACTCTGCCACCAGCATCCGCACCGCATCGATCCGCGCGACAGCTGGCGTTATCCGGCGCAGCCGTGCCTTCACCAATGCCAGCCAAAAGATCGTCAGTGTCTCGTGATAGCCGCTGTGGTCGCTATTGATGGTGCCGGTGCATTGGTTGTAGTGTCGGATGCCGCGGCGCGCGCGGTCCGCGGCCTCTTCATCGGAATAGTTGATGAGATAACAGCCCGCTAGCGCAACATGCGCCGCGTGGTTCCACTCCGGTTTCGGCCATGTGCCGCGCTCGAAGCATTCCAGAAATTGGCTGAGCGCTTCCTCGCTGTCGACGAAGCGGTAGGTGACGTCACCCATGCGGCCGCGTGGTCAGCCCTTCTTCAAATGGCGCCGCAGGAAATCCGCAGCGGCGTGGTAAGCCTCCAGCCAGCGGGAATGTGTCAGAAAGTCGTGGACTTCGTCGGGGAAGATGAGCTGCTCGAATTCGACGCCTTGCTTGCGCAGCGCCTCTACCAGCGTCATGGTCTCGCTGAAAGGCACGTTACGGTCGTCATCGCCGTGGATCAGCAGAACAGGCGATCGCCACTGCTTCACTGCCGCCATCGGCGAAGATTCGAATGCCACCCGGGCGGCTTCCTGCTGCTTCTGTGCATCGTACGACGGCACGAAATTGCGGATCACCACGTTCCAGTCGTGCACGCCGTGAAAATCCACTCCAGCCGCGAACAGATCCGACGCGCGCGCCAGGCCAAGCGCGGTCAGGTATCCGCCGTACGATCCGCCCCACAGCCCGATGCGCGCCGGGTCAACGTCCGCCCGGTTGCGCAGATATAAGCCGGCGCCTACAACATCGTTGAACTCGCTCGCCCCGCGCGCGCCGTAATTCCGCGCCTCCCGAAATTCGAGTCCGTAGCCGATACCGCTGCGATAATTGACCGAGAGCACGATGAACCCCTGGCTTGCCAGGTACTGATTCATGGCATACGCGTTGTTGTAGTAATACATGTAATGCCAGCCCAACAGCATCTGGCGCCGCGACCCGCCGTGAAAGAAAATCACCGCCGGTTTCCGTTCGCCTGCAGCCAAAATACGCGGCAGAAAGAGTTGGCCATGGATGCGCAACCCGTCCGCCGCTGAGATCATTACCGGCTGTGGCGTGACGAGCTGTTCGGAAGGAAAATCAGCGGGCATTGCATCGGGCGCCAGGTCCCTCGCCGCCCCTGCGCCCACGATGATGGCCGGCCGCGGTGGCCGCCGCGCATCGGAATGCAGGAACGCAATTCCCTCACGATCGCTGGTTACAACCGGCGCCCACTCGATGCCTTCTCCCGTCGTTAACGGCACGGGTCCGGCACGATCCACCGCGACCTTCCACAAATGCCGGCTGGCGACATCGCCCTGGTTCGACGAAAACACAAGCTCGTGACCGTTCGACCTCAACGCCACCTGCTCCGCTTCGAATTCGCCGGGCGTCAGATCCATGGCACCACCG
>Ga0137403_10007271_pt1 | contig 12520 bp, 12 predicted proteins | sample CZOMad2_1_16fung_FD_122057 | JGI IMG/M metagenome (GOLD analysis project Ga0137403, IMG submission 122057) | Vadose zone soil fungal communities from Angelo Coast Range Reserve, California, USA - CZOMad2_1_16fungal (Hybrid Assembly) | ecosystem: Environmental > Terrestrial > Soil > Vadose zone...
AGCAACAAGTCTAACTTGGAAGTCATCGGGCACCGTCATGCGCCTGGCAGCTTCCTCGGAGGGAAAGCCTTGAGCGAAAAGAGCGCCCGGAATACCGAGGGAGACCAAGACTGCAAATAGCGTGTCCGCATCTATCATTTCTGGCTCTGCCGATTGTCTTTATAGTGTATCCACGATACTTGCGTTATCAGATGGTCCAACGCGGCAAAGGCGACTGTGGCATTCGTGGCGAAGCGGGGAGTTTCGGCGGCAGGGAAGGTAGCCAGCATGGCGTCGCCGACCAAAAAGACGTCGAAATCTCTCGCCAGGTTTTGGTACCCCGCCGTCGTTTTACATACGCACATATCGGCATGGTAGCCTGCCAGCAGAATGTGCCGGATACCTTGTTTTTGCAGAAATTGCTTGAGTGGCTCGTAACCCTCCGGGTCATAAATCACCACGTCCTTGGGATCCACCTCGATCGGCTTGGCGACCGGAATCGGCAGGTCCCAAAAGCCCGCCTTGTTAAACTTGGCTCCAGCGTCAAGTCCGGGAAGCTGTCCACTATGCTCTCCGGCGACTCCCCGCGCCAGAAGGCGTATACGACTGAGTCCAGCGACATCCGCGTCCCTGCCACACGATAAGCCCCATTCTTGAGTTTCGTTACATACTGGTTACTCATTAGCTTCCGATCCTTTCACTAAACGAATCCAAAACCTCCCTTACCTTATCATAAGCTGTTTGCGTATCGCAGCTGATCGTTGATCGTCACGCGGGCAGTGGCTGACCCTTCGTCTCTTCTCCAAATGGTAACAACAGTAGCCCAACCACGAACGCCAACGACGTTAGCGCGACCGGGGTCCCGATCGTTTGAAAATGCGCGACTCCCGCGCCGACGAGAAAGGTTATCCCAGCTCCGATGAATCGCCCTGCCGAAGTTGCAAACGCGAACGCGCTCGCGCGGCACTCGGTCCGATACTGTTCGGGCAGCCACAGCGTGTACATCGCGAAGTTCGCGCCGCCTACTCCGAGGAAGAACAGGCAGATCATAAACCACAAGAGCGCTCGCTCGCCCAGATAAAACACGTAGCCGAACCCGAGGGCGATGAATACTGCCATCAACGCGAAGTAGATCGCAAGCGTCGCCCGGCGCCCGAGTTTCTCGGCCAGCATCGGCAGCACGAGACAACCGGCAATCGTTCCGGCCGCCAGAATCATCGTCGCATACGAAGCCAGTTGAGTGCCTCGCGCGTCGCTCAATCCCGCTTCTTTAGCCAGATGAGTCACCGACGCAGGAACGTACACCGATCCCGCCCACAAGCCGATGATCGACACCAAAAGATAAGTCGAATTCAGCAAAGTGCGCTTGCGATACTCGGAAGTGAAGAGAGCCAGGAACGCGCGACCCATCGTCCAGCTCCTGCCAACCTCGCTCACCTTCTTCTTCCAACGCTCGGACTCCGTTACACCGTAGCGAATGAATGCTACGAGCAGCGCCGGCGTTCCGCCTACGACGAACATCGCGCGCCAGCCGAAGCTCGCGCCGATCGTGTAGTTCGCTATTGCCGCGAGGAACAGCCCGAAATAATAACCGGTGTGCATGTAACCGGCCGCCATCTTGCGCCGGTCTTCGGGCCACTCTTCGGCGACGAAGGTGCCACCCATCGACCACTCACCGCCGATGCCTACGCCTGCCAGCAACCTGAACGCTGCGAGTTGCCAGACATTCGTTGCGACCGCACCGAGCAACGTGAATAGCGAGTAGCAGAGAATGGTGAGCATCAGCGTGCGCACGCGGCCGAACTTGTCGGCTACGGGACCCCACACCAGCGACAGGCCCCATCCAACCAGGAATAACGCGAACAGCAACCCCCCGTAATATCCGACATTCGCCTGGTCGCCGGGAATTCCAGATCGTGGCAGGAGTTCCTTCAGCGCGGGCACCATCACCAGCGCATAGATGAACGAGTCCATTCCGTCCAGAGCCCACCCACCCCACGCCGCCCAGAACCCGCGGATCTGGTTTTTGGTTAGAGGAGTTTTGCCTTGAACAACCGATTTCCGATCAGTAGCCATCAATCTCTCTGCCTGGTGGGGACCACATTTGGTTAGTCGCAATCTGAGTAGCCAAGGTACTGCCGCAATGGAGACAGCGGAACACATATAAATGTGATGCCGCCGCATCAACACCATTTTCACAGCGGAAATGTATAGCACCCGAGGGCAGCTTTAGCCAATTATCGGGGCGGTTGTTTAACGCAAAGCCACGCAGATGCAAATGAACTGGCGACCCACCAAACGGGAGAGGAACGCACTGACCCGCTCGGTTCGGCTCTTCATTGAACGTAAGAGACTACATGGAGGTCTGGATATTTCAGGCCTGCGTGATCGCGGTCATGCGAGAGCAGCGGTATTCGAAACCGAACAGCGGTAGCAGCAATCCAAAGGTCACCAGTTTCCAAACGGCGCCCGATTCTCTTACAGTGCGTGTAGACGTCGTCGCTCAGTTCTCTCTTCCAGGACAAAGTTCAAAAGACGGTCAGGATCATCGTCGGCGGGCCATAGGTCTGAGAGCCCCTCCAGATCATGAATTGGGAAGACCTCTTGCTGCTCGATCAACGAATGCAAAGCGAGCGCAGTTTCCTCGTCCGTTGTGTCCTCTTTGGTGATGTTCAGGTTGCTCATGTTACTAACCTCCGTGCGCACCGGCTATCGCGGGCGCCGCTTGCCTTATTGTTTCAGCGTTCCACTATTCGTGCAATGGAATCGGCCTCATGCATCGCTATCTGATCCCTTGACTGCCCTGCGCCGCGCCACGTTTCCCCCCCGTCCCAATCGGATCGAGCTTGCGATCGGCAAGCACCTTGTTCAACTGCGCCAGGTCGCTCTTAACCATCTCATTCAGCTTCGCGTGCAACGCGTCCAACTGCGCCGAAAGCTCCTTGAAGACTACATACGACTGTGCGGTTGGCCGGCCGTCGCCAGTCTCAATGCTACGCCGCAACGCCGCGATCTGATTGTTGAGCTTGATTGGAAAGTTCAGCGGGTCCTGATTGCTTTGATTGCGAACCTGGTAGACGCCTTCCTCGATCGCGCTGAGCTTTTTCGCAAGCGACTCGCCTGCGTCCGATACGCCCTGATCTTTCGCTTTCTCCGAGCGATCCTTTATCTGTTTCTTGATTTCGCGGATGAGGATGACCATCTCGTTGGCTTCGCTGGTCTTGTCGCGGACTTTCATCGCGAGACTGAACTGCTCGGCAAGATCGGCGTCGCTCACGTTAGTAAGACGCGGGTCTCTTTTAACCGCGAGCAATTGAGTCTGAGTCTGACCGTTAGCCGTCAAGCGAACCTGATAGTTCCCCGGAGGCGCGCCAGGTCCGGCTTCGGCGCGAGCGCTCCACAGTACCATCCCTTCGAACACCGTCGCGCCGGGATAGCGCAAGTCCCACGTGAAGCGATTTGTTTCCGCCTTGCGAGCCGGCGCACGAGGCGCGGGCGGACCGAACGACTCGCTTTCTTCTGCTCCTGCGCCGGGGCCGGTCCTTCGCTTATCGTCGTCAGGTGAGCCTGTGAAGGTTCGGATAACCTGGCCCTTCGCGTCCAGAATCTCGATCGTAACCGTATCAGCAGGCTTCTTCAGGTAGTAGTCAATCGCGGCTTGATTCACCGACCTGATCGCGGTTCGCGGCTGAAAGAGATGAACGTCCGCGCTTGCGAACTCCGGCGTGAGCTGTCGCAGCAAGCCGATGTCGTCGAGAATGTAGAACGATCGGCCGTGAGTCGCGATCACCAGGTCGTTATCCTCGACAACCATGTCAGACACCTGTGTGTCCGGAAGACTCAACGACAGAGATTGCCAATTCGCGCCGTCGTCAAACGAAACGTAGATGCCGTGCTCGGCCCCCGCATAAAGCAACCCCGGCCGCTTCGTGTCTTCTCGCACTGCGTGAACGTAGTCATCCGTGCGAATGCCGTTTACGATCTTCGTCCAGGTCTTGCCGAAGTCAGTGGTCTTAAAGATGTACGGCGCCCGGTCGTCCAACTGATAACGCTTAGCTGCAAGATATGCCGTTCCCGGTTTGTGCGGTGATGCTTCGATCAGGCTGATGCGGCTGAACTCAGGCAGACCCGGCGGTGTGATCTTCTCCCACTTTTTTCCGCCGTCGCGAGTGACGTACGCCAGCCCGTCATCCGAGCCGGTCCATATAGTGTTTGCTTCCAGACGCGACGGCGCGATCGTGAAGATCGTTCCGTAGATTTCAGGACCGTTCTGATCTTTGGTGATCGGCCCGCCCGAATCCCCAAGCGTCTTCGGATCGGCGCGCGTCAGATCGGGACTGATGCGCTCCCAACTCTGGCCGTCGTTGGTGGTCTTCCACAGATGTTGTGACGAAGTGTAGAGCACGTTCGCATCGTGCGGCGAGAAGACGATCGGGAACGTCCACTGCCAGCGTTCCTTCAACGCGCTCGCCGGCATGCCTGAAAAGAACAACGGATAGACTTGAATGTCGCGAGTGTGTCCGGTCGAGCGGTCGAAGCGAGTCAGCAGCGCGCCCTGACTTCCCGCATAAAACAGATTAGGGTTCTTCGGATGAGGAGCGATGTAACCGCTCTCGCCCCCGCCAACCGCGTACATCACACTCGCGGTTCTTCCGCCGCGTCCGCCGCCTTCGCTTGAAACGCACACGGTCGAGTTGTCTTGCTGTGCCCCGCAGACGTGATAAGGAAAATCCTTCGTTGTCGCTACGTGATAGAGCTGAGCCGTCGGATAGTCTTGTCCGGTCCACGTCTCGCCGCCGTTGATCGATACGTTGCCGCCGCCGTCGTTGCTGTTGATCATTCGCTGAGGATCGTTCGACGCGATCCATAAGTCGTGATTGTCTCCGTGGGGGACGCGAATCGTCTTGTAGGTCTTACCGCCGTCGGTCGATTTGTAGAAACCCGTGTTCAGCACGTAGACGGTGTCACGCGCTTTCGGATCGGCGTAGATGCGGGAGTAATAGAACGCGCGTTGACGCAATCGCCGATCTTCGCTGATCTTCTTCCAGGTCGCGCCCGCATCGTCTGAAACGAATACGCCTCCGTCTTCTGCTTCGACGATCGCATAGACTCGCTTGCCATCGGCGCCTGAAACGCTGACGCCAATCTTGCCGATGATGCCTTTGGGCAAGCCGGTGTTCCTGGTGATCTCAGCCCACGTCTCACCGCCATCGGTTGATTTGAAGAGGCCGCTCTCAGGTCCCCCGCTCGATAGACTCCACGGTGTGCGGTAAGCGTCCCAAATTGCAGCGAACATCACCTGGGGATTCTGCGGATCGAAGCACAGGTCGACCGCGCCCGAATGATTGCTGCGGAACAACACCTTCTGCCAGGTTTTGCCCCCGTCCTTCGACCGAAACACGCCCCGCTCTTCGTTCGGCCCGTAAGGATGGCCGAGCGCCGAGACTAGAACGACATCGGGGTTGGCCGGATGAATGCGAATTCGCGAGATAGCGTGATTGTCCCCAAGTCCCACGTGAGCCCATGTCTTGCCTGCGTCCGTCGACTTGTACACGCCGTCGCCCTGCATGATGTTTCCGCGCAGTTCGGTCTCGCCCATGCCGATGAAGACAACGTCAGGGTTGGATTCACTTACTGCAACGGCTCCGATCGAGGAGCTTTTGATCTGCCCGTCGGTAACCGGCTTCCAGGTGAGGCCGCCATCGTTGGTCTTCCACAAACCGCCGCCGGTGGCGCCGAAGTAGTATTCGAACGGTCTGGCAGTGCTGCCGGCGCAGGCGATTGACCGGCCGCCTCGATCGGGACCGATGCTTCGCCAACGTAGCGCGCTGAAAAGCGAAGGATCATATCTCTTCGTTGCATCGGGTCCGGATGATTGAGCGGAAGAGATCGGACCGAAAGATATGATCGCGAGCGCCAGGTTCAATCCGACAAGCATACGCCTAACGTTTTGTTGCATCGTCGTCCCTCCGGTGATTGTTCGAACCACGATTTGCTTACTTTGGATCCGGCACGCTTGGCACGGTGTACACCTTTTTCAACGCCTCTTGATACTCGCCGAACAACGCCTTGATGCCCTCGAACTCGCGTTTGACGGCCGCGCGATAGTCCGGGCGAGTAGCGAAATCAAACAGCAGGGCCGTCATAGATTGAGCATCAACCGTAAAGCCGCGATGTCCGACCTCGATCAGCGCATCTGATTCCATTTCATAAGTGTGATTCGGGGCGTTCGACGAATACGCGCTGAAACCGAGACCCGGAATCGCGCTCGAAACACTGCCGGTCTCCTCGTAGCCTTGCGGCTTGCCGGGTTCGACGGCAAGCTTCGTCGCGCCGAACATTTTCATGTAAGCGAATCCTACTTCTCCAAGCGTCGCGACCGAGATCCCGTCGCGTGTCTTACCGTAGAAATCAATCTTCACTTTCGTCTGTGTTGCGAGCGCTGCCGCGCGGGCCGCATCATCGACAAACTTTCTAACCTGTTCGAGGTACACCGCATCAGGATAGCGAATGTAGAAATCAGCGGCGGTTCGATCGGGCACCACGTTTGGCGCCGCTCCGCCTTCGGGGATCACTCCTTGAATACGAGCCTCGGGGCGAATGCTGCTGCGGACGCTGTCGATGTTCACGAACAGGTGAATGACTGCTTCGAGCGCGTTGCGGCCGTTCCACGGCTGGAGCTGATGCGACGGCGCGCCGCTGAAGATGTACTTCACACCGTCGATGTTCATGCAGCAAGTGCCGAATCCCGGAGCAGGCCGCGACGTCACACCGCTCGAATGGCTGCGCACCAGCACGTCCATGCCGTTGAACACTCCGGCTTCGAACATCACGGTCTTGGCGTTGGGCGGCATCATTTCCTCGCCGGGACAGCCGAAGACGACCACGCTGCCGGAAGACTTTGTGCGATCAAGGTACTCGGCCATCGCGACCGCTGCGGCAATTCCGACCGGCCCCTGCGCGCTGTGCTGATCGCCGTGAAAGGCTCGCGTCGTTCCTCGCAGCGCGTCGTACTCGAGAATCACGCCGAGATTGGGAGCGCCGTTGTTGCGTTTGAACCGAGCCACAAAAGCCGTATCAAGTCCTGCAACCGGAACTTGAACCTCGAAGTCGTGCAGTTTGAGGTAGTCGATGAGTTTCTGGATGGATTGATGCTCAACGAAACCGATCTCGGGATTCCGCGTAATGTCGTCCGCGAGCGCGAGCAGCTCCTTATCGATTAGCTCTCTGGCGCGACCGACGACTTGATCGCGTGCGGGATTCGCAGCGGTCAAACGCGAGACCAGTCCCGGCACGTCCAGCGATTGTTCGAGCGCGGCCATTTTCTTGAGCACTTCGCGTGCGGCCTCACGCTCGGTCGGCGTTTCCTGGGCAGGCACTGAGCCAGCCGCGAGCGAAAGGATCGCGGCCGAAAACAGGGCGATGGACGCAGCCTTCATAGATCGCCTCCGCTGATGCTGGATTGGCAAGCGCGCGCGACGAACATAGCGCTCATCGTAAGCGGATGCAACCTGAGGGCGAGCAGCAGGTGCGTCAAACCTGACGCGCACCTGCGAGAGGACGGCCACGATGCTCCAGAGTCCAAGTTGAAAGGTAGTAGACACCTGAAGAGCAGCCTAAAGGCTGGACTCTGAACTCCTAACTCCGAACTACTCGCAACGATGCGCTCTTTTGATATAATCTCGCGCCAAACATTCAAGGCTTCAGAAAGGACAACATGGCTGACGAAGTGATACTCACCAACGTTTCCGATAGAGTAGCAACCCTCACGTTTAACCGGCCCGATAAGCTCAATGCGCTCAGTATGGATTTGATCGCCGGGTCCATTGAAACTTTGGGCCGTTGGAGTCACGACGCCGAAATCGGCTGCATCGTAGTCACCGGGTCTGGCAGAGCGTTTTGCGCAGGCGGCGACGTTTCGACCATGGCCCAGGATGACAACGAGACTCTCGAGCAGAAGATCGACCGGCTACGTCAGATGCAGGAGCTTAGCTGGCTGCTCTACAACATGCCAAAGGTTACGATCGCGTCCGTGAACGGCTTCGCGATGGGAGCAGGCCTGGGAGTTTGTCTTGCCTGCGATCTTCGTATTGCATCGGACAAAGCGCGATTCGGCACGGCCTATGCGAAGGTTGGTTATGGCGGGGACTTCGGCACGACATGGCTGCTGGCCCAATACACCGGCGGGCCGAAGGCTAAAGAGTTGTTCTTTCTCGGAGAGATCATCGATGCCACTGAAGCTCAGCGGCTCGGGTTGGTCAATCGCATTGTGCCGCACGACACCCTGGAAGAAGAGGTCAACGGAATCGCTTCTCGCATCGCCCACGGGCCGCTTACCAGCTACCGCTATATGAAGGCAAACGTGAATCTGGCTCCCAGTGCCGATTTCAGAACGTTGCTTGATCGCGAAGCGGAGACTCACATGCGCTGCTCGATGACCGAGGACCACAAAGAAGGCGTTCGAGCTTTCATGGAAAAGCGCGAGCCGAAGTTTACCGGAAGATAAATAGGTCCTATTCCAAAATGGAGTTCACATGGATTTTCACCAGATCATCTACTCGAAAGAGAACCGAGTCGCCACGATAACGTTGAATCGCCCCACCAAGCTCAACGCTTACTCCGAGGTCATGGTCCACGAGATCATCGCCGCGCTCTCGGATTCTCGGGACGACGACGAAGTGCGAGCCGTCATTATTACCGGCGCCGGGCGTGGCTTCTGTTCGGGCGGCGACATCAGCCGCGACTTTCAATACCCCGCGCGCTATCGAGGTCACCGCATGGAAGCGATGCTCGAGATGCGCGAGAACATGCATCAACTGGTGATCTTGCTAAGGCGCTTCGACAAACCGACCATCGCCGCAATAAACGGCGCAGCGGTCGCGGGCGGGCTGACCCTCGCGCTATCGTGCGACTTCCGCATCGCGGCTGTGAGCGCGAAGCTCGGAGACACCAGCCACAAGTTTGCTCTCATACCAGACGAAGGCGGCGCGTATCTCTTTCCGAAGTTCATGGGCCTCGAGCGTGCGCTGAAGATGTCGCTGTTCTCTGAAGTCTATCCCGCGCACAAGGCAAAAGAGCTGGGCCTGGTGACCGAAGTCGTGCCCGACGCGGAGCTGATACCGGCTGCCCGTCGCTGGGCTGAAGCTCTTGCCGACGGGCCACCCATCGCGATCAGAATGACCAAGCGGATGATGTATAAGCAGCAGACCATGGACCTCGAGAACGCTCTGGAAGACGCGGCGCTTGCGATAATGGTGACCAACTATTGCGAGGACGTTAAAGAAGGGACAGCCGCGTTTCACGGAAAGCGAAAGCCCAATTTCAAAGGACGGTGATCTCTCTTTGCGACTTTGCGTCTCTTGCGTGAGAAGCGGTTCGCGCAAAGACGCCAAGATTCGCAAAGGCGCGAAGGGGAACCCAAAAGCGAGGAAGGAACGTGTCACTATCAAAAGAGCTTGCCCTACTAGACGCAACTGCCCAGGCCGAACTGGTTCGCAAGAAGGAAGTGAAACCCATCGAGTTGGTCGACGCGGCAATCGAGCGAATCGAGCGAGTCAATCCCCAGCTCAACGCCGTCATCACGCCGATGTACGATGAAGCACGCGCGGCGGCGAACAGCAAACTGCCTGACGGGCCCTTCACCGGCGTGCCGTTTCTGCTCAAGGATCTGCTCGCAGCTTACGCCGGAGTGCGAATGACTTCTGGCTCGGCGTTTCTGCGCGACTTCGTTCCGACACACGACTCGGAGTTGGTCGCTCGATACAAACGAGCGGGTTTAGTCGTAGTCGGCAAAACCAACACTCCCGAATTCGGAATCATGCCTACGACTGAGCCTGCCTTGTTTGGCGCAAGTCGGAATCCCTGGGACACCACCCGCGCGACTGGAGGTTCGAGCGGAGGCTCGGCTGCAGCAGTCGCTTCAGGGATGGTCCCGTTCGCGCACGGCAACGACGGCGGCGGCTCGATTCGTATTCCCGCGTCGTGCTGCGGTTTGTTTGGACTCAAGCCTACACGAGCTCGCAATCCGCTCGGACCCGACTTTGGCGATATGTTCAGCGGCCTGGTGGCCGAGCACGCACTCACTCGGTCGGTGCGAGACAGCGCTGCCTTGCTCGACGCGACGTCGGGTCCAGACGTCGGAGATCCTTACTGGGCGCCTCCGCCAGCTCGGCCCTTTCTGCAAGAGGTAGGCGCGGACGCTGGCAAGCTGCGAATCGCATTCACAACGTCGGCGCCATCCGGAGTTCAGATACATCCCGACTGCATCAGCGCGGTCAACGATGCGGCCCGGCTGTGTAGTGATCTCGGTCACGAAGTTGTGGAGGCATCTCCCAGGTTGGATGGCGAGCTGATGGCTCCGATGTTCATGACAATTTGGTCAGCGGGCTGCACGTGGACAGTTGACGGAGCAGCCTATGGTCTTGAGCGGCAGCCCTCTGCAAACGATTTTGAACCGGGAACCTGGGCGCTTTATCAAATGGGTCTCAAGCAAACAGGGGCCGGTTATATGATGGCTCTGGCCTGGATTCAGGCGGCGTCTCGCGAGGTCGCGCGTTTCATGCTCGGTTATGATGTGTGGTTGACGCCGACACTCGGAGAACCGCCGCTGCCGCTTGGAAGCTTCGACTCACCGCCCGAGCACCCGATGGCCGGAATGGCTCGCGCGGTGCAGTTCGTGCCGTTTACTCCTGTTTGTAATATGACCGGCCAGCCGGCGATGTCCGTGCCGTTGTACTGGAATGATCAAGGTCTGCCGATAGGAACTCACTTCGTTGGGCGGTTTGGCGATGAAGCCACGCTGTTCCGATTAGCGGCCCAGCTTGAAGCCGCCCGTCCGTGGGCTCAACGCCGCCCGCCTGTGAGCGCGTAGCATAGACTTCAGTCTGTGCAGCGGCGCTTCCGGTGGCCGAACCGGTTCCAAACGATGAGCGAGAAGCTCGATTATCAATCCATGCTGCTTGTCGCAATCGAAGAGGCGCGGCAAGGACTCGCCGAAGGAGGCATCCCGGTTGGCGCGGCATTGTTCGACCGCGAAGGCAATCTGCTCGGGCGAGGACACAACCGCCGAATTCAGGAGGACGATCCCTCAGTGCACGGTGAGACCGATGCCTTTCGTAAAGCCAGAAGGCAACGAAGCTACCGCGACAAGATCATGGTGACGACTCTGGTGCCGTGTTGGTACTGCAGCGGTCTGGTTCGCCAGTTTCGAATCGGAACAGTGGTCGTCGGCGAGTCGGTCAACTTTCAGGGCGGCGTGGACTGGCTTCGCGAGAACGGCGTCGATGTGATAGACCTTGCTTCGCAAGAGTGCGTAGAACTTCTGTCAGACTACATCACGGCTCACCCCGACGTGTGGAACGAGGATATCGGTGAAGAGTGAAAAGGAATTACGCAGAGGCCGAAGCAATTCGCCTCTCGAACTCACATCCGAACACGATCCGGCCGGGTGAGTTGTATTTCGCTGGGTAAACACTTTTGGAACGACGATGTTCCGAGTACAATCTTCGCGGAGGGAAGAAATGGCTAACCGCGCAGTGGACTATACAGACGTGAAAGATAAGAAAAGTACGCTGAGAATAATTCAGGGTTTCTTTAAGACAGAGGACCCTGAAGAGGCGCTCGACCAGTTGGCCCGGTGGCTAAAAGAGCGGCAATCGGAAGACGATCTCATGCGCAAGTATCAAGGCAAGGGACGCTTTAAGAAGGCTTATGGATAAGCTAGTTTGAGGCGATCAGGCGCAGCAAACATTTCGACCTGATGATTATTTGACGCAGGATTAAGCGCACGAATTCAGGCTCCGTTACTCGAAGTCCCTCAGTTATTGAATCATCTCAAGTGCTCACCGAAAAACTTCAAAACGCGACTCCACGCATCTTTCGCCGCGGCTTCGTTATACACCGTCGGCCGCTGATCGTTAAAGAACCCGTGATCGACGTCGGGATAGATGTGTATTTCTGCTGACTTCCCGAGTCTCTTCAGTTGCTGTTCCAGCTGGTGAACGGAATCGGGAGTCACGTGGCCATCGCGCCCGGCATAGAGTCCAAGCACCGGCGCTTGCAAGTTAGGCAGGTCAGGTTTCACGTTCGGATGTCCCCCGTAGAACACCACGCACGCGCCGACTTTCTCGTTTTTAGTCGCGGCGTAGAGCGAGAGCGCGCCGCCCATGCAAAAGCCCACGGTCCCGACTTTGTTGCCGGTTGTCGCGGCGTGATTGAGCAGATGCTCGGCCGCGCCGCGCAGGTCTTTCTCGGCTTCGTCGATGCGCAGAGCCATCATCAGCTTGCCGGCTTCGTCCGGTGAGGTGGCCGACTGGCCGTGGTACAGGTCCGGCGCTAACGCCACGAAGCCCTCCGCCGCGAAGCGATCGCATATGTCTTTGATATGCGGGACCAGTCCCCACCATTCCTGGATCACAATCACGCCTGGCCCTTTGCCCGAAGCCGGCAATGACAAATACCCGCTTGCGGTGCCACCGTTGCTCTTAAACTCAACCATTTCGCCTGACATAATGCCTCCGTGAGTTTTGTTTTGATGCAGCCG
>Ga0137403_10007272_pt1 | contig 12519 bp, 11 predicted proteins | sample CZOMad2_1_16fung_FD_122057 | JGI IMG/M metagenome (GOLD analysis project Ga0137403, IMG submission 122057) | Vadose zone soil fungal communities from Angelo Coast Range Reserve, California, USA - CZOMad2_1_16fungal (Hybrid Assembly) | ecosystem: Environmental > Terrestrial > Soil > Vadose zone...
CCGTTGCCGATCAGGTTGACGGTCGTCTCGTGGCCGGCGATGAGCAGCAGGATGCAGGTGGCGAGCAGCTCGGTCTCGTTGAGCTTGTCGCCCGCCTCCTCGGCGGCGATCAGCCCCGACAGCATGTCGCCGCGCGGCGCCGCGCGCCGCTGGGCGATGAGCCCGCGGAAGTAGTCGGCCAGCGACTGCCGCGCGCTGACGCTGCGGCGGCCGACCTCCGAGTCGGGTCCGAGCCAGATGAGGTCGAGCCCGCGCGCGATGTCGAGGCTCCAGCCCTTGAAGCGCTCGTGGTCCTCGACGGGCACCCCGAGCATCTCGCAGATCACCGCGACGGGGATCGGGTAGGCGAATTCCTCGATCAGCTCCATCGAGCCCTTCGCCGCCACGCCGTCGAGGAGGCCGTCGACGATCTGCTGGATGCGCGGCCGCAGCCCCTGCACCACGCGCGGCGTGAATGCCTTGCTGACGAGCCCGCGCAGCCGCGTGTGGTCGGGCGGGTCGCGATCCAGCATGGAGAACCCCAGCGCCGGAATGGGCGCGCCGAACCGCGCGGCCACGAACGACGCGATCGCCTCCTTGGCCAGCCGCGGGTCGCGCAACGCCGCCACCACGTCCTCGTACCGGGTCAGCACCCAGAAGCCCAGCGCGCTGTGGTGGACCGGGTCCTCGGTGCGGAGCCGGTGGTACATCGGATAGGGATCGGCGACGAACGCCGGGTCCATCGGATTGAACTGGATGTCACCCATCAGCGCACCTCGTAGCCGGGCGAGATCTCCGTCTCCATCGCGGCCGGCGAGACGGCGCGGCCGTCGAAGAAGATGGCGATCTGGTCGCCCAGCACTCGCTTGCGATTGATCCGCACCACGATGTTCCACTCGTCGTGCGCGCCGGCCGAATAGGCGGCCGATGCGCGTATCGCATAGTAGCGGAGGAAGGCGCGGCGCGCCTGCGCGTCGTCGGCGACGCGACGCAGGCCGGCGTCGGCGGCCGCGCGGCCGTCGAGCCAGCGCGCGAGGCAGCCGGTGAGGTCGTCGGGGCCGCAGCCAAAGAAAGCGCGCATGTCGCCCGGCCCCGTGAAGTGCGCCATATCGAAGTCGCGCCCGGCGCCGTCGTCGCCCGCCAGCACCCGCGTCCACATCGCCATGTAGTCGCCGCCGCCCGGGGCCTTGCCGTCGACGCTCGGCAGCTGGTACACGCCGGGATCGAGCACCCAGGCGCCGCCGCCGTACGCCTTCTCGAGCCGGGCCTTCACCGAGGCGGCGATCTCGACGTTGACCTTCTCGACGCCGCCGCCCCGCGGGCTGATCGGCGTGCTTGCGTAGATCACGAGGCGCCCGGCCTGGCGCGCGGCGCCGATGTCGGCGCGGATCCGCTGCGCCTGCGCGGCGCCGACGGCGTCGAACGCGGGATCCGCGCAGTACTTCATGCCGACGGTCGTGTCGACGAGCGCGCGCGGAGCGCGACACGCCTGCGCCGCGGCCGGCGCGACGCCGGCGACGCCGGCGACGAGGACGGCCACGAGCGTGAGGGTGGCGCGCAACCGCGTCATGGCTCGGCCGCCAGCAGGCGGACCGCCGCCGCGTCGCACATCACGCCCACGCGCGCGCCGATCGCCACGACGCCGCGGCGCGTAGGGTCGTACGTCACCGCCTGGAGCAGGGCGCCACCCACCTCCACCGCGTACTCGACCTTCTCGCCGAGGAAGGTCCGGCCGCGCACGACGCCGGGCACGACCATCTCGCCCTCGGCGGCCTTCGCCGACTCGGGTACGAGCGTGAGCGACTCCGGACGCAACAGGAGCGAGAGTCGCTGGCCCGTCGCGTACCCGTCGCCGGGCACGCTGAGCGACCCGTCCCACAGCGCGACGGCGACGCGGCCACCGGTGGCGCCGAGCACGCGGCTCTCGACGAGGTTCACGCGGCCGATGAACTGCGCGACGAAGGCCGAGCGCGGCGCGCGATAGAGCTCCTCCGCGGTGCCGACCTGGGCGACCGAGCCCCGGTGCATCACGGCGATGCGGTCCGAGATGGCCATGGCCTCCTCCTGATCGTGCGTCACGTAGACGGTGGTGATCGCCAGCTGGCGCTGCAGGCGCGACAGCTCCGCGCGCATCTGGACCCGGAGCTTGGCGTCGAGGTTCGACAGCGGCTCGTCGAAGAGCAAGAGGGCCGGCTCGACGACGACGGCACGCGCGACGGCCACGCGCTGCTGCTCGCCGCCCGAGAGCTGGTTCGGAAAGCGGCGTTCGTAGCCGGGCAGCCCGACGAGCTCCAGCACCTGGCCGACGCGCGCGCGAATCCGCGCCTCCGGCAGCCGCCGCACGCGCAGCCCGTAGGCGACGTTCTCGAAGACCGTGAGGTGCGGAAACAACGCGTAGTTCTGGAAGACGAAGCCGATGCTGCGGCGATAGACCATCAGCTCGGTGACGTCGTCGCCGCCGATGTAGACGCGGCCGGCATCCGGCTGCTCGAAGCCCGCCACCATGCGGAGCGTCGTCGTCTTGCCGCAGCCCGACGGGCCGAGCAGCGTCAGCAGCTCGCCCGGCTCCACGGTGAGGCTCACGTCGTTCACGGCGGCGAGCGCGGCCTGGCCCTCGCGCGCGAAGCGCTTGGACACGTGCTGGAGCTCGAGCCGCCGCCCTCGCTCGGCCGTGGTCGCCGTCGCCATCTAGCCGCCGAGCAGCGTGCCGGCCTGGCCGAGGCTGCCGGCGTTGAGCCGCCGCATCGCGAGGCTCGCGACGGCGACGGCGAGGTAGACGAGCAGGATCACGAGCATCGAGAAGGCGGAGGCCTGCCCGAGCTCGAGGTTGGTGATGCCCTCGAGGATGCGCACGGTGACGAGCGACCAGTCGAGGGAGACGAGAAAGATCGTGGCGCTGATCGCGGTCATCGCGCGGATGAAGAGCACGGTCATGCCGGCCAGCAGCGCCGGCCGGATCAACGGCAGCACCACCCGGCGGAACGTCACGTCGCGCCGCGCGCCCAGGCTCGCGGACGCCTCCTCGATGCTCGGATCGATCTGAGCCAGCACCGCGCTGGTGGCGCGCGTGCCCGCGAGGCTGTAGCGGAACACGTAGCAGACGACGAGGATGAAGGCGGTGCCCGTCAGCGCCAGGGGCGGATCGTTGAAGGCGACGAGGTAGGCGATGCCGACGATCGTCCCTGGCAGCGCGTAGTTCATCATCGCCGCGAACTCCAGGGCGCGGCGGCCGGGGAACTCCGTGCGCGACACGAGAAAACCGAGGACGACGGCGAAGAGCCCGCCCACCGGCATGCAGATCACCGCGATGAGCAGGGTGTCACGCACCGCCTTGAGCCCGCCGCTGAAGACGTGGCCGTAGTGCGCCAGCGAGAGGCTGTTGTCGGCGCCGAGGCCGCGCACGATCGAGGCGGCGAAGATCAGCAGGTAGCAGACGAGCACCAGCGCGACGACGAGCCCGCACACGACGGCGAGGCCCAGGACCGCCGCCGGCGACAGGCTCTTGACGCGCGTCGCGGCGCCGACCTTGCCGGTGACGGTGACGAAGGAGCCGCCGCGCCGCTCGGTGAACCAGCGCTGGCCGGCGAAGACGGCGAGGGCGGGCACCAGCAGCAGGAAGCAGAGGGCGGCGCCGCCGCGCATGTCGTAGAGCCCGGTGATCTGCAGAAACGCCTGCGTCGGCAGCACGGGGAACCGGGTGCCGCCCAGGATGAGCGGCGTGGCGAAGTCGGCGAGCGACGCCGCCGAGACGAGCAGGAAGGCGTTGGCCACGCCGGGCGTCGTGAGCGGCAGCGTGACCGTCCGGAACACGCGCCAGCGCCGCGCGCCGAGGCTGAACGCGGAGTCCTCGAGGTTCGCGTCGACATTGGCGAGCACGGCCTTGAGCGTGAGATACGCGATCGGGAAGTAGGTCAGCGTCTCCGAGAGCAGCGTGCCCCAGAGCCCGTAGATGTTGACCCTGGTGAGCCCGAACACGTGGTACGAGATCAGCCCGCGCGGTCCGAGCGCGAAGATGAGCGCGATGGCGGCGGTGAACGGCGGCGAGATGAGCGGCAGCAGCACGACGGCGTCGAGCGCGCGCCCGGACCAGCGCGGAAGGTTGGCCCGCACGGCGAGCAGTGCGAACGCGAAGCCGAGCACCGTGCCCGCGATGCCGACCAGCGCCGCGAGCAGCAGGCTGTTGACGAGCGCCGCGCGGTGGGTCCAGTCGCCGAGCAGGCCGCGCACCGCGTCGAGGCTCGGCCCGCCGTTCCAGAAGGTCAGAAGGAGCAGGCGGCCGAGCGGATAGAGAACGAACAAGGCCACCGCCCCCCAGATGAGCACGACGGCAGGGGCGATGACCGGATCGCGTCTCACTCCTTGATCACCTCGTTCACCCAGCGCTCGACGAGGCGCTTGCGGTTCTTGCCGACCCAGTCGAGGTCGACGGGCAGGAGCCTGGCCTCCTTCATGAGGCTCTGTACGCCGGGCTCGATGGTGGCGCCCGGCAGCGCCGGCAGCATGTAGACCTGGTTCTTGTCGAGCAGGTCCTGCATGTCCTTGCTGAACGTCCAGTCGATGAACTTCGTGGCCAGATCGCGGTTCTTCGCGCCCTTCACCAGCGCCACCGCCTCGATGACGGCGGCCACGCCCTCCTTGGGGAACGTGACGACCATGTCGTAGCCCTTCTTCTTGGCCTCCATCGCGTCGGGCATGTGGGCGATGCAGACGAGGGCCTGGCCGAGCGCGGCCGGGATCGTGCAGCCGCCGCCGCTCTTCGTGTAGACCTGCACGTTCTGGTGGAGCTTCTTCTGGTAGTCGAACGCCTTGTCCTCATCCTTGCCGAACGCGTAGTAGATGGACAGGATCCGCGTGAGCGCGGTGCCGGACGTGCGCGCGTCGGCGGTCTGGATCTGTCCCTTGTAGGCGGGATCGAGCAGGTCGTTCCACGAGGTCGGCGGCTTGAGGGCTTTCTCCTTCAGCAGCTTGGCGTTCGACATGAAGACGAGCGTGTTCTTCGCGACCGCGGTGAAGTACGCCTCGCGGTCCTTCAGCTCGGCGGGAATGCGGTCCCACGTCGGCGGCCGGTACGGCTCGATGATGCCGGCCTCCTTGGCCGCCGCGAAGCCGTCGCCGGGCGCGCCCCAGATGACGTCCGCGCGCGGGTTGTTCTTCTCCGCCGTCGCGCGGGCGACCAGCTCGCCCGTCGAGAGCCGGATGAAGTTGATCGGCACGCCCGTCTTCGCCGTGTACGCCCTGAAGATCGGCTGGGAGAGCGACTCCGGCCACGCCGTGTAGACGTTGAGGGTCTGGGCCGGGGCCGCACCGGCGAGCCCCGCGACCAGGAGCAGTGACACGCATGCCGTCACCAGCCAGTTGCCCATCGTCGCCTCCCCCGGAGCCTCGTCCAGCCGGGACACTCTACACGATCGGCCCGGCCGCGGTATGCTATGCGGCAAGTCCGACACGCCGAGGAGGAGCCATGGCGAAGATCAAGCACATCGCGCTGTCCACGCAGGATCCCGAGGCGACGGCGAAGTTCTACGTCGACGTGTTCGGCATGAAGCAGGTCGGCCGGATCGACAACCCGAACACCAGCGGCTACTACCTCACCGACGGCGACCTCAACCTGGCCATCCTGAAGTTCAAGAACGACGCGGTGGCCGGCCGCGAGCGCGGCAAGGACTGGTCCGGCATCCACCACTTCGGCTTCCAGGTCGACAGCCTCGAGGACATCACCGGGCGGCTCGCCGACGCCGGCGCGCCGCGGCGCGACGACATCAACGCGGCGCTCGGCGTGGGCGGCCACGACGGCGGCGCCGAAAAGCGCTATGGCAACGTCGAGGTGAAGTACACCGGCCCCGACGGCGTCACCGTCGACGTCTCCGAGAGCGGCTGGGTCGGCACGCCGAGCTTCGCTCCGAAGGCCGAGGACTGATCGGCGGACTCAGCGGCCGAGACGCTTTCGGTAATCGTCGAGGATCCGGACGCCGGCCGGTCCCGTCTTCTGCAGCCAATCGTCGACGGCGACCTGGCCGGCCTCGCGCAGCGCGCGGCGGTACTCCGGTGACACCTCGGTGGTGATGCCCACGCCGGCCGCGCGCATCTGGGCGTAGTTCGCGGCCACGCGCGTCTTCATGACCTCCCACTGGCGCGCCTCGGTCGCCGCCGCCGCGGCCAGGACCGCCTTCTGGAGCTCCGGATCGAGCGCCCGCCACGCCTCTGCGTTGATCGTGACCATGCTCATCGTCACCGCGTACTCGATGGCGGTGAAGTGCTTCAGCACCTCCGCCAGCCGGGCCCCCGCGCCGCCGTCGCCGGACGAGAGCACGGCGTCGAGCTCACCGGCCTTGAGCTTCGGGATCGCGTCGGAGAACGAGATCTGCACGGGCACGGCGCCCGCCGCCCTGAATGCGAGCACGCCGTTCGCGTCCGCCGTGCGGATGCGCAGCCCCTTCAGCGCCTCGAGGCTCGTCACCGGCGCCCTCGCCCAGAGGCCGGCCGGCGGCCACGGCGAGAGGAACAGCAGCCGCTGATCGTGCCGCGTCAGCACCTGCTCGTACGCGACGCGCGCGACCTCCGCCAGCGCCTGGGCCTGCTCCGCCGTCGTGGCCAGGAACGGCAGCGACGGCAGCAGGAACACGGGATCCAGCGCGCCGAGCGCGCCCATGTACGTGTTGCCGACCGCCACGGCGCCGCGGCCGATCGCCTCCACCATGTCCTTGGACCTGAACCCGCTCGCCGCGTCGTACTGGTGCGCGATCTGGATCCGGCCGCCCGAGCGCTCGCTCACCTCGCGCGCGAAGCGCGCGTCGGTCTCGCCCTGGATCGACGTGGCGGGATACTCGTTCGCCATGCTCCAGCGGATCGTCGGCGCCTGCGCGGCGACGGGGGCGGCCGCGGCGGCGGACAGGAGCAGGAGCACCGTGGCGAGCGCCAGCGCGCGCCGGATCATTGCGCCCTCCCGCGCACGAGGCTCTCGCGTTTCGCGCGCTGTCCTTCGAGGTACCCGAGCGGGTTCGTGATGCGCATGCGAGTCAGCGCCAGGTTCTTCTGCGCCTCGGCGTACGTCGGCTTGATCCGGAGCGCCGCCTCGAAATGCGCGATCGCCTCGTCGAAGCGCCAGACGTTGCCGAGCGCGATGCCCCAGTTGTTGTGGGCATATACGTTGTCGGGATTCAGGCGCACAGCCTCGCGGAAGTGCACGATCGCCTCTTCGGTCCGGCCTTCCTCGTCCAGCAGCACGCCGACCTTCGCGTGGGCGATCGACGACGGGCTCACGCGCAGCGCGTGGTCCCAGAGCGTTCGCGAGTCGTGCCAGACCGTGCTCTGGCGCCACGTGAGGACGGCGAGGACGACGACGACGGCGAGGGCCCCGGCGCCGAGCGCGCGAGCGGCGACGGGCGAGGACGCGCCGCGCAGCGCGCGGAGCAGGAGACCGCCCGCCAGCATCGCGGGGGCCAGGCCGGCGAGGTACGTGTTGCGGTCGGCGGCGATGTGCAGGCCGAAGTGCACGAGCCCGAGCACGGGCAGCAGCAGCACGACGAACGCGGCGGCGGCCGCCACCACGCCCGGCCAGCGTCGCCGGGCCCGGACGAGCGCGACCGCGGCCGCGACGACGACGACGGCGCTGCCGACGAACCACGCCGTCAGGGTGGCGTAATCGTAGGGCGCCTCGTAGAGCGGGGCGAGGCCGATGGGCAGGAGCGTCTTGTCGGCGTAGAACACGAGGCTGTACGCCGCGAGGCCGAGCCGCTCGAAGACGCCGAGCACGCGCAGGTCGCTGAGCGTGCCGACGGAGCGCTGGGCGACGATGGCCATCACGGCCGCCGTCGCGCTGAGCACGAAGAATGGGATCTTCTCGAGCCAGACGTCGCGCCGCGTCCATCGCCAGGGCCCCAGACGCCGGAACGGATAGACGTCGAGCAGCAGGAGCACGAGCGGCAGCGTCACCGCCATCGCCTTGGACAGGAGCGCGAGCGCGGCCAGGGCGACCGCCGACCAGTACCAGCGCGCCCGCGGCCGCGCGTCACCCTCGACGGCGCGGAGGTAGCAGACGACGGCGAGGAGGAAGAAGACGCCGCAGAGCACGTCGCGGCGCTCGGTGATCCACGCCACCGACTCCACGCGCAGCGGATGCACGGCGAAGAGGAGCGCCGCCGCCGCCGCCGCGAACCGCCGGGCCCCGAGCGGCTCCGGCGCCACGGCCGCCGCCAGCACGCGCAGCGCGACGACGTAGGCGGCGGCGGCGGCGAGCGCGTGCAGCAGCACGTTCACGACGTGGTACCCGGCCGGTCGCATCCCCCACAGCACGTAGTCGAGCCCGTGGGTCAGCCAGGTCAGCGGCATGTAGTGACCGGAGGTCACGGTGAACATCCACCTGAGCTGCGCCGGGCCGAGGCCCCGGTAGTAGGGGTTGTTGAGGAAATACGTGTCGTCGTCCCAGGAGACGAAACCGGCGCGGAGCGCGGGGAAGAACGCGACGACCACGACCTCGGCCACGAGCAGGGCCACCAGCCAGTCGCTCAGCCGGCCGAAGCGCTCGCCCTTCATCGCATCATGCTCGGCAGCCACAGCGCGAGCCACGGGAACGCGACGAGGATGGCCAGGCGCAGGACGTCGGCCCACATGAACGGCAGCACGCCGCTGAAGATGGTCGCCGTGCTCACCTCGGGGATCAGCGTGCGGAGCACGAACATGTTCATGCCCACCGGCGGGCTGATGAGGCCGATCTCGACCACGCACACGATGATGATGCCGAACCAGATCGGGTCGAAGCCCAGGTGCACGATGACCGGGTAGAACACCGGGATCGTGAGCAGAATCATCGAGAGCTCTTCCATGGCCGTCCCGAGCACGACGTAGACCGCGCAGATCGCCGCCACCACCACGGTGGGGCTCACGTTGAAATGCGTGACCCACGCCTTGAGGTCCGCCGGCATCGTCGTGATGTTGACGAACTCCGCGAAGATCAGCGCGCCGATCAGGATCATGAACAGCATGGACGTCGTGCGGGCGGACTCCAGCAATGCCGCGTAGAGCGTCCGCCACGTGAGCGCGCGACGCCACAGCGCGAAGATCATCGCCCCGAACGCGCCCATGGCCGCGCCCTCGGTCGCCGTGAAGAAGCCGACGTAGATGCCGCCCATCACGAAGAAGAACAGCACGGCCACCGCCCACACGTCCTTCAGCGCCAGGAAGCGCTCGCCCCAGGAGGAGCGCCCGCCCGGTGGGCCCGACGCCGGGTCGCGCCACGTCATGTACTGCACGGCGCCGCACAGCAGGATGGCGCCCACGATCCCCGGAATGATGCCGGCCGCGAACAGCTTGCCGATGTTGGTCTCGGTGAAGATGCCGTAGATGACCATGATGGTCGAGGGCGGGATCATGATGCCGAGTGTGCCGCCGCCCGCCACCACGCCGGCGGCGAGGCGGTCGGAGTACCCGAACTTCTTCATCGACGGATACGCGACCTTGGCGAAGGTGGCCGCGGTGGCGATGGACGAGCCGCAGATCCCGCCGAAGCCCGCCGACGCCCAGATGGTGGCCATGGCGAGGCCGCCGCGCAGGTGGCCGATGAACGTGTAGGCGGCGCGGAACAATTCCTGCGACATGCCGGCGCGCGTGACGAAGTTGCCCATCAAGATGAAGAGCGGCACGACCGACAGCGTGTAGTTGCGTCCCGTCTCGTACAGCTTCGTCTGCGTCATCGCGAAGGCCACCGTCCAGTTCCAGTCGCGCATGTAGGCGTAGCCGGCGATCCCGACGATGGCCATGGCGAACGAGATGGGCACGCGCAGGCAGCACAGCGCCATCATCACGGCGAGACCGACGAGCCCCTCGATCACCGGCGCTCCACGACCTTGTAGAGGTGGATGACGCCGGCGAGCGCGAGCGTGCCGGCCATGAAGTAGACGAAGGGGCCGTAGACGACGCGGAGGACGTCGGTGGCGTCGCGATAGGCCCAGATGCGGTCGGCCTTGAGCCACGTGAGCCACGCCATCAGGAGCATGAACGCCGCGCTCACCGCCTGCACCGCGCGCTCGAGCCGGCGCCGCGCGCGCGCGTCGAGGGCGCGGTCGATGAAATCCATGACGGCGTGCTCGTCGGAGAACGACACGAGCGGCAGCCCGGCGAAGATGAGCACGACCAGCATCAGCTCGGTGACCTCGAAGGCGCCGCGCACGGGCCGGCTGAAGACGTAGCGCGCGACCACGTCCACCACCGTCAGCAGCATCATGGCCAGGAGGATCGCGGAGGCGGCGACGCCGAGCAGCGCGTCGGCGCGCCGCTTCCACGCCTGCTCGCCTAGAGCCACGGCAGGACCGTCTGCGAGAAGAGCAGGGTCCCGTCGGGCCGGGGCGCGTCGGCGAAGTTCACGGTGAGACGATGCGCGCCCTGGCGGACGATGCGCTGGAGCGTCTCGGTCACCTGCGCCGGCGTGCCGGCCAGGCGGATGTCGGCCATCGGCCGGATGTGCGGCGCCGTCGTGAGCCGCTCGACGTCACGCTCGGTCTCGGCGATCAGGATACCGACGCGGACGACCTGCACGATCGCGTCGTAGTCGCGGCCGGCCTCCTTGCAGTGCGCCTTCAGCACCTCCTGCTTGTGGGTATAGAGGTCGTGCTCGCGGAAGCCGTAGTTCCACCAGTCGGCGTGTTTCGCGACGGCGCGCAGCAGATATCTCTCGCCGTGGCCGCCGATCATGATGGGCGGGATCGGATCGGGCCGCGGCTCGCAGTGGGCGTTCGCGATGCGGTAGTGCTCGCCCGCGTACGACGCCGGCGACTCCGTCCACATGCGACGGATCAGCTCGATGGCCTCGCCGAGCTGGGCGATGCGCACCGGCGTGGGCGGAAACGGCCAGCCGTAGGCGAGATACTCCTCCTTGTTCCAGCCGGCGCCGATGCCGAGGATCGCCCGCCCGCCGGACAGCGCCTGCGCGGTGGCGACCATCTTGGCGGTGTGCGCCGGATTGCGGAAGCTGTTGCAGAGGACCTCGTGGCCGGCCTTCTTGTCCGGATAGCGCGCGAGCGCCCACGTGAGGAGCGTCCAGCCCTCGGCCACCTTGTGACCGTCGTACTGCACGTGGTCGGGCAGCCACAGCGAGTCGAAGGGCCCCACCGTCCGATCGAAGTAGGGAAACGTCGTCTCGACCAGGCGCGACCAGACGTTGAGACCGACGGGAACCGTCACTTGCCGGCGGCGACCTTCTTCAGCTCCTCGCGGAACTCGGCGAGGATCTTCGCGGCGTCCACGCCCTTGGCCTTGGCCTTCGTGATCCAGTCCTCGATGATGGGGGCGGAGCGCTTCCTGACCTCGGCGACGAACTCCGGATCGGCGTTGACGATCTTCACGCCGGATTTCTTCAGCGCCTCCATGCCTTTGGCGTCGGCCTCGTCCCAGGACTTGCCGGCCAGCCGCGCGATGTGCTCGCCCGAGATTTTCTCGATCGCCTCCTGGTCCTGCCTGGGCAGCTTGTTCCACTTGTCCTCGTTCATGAAGAAGCCGAACGACGAGGAGTACATGCCGCCCGGGAACAGGGTCGCCTGCTCGAGCACGGTGTCGAGCTTGAAGGAGATGATCGACTCCAGGGGGAAGAACACGCCGTCGGCGACGCCGCTGCTCAACAGCTCGTAGGACTCCGGGGCCGGCTTCACGAAGGCGGAGGCGCCCAGCGCCTTGGCCACCTGCTCGGCGATGCCGCCGCCCGTGCGGATCTTGAGGCCTTGCACGTCGGCGATGGACCTGACCGGCTTCTTGGTGAACATCTGCCCCGGGCCATGCGTGAACACGCCGAGCAGCTTCACGCCCTTGTACTCGCCGATCTTGTGGAAGTACTTCCAGTAGATGCGCGAGTAGGCGACGGAGTTGGCGAGCGACGTGTCGCCGGCGCCGGGCAGCTCGGCCATGAGCGGCAGGATGTGGCGCGCCGGCGTGTACGACGCCGTCACGTACGAGAGATCGACGAGGCCGTCGCGCACGGCGTCGAAGGTGCCGGGCGGCGCCGACGGGTGCTTGGGCAGCATCGTGAACTTCACGCGGCCGTGGGTCGCCTTCTCGACCTCGTTGGCCCAGCCCACCAGCACGTTCGCGGTCAGGTGGTGCTGCGGCGACACCCACGACGACATCGTGAGCGTGGTGGTCTGCGCCAGCGCGGGCGGGACGGCAGCGAAACCGGCCAGCAGCGCGGCGATCACGAGCGCGGTCAGCTTCGACATGAGCGTCCTCCCGTGGGGATCGGCGGTCCGCCGGTAGTGTAACAGCGTGTGGTACGCTTCCGGGCCACATGCCCGACAACATCGTTCGCGCCGGTGACGTCGAGATCATGGCCCTCTCCGACGGCCTGCTCGAGTTCGACCTCTGCAACTTCTTCCCGACAATCCCGGAGGAGAACTGGCGCGGCCACGAGGCGCACTTGCACGATCACCACGTGCGCTTCAACCTCGGCTCGTACCTGATCCGCGCCGACGGGCGCACGATCCTCGTCGACACGGGCCTCGGCCCGCGCCCGAAGGAGACGCCGGACGTGCCGTGGGGCACGCTGCTGAAGGACTTCCA
>Ga0137403_10007274_pt1 | contig 12517 bp, 9 predicted proteins | sample CZOMad2_1_16fung_FD_122057 | JGI IMG/M metagenome (GOLD analysis project Ga0137403, IMG submission 122057) | Vadose zone soil fungal communities from Angelo Coast Range Reserve, California, USA - CZOMad2_1_16fungal (Hybrid Assembly) | ecosystem: Environmental > Terrestrial > Soil > Vadose zone...
GGATGCCAAAACGTGGTCGCGCGCTCGGCAAGCGCGACAAGCCCGTAAAAAGCCATTCCCGCGATCGCCGCGAGCGCAATTTCCGCCCACACCATGTCGATCGCCATTCGCCCCGCCTCCGTGGAGATGCGAAAGCCGATGCCTTGCGTCGGTGTGCCGAAGAATTCAGCCACGATCGCACCGATCAGCGCCAGCGTGGCATTGATCTTCAAAGCGTTGAAAATGAACGGTAGTGCTGCCGGCAGATAAAGCTTGCTCAGCGTCTGCCGATGATCCGCTCCGTAGGAGCGCATCAGGTCGCGCTCCATGTGCCCAGATGCGGATAATCCCGCGAGCGTATTCACCAGCATCGGAAAAAATGTCACGAGTGCTACGACTGCCGCCTTCGACGGCCAGTCGAAGCCGAACCACATCACCATGATTGGCGCGACACCCACGAGCGGCAGTGCCGAAAAGAAGTTGCCGAGCGGAAGCAGACCGCGTCCGAGAAAGACAAAACGCTGCGCGACAATCGCGACCAAGAGACCCGCGCCGCAGCCGATAACGTATCCGATCAATACGCCGCGAATGAAGGTCTGCACGAAATCCCGTCCGAGCGTCGGCAATGACGCAGAAAATCTCGCTGCCGACGCGCTCGGCGCTGGCATGATCACTGGCGAGACGCCGAAGCCACGCACAATGACCTCCCAGAGATAGAATACCACCGCGCCGAACAGCAGCGGAATCGCAAGACTGAGCGCTCGGCGCGAGGCCTGATTGCGAGGGCGCATCGAAGCCAGCTGGATCACGCACAACGCGGCGCCGAGCCAGACCGCGAGCACCATCATCCAAAAGCCTGCCGCCGCGGAGCCGGCAATGCCGGGGTCGCGCAGCAAAGCCAGTGTTGTCACGGCTCCGCAGACGACGCCGGCGATTCCTGGCAACACGACCGCGGATCCGCGGGTCCAGGCGGCGACTGCGAACGATAGCGCTGCCGCGACGGCGAACGCCAACAGTACCGGGCGCGCCGGCCATACCAGCGTGGTTTCGCTGGAGAGTGGCAAGGCGAGCGCCAGGAGCATGCCTGCGGTGGCAAGGATAAAACCCAACGGGCGCCTGCGTGAGTTCACGGCCGCGTCCCCATTTGACGCGCGACACCGCGCTCCACTAGATCCACCAAGCCGATCAAACCAGATGCAAGGACCGCCGCTGCCAGCAGTGCGGCCCAGATCTGGATGGTCTGGCCGTAGTAAGAACCGGCCAGCAGCCGTGCGCCGATCCCGGCTTCGCCACCCGTCGGTAGTTCGGCGACAATGGCGCCGATCAGCGAAATCGTGACGGCGACCTTCAGACTGGCGAAGAGATAGGGGACGGCGGCCGGCCAGCGTAGTTTCGTCAGCACCTGCCGGGGGGTTGCCGACCATGTCCGCATCAGATCGAGCTGCATCGGGTCGGGCGAATTAAATCCCTTCACCATCCCGATCGTGATCGGAAAGAAACTCAGATATGCCGAAATGATCGATTTCGGCAGCAGGCCCTGCAAACCGATCGCGCCCAGCACAACGATGAAGATCGGTGCCAACGCAAGGATCGGGACCATCTGCGAGCAGATGATCCAGGGCAACAGGCTTTTTTCCAGCACGCGGCTGTGCACGATCATCAGCGCGAGACCGATACCCAATAGCGCGCCCAGCACGAACCCAAGCAGCGTCGCCGACAGGGTCACTGTCGAATGATAGACCAGGCTGCGCGGCGCTGACGGCGCGTAGCCAAAGACAGAATCAACGAAGGCTTCAGTCACCTGATGCGGCGCCGGCAGCAGCGGCCGCTCCGCGCTCATCGTGCCCTCGATCAGGTCCGTCACCGTGTAGGGTGTCTCTTCCCGCTCAAATCCGTCGCGCACAAGCGAAAGGTTCATCAGGACAGCCGCGACGTACCAGATCGCGATCAGCACAAGGACGATTGTTACGATCGGCGCATAGCGTTCCACAAGCTGGTGTTGCCGCCATGTGCCGGCGCGCGAAACGGGGAGAGCGAACGCCCTACTCGTCATAGGAATGTCCCGCCCGAAGGCCGATGCGCACGCGCTGAGCGATCTTGAGAAATTCGGGCGTCTCGCGAACTTCCAAGGTGCGATTGCGCGGAAAATTGCAGTCGATGACATCGATGATGCGCCCGGGCCGCGGCGACATCACCACGATCTTGGTTGAAAGGAACACGGCCTCGGGAATCGAGTGGGTCACGAACAGGACCGTCTTCCCGGTCTTGTCCCACAATTGCAGCAACTGCTCATTGAGGTGGTCACGGACGATCTCGTCCAGCGCGCCGAACGGCTCATCCATCAGCAATAGCGCGGGGTCGAACGAGAGCGCGCGGGCGATCGATACCCGCTGCTGCATCCCGCCCGACAATTGCCACGGAAACTTGCGCTCGAAACCGTTGAGGTTCACCAGCGCCAGATACCGCGCCGCCCGCGCGCGCTGCTCGCTATCGGAAAATCCCATGATCTCGAGCGGCAGCTTGATATTCTTTTCAATCGTGCGCCAGGGAAACAGCGCGGGCGCCTGAAACACGTAACCATATCTGCGCTGCAGCCGCGCCTGTTCTGGACTCATGTCGTTGACGAGCAGCGTTCCCGACGTCGGCTGCTGGAGATCGGCGATCACCCGCAGCATCGTGGTTTTGCCGCAACCGGAAGGACCAATGAAGGAAACGAATTCGCCGTCCGCGATCTGCAGACTGACGTTCGACAACGCATCGACCTTGCCATCGGCGGTCTCGAACGTCAGCGAGACATTGCGAACGTCCACTGCCAGCCGCCGTGGTGAGGAAATCAGTTCGGCCCTGGGGTCGACTGTGCTGTTCATCGTGACCGGCTCGATCGAAGCAACAAAGGCCTCCCGCTTGTCTCGCCGTAGCGTAACGTCCCGATCGTTCAGCTTCAATGCTTTCGGTATTCGCAGCGCCATGGGGCCGATACTGGCAAACGCTGCCGCAAATGGCGCGCTTATTGTTTACGCATCCGGAGATTTTAATGGGCAACAATAACCCTGGGGGCCAATTCGCGATTCTAGTACGCTCGAGCGTCTCGGGACGAACTCTGACAGACGCCCGATCCGAGACCTGCATTCTTGTCAGGATGGGTAGCGGCTCCCTACGGCTCGGAGAGCCATTAGACCCGTGCCGTTCGAGCATCAGAGCCGGCTCCGAAGGGCGCCGCCTTGGCCCACTCCCATGACCAAAATCGGCTTCGGCCGAGTTCCGCGCTGAGCGCACCGCACAATTAATTCGGCCGATTTTGTTGGGCGATACGCGGCAAATTCAAGCCACCCTTGGCCAGCAAGGTGCGAAAGAAGAGGTTAACGGTCATGGTGTCCCACCAAGAGCCTATGTTAATCGCCGTTGTGTTCGGCCGGGATATCGCTATACTTTGAGGTCCGGCTGCGGCCGCGCAGTTAATTTCAGTGGTGGTGACCAGGCCCGTCTGCTTAGGCGGGCCGTCGCCGTTTAAGGATACAAGACGACTAAGGATACATGTAAGGATACTTGGCGATGACTCGTTCCAACCGGGTTGACCATATCCGGATTACCTCGCACCCGGCACCGGGCGCAAAGCACAGCTTCCCGATCCACTGGGGCGCAGCCAGCGCGCGCGAACGCGGACCGGTGATTGGCACGGTGTCCCGCCCGCAGGATCGCAACGTCATCGGCAGCCATGGAGGCTCTTATTCAGTCTACCGCGCGCTTGCGGTCTCGTCGGGCGCGCTCGATCCGATCCGGCGTCCGGATCTCACCAACACCCACCCCGCCGAAACAATCGGGCCGTTCCCACAATGGACCGATCCGCAGCGGATCGTCTCGCTCGATCCCTGGGGGCATCTCGCCGCGGATAACTTTGCGACAGAAATCGCCGAAGGCATCGATATCCGCCCGAGCATCGCGATCACCCGCGCCCGTCTCGACCTGCCTGAGCTGAAGGCGGCGATCGAAGCGGGTCGGCTCAAACATGACGGCGAGGTCGTACACAAGACCGGCAGCGTCTCGGTGGTCAAGATCGCGATCGATCCGGTATGGTATCTTCCCGGCTTGGCCCAACGTTTCGCGACCACCGAAAATAATCTGCGCCGGCAATTGTTCGAACAGACCGCCGGGATGTTTCCGGAACTGGTGACGCGGCCCGACCTGCAGGTCTTCCTGCCGCCGATCGGCGGCATGACGGCATATTTGTTTGGCGATGTCACCAAGCTGCCGGACCACCGCACCAAGATAACATGCCGCGTGCATGACGAGTGCAATGGCTCCGACGTGTTCGGCTCCGACATCTGCACCTGCCGTCCATACTTGCTTCACGGGATCGAGGAATGCGCGCGCGCCGGGCAAACCGGCGGGCTGGGCATCATCATCTACAACCGCAAGGAAGGCCGCGCGCTCGGCGAGGTCACGAAATTCCTGGTCTATAACGCGCGCAAGCGCCAGGAAGGCGGCGACGCCGCGGCCCAGTATTTCGAGCGCACCGAATGTGTCGCGGGCGTGCAAGATGCGCGATTCCAGCAGTTGATGCCGGACGTGATCCATTGGCTCGGCCTGAAGCGCATCGACCGCTTCGTCTCGATGAGCGATATGAAGCACGATGCGCTGACCAGCCAGGGCATCGAGATCGTCGAACGTATTCCGATCCCCGACGATCTCGTCCCCATCGACGCGCATGTGGAAATCGCCGCCAAGAAGGCCGCCGGTTACTACAGCCCGGAGCCGCCACAGCCGCAGGACTTGGTCAATTCGGTCGGCCGCCCGCTTGAAAAATATTGAGCGAGGGCGGCGGTGTCCCTGGCAGATCCCGAGACGTCGGCCGCTCTCACATTGCTGAATGCCAGGGCGGTTCGCGAGCGCGCGCATCGCATGCTTGCGATCGGCCTCGACGGCAAACTTTCAAATTTCCGCATCCATCTCGATCGCCTGGACAACGCGGTCGAGCTGGTCTTGGAAACGACGCGCAAAGCCTACCCTTCGTTAGACGTGCCGTTTCATTCGCGCTGGCGGCATTTCGTCACCAACCATGTCAACCGCTGGGCTGATATCGCCGAGCAAACCGAATGGCCTGATCCTGCGGCTCGGGCGCGAGCCGAATTCGATCTCGCCATCGTCAGCGTCTTCCTCGATGCCGGCGCTGGCCCGACATGGCGGTACCACGATCCAAAGACCGGGTTGGCCATCGGCCGTTCGGAAGGATTGGGACTGGCCAGCCTCGCGATGTTCGAAAGCGGAGCATTTTCGGCCAATCCGCGCAGCCCCCTGCGGGTCGATCCCGATGTCCTTGCAAATCTCTCCGTGGCCGATCTGAAGCGCGGCTTGCAGGTCTCCGAGACCAATCCGCTGGTCGGCCTCGAGGGCCGCGTCGACCTGTTGCGCCGGCTCGGCGCGCTGGTGGCATCGAGGCCGGACGTATTCGGCCGCCACGACACACCGCGACCCGGCGGCCTGTTCGATCGATTCGCGACGCAGGCGGACAGTCGACAGCTTCCCGCGCCAACTATTCTCTCCGAACTATTGCAGCAGTTCGGATCGGTCTGGCCCTCGCGGCTGACGTTGGGCGGGATTGCGCTCGGCGACTGCTGGAAACATCCGGCGCTGACGACCAATGATGCGACCAGCGGCTTGATGCCGCTGCACAAGCTCTCGCAATGGCTGGCCTATTCCCTGATCGAACCGCTGCAGACGGCCGGCATCGGCGTGACCGATATCGATGGCCTCACCGGCCTTGCGGAATACCGCAATGGCGGGCTGTTTATCGATGCGGGGGTGCTCGCGTTTCGCGATGCGCAAGATGCAGCGCGCGAGCACGAGGTTGCATCGGCGCTGGTCGTCGAGTGGCGCGCACTGACGGTGGCGTTGCTCGATCGCGTCGCCGATGGAATCCGGCAACGGCTGGGGCTCGACGCCACGTCGCTGCCATTGGCAAAAATTCTTGAAGGTGGGACCTGGGCCGCGGGCCGACGGCTGGCGCGCGAACGCCGCATTGACGCTTCACCGCCTGTGAAAGTCATCAGCGACGGAACTGTTTTCTAAAGCGTTTTCGAGCGAAGTGGGTACCGGTTCGCGTAAAGAAAACGCGTCAAAACAAAGGTCATGGGATAAACAACATGGACGGCGTCACGATCGTTAGCCACCCAATGGTGCAGCACAAGCTGACGCTGTTGCGAAAGAAAAGTATTTCGACCAAGTCGTTTCGCGAACTCCTCAAGGAGATCGGGATGCTCTTGTGTTACGAGATCACCCGCGATCTGCCGCTGATCGACATCGATATCGAAACACCGCTTGCGCACATGAAGTCGCCGCAGATCGCGGGCAAGAAGTTGGTGTTCGCGCCGGTGCTGCGGGCCGGCGTCACTTTCGCGGAAGGCATGCTCGATCTGGTGCCGAACGCGCGGGTCGCCCACATCGGCCTCTACCGCGAACCGGAGACCTTCGTGGCCGTTGAATATTTCTTCAAGGCGCCGAGCGACCTGCACGAACGGCTGGTGATCGTTATTTCGCCGGTTCTGGCAACGGCCAACACCGCGGTCGCGGCGGTCGATCGGCTCAAGGAGCGTGGCGCGACCGACATTCGGCTGGTGAGCCTGATCGGCGTGCCGGAAGGCATCGAGCGGATGCGCGGCATTCACCCGGACGTTCCGATCTGGCTTGCCGCTGTTGACGAGGGGCTCAACGAAAACGCCTTCATTGTGCCGGGCCTCGGCGACGCCGGCGACCGCGCTTATGGCACCAAATGATCTAGCGCTCGTAACTGGCTGACAGCCAAACGCAATTGGTGCTTAATGTGATTTGTCAGGTCCCGACGCGCAGGGGTGCAAATTGCTTTCGAAGCAATGCTATGACGGAAAGCGCGGTGATGCGCCCCGTCTTTGGATTTTCCGACGGGACATTCTCGATCGACATGGAAAAACGGGCAGAATCGGATTCCACCTCAACGCGGTGCACATTGCGGGTCAGTGCAGGATCGGCCCAGATTTCAAGTCGCGTGCGGTCAGGACCGATCCCGGCCAGCGACAGCGCCACAGCCACGTTCAGGTTTGCCGGGAATCCTTTCGCGGCCTCCCGCGCCGTGCCGTCGAATATCTTGAGGGGCTCGGTGATCTGCTCGATGTCGATGTTGTTCTCGACCAGATAGGGCGCGCCCGCGAGGCCTTGAACCGGCTTTCGTGTCACCATCCGGACCGAATGGATCTCTCCCGCAGCGGCCGCGGTCACCGCGTCAAGACCAATCAGCGCGCCAGTGGGCACCATGATCTGTCCGCCGTTCTGTTTCGCAAGTCCGATCAGATCCTCATTTTCGAGAAGCGCCCCAACACTGAGAACGATCGCGGTCTTTCCGTTTGTCACGAAGGGCGCAACGATCGACCTCACGAGCTTCGCCGGCGCGCACTCGATCACGATGTCGGCAACATCGGACAGCCTTTCGATCGGAAGGACGGCCGGCGATGTCGCCAAACTACCGAGCCAGTCGCGGTGCTTGTCGGGGTGTTGCGCCGACACCGCGGCAAGGACCAGCCCCTCTATCCCCCGGTCCAGCGCCTCCGCCACCTTCCTCCCGATCGGACCCAACCCGGCAACGGCAACCCGTAAGGCGGCTCCCGGCCTTTTCGACAAATCTGCCATTCGTTGACTTCTCCCCGCAAGTTATCATAGCGGGCTCGGCATTCGGCGAAAGCCCGCCAGCAAAACAACGCCTCTACCGTCATTCCGGGGCGATGCGAAGCATCGAACCCGGAATCTCGAGATTCCCCGATGCGCAATTGCGCATCTGAGGTCTGGTGCTACGCACCATCCCGGAATGACGCCCAATATCACGGGCTGCATTTCCAGTCGGGCTCAAGGCTGGCCGCCCGAACGCCTGAAAAATGATCTTTTGCTCCTTACAAAAATCAGGTTTGTTTCCCTCCTGGCATCTGCAGGGAGAGGCACATGAACGGACTTGGCGGACTTAACAAATCACCCGAAGGCGTCGTGATTGGGCTCGTGCAGCTGCAATTGCCCGTTGTCGCGACCAAGGCCGACCTCGCTCGCCAGACCGACCGCATCGTCTACATGGTCGGCAAGGCACGCCGCAATCTCGGCACCATGGACCTTGTGGTCTTCCCGGAATATTCGCTGCACGGCCTGTCGATGGACACCAACCCCGCGATCATGTGCCGGCTCGACGGCCCCGAAGTCGCAGCCTTCAAGAAAGCCTGCATCGACAACAAGATCTGGGGCTGCTTTTCCATCATGGAATACAACCCCGACGGCAATCCATACAATTCCGGCCTGATCATCGACGATCACGGCGAGATCAAGCTGTATTATCGGAAATTCCACCCCTGGATTCCGGTCGAGCCGTGGGAGCCGGGCGACATCGGAATTCCCGTGATCGAGGGCCCCAAGGGCGCCAAGATCGCGCTCATCATCTGCCATGACGGCATGTTCCCGGAAATGGCGCGCGAATGCGCCTACAAGGGCGCGGAAATCATGATCCGCACCGCCGGCTATACCGCACCGATCCGCGACAGCTGGCGCTTCACCAATCAAGCCAACGCGTTCCAGAATCTCATGGTAACGGCGAATGTCTGCATGTGCGGGTCGGACGGTTCGTTCGACTCGATGGGCGAAGGCATGATTGTGAATTTCGACGGCAGCATCCTCGCCCATGGCACGACCGGACGGGCTGACGAAATCATCACCGCCGAAGTACGTCCCGATCTGGTGCGCGAGGCGCGGATTCACTGGGGTGTCGAGAACAATATCTATCAGCTCTGGCACCGCGGTTACGTCGCGGTGAAAGGCGGCGCGATGGATTGCCCCTACACCTTCATGCAGGACATGGTGGCCGGCACGTACCGGCTCCCCTGGGAGGATCAGGTCAAGGTCACCGACGGCACGTCGTGCGGTTTTGCGGCGCCGACGCGGATGTTTGGAGCGAAGGCCAGCAAGGCGGCGGAGTGACAACTGCCGGTCCGGACTGGGCCCAATTCCTATTCGAATTTCAAAGAGCCCAAGACGCGGACACCGTCATTGCGAGCGTTAGCGAAGCAATCCATCCTCCCGTTATTCCGGGGCAATGCGGAGCATCGAACCCGGAATCTCGAGATTCCGGGTCTGGTGCTAACGCACCATCCCGGAATGACGACGAAGACGGAATTGCTTCGTCGCTGCCGCTCCTCGCAATGACAATGCCGTAGTCATCGCCCGGCATAGCCGTCCGAAGGACGGCGTCGCTTCCGCTCGCCTATGACCGGGCGACCCAGCATTCGAGAGACGCCCGAGTTCATCCGAGACGCCTCTGGAATACTGGATGCCCCGCTTGAAGCGAGGCATGACAGAGAAAACGTGCGTCCGCCTTCTCGCCGCACATTGTGCGCGAGTCATTGCTTGAACCACCCTCGAAAATTAGAGAGCGCAGGGAATGCCGGGTGCCGATGCACCCATGCCCAAACTCGGTTAGGCCCATTTCAGGCGCGCGAGGATCGCGCGTCCCATGACCCAGTCCTTGTCGCTCTCCGACAGGAACCCCAGTTCTTCGGTGAAATGGGTGACGCGCTCACGGTAGCTGGCCTTGGCGAACGAATTCGTGATGTCGGTACCCCAATAGTAACGCTCAGGACCGTAGGCGTCGAACAAGCGCTGCAGATGCACCGTCATGTCGCGGAATGGATAGGGTTCGAGTGAGTTGCCGGGCGCACCCCTTCAAAAGATTAATGAATTAGGAGCCACGCCCAGGAACCTTCGTCAGCTGACACTATTTGCTCCCTGTCCAATACTGGACGGGAGGTAGACACCATGAAGAAAGTTCTCTTAGCGACGGTCGCTATTCTCGCATTCGCTGCACCTTCATTCGCGCAAGACAAAACTGTCGGTCAAGCGCCGCCATCAGGTGCGTCTTCGTTCTACCTGGCTCAAGATACGGCGACGATGAAGTGTCAAGTTGTCAATGCCCAGCCTGCCGCTGGTGGCAACATGAAGGTTATCGGTGCTGCTCATCCGACACAGGCATCAGCACAAACAGCTTTGACGGCTGATAAAACTTGCAAGTAATGAAGTGACGGCGCGAGTACAGGGGTGGGTCAATTGGTTAAACAAAACTACTGACCCGCCCCCGCCTCTAGTCATGCTCCTTTAGCAAGGGCTTCTTTAGGGTGGGGGAATGGACAAACCCAAATCACGTTGAAATACTTCATGAAATCGTGTTTTTGGCGCAGGATGACTTTTCGTCGAATCGTCATCCCGCTCCAGCACCAGACAATGACCGTCATCCTCAGGTGCGAGCGAAGCGAGCCTCGAAGGATGGCAACATGCACGGACTCGAACCATCCTTCGAGGCCCGCGCAAGAGCGCGGGCACCTACGGGTGAACGCAATTGCGTTCCTCCCGGGGATGACGCAGCGAGTGCGCCAATTACTTCGCCAACGCCGGATATGACCAAACCTAATCTCATCCCGCTCTAGCTGCTCCTCGGCGGTCCAACTTGCATCAACCCGAATTTGCCTGACGCTGGAGCAGGATGACTTTCTCGTTGAATCGTCGTCCCGCTCTGGCACCAGAAAATGACCGTCATCCCCGGGGTGAACGCAATTGCATGTCCAATCAAACCATGGCCACCCGGTCGTCTATTCAGGTTTCGCGGAAAGCGCGGGACAAGCTGTCGAAGACCGGCTTCATAATGTACTCGAAAAACGTACGCTCTCCGGTCTTGATGTAAACGTCGGCGGGCATCCCGGGCGTCGGAATGAATTCAGGCATGCGCCTGAGAATATCATCTTGGTCCAGGCGCACCCGAACGACATAAAATTCCCGACGCGTGTCACTGTCGGGGCGTGTTTCGGTCTTCACCTGCACTTGCTCCGCCAAGGCGTCCGCTGACACGTAGATGACGCTCGCCCCGACCATCGGCGTGATCCGCTGGTTGAGCGCCGACAGCCGTACCAGCGCCTCCTGGCCTACGCTCACGTGCGAAATGTCCTTTGGATTCACGTGTGCCTCGATGATGCGCTCATCGCCTATCGGCAGGAGCTCAAGAATCACGGCGCCGGGAGAGACGACGCCGCCCCGCGTATGAAAGTTGTTCTTCACCACGATGCCATGGACCGGCGAACGGACGTCGACCCGGTCGACCACATCCTGGGCGGCGCGAATCTGCTCCTCCACGTCGTCCAGCTCCGTTTCGGTCTCGCGCAGCTCCTTGACTGTATCCCGGAGCGCCGTCGAGTGGAGCTGGGCTATTCTTTCGTTCGCCTGAGCGATCCGCTCCCTCGAATCGGCGATGCGGCCGAGAAACTCCCCGAGGTCGCCCCCGAGACTCGCCTCGGAGCGTCGCAGCGCCAGCACATCCGACTTGCGGATCAATTGCTGGCCAAGAAGCGAATCCTTATCCTTCAGCTCCTCGACAAACAGGGCAAGGCGATCTTTGGTGGATTGCACTTGCGCCTGATATCCGCGAATGCTTTCCTCCAGCCCGGCGACTTGCTTCCTGAGCACGCTTTCCTCGGTCGCGAGACTGGCCCGGCGTGCCCGCAGCTCGGCACGTTGCCGCTCAAGAATCCCTTTGATTTCCGGATCGGCTACGCTCTGGCTGAATGCGGCCGGACTTTCGATTGTCTCTGAAGAGCGCATTTCGGCTTCGAGACGCGCCTTCATAGCGAGCAGTCGATACTTCTTCAGAACCAGCCGCCTCAGCTTGGCGTTGGCAGCGGTGTCGTCCATGCGAACGAGGACTTGGCTCGCCTCGACGACATCACCCTCCTTGACTGCAATCTCGCGAAGGATGCCGCCCTCGAAGTGCTGGACCTGCTTGTTCTGTCCGGTCGCCATGAACGTGCCCGGGGCGAGGACCGCACTATTCAGTGGAGCGACTCCGGCCCAAAGACCGAAACAACCGAGCCATACGACCAGGATGGCGAGGCCGGTGAAGATGGGCCATTTGGCGCTCAGCGGAACGCCGCGGTACCACTCGCCGACGCTATCCTTTTCCGCTCTCGTGCTGTCTGCTGTCGTGCTGTCCGCTCTCATGCTGTCCTCCCGAGCTGGTCACCTCCCGGGCCCGAGGCTTCGATGCGTCGCGGCTGCTCCGACTTGTCTCCGCCGGGCGACCGAACCAGGCGGTGCAGCACGTCGCTCGGAGATCCGAATGCTTCCGCGCGTCCCCCCCGCAGGATGAGCACTTTGTCCACATTGTTCAGCAGCGCCGGTCGCAGGGTTACAACCACTGCGGTGACCCCCCGCTTTTTGGCGCGCTGCAGCGTCTCGGTCAGAGCCTGCTCGCCCGCCGCGTCGAGATTCGAGTTGGGCTCGTCGAGCACGACAAGGGACGGATTACCGAAGAAAGCCCGCGCGAGCGCGATCCGCTGCTTCTGTCCTCCGGAGATCGGCCCGCCGCTGCGGTCGAGCACGGTTTCGTATCCTTGCGGCAGCTGACAGACCATGTCGTGGACGCCCGAGAACATCGCCGCCTCATAGATGCTCGCGTCGGGCAGGTCGTCGCGCATGCGGCAGATGTTCTGCTTGATGG
>Ga0137403_10007275_pt1 | contig 12517 bp, 13 predicted proteins | sample CZOMad2_1_16fung_FD_122057 | JGI IMG/M metagenome (GOLD analysis project Ga0137403, IMG submission 122057) | Vadose zone soil fungal communities from Angelo Coast Range Reserve, California, USA - CZOMad2_1_16fungal (Hybrid Assembly) | ecosystem: Environmental > Terrestrial > Soil > Vadose zone...
AATCGGCGGGGCTGACCAAGGATTGGGGATTTTCCGCTTTGGTAGAACACAACGGGAAGCGGATTTTGTTCGACACGGGCAATAATGCCGCGATTTTCGAACACAACGTGAAGGCTCTTGGCGTAGACCTGACGAAACTCGATTTTGTGGTGATGTCGCATCGGCACGCAGACCACACTACGGGGTTGAGATATGTGCTGAGCGTTAATCCAAACGTTAAGGTCTATGTGCCTACGGACGGAGGGAATGGATTTGGGGGACCACCGCTTCCGAAGACGTTCTTGCGACCGGATGAGAGTTTGCCGACGAAGATGCGGTATTACGCGGGAACGGAACCGGAAGACTTCAGATGGGGCAAGCTGTATGACAAGGGAGATTTTGTGTTGGTGAATGAAATGGCGGAAGTAGCGTCTGGAATTTTCTTGGTGCGAACAGTTTCGCAGAAGAAGGGAACGCTGGAGCTGCCGGAATTGACGCTGGCGATCAAAAGACCGAATGGATTGCTGCTGGTAGACGGGTGCTCGCACGCGGGAATCGAAGCGATTCTGGAAGCGGCAAGCGCGGTGGATCCGAGGACGGAGATTGTCTTTGGGGGATTACATCTAGTGACGGCGCCGACGGAGGAAATCGATACGTTGGTAGAGACCTTAAAGACGAAGTGGAAGGTGCAAAGGATTGCGCCGGGACATTGCACAGGTGAGCCGGCGTTTGCGCGTTTGAAGAAGGCGTATAGGGAGAACTATTTGTACGCAGGTTTGGGAACGACGGTCGAACTCAAGTAAACGAGACACGCACGATCGCCAATAAACCCCCTCGCCACAACAAGAGTTGCCAATTCCTGATTAACGCGGTTACCGAACAAGTGCCTTATCAACTCCCCGGAAGTCCCGTTGTAGGAAGTGATCGCGGCTCTTGGCATCGACACTGGGCGAATATCCGATTAACCGGAAACAATCAAGAGAGACGGTTCGAAGCGATTTCTGATTTTTCCTAGTTCTCCTGTCCGCTCCTGCTCGAAGGGATTTGCTCCCCATTCCATTGACTGTCGAGCAGCCGGGGTATATAGCTCTGACTCGGTCCGTATTTCCGAATCCGCAGGGAGGAAGGCAATGTTCCGCAACGTCATGGAAAAGCGTCATCGTTTGCCCTTCTCCCTCGAGTCAAACCGCGTCTCTGCGCTGGCCCATTTGAATAACACGGCCCTTGCAGCTAAGTTCATGGAATGGATGACCTGCCAGCGATATTCGACCAGCACGATCGCCACGTACCGAAGGGTTACGCAGGAATTTATCAATTTTTGGGGAAACAGGAAGATCTCCCAAGTTACGCACCTTGATGTTCGAGAATTCCTCATCGAGATGTCGCGGAGAGACTTGTCAGCGGACATTGTCCATAGATATTTGTGGGGACTGCGTTGTTTCTTCGATTTTCTGTGCATTGGTGGCCTAGTTGATGAGGTCGCACCGCGACTCATCCGCCCCAGGCCGGTCAAACGATCCTTGGCCCGATCTCTCTCGGAGAACAACATTCGGCGCCTGATCGCGGCGACGAAAAACAATAGAGATCGAGCGATTGTGGAACTCCTTTATGCCACAGGATGTCGCGCGGGCGAACTCTTGCGAATTCGAATGGAGGATATCGATTTTAAGAATTGCACGATAAAAGTTGCCGGCAAGGGCTCTGAAAGAAGGGTTATTTTCGGGCACAAAGCAAAGAAGGCCATCCTTGTCTTCCTTCGCGGCCGCATTTCGGGAAAACTTTTTGAGAGCCAGTCGCGTGTTCAGAAGGGTTCTGTCTCAAAGCATGGCAACCTCTGGTCTGGATACTGGGGTGACTATTCGCAACGCGGCAAACCACGCCGCCAGAGACGCATAAGCCTTGGGAACGGGTCTCTATCCAAAGCACGAGTTTGGGATTTGTTTCGGCAACGGGTTCCAAATCCCGATATTGGACATCGAAGAGTCAAACCACATGGGCTGACTCGTTCCTCCGTTTGTAGAATCATCTTAAATGCTGCGAATCGCGCCGGGTTGGGTCGGGTCACGACGCACATGCTGAGACACTCTTTCGCTACTCACCTGTTGGACCGTGGCGCAGACGTTCGCGTCGTTCAAGAACTGCTGGGCCATACGTCGCTTGCGTCTACCCAGGGCTATGTTCATGTTTCCGCGACATCTGTTGCTCCCGTTTACAAGCGTTCCCATCCAAGAAGCTAGGCGGCCAAAGAGGCATCCTCATGCAAAAGTCAAAACGCAAGCATGCATCCAAATCCAGAATCACCAATGCAGATGAAGTCCTTCTCAATACAAGAGCGGCGGATAACGAGATTTTCTTACAGCCTTGGTATCTGCCTCGCAAAACCTTTCTCGCAATTCGGCAGTTGTTGCCAAGCGCCCAACTTCTTAAAATGCGGTACTACTTTGATGACTATGGCTGTTTGAAGTGTGGAAAATCTGGCGGCGTTTACAGCAGCAATGGAATGTGCGCGAGATGCGCAATCGTAGTGCGGGCGCGGGTCGTAACAAGCCTAAAGAGGCGGTTTGAAAAACTTGGGATCGCCATCAAAGATCGCCCAATTCAGGCTTTTCTAGGGGATCGGACAAGTACTCAGATTACCCGTTTGGCGGGCCCGCTTCTTCGCAAAGGACGGCAAGCAATGCCACACGCAAATCCTTGCAAATTATAAATTCAACGTAAGAGCAGGTAAGTACACTACGGCTATGACGTGATGACGGCTCGACCGCCGCCGAGTTTCAACTCTGCGAGCCATCCTTCTAGAATTGTGACCTCGGTCGGCAACAAACTTGTGAAAACGACACCCATACCCAAATTAGGGAACACAAATAGTACGCGGCCAAGTCCGCTGAACTTAGCGTTTTCCCGGAAAATTGTCACCTGAATCTCTGTCCCTTCCGGTGACGGGTTTAACACGTCGAGAAAGCAGCCGCCAATGCTCAAGTCTCCTGTCTTAGCCTTGAGCTTAATGCCGGATCCGACTTCAACGACTTCCGCGTCTGCGATGAATTGATACCGTGGGGCATGGCGGCGCTCTGTTCCCATTTGCTTACCGCCCGGCTCGCGGCAAGTTAGCAACAGCCGAAAACTCTATCCGATTCCGCCCAAGCTTTTTAGCGGTATAGAGCGCTGCGTCCGCACATGAAATAATCTGATTGAGGTCGCGGGCATTCTCTCCATTAAAGCAGGCCACTCCAAAGCTTGCTGTTACGGTTAGACCGGCGCCGCCAAAGCTGAACTTGCTTCCCTCAATTTCTTTTCGGATACGGTCGAGTACCAGCCGTACGTTCTCTCCAGTGGTGTGTGATAGGGAAAGCAGGAACTCTTCGCCGCCAATACGACCGCAAATCTCGCTCTTGCGTGAGGTGCATTTAAGAATTTCGGCGACTCTCTTCAGGACTATATCGCCTGCTTCATGTCCGTAAGTGTCGTTGATGTTCTTGAAGTGGTCCAAATCCGCTACTACAATCCAAAATTCAAAGCCATATCGAGCCGCACCACTCAGTTGCCGCGTTGCCCACTCTTCAATCGCTCTCCGGTTCGGCAGGTCCGTGAGCGCGTCAGTTAGGGCCAGTTGTTCCAGAAGCCGATTCTTCGCTTCAATCTGGCGATGGAGTTCTATCACTCGGCCGCCCACCCCCGCCCGAGCCAGCAATTCCTCTTGGTCAAACGGTTTCGTAAGGTAGTCGTCAGCTCCGGACTTCAATCCCTTCACAACTTCGCTCTTGTGGCTCATACCGGTCAAAATAATGATGTACGTGTACGATTCTTGAAATTGTTGCCGGATGTTTTCGCATAACTCGATTCCCGAAAAATCCGGCATCATCCAGTCTGTAATCACCAAGGAAGGCCTGTGTTTGGCAAAAATATCCATGGCTTCACGACCGCTTTTCGCAAACATAACGGCATATTGGCTCTCCGAGAGGGTTTGCTCGACAAGCTTTCGGTACACGGCGGAATCGTCAGCCACTAAAACCTTAATTTGTTCTCCGAAGATTTCATCATTTCTCATTTAGGACTTTCTGCGTATGTTCCTCACACATTTGCAATTCGTCAGCTTGCTCTCGGGCATTAACTCGCTCTGCCAAATTTCCTTTCTCTCCACGCCTTTGACCCCTGGAAGAGTGCGAAGCACGTCCCATGTGCTGGGCAAGAGCCTTAATTTGAGCGCGCTGTTTGAACGCAAAGAAAATGGCGGACAGTCCCAGCGCATCGAACGTGCCGCCGAGCAGGATGTCTGCTTCCGCGAATGGTCCAGAATGGCGGGCCGGATCTACCAACATGTAGGAGCCGAGCAACCAGAAGAAGGCCGATAGTGTGATCCAGAAATATTTATCGGGTCTCATAGCGTGTGTGGGCCGCCAGAGGGAATAGACCGATTTCGCAGAGCGCGAAGGGCCGCCTCGGCCTCCCATGGTATTGCCTTATCGCGGAGCATTGGCGAACCGCCTTTATACTTCACCTGTATATTAGAATGTATTGAGGGCAAGAACGTGGTATGTACAGTACTAGTTAATAGTTCCAAGAGGCCGTTCGTATCAAGGTTAGAGGCGGCGACCAACAGTGAGTGTCGGTTATCGTTTGCGAGAATTGCGCATGGTACAGAAACTCTCGCAGCGAGATACGTGCGAAGGAACACCATGAACCGATCATCGGTCGCTCGGGGGTGCGGCAAGAAGGAACGGAATTGTCGAGAATTGTTACGAAGGTCGAGCTGCGGCGCGGCGGTCAAAATCGACTGAGAGATGCTGGTCGAGAACCACCGCAACAAAACGAGAGCAGTACATCATTTCATTCGACACCCACGTGGAATTTCGCAGGATCGGCCCGAGCATCTTCTGGAGCACAGTCAGGACAGCGTAGTAGCCTTTCACTTCACGCAGCCATGGAGTGGATCGTTTGAGGCTCGGCGAGACTTCGCCGCATAACTGCATTAGGCTGCTGAAATCCTGAGCCCCGATGGAGTCGGTTTCGATGCTGGCAACCGAACGCAACGAGTCTGAAAGAGGCTGATTGGCTGTGGAAAGCCAAATCATTCTCCACTGGTGTAGGGCAAACTGCACCAGAGCCGCAGCCGAAAGCACAAGAATGAGTATAGAAACCATATCAATCTTCCGTAATTAGTGTGACAATACCACAGGAAGTCTACAATGGGACTTAGGTACCACTTCGCTGGGACTACACAACGCTCAGGGCTACGACATCCAAGGGGAGTTTGTGTGCCCGTACGGGACGGGAAATCGAATTTTTGTCCGTCGTTTTCCCGAATGCTCCGCCTAACCATGAAACATCCAACCCCCGTTTGTTGTGCGAACCAGATGAGCGAACAAATGACTTCCTTGGAGTCGACCCCGGCTGAACCATCAAAAACAAACCTGAAGATGCACAACGGATTCAACTGGCGAATGGTAATGGGGAGCATCTTTGCATTGGGATTCTTCGCCACTGCATTCTCCCAACCCGCCTTTGCGTCCTCCACAACGGAAGTGGCGTTGTCGAATGCCAGGGATGCCAAGGCGCTCTTCGGCTTGGTCATTCTGGTAGCTTTGGTCAGCTTGTATGCAATCTATCAGCATGTATTGATCAAACGCCTTCGTCGTCAGCTTGAAGACAAGCAAGATCACTCGCAAGTCTTGCGAAATTTGGCGATGGCGGACCAATTGACTGGTCTGTACAACCGGAGATTTGCCGAACAGCGACTCGCAGCCGAGGTGTCCCGTTCTTCTCGGAAAGGACACCCTCTCACCGTTGTCGTGTTTGATTTGAATGACTTCAAAATGATCAATGACAAGTACGGTCACCCGGCGGGAGACATGGTGCTGCGCAAGTTTGCGACTCACCTCGGCCACGCTATCCGCGCCACTGATTTTGCCGCCAGGATGGGCGGCGATGAATTTCTCCTGGTGCTGCCGGAATGCAGTCTCAGCCAAATCCAAATCGTGCTTTCAAGGCTAGGCCGACTCGAACTGGAGTGGGAAGGGCAGATAATTCCCATCATGTGGTCAGCCGGTTGGAAGGAGTATAGATTAGGTGAAACTCCCGACGAACTACTTTCAGCGGCAGACCGAGCTTTGTACGACAACAAACGCGCCAGCAAGGAATCGGCAAAGCCGTACGCCGTGAAAACTCAACTCAACGCTGAGTAGAACAGTCTTCGACAATCCCTGAGCGACGGAACGCTGCCGACCCAACCGGAATCAATCTATTTTTCCAGAGTTGCGGAAAGTTGAAGCTCCGATCCCGCTTGTACCGTAATCTCCCGCGTCCACTCCTTAAATCCACTCATCTTGACCGTTATGGTGTGCTTGCCCGGATTTGGCTTTAGCACCGCCGGCGAGTTGCCCACAAAATCCCCATCCAGCAAAACGTCCGCTCCGGTGGGGTTTGAAGTTACGTTCACCGAACCCTTGAGCTGTTCTGTTGCGGATTTGTCGCTAGTTTTTGCAGTTTCCTCCGGTTGTTTTGCGACATCAGTTTTTACACCCACGGGAACAAATTCACGGTCCTTCTCACCGACGGCGACAGGAACACCTGTCACCCCCTGTAACGCAACCAAGATCGCCCGGTAATTGTCTTTATCGCCTTGAAGCAAGATCCCAGCGGTTTTGTTGTCTGGCGTCGAGTATTGGATGCCAACATAATGTAGTCGCGTCTTATGAAACAGCCCAAACAAAGCGACCGGAGCAACAAGAATCGCCAACGCGATCATTGTTCCGACCCGTCGATGCGCTTCCTGACCATAACTTAGCGAAGTAACAGCCTTCGGGGGAATTTCGACTTTCTTACCATCCTTCAGACCCAGAGTGATCATGTCTGAAGTTATAGTCAGGTTGTTGTGCCAGTCCTTCGGATCAACCTTTGAATCAACCGAACCGCCGTTGTATCGGACTCTGTCGAAGGAATTTCCGTCGGCAAGTGTGGTCATAGCGACAGCCAAGAAAAGCACAACGAGCTTTTTGAGCATTGGCGCCTCCAGATTCAGGTTCGGGGAGAGCATAGCTCTAATTTGAGCATGAGACATTAAAATGTTGGTTAAGTCGCGCAAACGGTAAGGGGCTGTTAATTTTCCGACGAACCGCTGATTCTGCACCGTTTAACCCCGATTTTGGCCTACGAAAACGGCAAGTTGGGCCCCGGAATTGACCATTTCGCAGCAGACGCGCTAGTGCCCCGAAGTCCAACTAGTCATTCGGCAGACGACCGAATCCTCGGTGATAGATCTCGATCTCCACGTTGGAAATGTTCGCCAAAGACGTGGTGACCAGACCGGTGATGGTAGCTCCGGTGAGCACCGTGGTCTGGCTCAGAACAAAGTCATCCGCGGTCTCCGTCTCCAGTTTGTTGACGCTCGCCGGGCGCGACAACGCTCCCAACTTGCCGTCAGTGTTTCCGGTATTTACCAGCACTTGTGTTTCTTGTGCTGCAGCGCCTGCCGAAAAGAACATCGCCGCCAAAACTAAAAACGCTGCAGGTAACTTCTCATTGCGGTAATGCGGTAATTTCGCACTTCATGCTCCCTATTTTTTCTCTTAGATTTTGTCAAATCTTCCGATTACTACCTTGCGAAACGCCTTTTTTTGTCCCAACCTGGCAACAGCTCTCTGGACTCGCGCGCGAAGAGCACCGGCGTCAGTGCGACTTCGCGCGCGACTCGGATTCTCACAACCGCACGGATGAACCGCTTATTCGCCCGCGCGATAAAAGAAATAGTCTGCGGTGTACGGCACGAGCAGTTGACGACCAATGTCGCTGGTGGCCAAGCAGCCGGTAGCGGGATTAGAGGGAGCTGATCCGCCTTTGGTGTTCAAGCGTTGGACAAAGGTGGTTTTGGACAGGATTTTGCCGCCTGTTGGCCCCTCTTCCGTTCCAATTGCGGTCAGCAGCAGGCAGGCAATCGAGCCCGTATTCGGGCAACTCTGGTCCGTGCCGGCAACAATGGTTGTCGCGGGGGTTGCACTTGCCCACACTTTGCTGCTGTCGAAAGAGCTCTGCCAAGTTGCGTTGCCGAAGGCCACCGGTTGCGGCGCCTTGGGATCGTCGTTGTGGCTCAGGAAATGGGTGATGATCTGAATTGGCTCTCCGAAGAAAGTCGCGAAAAGCGTGGCTTCAGGTCGCGCGCCGTTGACGGTCCAGGAAACGGTTCCGTCCTTGGGCAGGCAGACATAGCCCTGAGAACCAAACGCGTGGCCCGCCAAAAACAGATGGTTTCCCACTGGCGGAGTAATGTTGCTGGGGGTCACTGGGTTCGGAATCGGGGTGAAATTAATCTGCTCCTTATCGTCGTCGTGGGCTTTTTCTTGCGCGAAGACGGCGCCGGAAATAGCTAGAACAGCGAGTATCGCCAGTGACCAGCGAATGATGCGAGCGGCTACGCCGCCATGGAACTTCCTACTGCGATTGTTGTTCACTTCTTTATTTCTCCTTGTCTTTCGTCTCATCGGGTCGTACCGCTGACCCTTTTGCAACATAAACCGTGCCCGAAGTCGATTCGTGACGTCGGCGTGCTTTTTCGGTCCGATTCTGGTGACCATGTGGCGCGAAAAAGTTGAGTGCGTATCATTTTCATGACGAGTTCCGTTACCCTCGGGGATTCTTCTTGGAGGGGACCTGGTCCATTTTGTTGCTGGCTCGGGTTTCGCCGACTCAAGTTTTTGCTAGCTCAAACCGCTGGCCCAGAAAGTTCATCAGTTCCTCGGTGGAACGGAATCGCAGTTCCCTGCCGGAATCAACTTCTTCCACCAAGCCTTCGAATCGGCCCTCACTCGGTTTCGTTTCCGGCCCTAGTTGGACTACAAATGCTCCGCGCATAATGTCGAGAGTAGGCGAACAAAGATGTTAAGGTGTGACCTGACGGTGACGCCGTCGGTCCAATTTTGGTGACGTGAACCGTAGATATGGACGGCGTGGGCCGCCCCAGAGGCAGATAAAAAAAGACGAGGCCCGCTGGGCCTCGCCCTTGTGTCAGCAACGCGATACTTACTTTCCGTCGTCGCCGATGAACCGATCGGTTCCGGTGGCGATCCAACGGCCAGCAGCGCCGGCAGGGGTTGAAATTCGGATGAGAAACACTGGGTTATTACACGTCGCCGGCACACCTACGATTTGGCCTGCAAAGTGAGCGTCGCCATGCACGTTGAGCGAGGCGGGTGCTGTGTCATGAGCGGTTGCCGTCGTGGTGCCCGCATTACACACAAGCGTGCCGATCACCGCACTCACCGGCCCCGGAGTTCCGCTCGAATTGCTGCCATTGAGGACCAGTTCGTCGACATCGAAGAACGTGGCTCCGTTCGAAAGATTCACCTGTGCGCGACCGCTACGGACGGACCACGGGCCCGCTCCGGCGCGGATGCCTGCTACCGGGTTATCGACGCCCGGTGCGGTAATCACACCGACGATGCTTCTCCAGCGAACGATCGAATCGTCGTTATCAAATGCAAATACCGAAGTTGCGCACAGTAAAGTGAGCACTCCAAGCAATGTCTTCTTCATTTGTTTTTGTCCTTTTATTTGAGATACCAGCTCTGGCTTGGTCGGCCTACCGGTTACGATGGCAGCGTATAAGGTGAGCAGAAGGCTGACATGACCTCCAGGTGACGATTCCGGTCCAATTTTGGTGACGTGAGGCCATATAGGCTGACGAGAATCCAATTCCCCCGCGTCTAAGACTGGGACGGGCTTCGGCCATCATCTGCTCCGAAAATTTTCATGCGGCGGCAACGCTGGTTTCGAGCGTGACCTTGTGACCAAGGCGTTCCAGGCGCTTGACGTAATAACGGGTGAGACGCTCAGGTTCGAGACGGTCGAAAAAGTCCCCGCCTAGCTCGGCGTAGCTCGCTCCTGATCTGATCATGTGATAGAAAATCACCAGCATCGAATGGCCCACGGCAATCAGAGCGCGTTTCCTCCCGCGGTGCCCCGCCACACGGCGGTACTGAGAAGCCAAGTAGGTCTTCTTCGTGTGACTCGCCGCCCAAGCCGCTTGTGCTAGGGTCTGCTTGAGCCAGCGGTTGCCCGGAGTGATGCGTTTCCTTGTCCGCTTCCCGGCGCTTTCTTCATTGCCCGGACACATTCCTGCCCAGGAAGATAAATGCTGATCGCTCGGAAACGGTTTCATGTCGGCTCCCACTTCTGCTAGCAGGACTTCGGCCACTCGGTTGTCGACACCGGGGATGGCGTCCAGGCGCTCGATCTCAGCCGCGAAAGGGCGCGTGTGCTCCTCGATTTTGCTGTCCAACTCGGCGATCAGCTCCTCCTGCTGGGCGAGTTCTTTCCAGAGCATCTTCAGCAGGAAGCGATGATGGTCGGTCAGCTTGCCTTCCAGAGCCTTCTCCAGCTCGGGAATCTTCCCGCGCAACTGCCGCTGCGCCAGATCGGCGAGCTTGTGCGGGTCGGTCTCTCCTTCGATCACCTGTTGAATCATGGCCCGGCCGGAGACGCCCATCACATCGCTGGCGACCGAGGCCAACTTGATGTTGGCATCTTCCAGGACTTTTTGAATCCGATTGATGGTGCGCGTCTTTTCTTCCACCAGTTGCGTCCGGTGCCGCGTCAGGTCCCGCAGCTCGCGCTGCGCACGCGGGGGGATGAGGCTGCCTTTCAGTAGTCCACATTGCAGCAATTGCGCGATCCACTGGCAGTCCCGTACATCACTCTTCCGCCCCGGTACTTGTTTCAGGTGCCGCGCATTCGCCAGCAGCACCGTGAAGCGGCTCTCCAAAATGTTGAAAATGGGCTTCCAAAACACGCCAGTGGACTCCATGGCCACATTCGTAACTCCTTCGGCCGCCAGCCAATCGGCCATCGCCTGAAGGTCTCGAGTCATGGTTCCCCAGTGGCGCGTCTCCTGATGCACGCGACCGCTCGGTTCGATTCGCCGCACACAGGCTTCGACGGACTCCTTGTGCACATCCAAACCGGCACAGCAAGCAAAAATGTTCTCCATCCTCGTCTCCTTTCTCCCTGCGCCGGAGGACATCGAAAGGTAGAACAATCTGCTCCGCGTGCTCTCGCCGAAGCGAGGCGACAATTTGGGGTTCGGAGCGATGTCCAAGCCAAACTTTAATGCGGGCTCTATGCTCCAAGGTGAATCGGCCTTCGTCCTGCGCAGGCCGAGCTGGATCATAAACCGATCTCGAGCGTATTTTCATGCTTTGCGGGTGTCGCGAAGCGACATGACCAACTTTAATAAAGATGAGTGCCTTTTCCCAAGCCTGATCCGCGACGAGACGGCCGGTGGCTCTTCCTACGAGATCTGCAAGCTCGAAATGGATTCCGCCATACCGACGGGATATTCCAGCCTGGTCTGCCGCTTCTGTGAAAGTGGCCCAGGAAAGGGTGACCTCTTGTTTGGGTGTCAAACCCGGCTCGGTGTTGGAGCTTCCCGCAGGAAACGTCACAGAATCTCCGAATTTGTCACTGTGGGTGAAGAGCTTAAGAATCTGAGCGCCAGCCGCGCTGAAAGCGCTGTGGCCAGAAATGTATTCGGGAAAAGGTGGCGTCGGAAACGTGGTCACCTGGTAGGGAATCCACAGTGAACCATCGAAGGTTTGTGTCCCTTGGAAAGGGCGCCAAGCCTTGATCTGCTGACCATGAAAGAGGTAGGGGATACTAGTAACGGGCCGCACACAATCGAATCCGCGCTTTGCATCCCAGGCGGCGATACCGGCGTCGAAGACGGCGTTAGTCAGTGCAAAGAACATCTTGGCATCATCATCGACTGAGTGATTGTCGCGGCGTGAGACAAACTCGCCGAATAGTGCCCAGTGTCCGGGTGGAAGTTCCGTGTGCGGACCATTGGCCCAGTACTCGGCAATCATCTTTTGTTCATCGGTGAGATTGGCGCTGAGGGTGATCAGATCCGTCGATTGTTGGAGATAGGTCTCCGAACCGAACAAAGCCGGACCGAACTGGGCGACAAATGATCGAAACTGGTCAGGCGCGGTCATGGCGAACGGGGCCACGCGATACCACTGCGCTCCCACAAATGGTTGAGTGACAATGTGGGGCGTCGGTGCCGTTGCGCCGTCGTCGTACGTCAACGGCTGCCAGTGGTTAGGATCGAGCACCAATGCTGGATTGACTGGCAAGGTGCTCGCGGGATTCATGGGCGCGTATCCAGTCCAATCGGAATACGCCCCTGGGTGCAGATCGCCGAGTTGGTTGGAACCGTCATGATGACGAAACTCAAGGACCGCGGCGCAGGCCACATTCCCAATCCCTGCCGGAGTATCAGTATTGATGCTTAAATTATTCGGGTCGTAGCCCAAATTAGTCATGAGCGGATCAAACACGTTAGCTTTGTCGAGCGCAAAGAGATCCACAAGCGCGCGATAGGCTGCAAAGCTGATAGCTTCATTCTTGTTGGCCAGAATGCGTTCTGTCTTGGGTCGCCGGAGTTCACCCCCCAACTGCGTGCCCAGCGCTTTCTTGTCGTACGCTGCCCAGGCGTCAAACATGCAGGTATGCACTATTGCCAGCGCCCGGGCCACCATCGGCGGGCCAA
>Ga0137403_10007276_pt1 | contig 12516 bp, 11 predicted proteins | sample CZOMad2_1_16fung_FD_122057 | JGI IMG/M metagenome (GOLD analysis project Ga0137403, IMG submission 122057) | Vadose zone soil fungal communities from Angelo Coast Range Reserve, California, USA - CZOMad2_1_16fungal (Hybrid Assembly) | ecosystem: Environmental > Terrestrial > Soil > Vadose zone...
CTGCTCGCTGCGTTCCGCCCATCGCAGCAGGTTTTCGCGGGCTCCGACGCCGCCGGGACCGCGCGGGGCGCCGCGCTTTTGGCGAAATGGCCGCCGCGGAACTTTCAACCGCCGCCGCTGATCGCGGCGCCGCCTTGCGCCGTCGAAGGCCTGCACGCCTATCGACACGTATGGACAAAAGCCGTGCTTGAAAGATGAGACGGTGTTTGCCCGCATTCAGTTCGTAGGATCGGTTGAACTTTCGAAACCCATCAGCTTCGAGTGCTGGTGGTGATGGACTTCGCTGCGAGACTGGACAAGAATTCGCTCACCTCTCTACGAGACCCGCAAGCCGGAGGCGTCGAAGACGTGCACGTCCTGAGCCGCCGCAATGAGCGTCATCCTCTCGCCGGGCGTCGGCGTTTCTCTACCGCGGACCTCGGCAACGAACAGCCTGCCGTCTACGCGACGCACATGGGCGAAGGAGGATTCGCCAAGCCGTTCGACGAGTTCGACGACGCCTTCGGCGACGAAAGGACCGCTTGTCCCTTGGGCAAGATGCTCCGGACGGACACCGACCGTCAGCGCGTCGCCGACCTTCAGCGACGTCGCCGGCAGATCGAGGTTACGCAAACCGGCGCCGGTCACGCGCGCGCGGCCGCCCTCGACGCTTTCGACTTTCGCCTCGAAGAAATTCATCGCAGGCGAGCCGATGAAGCCGGCGACGAACAGGTTGGCGGGCGCATAATAAAGGTCGAGCGGCTTGCCGACCTGTTCGAGGCGGCCCCTATTCATCACAACGATTCTGTCGGCGAGGGTCATCGCCTCGACCTGATCGTGCGTAACATAGACGATTGTCGCTTTCAGCATTCTGTGCAGTCTTGCGATCTCGACGCGCGTCGAGACGCGCAAGGCCGCGTCGAGATTGGAGAGCGGTTCGTCGAACAGGAAAACTGCGGGCTCGCGCACGATCGCGCGGCCGATCGCGACGCGCTGACGCTGGCCGCCGGAGAGATCGCGCGGATAGCGTTCGAGCAATTCCTCGAGCCGCAGCATGCGTGCTGCCTCCGCGACGCGCCGCTTGCGTTCGGCCGGCGGCACGCCGGTGAATTTCAGTCCGAATGTCATGTTCTTGCGCACGTCCATATGCGGATAGAGCGCGTAGGATTGGAATACCATTGCGATGCCGCGCTCGGCGGGGGCGAGCGTGTTGACGAGCCTGCCGGCGATATGGATGTCGCCGCTCGACGCGCCGTCGAGCCCGGCGATCATTCGCAGAAGCGTCGACTTGCCGCAGCCCGAAGGGCCGACGAGCACGACAAATTCTCCGGCCTCGATGCTCAGGCTCACGTCGTTGAGTACCGTCGCCGCACCATAGCGCTTGTTGAGGTGCTCGATGCGCAGATTGGCCATCTTGAAAACCTATTTGACCGCGCCGGAGGTGAGGCCGGCGATGAGTTGGCGCGAGAGGATCACGTAGATCACGACGACCGGCAGTATCGCCATCGAAAGCGCCGCGAGCACGGAATTCCAGTCGGTGATGTATTGACCCAGAAACTGCTGCACGCCGAGCGTGACCGTATGCGTCGAGTCGCTGGACGTCAGGATCAGCGGAAACCAAAGGTCGTTCCAGATCGGCACGATGGTGAAGACGGCGACAGTCGCGATGGCGGGGCGCAGCAACGGCGCGACCACTTCGAGGAAGATGCGGGTTTCCGGCACGCCGTCGCAGCGCGCGGCGTCGCGCAAGTCCGTGGGGATTTGCTGCATGAACTCGCTCAATATGAAGATCGCCATCGGCAGGCCCTGCGCGACATAGATAAGGATCAGGGCCGTCAACGTGTCGTTCAGGCCAGCAGACCGCATCATGTTGAGGATCGCGACGGAGCCGAGCCGTATCGGCACCATGATGCCGATCGATAGAAAGAGCGCGAGCGCCGTCGAGCCACGAAAGCGGTATTCGGTCAGTGCCCAGGCTGCCATCGCGCCAAACAACAGCACGAGCGCCATGCTGACGAGGGTCACGATCAGCGAATTTGAAAAGTAGGTCAGGATGTTGGACGCGCGAAAAACCTTCTCGTAGCCGACGAGGCTGAACGTCGAGGCGTCCGGCGGGGCGAGCGGCGCGCCGAAGATGGCGTTGCGCGCCTTGAACGAATTCATCACGACGAGCAGGAGCGGCCCGACTGCAAGCGCGCTATAGGCGATCAGGACGAGATGGACGCCGAGGCTCTTGGCGCGCTGCTCGACCGTCATGTCGGCCCCGTCATAAGGCGTAACGGCGGATGCGCCGCTGCACGAGAAAGAGATAAAGGCAGACGCCGGCGAGAATGATGAAGAACATCACGGTCGCGACCGCCGCGCCCATCGTCGGATTGCCGAGTTGCAGCTGGTTGCCGAAGAAGGTGCGGTAGAAGAACGTGCCGAGAATGTCGGTCGCGAAATTGGGCCCCGCGAGCGCGCCCTTGATCGAATAGATCAGATCGAAGGCGTTGAAATTGGCAACGAAGGTCAGCACCGAGACCAAGCCGATCGTCGGCAGGACGAGTGGAAGTTTTATGTGGAAGAAAATGCGGAAATGCCCGAGCCCGTCGACGCGCGCCGCATCGATCAATTCTTCGGGGATGTTGAGCAGTGCGGCATAGATCAGCATCATCGGAATGCCGACGAATTGCCAGACCGAAATGAGGGACAGGGTTACGAGCGCGCTCGATTCGAGGCCGAGCCACGGGGCGAACAGGGAACCCAACCCCACGGCCTTCAAGGCGCCCGCGGCTACGCCCCAGAGCGGGGAGAGGATCAAGTTCCAGGAGAATCCAACGATGACAACCGAGAGCATCGTCGGCAGGAACATGACGGTGCGATAGAGGCCCTTCAGCTTCAGGCCCGGCAGGCTCAGCAATCCTGCGAGCGCGATGCCGATCGGGTTCTGCACGCACATGTGCACGGTGAAGAAGATCAGATTGTTGCCCAAGGCGTTCCAGAACGGTTTCGACCACAGCGAGTTGCCAAGCAGTGTTTCGAAATTAGCGAGCCCGACGAAATGCCGGGCTCCGGACGGATCGCTCGTGTAGGTCGAGAGCGCCATCGTCGCGATGAGCGGGTAGATCGAGAACAAGCTGTAGATCGCGACTGCCGGTCCGAGAAACAGCAGCAAGAGGCCCGCGCGTTTTCTGCGTGGCATCTGGGCGACGATCTGGGAGACAGGTTCGGGCATATTGAAAATTCGGCGCCGTGTTTTCCCTCTCCCTGTTTGCAGAGGGAGAGGGCCGGAGTGAGGGGAGGGCGTGGCGCGGCAGTTGTCGAAGGAGGCAAGGGGCTCGGCCCCAAGAAAGACTTCTAACCCTCTCCGCGCAATGACGCGAAGAGGGGCTGGCGTCATTTCGCGGGCTTGTACCACTTGTCGAGGCCGTCCTGCAGTTGCTTTGCGGCGGCTTCGGGGGTCAGCTTGGCGTTTACGACCTGCGCGGACACGTTCCAAAGCTCATTTTCCAGATTCGGCGTACCGCGCGAAAGAATTTGATACGAGTTGCGGATCGTCGACTTGCAGGTCTGGCGCCATCCGACCATCGTCGCCGCGAGATCGTCGTCGACCTTCACCGGCGTCTTAGCGAGCGAGAAGAAGCCCGGAAGTGCGTTGGCGTAAATCGATGCGAATTCCGGCGTCGTCAACCATTCGAGGAACTTCTTCGCGTCTTCCTTGTTCTTCGAGGCCGAGTTGACCCCCATCGCGATGTCGGTGTGGTCGGAGATGTAGCAGCCGCTCGCGCCGGCGGGCGCCGGCGGCGGGAATGCGCCCATGGCGAATTTCGCCTGGCCGCGGAAAGTCGAGATGTCCCACGAGCCGGCCGCATAGATCGCGCCCTTGCCCAGCGAGAACAGGTTCTGACTATCGGGATAGGTCTGCGCCTGGAAGCCCGATCCCAGATAAGGGCCCCAGGTTGCGAGTTCCTTGAATATCGCGACATATTGCGGGTCGGTGAACTTCTCCTTGCCTGCGATCAGATTGGCGCGGCCGGTCTCGCCCTTCCAGTAATCGGCGCCGATGTTCTGGAATCCCATGGTTGCGGCTTCCCACTGGTCTGCCGTGCCCATCACAAGCGGGACGTAGGTTCCGTCCTTTTTCAGTTTCTCGAGCACGGCGTGGAATTCTTCGAGCGTCTTCGGCTCGGAGACGCCGACCTTGGCGAAGGCTTCCTTGTTGTAGATGAAGCCAGCTATGACGGAGGCGATCGGGACGCAGAACGTCGTCTTGCCGTCGTCGGTCCGCCATGCGGCCTTGGCGACATCCGAGAAATTGTCCATGCCCTTGAGGTCATCGAGGCCGTCGAGCTGGCGCTTCTGATAGAGCGCGAGCGAGGCGTCGAACGGACGGCAAGTGATGAGGTCGCCGGCGGTTCCGCCGTCAAGACGGGCATTGAGGGCGGCGTTGTATTCCTTCGGCGCCGAGGGGGCGAATTCGATCTTGATGTCGGGATAGCGTTTGTTGAAGGCGGGGATGATCTTCGAGTTCCAGATATCGGCGTCGTCGTTGCGCCAGCTTTCGATCTTCAGCGAGCCCGCCTCGGCCGCCGCGAGCCCCGCGAACAAAGCCACCGCGGCGACGCCGGCTCCAACTGCACCTTTGAATGTTCGTTTCATGCTTAGCTCCCTTGCTCGGGCTCTGGCCCTTGGTGGATCCGTTTTATCGCCACGCGGCGCGCGACGGGCGCAACGCGTCATCAATCCGTCCATCCGCCGCTGTGAGCCGTGCCACGGCTTCGCTCATGCTGACGCCGCCGCGGGCGATCAGGATCGCCGGTTTGACCTCGCCGCCGGCCTCGCGAAGCGCGGCGTTCGCCTTGGCCTCGCTGACGCCGGCGATCATGGCAACGATTCCGAGAGCGCGGTCGCGCAATTTCGCATTGTCGGCCTTCAAATTGACCATCAGTCCTTGATGGACGTGGCCGAGTTCGAATCCCATCAACGACGAGAGCATGCCAAGCGCGGCCTTTTGCGCGGTGCCGGCCGCCAGCCGTGTCGAGCCCCGCAGGGCCTCTTCGCCACTATCGAGGAAGATCGGCGCATCGGAGCCGGACAGTAAAGGCGAACCCGGGCGATGCGCGATGGCGATCACAAAGGCGCCGCGACGGCGTGCCTCTGCTGCGGCGGCGATGGTAAAGGGGGTGGAGCCGCTGGCCGACACGGCGATTACGGCGTCGTTGGCGAGGTCGCCAAACGCGGCGATAGCCTGTTCACCGGCCGCGGCGCCGTCCTCCGCGGCCGCGTAGATGCGGAACGGTTCGGCGGTCCCGCCGGCGAGAATGATCGCGATGCGGCTTTCGTCGAGGCCGAAGGTGCCGGGAAGTTCGGCTGCGTCCGCCGCCGCCGCAAGGCCGGACGAGCCTGCGCCTGCATAGACCAGCCGCCCGCCTGCCCGCCAGATCGCGGCGAGGCGGAGTGCTGCGGCCCCGATGTCGCCGCGGGCTGCAGCGATGGACTCGATCGCTCGCCGGTAGGATGCGAGCAGCGCGTCGGTGAACAGGGCCTCGTCGCTCGGCAGGCCGCCGTCGGCTTTAGGCCAGTTTTCCGTCTCTGAGTTCAGCTGCGTCCGCACTATGAACACCAATGGAGATACCTCTTGTATTTATTTTAGCCAAATGGCATACCACTTGTCTAGGGGGGTTAAGAAATTCTTAGGAGGGCTCCTTGGCGACGGCACGGTTTTTCCTCGGCGTGGACGGCGGCGCGACGCGCTGCCGCGCAAGGCTGCGCGATTCGTCGGGCCGCGAGCTGGGGCACAGCGTCGGGCCGGCCGCGAACATTTACATCGATTTCGACGTTGCCATGCGGGTTGTGCGTGAAACGATCAATTCCGTGATCGCCGCGGGCGCGTCGAAGCAAGAGATCGCGGTCGGCCTCGGCATCGCCGGATTTTCGGAAGACAAGGAAGCGGAGCGGGTCGCCGCCGCGTTGCCCGACTTTGCGCGCATCGTCGTGGTCAATGATGCAGTCGCGGCCTGCGTCGGCGCCAATGGCCTCGGTGATGGCGGCCTCGTCATCGCGGGCACGGGCTCGGCGGGTATCGCTCGCGTTGGAACCACGACAACCATCATCGGCGGCCGCGGTTTCCAGCTCGGCGACGACGGATCCGCCGCGCGCCTCGGCGAAACGGCGCTTCGCGCGACGCTGCGCGCCCTCGACGGCCTCGAGCCGATGAGCGAACTCGCGCGGGCGTTGGGGCGCCATTTCGGCGGCGATCCGCTGCGGATGACGCGCTGGGCGGCGGAGGCGAAGCCGAGGGACTACGGCGCCTTCGCGCCCCAAATTCTGGAGCTTGCCACGTCCGGAGATACGCGTGCGCGCGAGATCGCCGGCGACGCGGCCAGTGCGATTGCGGCGCTCGCGAACGCGTTGAATGCGCTCGGCGCCGAGCGCATCGCGCTGGTCGGCGGCCTCGGCGAGCCCCTGCGCCCTTACCTGTCGCCAGATGTCGCCAGGCGCCTCGTCCGGCCCCGGCGTGACGCGGTGGACGGCGCGATCCTGCTCGCGGGCGGAACGCTCGACGAAGCGGAGGGCTCACCATGCACATGATGGTCGAGGCGATGCCGGGCCAGAAGCTCTATCGGGCGGTCGTCGACGCGCTTCGGCGCGAGATCGAGACCGGACGCTTCGCGGAGATGCAATTGCTGCCGGCCGAGCGCGTGTTGTGCGAACTGCTCGACGTGTCGCGCACGACATTGCGCAAGGCGATCGCCGACCTTGTCGCCGAAGGCGTGCTGCTTCACCGCCACGGCGCAGGCACCTTCATTCATCGTGCGAGGCCGCACGTCGATCAGCCCTCGTCGCGCCTGACGAGCTTTACGGAAGACATGCGGCTGCGCGGTTTGGAGGCGAGTTCGCGCGAACTCGAGCGCGGCGTGTTCCTGCCGACGCCGGAAGAGGCGATGATGCTCGGCGCGGGGCCGAACGAACGCGTGTTCCGGCTCGGCCGCTTGCGGCTCGCTGACGGTTTGCCCATGGCGATCGAGCGGGCCACCGTGCCGCTGCGCTATCTGCCGGAATTGGACTCGGTCGGCGCTTCGCTCTACGAGGCGCTCTCGGCGCGAGGCTTCAAGCCAACACGCGGCCTGCAGCGCTTGCGCGCAACCCTCGTCTCCGACGTCGACGCGGAGCTGCTCGGCGTCGCGCGCGATAGTCCGGCCCTGCATATCCAGCGCATCGCCTATCTAACCGACGGGTCTTGTGTCGAATTCACGAAATCCCTGTATCGCGCCGACACCTACGACTTCGTCTCCGAACTCACGCTATCGCCGCCGGTCCGAAAGGCGCGCCGATGACGACCCTCATGTTTCAGGAGATCGGCGAGGCAGGCGACGCGGTCGCACGTCTGCTTGGCCACAATGCGGAGCTGCTTGCCGAACTCGGGGCGCGCCTACGGGCCTTGGATCCGCCGCTTGTCGCGACCATCGCGCGCGGCTCGTCGGATTGCTGCGCGCTCTATTTGAAATATCTCGTCGAGATTGTTTCGGGCGTGCCCTGCGCCTCCATCGGCCCCTCCATCGCGACGCTTTATCGCGCGCCGATGCGGCTTCAGGACGTCGTTTCCGTCGCGATCTCACAATCGGGACGTAGCCCGGACATCGTCGAGATGCAGCGCGCCGCGCGTCGCGGCGGCGCGCTGGCCGTCGCGCTCGTCAACGAAGTGGCTTCGCCGCTCGCCAAAGAGGCCGAGGCCCTGCTGCCCCTGTGCGCGGGTCCTGAACGCTCCATCGCGGCGACCAAATCGATGATCGCCGGCCTCGTCGCGGGTGCGAGCTTGGTCGCGGCTTGGCGCGAGGACCGACCACTCGCAGACGCCATCGCCGGCCTCCCGGACATTTTGCGCGGGCAGACCGCGCCGCCGCCCGCGGCTATGCTGGAGAGGCTCGCGAGTGCCCGCAGCGCCTTCGTGCTCGGCCGCGGTGCGACGCTCGCGATCGCTGCCGAGGCTGCGCTGAAACTCAAGGAGACCTGCGCGATCCACGCCGAAGCCTATTCCGCGGCCGAGGTGCTGCATGGCCCGGCCGAGCTTGTGAACCCCGGCTTTCCCGTCATCGCCTTCCTGCCGTCGGACGCGGCGCGAGAGGGTATGCTGGCGACGCTCGCGCGGCTTGCCGATGCGGGCGCGACGGTGATCGTGATCGAGGCGGGCGGCGCGGACGACGCGAATCGTCTCGCCGCGGCGAAGGTCGAGGCGACGCTTCTGGAGCCCGTCGTCATGATCGATCGATTCTACCGCCTTGCCGAGGCGCTCGCGCTGCGGCTCGGGCGCGATCCTGACCGCCCGCGCAACCTGCGCAAAGTGACGGAGACCGTTTGATGATCGTTCTTTCCGGCGCGCGGATCTTCGACGGCGAAAATTTTCTCCTCGACCACACGGTCGTCGTCGAAGGCGAGCGCATCGCCGCAATCGTCCCTTACGCCGAGAGACCTCAGGGCGCCGCACGGGATCTTGCCGGCGGCCTGCTTGCGCCCGGATATATCGACGTGCAGGTCAACGGCGGCGGCGGCGTCCTGTTCAACGAGGACCCGACACCCGAGGCCATCGCCCGCATCGCCGCCGCGCATCGCAAACACGGGACCGTCGGCCTGCTACCGACGCTCGTGACCGATGCGCCGCAGGTGATGACCGCCGCCATCGCCGCGACGCGCGAGGCGCGGCGTCGGACCCCTGCGACACTCGGCCTCCATCTGGAAGGGCCCTTCTTGGACCCGCGCCGCAGGGGCGCGCACGAACTCAAATATATCCGCGACCTTGCACCCGGCGACGTCGAGACAATCGTCGACGCGGATTGCGGCGCGGTCATGGTGACGCTCGCGCCCAATCGCGTCGGAGCGGCGAGCATCGCCGAACTCGCGCGGCGCGGCGCGCTCGTCTCGCTCGGCCATTCAGAGGCAAGCTACGAGCAAGCGCGCGCCGCCATCCAAGCGGGCGCGCGCGCGTTCACCCACCTGTTCAATGCGATGAGCGCGTCGGTCGGACGCGAGCCGGGCATGGTCGGCGCCGCGCTCGATCTTGCCGACGCATTCGTCGGCATCATCGCCGATGGTCACCACGTGCATGAGGCGAACCTGCGCATCGCCCTCGCGGCCAAGCGGCACGACCGTTTCATGCTAATTTCCGACGCGATGCCGCCGACGGTCGGCGGGCCCGATCATTTCGATCTGCAGGGCCGCCGCGTAACGCGCGCAAATGGCTGCCTGCGGCTCGACGATGGAACGCTCGCGGGCTCCGTGCTGACAATGGACGAAGCAGTTCGCTACGTCGTCAATGTCGTTGGGGTCGATCTCGGCGACGCGCTCGCGATGGCATCGCGGGTTCCGGCGACTTTTCTCCGGCGCGACAACGAGCTTGGCCGCATCGCGCCGGGCCATCTCGCGAGCCTCGTGCATCTCGATGACGAACTGCGGGTGCTCGAAACCTGGATCGAGGGCCGGCCGACCGCCGACGGCTCCCGGCGCAATGATCTGGCGGGCGTTGTTTGACTGAGGGACGCGATCCAGCCATGTCTTCTCTATCGACTTCGACAGCGCAACGCATCCGCGTTCTGGTGGTTGGCCTCGGCACCATGGGAACCAGCCACGCTCGCGCCTACAGAGCGATCGAAGAGTTTGAACTCGTCGGCCTTTGCACCTCTCGCGCGGCCGATCGCCATGACCTCGAAGCCGAGTTTCCCGGTCTGCCGCGTTTCGAAAGGTTCGACGAGGCGCTCGCGACCCTGCGTCCCAACGCCGTCGCGATTTGCACCTATACCGAGCATCACGCCGTCATGGCCTTGCAGGCTTTCGCGGCAGGCGCACACGTTTTCTGTGAGAAGCCGCTGGCTGACACGCTGGAGGCCGCCAGGCGCGTCGTCGGCGCTGCGGGCACGGCCGGAAAGGCGCTGCTGATCGGCTATATTCTGCGCGTCCATCCCTCATGGTCGCGCTTCGTCGAGATAGGCCGGACGCTCGGAAAGCCGCTTGTGATGCGCATGAATCTCAACCAACAGTCGGCTGGCTCCTTCTGGGAGGTTCATAAGAAGCTCATGCAGTCGACTTCGCCCATCGTCGATTGCGGCGTCCACTACGTCGACATCATGTGTCAGGTGACACGCGCGCGTCCTGTCGCGGTGCACGCGGTCGGGGCGCGGCTCACCAGCGAGATCGCGCCGGCCATGTACAATTACGGCCTTCTTCACATCGTGTTCGAAGACGGATCGGTCGGGTGGTACGAGGCCGGGTGGGGGCCGATGATGAGCGAGACCGCTTATTTTGTGAAGGACATGATAGGGCCGAACGGCAGCGTGTCTATTGTAGCGAATGAGTGCGCCGACGCGAACGCGAGTTCCGCGGACCATGACAGGCATACGCACACGAACGCACTTCGCATCCATCACGCGGCGCTGGACGCGGACGGCCGCTTCGCGAAGCCGGACGAACTCATCTCGACCGAAGATGAACCCGGCCATCAGGACCTTTGCGAGCGGGAGCAGTGGCTGTTCCTGAGGGCGATCCGCGGCGAGATCGATCTGACCGAGCATCACGAGGCCGCGATCAATTCGCTGAGCATCGTCCTTGCCGCCGACGAGAGCGTCCGGAGCGGTGAAGTCGTGCGCCTGTAGCGACGCGCTTGAATGAATCGCGTGCGGGTGCCGCGCGACAATCAGGCTGAGCTGCTGATTGCTAACACTGCCTTGTTTTGCTTTTTCTTCTCAGGCCGCGTGATGAATTTTGCACCAATCTGATCGCCGTTGACCCAAGCCAACTCGCCGCGGCGGTAGGCCAGGCCGGTGGATGATAGCAAAAGGACGAATTCTTTGAGGTGTAACCCCTCACGTCATACTCGCGATCTGCCAGCAACATTGATTGCGGCTGCGATCCCGCCAGTAGATCCGCGTACAGCCGATTTTCGTGAGCCTCGCTGCGGTGAGGCCGAGTTGCATGGGCAGGCCATTGGCGTCCACGACAACATGAATCTTGCTCGTAAGCCCGTCGTGCGAACGGCCCTTAAGGCCAGGACGATCCCTTGTCCTTTGCAAAGTCTAGCGGCCATCGCATGCGCGACTTCCGGCACGGTGACCCATTGAGCTACAATGCCGCGCGCCACGTGACTGCTCGCCGGCGATTGGGAGAAACCAAAGATGCCTTCCCTTGACACCGCTGTGATCGTTCTTGCCGGGATCGCTTTGTTTGCGGCCTTCGTAAATGGCGCCCTTGGCTATGGGTTTTCGTCGCTCACCGTGCCGCTCGCGCTCGTTTTTTATACAAATCGAATACTGAATCCCGCCGTCGTTTTGATCGAAATCTTCCTTAACTTATACGTTCTATTCATCAATCTGAACGGCGTTCCAGCTGTATGGAAAAGGGTGTTTCCCATTCTCATCGGGCTGCTGCCCGGCATTGCAGTCGGGGCCTTTGTTCTTGCTTCGCTGCAACCTGGCTGGATCAAATTCGGAACCTATACCGTTATTCTGCCCCTCATCCTGATCCAGGCAGCCGGTTGGCGGAGGCCGATTCGGTCGACATGGCTGATCGGTCTCCCTTTTGGAACGGCGCTGGGCATCCTGTATTCGGTAACGACCATCTCAGGACCCCCCTTAGCGATTTTGTTCAATAATCAAGGTCTGGTCAAAACTGAGTTTCGGGCTGGTCTCGCATTGGTTCGCGTGGCTGAGTCGAGCGTGACTGCCATCGTGTATTACCAGCTTGGCCTGTTTATAGCCGAAAGCCAGAACATCTTATTGGTGTTCATTCCCAGCGTGGTGCTTGGAGTACCGCTCGGCGCCTATCTCATCCGGCGGCTCGATGCGGAGACGTTTCGTCGGATAAGCATGAGCTTTGATGCATGGGTCGTCGGATTCGGTTTCTCCCGGGTGTTGATTGATCTGAATTTGATGGAAAGCCCGTGGGCCTACAGCGTCCTGGCGGTCACCATTTTGACAGACGCCTATTTGTTGTACGTCTTTTTCACAGTACGGAAAGTAGCCTCAAAGCGCGCGAACGACGATACGAATTGATATTCGATGACGATGCGAATAGGCCAAGGGTTCGGTATGCAGACCGTATCGGCGTACGCATTTCCTAGGGTAGATATCCGGGTGCGCAGTACCACCCAATGCCGCCACCAATAACTGGCGTAAAGCCATCGCGGCATGACGGCTTTGTTGCAGACAGATAGAAAAAACAAACCACAATCGTCAGTGATATAATCCAGCAAGTCCGTGAGTCCATCCATGCTCCTCCATTCGGTACGAGCCTACCACAACGTAGGGTAAGAATCGCGGCGAGAAGCGATTACCGACACACTATGAGCGTCGAGCTTATTTGATCTTTACTGTCCTGCTGGCAATTGCATACGGTGCGTGGGTCCGAAAGTGTGAAGGGTTTCGGATGATGGCCCATCACGACGATGCAGCTGGCGCCGGGGCCGTCGTCCGAAAGCCTCCAGTGAAGGAAACCGCGATTGGGGGAACGTGCGGCGGTGCCGCGGGCTTTGAGCTATCAGGACTTGACCGTTGTCGCCGCGATCCGCCA
>Ga0137403_10007277_pt1 | contig 12515 bp, 12 predicted proteins | sample CZOMad2_1_16fung_FD_122057 | JGI IMG/M metagenome (GOLD analysis project Ga0137403, IMG submission 122057) | Vadose zone soil fungal communities from Angelo Coast Range Reserve, California, USA - CZOMad2_1_16fungal (Hybrid Assembly) | ecosystem: Environmental > Terrestrial > Soil > Vadose zone...
CGAAGCGAAAGAACAGACGGCCTGAGCGGCACCCTTTTTGTAGTCGCGACCCCGATCGGCAACCTCGAAGACATCACGCTGCGCGCGCTCCGCGTCCTCCGCGAGGCCGACCTGGTGGCCTGCGAGGACACCCGGCGGACCCGCGCCCTGCTCACGCACTTCGACATCCACAAGCCGACCGTCAGCTACTACGAGCACAACAAGCTCGCGCGCGGTCGGGAGCTCCTGCGCGAGCTGGAGGCCGGACGTTCGATCGCGCTCGTCACCGACGCCGGCACGCCGGGGATCTCCGACCCGGGCATCCTGCTCGTGCGGGAGGCACGCGCCCACGGCGTCCCGGTCGTGCCGATCCCAGGGCCGGCGGCGGTCGTCGCCGCCCTGTCGGCGGCGGGCCTCGGCGCCGACCGGTTCGTGTTCGACGGCTTTCTGCCGGTGAAGCCGGGCAAGCGCCTCAATCGCCTCAAGGCGCTCCGCGCGCTCGAGGCGACGGTCGTGGTGTACGAGTCGCCCCACCGCATCCTCGCCACCCTGGGCGCGATCGCCGAGGTCTACGGCGAGGTCGCGCTGGTGGTCGCGCGCGAGCTCACCAAGCAATTCGAAGAGATCGTGACCGCGACGCCGGCGGCGCACCTGGAACGGCTGTCCGCCGCGCCGCGCGGCGAGTTCACGCTGGTGATCCCCGCGACAAAGGGCTAGGGCAGGAGGTCGTCGACAGGGATTCGCGCCGAGGGAGTGGCCAGCGGCGTGAGCTGCTCGCCCGGCCGCGCGACGGTCAGGGAGCGATACGTCCAGCGATGGCCTTTGTTCCGGGGCTCGCGATGGACTTCCACCACGCGGTCGGCGAGGTTGACGATCCAGTAGTCGGCGATCTGGGCCCGCGCGTAGATCCAGGCCTTGGGCCCGCGATCGAGACGCAGGCTCCAGTCGGCGACTTCGACCACGAGCGCGGCCGTCGAGGGGTGGGCGCCGAGGAAGTCGCGGGCGGCGCCGCGAACGACGGCGATATCCGGCTCCGGCTCGGAATCGTGGCCGAGCGCGAGGGGAAGCTGGACGCGAACGCGCCAGCCCTCGCCGAACGCCGCACGCAGCCCCTCGGCCGCGAGGTCGATCGCCGTGGCGTGCGGTGTGTGCTGCGGTTCGGCGACGATGAGGCGGCCGAGGATGAGCTCGATCGGCTCGTCCTCGTCAAAGACGCCGAGGCTGATCAGCCGGTCGTACTCCTGGCGCGTCCAGCGGCGAGTTCGGATGGTCGGATCGCCCATTGCGCGGCTCATGCCAGTACGCTAACGATTCCCCGTCAGGAGGTCAATGTCCCGGAGCCGGGACGTGTATACTTCGAACGTCTATGGGCGTTCCCACAGCGCTGACGATCGCCGGCTCCGATTCCGGCGGCGGCGCGGGCATCCAGGCCGATCTCAAGACCTTCTCGGCGTTCCGGGTGTTCGGCATGAGCGTGATCACCGCCGTGACCGCCCAGAACTCGCTGGGCGTCCAGGGCGTCTTCAACCTGCCCCCCGAGTTCGTCGCCGGCCAGATCGACTCCGTGCTGTCGGACTTCGGCGCCGACGCGGTCAAGATCGGGATGCTCTCGACGGCGCCGATCATCGGGGCGGTGGCGGAGCGGTTACGGGTCCACGGTCGGGAGGGGAGCGCGCCCGCTTCCGCGCGGATCGCGGGCGATCCGGTGCGGATCGTCCTCGACCCGGTGATGATCGCCAAGTCAGGCGATTCGCTCCTGCAGCCGGAGGCGCGGGCCGCGCTGATCAAGGAGCTGCTGCCGCTCGCTCTCGTGGTCACCCCCAACCTGCACGAGGCCGAGGCGCTCGCGGGGATCCCGGTCGCGACCGAGAGCGACATGGAAGAGGCCGCGCGCCGGATCCTGGCACTCGGCCCCCGGAACGTGCTGGTGAAGGGGGGCCACCTCCGCGACTCGGCCACCGACATCCTCTGGAACGGGCGCGACTTCGCGCGCTTCACCGCGCCGCGTCTGGCCTCGACCAGCACCCACGGGACGGGCTGCACGTTCTCGTCCGCGATCGCCGCGGGCCTGGCCCGCGGCCACGCGCTGAAAGACGCGATCAGCGAGGCGAAGGCGTACGTCACCGCGGCGATCCGCGAGGGCTTTCAGGCCGGGCGCGGCGTCGGCGCGCTTCGACACTTCGTCGCGAGCTGGTGAGGGCATGGCAGGGTCGGTCGAAGACAAGATGTCGTTCATGGAGCACCTGGGCGAGCTCCGCGTGCGGATCGTCCGCGCCCTCATCGCGCTCCTGGTCGGCACCGTGATCGGGCTACCGTTCAGCCAGCAGATCGTGGACTGGCTGGCGCGGCCGGTGACCAGGCTCAACTACACGCTGGTCTTCACGGCGCCGGCCGAGGCGTTCTGGGTGCAGATGAAGGTGGGCCTGATCGTCGGCGTCTTCGTCGCCGCGCCGGCGATCCTCTGGCAGGTCTGGGCGTTCATCGCGCCGGGGCTCCACGGGCACGAGAAGAAGTACGCGCTGCCGTTCGTGATCATCGGCTCGCTGCTCTTCCTCGGCGGCGGCGCCTTCTCGCTGTTCGTGGTGACGCCCTACGCCATCCAGTTCCTGCTGAGCTACGCGCGCCCGGGCCTCACGCCGATGATCACGCTGCAGAACCACATCGACTTCCTGCTGAAGTTCACGCTCGCCTTCGGCGGCGTCTTCGAGCTGCCGCTGGCCCTGACGATCCTGGCGCGCGTCGGCGTCGTGAACGCGAAGATGCTCGCCAAGAACCGCAAGTACGCGATCCTCGGCGCGTTCATCGCCGGCGCGATCCTGACGCCCACGCCCGACGCCTTCAACCAGGCGCTGATGGCCGGGCCGCTGATCCTCCTCTACGAGGTCGGGATCGTCTGCGCGCGCATCTTCGGACGCAAGCCCGCGCCGGCGCCGGCCCCCGCGCCCGCCGAATCGGCCTAGATGGACTTCGCCTCCCTCGACCTCCCCGAGCCCGTCATGCAGGGGATCCGTGAGGCGGGCTTCGTGACCGCGACGCCGATCCAGGAGGCCGCGCTGCCGTTGGCCCTGCGCGGCAAGGACGTGGCCGGCCAGGCGCAGACCGGCACCGGAAAGACCGCCGCGTTCCTCATCGCCGCGTTCACCAAGATGCTGCGGACGCCGGCGCCGCCGCCGCCACCGGGCACGGGCGCGCCGCGCATGCTCGTCATCGCGCCGACGCGCGAGCTGGTCGTGCAGATCGAGGCCGACGCGCGGCTCCTCGGACGGTTCACGCCGTTCCGGACCCTGGCCGTCTACGGCGGCATCGACTACGCCAAGCAGCGCGAGACGCTGGCCGCGGGCTGCGATCTCCTGGTCGGCACGCCGGGCCGGCTGATCGACTACCTCAAGCAGCACGTGTGGACTCCGCGGCGCGTCGAGATCCTCGTGATCGACGAGGCCGACCGGATGTTCGACATGGGGTTCATCGCCGACCTCCGGTTCATTCTCCGGCGCCTGCCGCCGCCGGAGAAGCGGCAGTCGCACCTCTTCTCCGCCACGCTCTCGTTCCGGGTGCTCGAGCTCACCTGGGAGTTCATGAACAATCCGGCGCAGATCACGATCATGCCGCAGCAGAAGACGGCCGAGCGGGTCGAGCAGTCGCTCTTCCACGTCGGTCGCGAGGAGAAGTTCCCGCTGCTGCTGGGCCTCCTGCGCCGCGAGGGCGGCGACCGCATCCTGATCTTCTCGAACACGCGGGAAGAAGCGCGCCGCCTCGAGGACCGGCTGAATCGCAACGCCTGGGAGACGCGCGCGCTCACCGGCGACGTCGACCAGAAGCGGCGGCTCAAGATCCTGAACGATTTCAAGGAGGGGCGCCTGCCCATCCTGGTCGCGACCGACGTCGCCTCGCGCGGGCTGCACATCGAGGCGGTGACCCACGTCGTCAACTGGGACCTGCCCCAGGACGCCGAGGACTACGTGCACCGCATCGGCCGCACGGCGCGCGCGGGGGCGGGCGGCAAGGCGATCAGCCTCGTGGACGAGTCGAGCGCCCTGGCCCTCGAGGCGATCGAGAAGTTCATCGGCCAGAAGATCGCGGTCGAGTGGGCGGACGACGACTTCTTCATGTCGGAGATCAAGCCGACGGCGGAGGAGCGCCGGCGCTACGCCGATGAGCGCAGGGCGCGCCTGGCCGCGCGCGATCGGTTCGGCGACCGCGGGCGCCGGGATGGGGGCGGCCGTCCCCACGCCAGGCCACGCGGCGAGCCGCCACACGCGGGCCGCACCCCGTCGGCCGCGCCGCCACCATCGCCGCCGCCGCCGTCGCCGTCGAGCGAGGGCGGATCCGACCCGCGCCGCCGTCGCCGCCACCGCCGGGGCGGCCGCGGGCCGCGCCCGGAGGGATCGCCGCCGCCGCCGTAGCCATGAAGGCTCTCGCCCTCTCGGTGGCTCTTCTGCTGGCCGCCACGTCCGTGAGCCTGGCGGCTGCGGAGCCGGCCCGCGGCCTCGCTGGACTCACGACGATCGGCGTGGACGTCGAGCTTCACCCGAGCCAGGAGTCGTTATCGTCCGAGCAGCTTGCGCGGCGGATCGCCGCGCGGCTGCGCGAGGCCGCGCCGGCCCTGACCCTCGATCCCGCCAGCCCCGCTCGTCTGCGCCTCACCGTCGTGGTCCGACCGTACAGCGCCACCGCCCTGCGCGGATTCTGGCTGCCGTTCTCCGGAACCTACGGCATCGGCCCGGTACGCCTGAGCGTGGAGCGCGACGCCTACCGCCGCCGCTGACCCCAGTCCGCGACAAACAGGCGGTTGACCTTAACGACCGCGAGGCGCCGGGGCGACGGGCTCGCGCGGGGGAGGGGTCGTCGGGACCCGTTCCCGCCGGGCGCCGGCGGGCCGCCGCGCGCCCAGATGGAGCCCAGCCGCCGGGGAGCAGCGCTCGCGTGCCGCGTGGTCCGGACAACCTCTCCCCCGCGCGAGCCCGTCGCCCCGGCGCCCACGCGACGCGACGCTAGAGGGAAAGCGCAGCGCGTGCGCGGCCGTATGCGGGCTGGTCGCCGCGCGTCAGGTCAGGGTTGATGCCGCGCCGGACGGCCGTGTGGTAGATGAAGAGCTGGAGCGGCACGATCGTGAGGATCGGCGAGAGCAGCTCGTCGATCTCCGGGATCGCGATGGTCTCGGCGGCGAGCGGCGCGATCTCGCGATCGTCCTCGCGCACCAGGGCGACCAGCGGCACGCCGATCTCCTTGGCGACGCGCGCGACGGCCAGACACCGCGCGTGGGACGGGCCGGGCGGCGCCACGAGGAACACCACGTCCTCGCGCTCCAGCGCCGCCCACGCGCCGTGCAGGAACTGCTCGCAGTTGAACCCCGCCGCCGCCGCGTGGCTGGCCTCGCTCATCTTCAGCGCGGCCTCCCAGGCCGTCGCCGTGTTCGGCCCGCCGCCCACGAACCAGTAGCAGCGGCGGTCGGCGTAGCGCCCGGCGAGCTCCTCCCACGACTCCTGGCCGAGCAGCAGGGCGAGCATGTCGGGGATCGCGTCGATTCCTCGCGCGCCGTCGCCCTTGCCGCCGACGGCCGCGGCGAGCGTCGCGAGAAGCGCCAGCGCCGTGGTGTAGCTCACCGTGTGGGCGCCCGAGCTCTCCTGGTCCACCGTGCGGAGCGTCCAGTCCGCTCCCGCGGCCGCGTCCGGGCCCTTGCCGGTGATCGCGACACCGGTGCCGCCGCTCGCTTTCACCCGGGCGAGCGCCTCGAGCGAGTAGCGCCGGGTCCCGCCGTGGCTCAGCACGACGACGCCGGTGCGCCCGCGGGGCTCGGGCCAGTAGCTCGCGAGCTCGAAGGCGTGGAAGGCTCGGGCGCGGAGACCGAGGCCGCCGAGGCGCGCGAGGAGCAGCTCGCCGACGAGTGCCGCGTGCCACGAGGTGCCGACGCCGGTGAGAAGCACGTGATCGAGCTCGCGCAGGCGCGCGGCCGCCGCCTCGATCGCGTCGCCCTGGCCGCGGGCGACGAGCCGCAGCGCGCCGGGCTGGGCGTAGATCGCGTCGTGCATGTAGTACGGATGGCCGGTGCGCGGCGCCGGCGGGCTCGCGGCCACGACGTCGGGCCCCGCTATCTCGCCGAGGGGAAGACGGGCGCCCGCTTCTCGCGGAGCGCCTTGACCCCCTCGCGCACGTCGGGATACGAGAAGGACAGCATCTCGAGCGCCAGCGACTGGTCGAAGATCGGACCGGCCTGACGCAGCCAGTTGTTGAGCGCGCGCTTGGTCCAGCGGATCGAGAGCTGGCTGCCCCGGGCGAGCCGGTCGGCGACGTCGAGCGCTTTGGCCATGAGCTGATCGGCGGGCACGCACAGGCTCACGAGGCCGATCCGCTCGGCCTCCCGGCCGTCGATGAAGTCGGCCGTGAGCAGGTAGTATTTCGCCTTCGCCATTCCGCAGAGGAGCGGCCAGAGGATCGCGGCGTGGTCGCCCGCGGCGACGCCCAGCCGCGTGTGGCCGTCGGTGAACCGCGCGGTCTCGGCGATGATGCTGACGTCGGCGAGGAGCGCGACGACCAGTCCCGCCCCCACCGCGACGCCGTTGATCGCCGAGACCACGGGCTTGTCGAGGTTGATCATGTTGTAGACGAGGTCGGAGGCTTCCCGCATCGTGCGCGTCAGCGCGTCCGGGTTGCCGGCCATGTCCTCGACCAGCGCCAGGTCGCCGCCCGCCGAGAACGCCTTGCCGGCGCCGGTGACGACGACCACGCGCGTCTTCGGGTCGGCGTCCACCGTGAGCCAGACCTGGGTGAGCTCCCAGTGCATGCGCGCGTTGGCCGCGTTCAGCACCTCCGGGCGGTTGATGGTGACCAGGAGCACCCCGTTCGGCTTGGGCTCGAACGTGAGGTGACGGTAGTCGGCGTAGTCCATGACGTTCTCCTCAGGCGAGCTGCGGGCCGACGCCGCCGCCGGTCCACGAGAATGAGTGCGGGGCCAGCTCCTCGGGCAGCCGCGCGCCGGGTGCCTCGACCGCCGTACGGACGTACGCGAGCAGCGCGTCGAACAGGTCGAGCGTGTTGATCCGCTTGAACCACAGCGGCCGGCCGTGGAGATACACGAAGACCACGTTCGCCTCGCTGCACGGCCCGAGGCACTCGGAAAAGGCCAAGCGCACCCGTCCCTGGAGCCCGGCGGCGTCGAACGCGCGTCGCGTCGCCGGCCGCACGATGCGGGCCGCGCCGTTGTTCGTGTGGCCGCAGCAGCAGCCGAAGCAGGCGAACATCAGTCCGACGTCAGCCATGCACGGCCATGGTACCCGAGCTTCGGGCGCGTGCGAGGAGGAGTAGCCCGGTGAGCGCCAGCGCCGCCGTCGAGACCGCGGGCAGGAGCGCGGCGTGGTGCATGCTCAGGACGCCGGAGAGAAACGGGCCGAGGAAGATCCCGCCGTCCACGCAGACGCGATAGAGCCCGGTCCGCCACGCCACGTGCTCGGGCGCGGTCTCCCGCCGCAGCAGGCTCAGTGGCAGCATCCAGCCCGACATGGACAGGCCGAAGAGCGCGCAGCCGGCGACGACCACGGGGAGCGTGCCGAAGCCGACCAGGGCGTTCGCGGTCGCCATCAACAGCAAGATTCCGGGCAGCACGCGCGCCGCCCCCTGGCGGTCGGCCAGGACGCCCGTCGGGATCAGGGCGGCGATGTCGAAGACCTGCTGGACCATGAAGAGCCGCGCGACGCCCGCGCGCCCCAGGCCGAACTCGCGGCTGGCGCGCAGCGGAACCAGGAACTGCTCCATCGTCGAGTACGTGAGGGCGACCATCCCGCCGGCGGCGAACGCGAGCGGCACCAGCGACGGGTGCCTGGTCTCGCGCGCGTGCGGGGTGGCCGGCGCGCTGCTCGCCGCCTGCCGCGCGAAGAGCGGCTGCACGCCGGCGCCATCCGGCGCGGGAACCGCCGCCAGCAGCTTGGGAACGGCCACGATGCCGATGAGCTGCGGCGCGCACGTGAGCAGGAACGCCGTGTTCCAGGCCAGGTGCGACGGCAGCGTCCCGATCAGGATGGCGCCGCCGAGCATCCCGATCATCGCCGAGAGCTCGTACGCGGCCAGTGCCGCGGCGAGCCGCTTGCCCGACTGGAAGCGAAGGATCGCCGTCAGCCCGCCGACCATGCTGAGGGCCTGGCCCAGGCCCATGAGCAGGCGGCCGAGCACGAGGATCGGGAACCCGCCGCCGGCCGTGAGGCAGAGAGCGCCGAGCGCCAGCACCAGAGGCCCGATCCACAGGGCCCGTCGCAGGTTGTGGGTCAGGAAGAGCCCGATCGGAATGTCCGCGGCCATCCGGGCGAACCCGAAGGCGCCCGCCACGATCCCGAGCTGCCAGTCGGCCAGCGCCGCGCTGCGCGCCATGTCCGGCAAGATCGCGGGGAAGGCGCCGCCCGAGAAAATATTGGAGAAGGTCGTCAGGCAGAGCAGAGCGGCCAGGGGCGTCACGAGGCCTTTTATGGTAAACCATTGCCCCATGACCGATGCCCCGACGATTCGGCTGGACCTTCAGGGTCCGGTCGCCCGCCTGACGTTCGACCGGCCGGAAGTGCTGAACGCGGGCAATGCCCGGTTCGCCGCGGAGCTCGGCGAGGCGGTCGCGGTGATCGCCGCCCGAAACGACGTGCGCGTGGTCGTCATGACCGGCGCCGGCCGGGCGTTTCAGACCGGCGTGGACCTGAAAGCGCTCGCGGCCGGCGCGCTGAGGCATGCCGATCTCGTCGGGTGGGAAGACGCGATGACCGCGATCGAGCGAATGGACAAGCTGGTCATCGCGGGAATCAACGGGCACTGCATCGGCGGCGGCCTCCAGCTGGCGCTCGTGTGCGACTACCGGTTGGCGGTCGAGGACGCGCGGCTCAGCCTGCCGGCCGTCAAGGAGTGCCTGATCCCGTCGATGGCCCTCTACCGCCTGCCGCGGCTGATCGGCCTGGCCCGGGCCAAGGAGCTGATCCTCCTGGGCGAGTCGATCACGGCGCGCGAGGGCGAGCGCATCGGCCTCGTGAACCGCGCGGTGCCGCCGCCCGACTTTGCCAAGGCGCTCGACGAGACGGTCGAGCGGTTCCTGGCGCTGCCGCCCGTGAGCGCGACCGCCAGCAAGCGCCTGAGCACGCGCGCCTTCGACCTCGACTTCGAGACGTTCCGGAACGAGATGAACGCCGCCCTGGTCGGGTGCTTCGAGTCCGACGAGCACCAACGCGCGATGGCCAACATTCGATCGAAGAAACGGAGCTGACGATGAAGATCCTCTACACGCCGCTGATGATCGTGCCGTCGGTCTCTCCCGAGCAGCGCGCCGCCATCCTCGACGCCGCCGGCCCGGGCTCGACCTTCGTCGAGGCGAAGGACGCCGCCAGCCAGCGGCGCGAGATCGTGGACGCCGACGCGCTCTTCGGCCGCGTGTCGCCGGAGATCTTCGCCCTGAACAAGCGCCTTCGCTACTACCAGTCGATCGGCGCCGGCGTGGACTCGATCCTCACGCCGGAGCTGGTCGAGAGCGACATTCCGCTGGCCAGCGAGAAGGGCGGGGTCGGCATCCATCTGGCCGAGCACGCGTTCGCGCTGCTGCTCGGCCTGACCCGCGGCCTGCACACCGCGATCCGCCAGCCGGACTACACCTTGCGCGAGCCGATCCGCCTCCGGCAGCTCGAGCTCTACGACCTGACGATGGGTATCGTCGGGTTCGGCGGCACCGGGCGAGAGGTCGCGCGCCGGGCGCTCGGCTTCGGGATGCGCGTGCTGGCGGTCGACATCGAGGACGTCGCGCCGGAGCCCGGCGTCGAGGCGATCTGGAAGCCCGATCGGCTCGGCGACCTGCTCGGCGCCTCCGACGCCGTGGTGATCTGCCTGCCGCTGACGAAGGCGACCCACCACCTCTTCACGCGCGATCTCTTCCGGAAGATGAAGAAGACCGGCTACCTGATCAACGTGACCCGGGGCGCGATCGTCTACGGTGACGACCTGCTCAAGGCGCTCGACGAGGAGATGATCGGCGGCGCCGGGCTCGACGTCACCGATCCGGAGCCGCTCCCGTCCAGCCACCGTCTCTGGACCCATCCGCGCGCGATCGTGACACCGCACACCGCCGGCGGCTCGCCGCGGCGCGCCGGGCGCGTCGTCGAGACGTTCTGCGAGAACCTGCGCCGGATGCGGGCGGGCCAGCCGCTGGTCGCGCTGATCGACAAGCGCAAGGGGTACTGAGCGCGCCAGCCTTCAGCTCGCCAGAGGATGCAAGACGTCGATCGCGTAGCCCACGTCCAGGCGCTCCCCCAGCCAGCCCGGTGTCGCGGTCCGCGCGTGCAGGACGAGCCCCGCGGCGGCGTTCTGCGCTCGTAGCGTCTCGACCGGATCGCCAGGCACCTCCGGAGGGCGCGGCACCTCGGGCAGCAGCCGGCCGTCCGGGCGGCGGAATCGAAGCGCGCCGCCGGGCTCGCGATCGACCCGATAACCCTCCTCGTGAACGGCACGGTGGTGGCGGCGGCAGAGCATGGTGAGGTTCGCGAGCGTGGTCGGGCCTCCCTGGGCCCAGTGGCGGATGTGGTGGCCCTGGCCGAAGCGCACGCCGCAGCCCGGGAACCGGCAGCCGCGGTCGCGATGGTGGAGCGCGCGGCGAATCGCCGGGGGAATCGTCCGGGTCCGGGCCGCGACTTCCATCACGCGGCCGTCCCGGGCGTGCTGCATCACCACCCGGCTCGCGTCGCACGCCAGGCGCCGGGACGTCTCCGCGGGAACGTGCTCGCCGTCCTCGAGGACGGACTGGCCGGGCGCCTCGGGGTCCGCGAGCGCCGGGGCGTCGACGTGGACCACCACCTGGTAGCGCTCGCCCGGGGCGCCGGGATCGAGGCCGTGGTGCAGGGCCGTCTCCGCGAGCAGCCCCAGCGCGTCGGCCTGCTGCTGCTCCACCGTGGGCGTCTCCGCGGGAACGTCCGCCGGGTCGGCGAAGGTTCGGTGAGCCCGCTGATACAGCGTCTCGCGGGCGGCGGTCAGCGCCTGGATGAGCAGCGCGCCGACCTCGGGCTCGAGCCGCCCGCGGAGCCTCACCATGCCGTCGTCATCCCGGTAGACGTGGAGCGCCCGGCTGGTGTGCCGCCTGGCCGTCTCGCGGGCCTCGGCGGTGCGGTCCACCCGCCGCCAGCCGCGCACGATGCGTTCGACGTGCTCCGCGGTGCCGGCGCGCCCGACTCCCAGCAGCCGCTCTTCGGTTTCGGGCGTCGCCACGCGGGTCAGGGCGCGGACCTTGGCGTACGAGACCTCGCCGCGGGCGAGGGCCTGGGCCAGGCGCGGCAGCGTGCCGAGTGCCCGCGCCACGCGGACCTTCTCCCGCGCCGCGCCCGGGGCGAGTCCGACGCGCCAGCTCAGCCAGGCGGCACAGGAGCTGAACCCGTTACCCCATCCCTCGCGGGCGTCGAACTCGCGGATCAGGTCGAGGAGCCGTGCGGTGGCGGCGTCGAGGTGGGCCGACAGCACGGCGATCTCGTCACCCAGGCGGTCCAGCGAGAGCATTTCCATGACGAGTCCCCCAATCTAGATGGGGCGACTCTACACCCGAGTTCGGAGCCAACCGGGAGGCACGACACGCGGCGATCGCGGCGCAACCGACATTTTTTCGACGGACGCATCAAAGATGGGCTCTCCGGGCATCTGCGGACCGCTGAGGCGGTATTCACTACGTGCCGCCGAGACGGGGCGACTACTCACGCTTGAACCTGTCAAGCGGAAAATCGCGAGGGACACACCGCTGGGCTAGTCTAGCGGAACCGCGGGATCACTTTCTCGGCGAAGAGCTCGAGCGTCTTGAGACACCGGGAGCGCTCGAGAATCCCCTGACCGAACAGCAGGAACATCTCGTTGAAGGGCACGTGGCGTGACGCGCTCTCGATCATGCGCGTCACGGTGTCGGCGTCGCCGATGAGCAGCGGCGGACGATCCTGGCCGAACGGGACGGACCACGAGTCCCACATCCACAGGCAATCCTCGGCCCACGCCTCCGCCTCGCTCTTCGTGTCGGCGAGCACGAGGTAGCCGCCCCACGCCGCCTCCTCGCCGCGCGGCACGTCGCGCCCGTGCTGCTCGGCCACATCGCGGTAGCGGCGCCAGAGCATCTCGCAGAAGTCCATCTCGGCGGCCATCACGATCGGCTTGCCGCCCTCCCTGGCCCAGTAGAGCGACGTCTGGAGGCTGTGCGTGAAGCCGGAATAGACGGGGATCGGGTTCTGCAGCGGCCGCGGCGCGATCCCGACCTCGCGGATCGTGCCGTCGGCGTCGACGCCGCGGCCGTACTTCAGGTAGACCGGATGCGGATGCGGCTGGCGCTGGCCCTCCGGCGGATAGGACCAGTACTTGCCCTTGAAGGAGAACGTGTCGTGCGTCCAGGCCGTCTTGATGATGGCCACGCATTCCTCGAACAGCTCGCGGTTGCGCGCGTCCTCGTCGCTCCGGCGGTTCCACGGCCCGGTCGCGCGCGCGCCGGGGACGGCGGCGTAGTTCTCGAACCAGCGCGCCTGGTAGCCGCGCACGAACGCGACGTTGAGCCGGCCGCCGAG
>Ga0137403_10007278_pt1 | contig 12514 bp, 14 predicted proteins | sample CZOMad2_1_16fung_FD_122057 | JGI IMG/M metagenome (GOLD analysis project Ga0137403, IMG submission 122057) | Vadose zone soil fungal communities from Angelo Coast Range Reserve, California, USA - CZOMad2_1_16fungal (Hybrid Assembly) | ecosystem: Environmental > Terrestrial > Soil > Vadose zone...
GCCCGGCCCGCGAGCTCGGTCTTGCGGGGGTCGGCCACGATGAGCGTCGCGCCCCGTTCGTGGGCCCGCTTGATGGCCGCGCCGAACACCGGGTGCGACTCGGTCGTGTTCGCGCCGGCGATGAAGATGACGTCGGCGGCGTGCTCCACCTCGCGCATCGAGCCCGACGCCGCCGAGGTGTTGAGCGCGCGCTGCATCGCCGCGACAGACGTGGAATGGCACAGGCGCGTGCAGTGGTCGATGTTGTTGGTGCCGAGCGCGGCGCGAAACATCCGCATCATGAGGTAGTTCTCCTCGTTCGAGCACTTGGCCGAGGAGAAACATGCCAGGGAGGCGGGGCCGCGCTCCCGTTTCAGGCGCAGCAGCTCCTGCGCCGTGAGCTCCAGCGCCTCGTCCCACGTGGCTTCACGGAACGGCCCGTACCAGGACGGCGGGGTCGCCACCCGGTCGCGGATGTCCAGGTCCACGCGCTCCAGCAGCGGGAGGTCGCGCACCGATTTTCCCACCGAGCGCGGGGGGCCAGCCGGCTTCGAGTTCTGGCCTTCACCCTCGATGGTCTGCCACGGCCCACCCCGTCGATGCTCCCCCGTCCGGCCGCGCCAGACCCAGCGGCCCTGCTGCTTCTCCCATCCCTTGCGGATCAGCGGCTTGGTGAGGCGATCGTGGTGCTGGGGAAAGTCATATCCGAAGCGGCCCTTCACGCAGGTGGAGCCCTGGTTGGGTGTATCGAGCTCGATGTCCGGCGAGGTGACGCGCATGACCTGGTCGCCGGCGACGTGCAGGTCCACCTGGCAGCCGACGCCGCAGTACGGGCAGACGGAGCGAACCGTCTTGTCCGGGTGGAGGATCTTCTCGGGCGCGAACCGCTCGCGCGGCATCACCTCGAAGATCGCGCCCGTCGGGCATACCCGCACGCACTCGCCGCACCACGTGCACCCCGCCTTGTCCGGGTCGCCGTCCGCGCCGACGATGATCTCGGTGTGCTCGCCCCGCTGGCCCACGTCGAGCACGCCGACCACCTGGATGTCCTCGCACGCCCGCACGCAGCGCGTGCACAGGATGCAGGTGCTCATGTCGTGCCGGATCATCGGGTCGCCGGGCCGCTCGTCGCCGTGGCGCAGGACGAGGTCACGCTCCGCTTGAGGCGTGGGAACGACCCCATAGCGCACGACGTACTCCTCGAACTCGTTGCGGGGTCGCCCCCGGCCGCCGTTCCTCAGGTGCTCGCCCGGGTAGCGCTCGAGCAGCAGCCGGAGTACGCCTTTGCGGTTTTCGACCGCCGCGTGGGACTCGGTCTGCACCGCCATCCCCTCCGCCACCTTGGTGGCGCAGGCCGGGAGCAGCTTCGCCTGCCCGTCCACCGAGACCAGGCAGATACGGCAATTCCCGACCACCGGCAGCTTGGGATACCAGCACAGGGTGGGGATGTCCAGGATCCCCGCGGCGCGGGCCGCTTCGAGGATTGTTTGTTCGGGGTCGGCAGTGACCGAGCGGCCGTTGATCGTCAGGGACGCCATGGCCCTTGAAGATTAGACCGGCTGGGAGGGCCCGGCAACCGGCCGCCGGGCCAACTGCCTGATTAGCAAAGAGGATACGTGCTGAAAACACGAAGGGCCGGCTCCGGGCCGGCCCCGCTGGTGCGTCAGTCTATATGCTCGGGCAGATGGCGATGCGTGTGGTCGCCACCCTCGGCCTCGTCCGTGAACCAGCAGTACGCCCAGATCTTCGCCGGGCGCAGCATCTTCCGGCCGGCCCGCAGAATGATACCGATCGGCTCGTCGTCGTCGAGAACTAATGGCAGGCTGGTCATGACTGTTCCACGTTCCAGGTTACACGTTGCACGGAGCAAGGCGCTTGCCACGCGGGCTCTCGTGCAACGTGTTGTCGTGTAACGTGTAACGGGGGGGAGGGCGGGGCGAGTGCTTACTCTGACACGTTCAGCGCCGTGTCCAGCTGACGCTCCGGCTTGGTCGCCGTGAACCCGGCGCTCGCCTTGGTGCGGCGGCGCCGGACGATCTCCCAGCCGCCGTACTGGGCTTGCAGCGCCTCGGGGGCGAGTGGGATCACCTCGCTCGCCGTCGGGCTGGGCAGGATCACGTGCAGGCCGCCGGGACGGGTGCGAAGCTGCAGCTCGGCGAGCAGCGCGTGCCGGTCGCGCGCGCGCGCCGGCGCCAGGGCGGCGGGATCGATGATCACCAGGCTCGGCGCCACGTCCGGGAACCAGCTGCCGAAGGTGACGACGAGCGCCTGGAACCGGCCGGCGAGCTGCTCGGTGACGGCCCGACTTTCCGCCCCCTCGACGGCTCCGAGGTCATGATCGACGAGGAAGACCTCCGCGTCGTGCGCCGCGATGAACAGGGCGGCGGGGAGCGCGGCGGCCCCGACCACGACGACCAGGTCGCCGGGCTCCAGGCGTCGCACCGCGCTCACGAGCGGGCCGTCCGATTCGAGGCCCCAATGCGTGGGGGCGCGCTGCGCGCCGCGCAGCGCCCGATGCTTCTGGCGCCAGCGGGGGAACGAAGGCAGCCGCAGCCGCCGGGCGATAATGCGGTCGACGTGTTCGAGCAGCAGCACCTCGGTGAGCAGATACTGTCCCGAGGCGCTCTCCTCGAGCTCACGCACCGCCTCGTCGCCGATCTCCAGCAGCTCTTCGCGGGTGAGGGCGTTCTTGTATTCCTCGATGCGCTGCAGCAGGAACTCCTGGTACTCCTGCTTGAGCGAGCGCGGCGGCCGCCGCGCGGTCCGGGAGCGCTGCTCCCCCGAGAGGCTCAGCATGGCTCCACGTGCACGGTGACTTCGTGCAGCTGCAGGTCGCGCTTGAGCCGTTCCTCGACCTGATCGGCGATCGCGTGCGCGGACTCGACGTCCGCGTGGCGGTCGACGGCGATCGTCACCTCGGCGTAGCGCAGGTCGGAAGGGCCGCGCGAGCGGATCCCGTAGGCGCTCTTCACCCCGGGCACCGCTTGCGCGATCTCCTGGATGTCGCGCGTCGGGATCGCGCGCTGGTCCACGAGGACCGGTACGGTGCGCTCGAGGATGCGATACGCCACGAAGACGATTACCAGGGCGACGATGATCGCGACCGCCGAATCGGCCCACCACCACCCCTGTCGCGTGAGCAGGATGCCGACCAGGACCCCGAGCGTAATGAAGACGTCGGCGCGCGTGTGCGCCGCGTCCGCCACGAGCAGCTCGCTGCCGAGCTCGATCCCGCGGCGGTGCTCGTACCACGTGATCAGCACGTTCACGCCCAGCGTGAGAACGAGGAGCGCGAGCTGGAAGTCGCTGACGTCGACCCGATGTATGCCGCTCACAAGATGGTTCACCGCCCCCCGTACCAGCTCGAAGCAGGTGATCGACAGGAATCCCACGATGGCCAGCGCGCCCAGCGTCTCGAACTTCCCGTGGCCGTACGGGTGATCCTCATCGGGCTCCTTGGCGGCCACCCGCACGATGATCAGGGCGAGCACGTTGTTGAGCGCATCCACGCACGAATCGACCGCCCCGCCCAGCACGGCGAGGGAGCCGGACGTGATCCCCACCGCGAGCTTGACCCCCACGACCGCCAAGTTGGCGACGAGGAGACCGACAAACACTCGGCGGACCAGGGCGGACGCCGGCATGGACAGGACTGCAAGGTTGTAAGGGACAGCGGTTTAGTCAACGGCCCGGAGGAGGGCGCCCTTCAGGTAGCCGGTCTCCGGTACGTTGACGAGCTCCGGGTGGTCCCGGCCGGCCCCGGTGATGGCGATCAACTGGAGGCGGCGGCCCGCATCCCGCGCGGCGTCGCCCAGCATGTCGAGGAAGACGGCTCGGCCTACGTGGTAGGAGCAGGAGCAGGTGAACAGCACCCCCCCGGGGGCGACGAGGCGCATGGCGCGCAGGTTGATCTCCTTATAGCCGGCGAGCGCCCGCGGGACGCTCTGCTTCGCCTTGGCGAAGGCCGGGGGGTCGAGCACGATCGTGTCGAACAGCTCTTCCCGCCGCTCCAGCTCGCGCAGCAGATCGAACGCGTTGGCCTCGCGCCAGGTGATGTTCGTGCGCTCGTTGAGCGCGGCATTCTCCCGCCCCCGCGCCAGCGCATCGGCGCTCGAGTCCACCGCCACCACCTCGCCGGCGCGCCGGGCGAGATGCAGCGCGAACGAGCCGTGGTAGGTGAACAGGTCCAATGCCCGGCCGGCGCCCGTGTGCTCCCCCACGAGGACGCGGTTCTCGCGCTGGTCGAGGAACGCCCCAGTTTTCTGGCCGGTGTGCGGTGCGGCGAGGTAGCGCACGCCTGCCTCCTCCACAGCCACCGTGTCCGGGACCGTGCCGCGCCCCGGCGTCACCTCGAGCGGCAGTCCCTCGTGGCGCCGCACCGTGGTGTCGTTGCGGATCAGAATCCCCTCGGGGGCGAGGGCGGCGCCGATTCCGTCCAGGACGTCGGCGCGCACCTGCTCGAGGCCGGCCGAGAGCAGCTGTGCCACGACGTACGGTCCGTACCGATCGACCACGAGCGACGGCAGCCCGTCCCCTTCGCCGTGGACCACGCGGTACGCCGTGGCCGGTATGCCGGCGCGTCGACGCGCTGCCGCGGCGATCCGGTCGGCCCACCACGTCGGGTCGATGGTCTCGCGCTTCGGGGTGAGCAGGCGCAGCCGAATTTCCGACGTGGGGGAGTACAGGGCCTGGCCGAGGTGCCGCCCGCGACGGTCGGTGACCGTGACCACGCCGGGTGTGCCACGCGGCTCGTCGTAGACGTCGGTGCGATAGATCCAGGGGTGCCCCGTTTCCCAGCGCGCGGCGCCCTTCGCGGACACGATGACGGCGCGGGTTATGACCGAGCTGTCGGTCACTTCTTCCGGTCCGGGCGCAGCGTCGCCGCGTCGCGCAGGTACATATGTTTCAGCTCGCGCTGTGGCTTGGTCGTGTAGAAGTGGAGCAGGACGCGGATGCAGCGCGGTACGCCGTCGGGAACCGCGACCTCCGCGGCGCCCAGCAGCGGGACGTCGCTCCAGCCGAGCAGGCGCGCGGCGCGCGCGGGATACTCCGCGGTGAGATCCGGCGATGACGTGAAGATGGCGCTCTCGACATCCTCGGGCTGGAAGCCGTTCGCTTCCTGCAGCCCGCGCAACAGCTCGGCCGTCGCGTCCAGGATGGCCTGGGCGGTGTTGGCCGCGGCGGTGGTCGCGCCGCGCAGTCCACGCAGGATCTTGCTCATGGCACTAGGGTCTCAGTTGCGCTTGATGGTGATCACGGACTCGGGCGTCCTCAAGGGGCGCGATCCGGTCGAGACATGCCGCCGAGCCGTGGCCGGCGGAGCTACGATCATCCAGGTGCGCCTGAAAGATGCACCGCCCGGCGAGGTTGTGGCGCTGACCCGAGCGCTCGTGGGCGCGCTCGCGGTGCCGGTGATCGTGAATGACCGGGTGGACGTGGCGCTCGCAGCCGGCGCGGCTGGGGCGCACCTCGGCCATGAGGACCCGCCCCTCGATCGTCTCCGCCCCCACGTGCCGCCCGGCTTCCTGCTGGGCCTCTCGGTCGGCTCACCGGCGGAGGCGGAGCGAGGACGCGCCTGGCCCGCGGACTACTGGAGCGTCGGCCCGTGCTTCGCCACCGCGAACAAGGCCGACGCCGGCGCGCCGCTCGGGGTCGAGGGATTCGCGCGACTCGCGGGGCTCGCTCCGGCCGGTACGCCGGTGATTGGGATCGGCGGCGTCACGGCGGCCAACGCGCCCGCCCTGGCGAGCGCCGGCGCGGCCGGTATCGCCGTCATCGGCGCCGTGTGGGGGGCTAGCGACCCGGCCGCTGCGGCGCGCGCGCTGCGCGCCGCAATTGCTTGACGCGCTGGATCGCGGCCAAATGCTCGGCGTAGGTGGCCGAGAAGATGTGCTTACCGTCCGGCTGCGCCACGAAGAACAGAAACGGCACGTCCGCGGGGTAGAGCGCCGCGAGGAGGCCGGCGTGGCCCGGTTGACCGATGGGACCCGGCGGGAGCCCGGTGTGCAGATACGTGTTGTAGGGTGAGCGCACCGCCAGGTTCTTCTCCCACACTCTCCTGAGTCGGCGCCCATAGGCGTAGCTCACCGTCGGATCGGCCTCGAGTCGCATCCCCCGTTTCAGCCGGTTGTGGTACACCGCCGATACGAACGGCCGGTCGGGGTCATAGCGCACTTCGGCCTCGATAATCGACGCCAGCGTAACGAGCTCATGCCGCGAGAAGTGCAGAGAGTCGAGCCGCGCCTGCCACTCCGGGCTCCACTGTTGTGTGAACTGATGCGTCATGACGCGGACCAACTCCCGCCCCCCGATGCCCAGCGGCAGCAGATAGGTGGTGGGGAACAGGTATCCCTCGGCACTCGGCGCGTCCGCGGGGAGGCCGGCGGTCACCAGCAGCGTCGAGTCCTCGGCCGCCGCCAGGAAGGAATCCCGGGGGATTTTGAGTTGCGCCCGGGCGAGGTCGGCCACCTCTGCGAGCCGCAAGCCTTCGCGCACGGTAAAACGTTGCTCGACGCCCCGGCCGCGCGCGAGCGCCGCCACGACGTCGGACCACGATTCGTCTTGCCGCAGCAAGTAGACACCGCTCTTGAGCGAGCTGGCCAGCCGGACCCTCGCGTAGAACCGGAACAACCCGGGATGGCCGATCACGTGGTTGGCGGCGAGGGAGTCGACGGCGGCGTCGAGGGTCGAGCCCGCTGGAATGGTGACGGTGACCCGGGGACCGTCGGAGCTCCCGCAAGCCGCGATCGCGAGGGCCAGCGGAACGCGGAACGCGGAAGTGGGAACGCGGAACAGCGCAGTGAAGGTTGCACGCCTGTTCCGCGTTCCGCTTTCCGACTGCCGCGTTCTCACGTGGCCGACCCCCGCTTCGCGTCGAGATAGTGCTGCAACAGCAGCGCCGCCGCGAGCGCGTCCACGTCGTCCTTCCGGCCCCGGGTCGAGCCGCCCATCGCGCGCACGGCTCGGAGTGCGCGCGCCGTCGTGAGCCGCTCGTCCCACAGCTCGACCGGCTGGCCGGAGTGCTGCGCGATGTCGGCGGCCAGCGCCCGCGCGGCCGCGGCCGCCTCGGCTTCGGCGCCCTCCTGGTCGAGCGGCAGACCGACCACCACACCGGTCACGGCGTGCTGCTCGAGCAGCGTGAGGAACTCGCGCATCGGGAAGCGTTTGCCGCTGCGTCGGGTGAGGGTGGTGAGGGGTTGAGCGAGCGTGCGGGTCTCATCGGAGAGGGCGAGGCCGATGCGGCGCTCGCCCCAGTCGACGCCGAGCAGCCGGCCTGCGTCGCGGCCGCCCGTCACCCCTGCGCCATGGTCGCGAAGAACTCGTTGTTCGTCTTGGTGCGCTTGAGCCGCTCGAGCAGGAACTCGATTGCTTCCACCGGCGGCATGTCGGCAAGGAAGTTGCGGAGCAGGTACACCTTGTTGAGCTCTTCCTTGGACAACAGGATCTCTTCCTTGCGCGTGCCGGACCGCTGCACGTCGATCGCGGGGAAGGTACGGCGCTCGGCGATCCGGCGATCGAGGATCACTTCCATGTTGCCGGTGCCCTTGAACTCTTCGAAGATCACCTCGTCCATCCGCGACCCCGTGTCGATCAGGGCCGTGGCGAGAATGGTGAGCGAGCCGCCGCCCTCGATGTTGCGCGCGGCCCCGAAGAACCGCTTGGGCTTCTGCAGCGCGTTCGCGTCCACGCCACCCGACAGGATCTTGCCCGAGTGCGGCACGACCACGTTGTGCGCGCGGCCCAGGCGGGTGATGGAGTCGAGCAGGATCACTACGTCCTTGCCGTGCTCCACCAGGCGCTTGGCCTTTTCGATCACCATGTCGGCCACCTGAACGTGGCGGTCGGCCGGCTCGTCGAACGTGGAGGAGATCACCTCGACGCTCGGGCCTTTGACGTTCTCCTCCATGTCCGTCACCTCCTCGGGCCGCTCGTCGATCAGCAGCACGATGAGGTAGACCTCGGGGTGGTTCTCGATGACGGAGTTGGCGAGCTTCTGGAGGAGGATGGTCTTACCGGCCTTGGGCGGCGACACGATGAGGCCGCGCTGGCCCATACCGATGGGGCTCAGGATGTCCATCACCCGCATCGACAGGTCGCCGTCTTTGCGCTCGAGCTTGATGCGCCGCTCGGGGTAGCGGGGCCGCAGGTTGTCGAACGCGACGCGGTGCTTGGCCTTCTCCGGCTCGTCGCCGTTCACCACCTCGACCTTCAGCAGGGCGAGGTAGCGCTCCCCTTCCTTGGGCGGCCGCACCTGACCCATGATCGTATCCCCGGTGCGCAGGTCGAACCGCTTGATCTGGCTCGGAGAGACGTAGATGTCGTCGGGCCCGTACAGGTAGTTCCAGTCGGGACTGCGCAGGAAGCCGTAGCCTTCGGGGAGGATCTCGAGGACGCCCTCGCCGCGCAGTACCGTGTCGGAGTCGAGCAGCGACTGCTCGATGCGGAAGATCAGGTCCTGCTTGCGGAGCCCTGAGTAGTTGGTGATGTTCAGGGTCTCGGCCATCGCGTGTAATTCCGCGACGGATTTTCTCTTCAGTTCAGCGATATCCACGTGTGTCTTTGCTCCGTAGTTCTACGGCGGGCGAAATCCCGGGGTGGGGAAGTGAACGCGTCGAAAATGGAATCAGGGAGTTCGAAGGGGTGCGAGAGAGCTATAGTAGGGTTCCACCGACCTCGAGTCAAGGGCGCGCCGTGGACTTGACCGGGTTCCTGCTCGCGTGGCGGACCACGACCCTCCCTGATCGGGAAGTCGTTGATGGACTTGTACATCCGGGGCACGTCGGGCCCTCCCCCGCGCTCGCCGCCGTGCTCGCCCAGTGGCCCGGCAACTACTACTGGTCCGACGAGCCTGATGGGCGGCACCTCATCCTCACACGCCCGCTCGCCCGGCGCCGTGAGCGCTGGGCGCCCCACATCCTGCTGTTTCTCGCGACCCTCTATACGATCACATTCGCCGGTGCCGTCCTCGCGGGCGGGATTCCCTATTCCGGTCCCCTGGCGTTTTTCACGAGCGGTCACCCCGGCTATCCCGGGTTTCTGCACGCCTGGTCCACCGGGCTCCCGTTCTCGCTCTCGCTCATCGCGATCCTGCTGTCGCATGAGATGGGGCACTACGTCGTGGCGCGATACTACCAGCTGGACGTGTCTCTTCCGTACTTCATCCCGCTTCCCATCCCGTCGTTCATCGGCACCATGGGCGCGTTCATTCGTCTTCGTACCATCGTATCCGACCGACGCCAGCTGCTCGACATCGGCGTCGCCGGCCCGATCGCGGGATTTGTGGTGGCGCTACCGCTCCTGATCCTCGGGCTGACGCTGAGTCATGCGGGCGCTCCTGAGGAGGGGTTGCGCGGGCTGGTCGTGTATTTCGGCGGCGCGCCGCAGATCCCGCTCGGGGACTCGCTGGTGAGTCTCGTGCTGCGTCGGCTGCTGCTCGGTCACGCCACCACGATCGACGTGCATCCGGTTGCGTTCGCCGGGTGGGTGGGAATGTTCGTGACGATGCTCAACCTGCTTCCCATGGGCCAACTGGACGGCGGACACATTCTGTATGCGCGACTGCCGCGGTGGCACCAGCGCGTCGCGTTCGCCTTTTGGCTCCTGATCGTCGCGCTCGGCTCACTATGGTCCGGCTGGTACCTCTGGGGTGGACTCGTGCTGCTATTGTCGCGGGGCCGCCTCGGCCACCCTCCGGTCCTCGATGTGCAGCGGCCGCTGCCGGCGTCGCGCCGGGTGCTGGCCTGGGCGGCGTTGTTGCTGTTCATCATCACCTTCGCGCCGGCGCCGTTTAGACTGTAAAGCAGGTTGGGGAGGTTGAGAAGGTTGGTGGAGGTTAGGGGAGGTTGCTCCGCTCGGAACCAACCTCCCCCAACCTCCTCCGACCTCCAAAACCTCCCCAACCTCCGGCGGAGCCGGCGGCGCCATATTGCTTAACCGGCTCCGCCGCTTATCTTTGCGCAAACCAGCCCTAGGGTCAGCATGCCCGGACAACCGGCACGCTACAACGCACCTGATTCGCCCGAAGCGGTCGTCCACGACCTCCCCCCCATCCGATTCGACGGACAACTCATCGCCATTCGCCTCCAGGTACGCCGGTCCGAGGACGGGATCTGGCGGGGGCGGGTGCTGTTCGGCGCGGCGGACACCGAGGCGGAGCGGTCCACGGCGGAGATCTTCTGCGCCACATCGGAGCCGGACCTGTGGCAGGCGGTGCGCGACCTGCGGGATCATCATCTGCGCGATCTCTACCGCTCGCTGCTTTAGATGACCGACGCGCTGGACCCGATCCCGAAGCTCCGCCACGACCTGTCGAACCCCTTGGCCGCGATCCTCGCCGAGACCCAGCTGCTTCTGCTCGGCGTCGACAAGTATGACGCGGAAACAGTGACGAGCCTGAAGCAGATCGAAGCGCTCTCGCGCAAGATGCGCGACATCCTGCAAGCTTTGGACAGGTGAGCCGGCGCCACCGGCCGCGATTCTCTCCGCCCGTGCGGTGGTGGTCCCGCCGCCGCCTCAGCGCGGGGTCGTGCCGGTGGCTGCGGTGGCCGCCGCGGCGGGCGCAGCCGCGCTGGCCCGGCTCCTGAGGTAGGCCCACCCGCTCGCGAAATAGCACGCCAGGAGCACCGCCGACGCGGCGCTGACGGCGAACTTGTAGGCCGGAGCGGCGTCGCTCGCGGACAGCAGGCCCTCGATTGTGCCGGCGAGGCACAGGAGCAGCACGGCCGCGGCGACGAGCCGGGCCGCCCGCCGGCCGGCGAGCACGAGGGCGTCCCGTCGGGTGAGGTCGCCCGGGGCGATGAGCCCCCGGGCCACCAGCAGCCCGGCTCCACCGGCGATGAAGATCGCCGGAAGTTCGAGTACGCCATGCGGTGCGACGAAGCTCCAAAGCTGGAGAGCCATCCCGGCTTGCCATGTTGCCGCGCCGATTACGCCGATGAGCATGCCGTTGACCACTATCATCCAGACGGTGCCAATTCCAGCAGTGATTCCGAGAGCAAACGTCGCGAAGGATACGGACAGGTTGTTGGTCATAATGGACGAAGCGGCGAGCGGCTTGATCGTCACGATGGACTGCGTCCACATCTCTCTTTTTTCGATGGTGTCCATCATCTGCGGTCCCAGCAGGCGGTGCGCGAAAGTTGGATCATGAATCGTCACGGCCCAGCTGGCGACCGCCGTCACGGCGAAAATGAGAAAGGCCAGGAATGTTTGCCGGAATGTTTCCCGGAAGACCTGGGGATAAGTCTGCGAGTAGAAACGTACGAGCCCGCTGATTTTTTGTTTGTGGCCCATGTAGATGAGGTTATGAGCGCGTCCAAGAAGCTGATTCAAGTAGAAAGCGAGCTGATTGCTGGTGACATCTTCGCGCACGGTCGCGAGGTCCGACGCCGTCTGGCGGTACAATAAGCCAAGTTCCTGCAATTCGCGATGATCGAGGGCTGAAATACCGCCCCGTTTTGACCGGTTGACAAGCAGTTCGAGCCTGGCCCAATACGTTTTTCGTTTTTCCAGCCAGCGTGTGGAGATCATGACAGACCCATCACAAATGCGTGTTCCAGGTGATTTCAGGGACAAGCTTACCATCGAAACGCCGGAACAAACGGTCCTCGAATTCGAGGTTGCTGGCATCGGCAGCCGTTTTCTCGCCCTGGCTTACGACACTTTGATCCAAATCCTGGCCGGGTTAGGCATACTCGTGATCGTGGTGGCACTGGGCGTGGCCATGCCCAAATCGCCGAAGACAGGAGTCTGGTTTCTGGCTCTCGTCGTGCTCGTTTATTTTCTGCTTTACTTTGGGTACTTCACCATTTTTGAAATCATATGGAACGGACAGACGCCGGGGAAAAAAAAGGAAGGTCTTCGGGTAATCAAGGATTCCGGCCGGCCGATTACGCCAGCGGAGTCTGTCGGCCGCAACCTGTTGCGCATCGTGGACCAGTTGCCCGCGTTTTATGCGGTCGGAATTGGCAGCGTACTGCTAAGCCGGCAAAACAAGCGCCTCGGCGATTTCGTTGCGGGCACGATTGTGGTTCACGAAAAGCCGCTGCTGGAAGCCAAGCCAGTCTGGCAATCCACCGAGGCTGGGCAAGCGCCACCCGCGACCACGTACGGATCCGAAAGGCTCACACCGGAAGAGTTTTCGCTGATTGAGGCTTTTTTGAACCGGCGAAGTTCGCTTCCACCTGATGTGCGCTTCAACATGGCGGATCAGATCGCCAGGCAAATTCGACCGAAACTTTCCCTGCCGCCGGGGGAATTACTCTACGCGGAAAAACTGCTCGAGGCGATCGCCCACGAGCGGCGTTCCAGTGCCGGCTACTCCTGATCTGTCTCGTCCGTTGACTGCAGCTGCCCGCCGCTGCGCCAGGCCAGTTACACGTATGGCTCCTTTCTTGACCGACATGTCGGTGCTGCAAAGTCTGATTGACACAATCCTATGGCTCTTCTATTCTTAAGTTTCTTGGTAGAGGTGCGGAGGCCATGAGTAGCCGGGCTTGCCATTCCGATCAGCTTCGGAGGCTCGCGCGAAAGGGGC
>Ga0137403_10007279_pt1 | contig 12514 bp, 8 predicted proteins | sample CZOMad2_1_16fung_FD_122057 | JGI IMG/M metagenome (GOLD analysis project Ga0137403, IMG submission 122057) | Vadose zone soil fungal communities from Angelo Coast Range Reserve, California, USA - CZOMad2_1_16fungal (Hybrid Assembly) | ecosystem: Environmental > Terrestrial > Soil > Vadose zone...
AAATCGGCATCATGCCCGGACGCATTCACAAGCAAGGCAACGTCGGCGTAGTCAGCCGCAGCGGAACTCTCACCTACGAAGCGGTAGACCAACTCACGCGGCTCGGCATCGGCCAATCCACCTGCATCGGTATCGGTGGCGATCCCATCATTGGCACTTCGTTCCTCGATGCCATCAAGCTGTTCAACGACGATCCCGAAACCAGCGCCGTCATCCTGATCGGCGAAATCGGCGGCGACGCTGAAGAAACCGCCGCAGCCTGGATCAAAGCCAATATGAAAAAGCCGGTGGTCGGCTTCATCGCCGGACAAACCGCGCCTCCAGGCCGTCGCATGGGCCACGCTGGCGCCATAATCTCCGGCGGACAAGGCACAGCAAAAGACAAATACGCCGCAATGAACGCCGCCGGAATTCGCACCGTCGAAACTCCAGCCGATCTCGGCTCAACTTTGGCCGCCACACTGAAATGATTTCCGGCGCAGGATCGAATATTGTCATCTGGCGAGCGCGCTGGTAACCGGGTTACTAGGCGCCTGGGCTGCGATCTATCGGTATGACCGCGCAAACAGCAAAGCCGACGCCGCCTTACTGCTGTGGGAATTTTTTGTACCGCCGCCATCTTGCCGGCGAATCTTCCGTATCATTTTTCAATTTGGAGGAATTTATCTTGTCTCTCGAACGCACATTCGCAATCATCAAGCCCGACGCAGTCGCAGCCGCGCAGCAGGGCGAAATTTTGTCGCGCATTCACAATGCAGGCTTCAAGGTGGTGGCCATCAAGTCCATGCGCCTGACCAAAGAAGAAGCCGGCGGCTTCTATGCGGTTCACAAAGCGCGCCCATTTTTTGGCGAACTCACCGACTTCATGTCCTCGGGCAAAATCATCGCCCTGGTGCTCGAAGCCGACGGCGCCATCCTGAGGTGGCGCGACACGATGGGAGCCACCGATCCGAAAAAAGCTGCGCCGGGCACTATTCGCCATGATCTCGGCACCAGCATCGGTAACAATTGCACCCACGGCTCCGATGCTCCCGACACCGCCGCCTTCGAAATTGGCTACTTCTTCTCCGGCCTGGAACTGATCTAATTCAGCAGATATCTCTGCGGCAACGGATTCCCACATGGCATTAGCGGCGCCTCGCTAACCATTTCCTTTTCCCCTACGTCCCACTGGGTGTAGCCTTTTCTTGTACTCTCCGCACGGAGGTTCTCATGCTTCGTCGCGACTTCCTGCACCGCACTTCCCGCGCCGCCGCTGGCGCGCTTCTCGCATCAAGTGGCGTAGCCAAGCGTCTCGCAGCTGTCCCCGCGCTGCCGCAAAAATTCTCAGCCGCCGATACCGTCACGCTCGGCCGCACCGGCATCCAAACCTCGCGCCTCGCCATGGGCACCGGAACCGTCGGCTCGGGCAAGCATTCGCATCAAACTGCGCTCGGCATCGCAGGCCTCTCCCGCCTGCTGTTGAACGGTCACGACAACGGCCTGCGTTTCTTCGACGCCGCCGATTCTTATGGCAGCCACCCGCACGTTGCCGAAGCCCTGAAACATCTCGATCGCACGAAAGTTACTCTGCTTACAAAATCCTGGTCGCGCACCGCGCCCGAAATGCGCGCCGATCTCGACCGCTTCCGCAAAGAACTCGGCACCGATCATCTAGACATTGTGCTGATGCATTGCCTCACCGAAGGCGATTGGACCACTCGCTACCGACCCGTCATGGACGTACTTTCCGAAGCCAAACAAAAAGGCCTCATCCGCGCCCACGGCTGCTCGTGCCATTCCATCGAAGCTCTTCGCGCCGCAGCCAAATCGTCCTGGGTCGACCTAGACCTCGCTCGCGTCAATCCCGTCGGCGCATTCATGGACGCCGATCCCGACACCGTCATCAGCGTTCTTCGCGAAATGAAAGCCAGCGGCAAAGCGGTCATCGGAATGAAAATTCTTGGCCAGGGCACGCTACGCAATCGCCAGGATGAAGCCCTGCGTTTCGCGCTCGGCCTCGGCGTGCTCGACGCCTTCACCATCGGCGCAGAATCCATCGCCGAACAGAACGACTTGATGAAGCGCATCGCCGCCGCTTAATCCTTCAAAGCCCGCGCTACACTGTCGTTGTGGAACCAACGCAACAATTAGGCCGCCTGCTCCTCTTCACCGGAGCCATGTTTATCCTGATCGGCGCACTTTTCTACTTCGGACCAAAATTCCCGCTGCGTCTCGGCCGGCTACCTGGCGACATTATCCACCGCGGCCCACACGGCACCTTTTATTTCCCGCTAGTCTCTTGCCTGGTCATCAGCACCTCGATCAGCCTGATTCTTTGGCTCATCAATCACTTTCGCCGTTAACCAAAACCTGCTTCTCGAGTCTCGACACCCGCCCGCAGACGCCACCGCCAATTTATGAGAAACTATTCGTTCCAAGACAGCGATTTTTGCGCAGTCTGACTGTGCTCCCGTCGCGCATCTACTGGATCGGCTGCTTGCAGCCGTACTTGAAAAAGACACAGGCAGGCGCTTTCACCTTTCCGTTCCTGCCCGGCAAAACAGGTACATGGACCCGACGTTTCAACGAAATTTCTGCATCATCGCGCACATCGATCATGGCAAGTCCACACTTGCCGATCGTTTGATCGAAATGACTGGCGGCCTCTCCGAGCGCGAAATGTCCGCGCAGGTTCTCGATTCCATGGACCTCGAACGCGAACGCGGCATCACCATCAAAGCCAAGAGCATTCGTTTGCATTACAAAGCAAAAGACGGCCACACCTATCGCCTGAATTTAATCGACACTCCCGGCCACGTCGATTTTTCCTATGAAGTTTCCCGCGCGCTGTCCGCCTGCGAAGGCGCGCTCCTCGTTGTTGACGCTTCACAAGGCGTCGAGGCACAAACCGTCGCCAATACGTTTCTCGCGGCGGGTCACAACCTAACCATCCTTCCGGTAATCAACAAAATCGATCTCCCGGCCGCACAAATCGAGTTTGTGAAAGAACAGATTGAAAACGTGCTCGCGATTCCCGCGCATGACGCGCTTCCCATCAGCGCCAAAAGCGGCCTCGGCGTCGACGATGTTCTCGAAGCTATCATTCACCGCATTCCCGCGCCCACCGGAAGCGCGAAAAATCCTCTGCAAGCATTAATTTTCGATTCCTGGTTCGACGCCTACCGCGGTGCAGTAGTCCTAGTCCGCGTGATGGAAGGCCGCATTACCAATCACATGAAGATTCGTCTCTGCGCCGGCAATGACGTTTACGAAGTCGAACAGCTCGGCGCTTTAACGCCCAAACCCGTCGCTCTCGAGGAACTCGAAGCCGGCGACGTCGGCTTCATCGTCGCCAACATTAAACGCGTCGCTGACGCCCGCATGGGCGACACGGTCATCGAAGCCGGTAGTAACGCGCAGCCACTCCCGGGATTCGAAGCCACCAAGCCCATGGTCTTCGCCGGCCTTTTCCCGGTGCTTGCCGACGATTACGAACCGCTTCGCGACGCGCTCGGCAAACTCCAGCTCAACGACGCAGCGTTTTACTACGAGCCGGAAAATTCCGTCGCTCTCGGTTTCGGTTATCGCTGCGGCTTCCTTGGCCTGCTGCACATGGAAATTGTGCAGGAACGTCTCGAACGCGAATTCGGCCTTAACCTCATCACCACCGCGCCCAGCGTGCGTTATCGCATCACCCGCGTCGGTGGCACCGCCATCGAAGTCGACAGCCCGGCAAAATTCCCCAATCCCAGCGACATCGAAATGATCGAAGAGCCCATCATCAAGGCCATGATCATTACCAGCGACGATTCCGTCGGCGGCATTCTGCAGCTCTGCCAGGACAAACGCGGCATCCAGAAAAATTTCGAATATCTTTCTCCAACGCGGGTCATGCTCACCTACGAATTGCCACTCAACGAAATCGTTCTTGATTTCTACGACCGCCTCAAATCGGTATCGCGCGGTTACGCATCCCTCGATTACCATCTCCAGGGTTACAAAGAATCCGATCTTGTAAAGTTGGATGTCTTAGTCGGCGGAGAGCCGGTCGACGCGCTCGCCATGATTACTCACCGCGAGACGTCGTACGAACGCGGCCGCGAATTAGTCTCCCGCCTCCGCAAACTCATCCCTCGCCAAATGTTCGAAGTTCCTATTCAAGCCGCCATTGGCAGTCGCGTAATCGCCCGCGAAACCGTAGCCGCCATGCGCAAGAACGTTCTCGCCAAATGTTATGGCGGAGACATTTCTCGCAAACGCAAACTCCTGGAAAAACAAAAAGAAGGCAAACGCCGCATGAAGCGCGTCGGCCAGGTCGACATCCCCCAGGAAGCCTTCTTAGCCGTCCTTAAAGTCTCCTCTTCCGAGGAAGACGACTAGCTCTTCATTTGCACTTACACCACGGTGCGGCTTTGTGGTCCCAGAGTTGCGCAGTCTTATACCGGTCATTAATAAAGAGGCACAGCTTGGTCGTCTTATAATCCGAGTAACGAAATTCAAAGGATTGTTGCGCCTTACCACCGCAGGTAACAACAACTCGATGTTTCACGCTTAGGTCCAAACCGTCAATTTTCAGGCTCTCAGCCAACGGCCAGGATTTCTCAGCCATTGATCGATTCTGAAGGAGAGTTTTCCGGCTTGCAGGTCAATCCGGGTGCGGATCTAGGATCGGGCTCCCGAGGAACGGGCGCGACGCATAGTGAGCCTGCAGGCGGGTCGGCAAATAACGTGGGACATAGGATCGCGACCACTAAGAAATAGCAGGGCCCGAGTCTCATGCTCCATGTTCCTGCTCTTTCCTCCTGACTTCGGTCTGCAATCGTCCGCGATGCAACTGAATCGCAACCGCATCACCTATTTGCACCTGCTCCGCTGACCGCAAAACATTCCCTGCTGCATCCGTAGCAATCGAGTATCCGCGCTCCAGCGCTTTCAGCGGCCCGCGCTCTTGCAACTGCAACCCTAGCCGCTCCAATCGTTCGCGCTTCTTCTGCAGCAGCCGTTCCGCCCGCGTACCAAGCTCCACGCTGCGCTTTTCCAAACGCAGCCGCAGCGCCGCGATCTTCATCCGAAAATCAAATCTGGTAATCCGCAAATGCGCCAACGTAAATCGTTTGCGCGATTGTTCCAGCCGCGCTTTCAGTCCCAGCGCCACGCGGGAAGTCAATTCATCCGCTCGCTGCCGCTGTTGACGGAGCAAATCCAGCGGACGCCGGAATCCGCGCCGGCCAGCCATTTCGTGCACTTTCCGGCTCAGCACCAAGATCCGGTAACGCATCTGCTCGCCCAATGCGTCCTGTAAACTCTTCACGTGCCTGTCGAATTCCCTTCGGGTATTCACAACAATTTCCGCTGCCGCCGACGGGGTCGACGCCCTTACGTCCGCCACAAAATCCGCAATCGTAAAATCCGTCTCGTGCCCCACACCCGAAATCACGGGAATCTTGGATTCAAAAATCGCCCGGGCCACAATCTCTTCATTGAACGCCCACAAATCTTCCATCGATCCGCCGCCGCGTCCTACGATCAATACATCCACAGTTTTCTGTAGATTAAAAAACGTGATCGCCTTCACAATCTCCAGCGCGGCGCCTTCACCTTGCACCCGCACCGGAAAAAGCGCCAGGCACACATTCGGAAATCGCCGCCGCAAAATCCGCAGCACATCGCGCACCGCCGCGCCCGTCGGCGACGTGATCAACCCAATCCGGCTCGGCAGCACCGGCAACGGCTTCTTGTGCTTTGCGTCGAACAAGCCCTCTGCTTCGAGACGTTTCTTAAGTTGCTCGAACGCCAACTGTAGCGCCCCGCGCCCCACCGGCTCCAGCGACTCCACATAAATCTGATATTCGCCGCGCGCCTCGTAAACGCTGATCGATCCGCGCACGCTCACCTTCAACCCGTCTTCCGGACGAATCTTCACGCCGCGCATCTGCTGCTTGAACCAGACGCAGCGCACCTGCGCCTTCTCATCTTTCAGCGTGAAATAAAAATGCCCGGATTGCGCCGCGCGGCAATTCGAAATCTCGCCTTCCACCAGAATGTCGGTAAAATTTTTCGCCAACAGGTCGCGAATGCGCGCCGTCAGCTCGCTGACGCTCAGCGTCCTCCGCTCCGGCATCAAATTAAACGTGAGTTGGCTCATGTTGTAGGCGCGGATTCACCGCAAAGACAGCATACATCACACGCCGGGAAAATATTTTCCATTCTCGCCCAGTTGAAATTTTTCAGTGGTGCAGGCAGTCTTACTTACCGTGAACCAATTGACACTCTCTGGCAGGGACGCAACATGTTTACCCCGGACCGCTCGGGGCTACCCCCTATCTCGGCACGTACCCAGAACGCTGCTCCTAGCCCGCCTGACTCCGGCGATCAGAATCTGTATCGCGTGCCTCGCATCGTTGCTCATGTTCACCTTAACCGCGCAAGCGCAGTCATCGATTGGCGGCAACGTAGAGACAAAGCGCGCCCTCCCATCCGTTAAGCACGTAATCGAAGAAGTACACTCCTACCGTCTCGCAAACGAAGACCGCATCATGCGCGAACTGCGCGAATTCCTCTCCATTCCCAACGTCGCCAACGACACACCCAATATCGAAAAAAACGCCGCTCGCCTCAAAGAAATGCTCGAGGCCCGCGGCATCGAAACCCATCTACTCTCAATCGGAGGTCGCGGTCCAGTAGTCTTCGGGAAACTCGAAACCGAAAACGCAAAACGTACGGTAATCTTTTACGCCCACTACGACGGGCAGCCAGTCGATCCTTCGGCGTGGACCGACAAGTCTCCATTCGAACCGGTTCTACGCGACAAATCGACCGAAGCCGGCGGCAAACGCATCCCGTATCCTGACACCTCCAGCGGCCCGGCAAATTCCTATCAGGACGACTGGCGCATTTACGCCCGCTCTGCCTCCGACGACAAGTCCCCCATCGTCGCCATCCTCGCCGCCATCGACGCACTCCGCGAGAAAAATATTCCGCTTGCCGTAAATCTGAAATTCATTCTCGAAGGCGAAGAAGAAGCCGGTTCCGCTCATCTTCAGCAGACACTGCAGTTGCACAAGAATCTGCTGCAAGCCGACCTCTTAATCACCGGCGATGGGCCGGTCCACGAATCCGGCCGCCCACTGATCTTCTTTGGCAATCGCGGCGACATTGCAGTGGACATCACCGTGTACGGCCCGGCGCGTGCGCTGCACAGTGGCCACTATGGCAACTGGGCCCCGAATCCCGCCATGCAACTCGCGCAACTGCTCGCGAGCATGAAAGACCAAAACGGCCGCGTCCTCATCCCGGGCTACTATGACGACGTCGTCCCGCTAAGCCCGCTCGAACAAGCCGCTCTCAACGCCATGCCCTTCAACGACCCCGATCTCCAGCGCGAGCTCGGCATCGCCAAACCCGACGGCAACGGCAGAAAATTAATGGAGCTGCTGCAGGAGCCTTCCCTCAATGTACGCGGCATGCGCAGCGCGAACGTCGGCGATCACGCTAACAACATCGTGCCAGACAAAGCCGAGGCCTCGCTCGACCTGCGGCTGGTCAAGGGCCAAGACCCTAAGTCCAAATTTGAACAGGTGGCCGCCTTCATCCGCAAGCAGGGATTCTTCGTGGTCGATCACGAACCCTCGATCGAAGAACGCCGCCAGCACGCGCGGGTCACCCAGGTCGTGCGCGACGAATTCGGTTATCGCGCTTCCCGGACTCCGCTGGACTTGCCGGTTTCCAAAGCGCTGGTCAAAGTCATGCAACAAGCCACGAACAACCAAACCGTAATCGCTCCGCTCCTCGGCGGCAGCGTCCCCATGTACATCTTCGAGGACCTGGGCCTGCCCTGGATCGGCGTCCCCATCGTCAACTACGACAATCACCAGCACTCCTCGGATGAAAATCTCCGCCTCGGCAACCTGTGGCAAGGCATCGAAACCTATGCGGTCCTGTTGGCTGACTTAGATTGGTGATTTCTGTGGACAGCCTAGAGCACTGTCGAGATCAAAGATTGAGAAAATTCTGCAGCAGCAGCTTTCCGGACTCGGTCAATACCGACTCCGGATGGAATTGCACCCCTTCCAGTTTGTGGCGCCGGTGGCGAACCCCCATGATGATCCCATCCGTCGTCTCCGCCGTAATTACCAACTCCCGCGGCAGCGACTTCCGTTCCACGATTAACGAGTGATAGCGTGTTGCGGTAAACGGCTTCGGCATTTTCCGGAAAACGCCTTTGCCGTCATGCTGAATTTCGCTGGTCTTGCCATGAAACAGTTTTGGCGCGCGCACAATCTTCCCTCCAAACGCCGCAGCCAACGCCTGGTGCCCCAGGCAAACTCCCAGAATCGGAAATTTCCCCGCGAGCCGCTGAATCAACTCAATAGAGATCCCAGCGTCCTGCGGCGTGCATGGCCCTGGCGAAATCACGATCCGCTCCGGCTTGCGCTTGGCGATCTCTTCCACAGAAATTTTGTCGTTGCGATGCACTTCAACGTCGCAACCTAGCTCGCCCAGATACTGCGCCAGGTTATACGTAAACGAATCGTAGTTGTCGAGCAACAGAATCATGATGGGCTTCCGTTGTGCGCGGCTTCCAAGGCCCGCAGCAAAGCCTTGGATTTATTCACCGATTCTTCGTATTCACCAAGCGGAGTCGAATCCGCAACAATCCCGCCCCCGGCCTGAATATGCGCCACTCCATTTTTGATGACCATCGTGCGCAGCGCGATGCACGAATCCAGATTGCCGGCAAAATCGAGATACAAAATTCCGCCTGCATAAATTCCACGGCGAGTTTTTTCCAGCTCCTCGATGATTTCCATGGCGCGCACCTTGGGCGCGCCGGACACCGTGCCTGCTGGAAAACAAGCCATCAGCGCGTCGAAACAATCTACATCCGGACGAAGCTGCCCCCGCAAACTCGAAACCAGATGCATCACGTGCGAGTAGCGCTCGACGGTCATCAACTTCTCCACTCGCACGCTCCCGTACTGGCAGACGCGCCCCAAATCGTTGCGCCCCAGGTCCACCAGCATGATGTGCTCGGCTCGTTCCTTTTCGTCGGCGAGCATTTCCTTTTCCAAGCGGGTGTCTTCTGCTTCGTCCTTTCCGCGCCAACGGGTACCCGCAATCGGCCGGTAAAAAACGTCGCGGCCCTGCACTTTTACCAGCATTTCCGGAGAACTGCCAACGACGGCGACGTCGTTCAATTGCAAAAAGAAGAGATACGGCGATGGATTCAATGCGCGCAGTTCGCGATAAATTTGAAAAGGCTCAGCTTCCGTCTTCGCAGAAAATCGCTGGCTGATCACCACCTGGAAGATATCGCCGGCGCGAATATATTCTTTGGCTTTCTTCACTGCCGCAAGATATGCGGGCTTCTTAAAATTGGAATTGATCTCGAGTGGAGCGGTTTCCTTTGCGCCAGAATTCCGCTTGCGTTCTTCGGCAGCCACCGGCTGTTCCAGCAATTTTCGCGTTCGCTCGATTTCCTTCACTGCCGCATCATATTTCTGTTGCAGCGATCCCTTGCCTTCCGTAAAAACATTGCGAACGATCCACAAACGATGCTGCACGTGATCGAATGCGATCAGCCCTTGATAAAACATCAGCACTGCATCAAACAAACCGATCTCATCGCGCAATTTTTTCGGAATGCGCTCAATCAACCGCACCATGTCGTAACTGAAATAGCCGATCGCGCCGGCGATCAGCGGCGGCAACCCGGGTAACCGCACCGGCCGGAATCGTTGAATGCGCTCGCGCAGAAACGAAACTGGATCCTTTTCTTCCCAGATGACACGATCCGGGCCTTCCAGGACACATGCCCCGTTCGCGTAACGGAAAACTTCTTCTGGATGAGCGCCAGCAAAAGTGTAACGGGCAATTTTCTCCCCGCCTTCCACCGACTCGAGCAGGAACGAATAGCGGGCGCCTTGCGCGATTCGCAAATACGCACTGACTGGAGTTAACAAGTCAGCGGAAAAAACATCGTAAACGGGAATGAGGTTTCCCTGTCTGGCGAGACGAGAAAATTCGGCGAAGGATGGCTGGATCATAGTGACGAAAATCAGTTCTCAGTATTGAGTGGTCAGTTTTCAGTCAATCGCAAGACACGAAAATCAGGAACGGTGCCGACCGTGCAATTATCCACTAAAATCCGGAAATGCGCGCGCCGCCACTCCGCCATGAAACGTTGTTTATTCTTGGGCTGTTCCATCCGCGCGAAGCTGCGCCATAACAGCACGCCGCATCGCCGCTTCGGGAGCTGCTTTTCCCATCCACAGTTCCCATTGCGCGAATCCTTGCGCCAAAAACATCTCTGCACCAGATACCAGACGAATTCTTTTTGCCGCAGCAATATTCAGCAGTTCTGTACGCAACGGCCGGTAAACCAAGTCCATCACCATCTTGGAGTGTAGCTCGCGCGCGGATAGCGGCGAACTCCCGGCATGAGGGTACATTCCAACCGGAGTGGCGTTAACGATCACTTCGAAGCAGGCTGAAGCCAAATATTTTCGCGCAATAACCTGGGCTCCGCACGCTTTTGCGAGTTCGCGCGCGGCCGATTCGCGTCGCGCACAAATCAGCACTTCCGCACCGGCAGCTGCCAGCGCGAATGCCGCGGCACGCGCCGAGCCACCGGCGCCAAAAATCAAAACCCGGCTATCGCGCAAACGAATCTTGCCTTCAAGCGCGCGCAACACTCCCACATAATCGGTATTCGAGCCGCGCAATCTGCCATCTTTGCCGACGACAACCGTATTTACCGCGGCGATTTTCTCGGCCATGGGTTCGCATTCGGCGAGATATTTCATAATGGTTTGCTTGTGCGGAATCGTGACGCTGAATCCGCGAAGTCCGAATTCCGGTATCGCCTGCAGAAATTCTTTCAGATTTTGCACCAGGAACGGAAGATACGCCGCATCGCGCTGCGCAGCGACGAATCCGGTGTTATGGAGCAGCGGTGAGAGCGAGTGGCCGACTGGATTTCCAATCACACCATATATCTTGGTCTTGCGAGTGATGGCATCGGCGCGATACAGGCCCTTGAAATCATGCAGACTGACTTGTCCAGGAGCCGTCGCTTGCGCAACCGGCGCGTAGGCCAGAGCGCTCCCGTCTCGCAGCGCCAACAGCCGCGCCGGAAGACCAATTTCTCCCATCGGCACAGACACAATGTCCTTCGAATCATGCGCGAGACCCAGAAGGCGCAGGCTGTCTGAAATCGTCAGCGCGCGCGCGGCGATCTTGATGGCATCCGCCTCACCCCGGCGTGCATGGACCAGCCGTCGCGGCAACGGCGGTGTCCGTTCGAAATCGTGAATGGACAACAGTATCTTCGCCGGGACCGGCAACGAGCGGGCAGTCTGGCCAGGCAGTTCACGCAGCGTTTCGATTTCGAGATCGCACCACTGGCAACCAGCCTCGCGCGCCTGCCCCAGCCAGTAGAGTTCGGCTTCCGCGCCACCCGCCAGTTTTCCTCCGCCCAGAATGCGGCGGCAGGTTGCAATTAGCGTTAGTTTTTTTCGTGGGTAGCGGCGCAGGGCAACGATTAGCTTGCTGCGCTCGCGATCGGAGCGGAGCCAGTCCAGCCGTAGTTCAATGGTTCGGGTGTAAAGGCAGGCGGTACGTAGCTGACGCATCGCTTCTCGCGCATTGGGAGTAGCAACAACGGCACACAGCCGGTCCGGAAACGCTGCGCGTCGCTGTCGAAGGCTCGGCATATAGCTGAAAACAAAAGATATAGCACGGACGTATCAAACCTGTAAAGCACCCCAAGCCAATTTCTTGACGAGTACTGGAACGCGTTGCTATTTTCGGGTTGAATAAGTCCCCGCACGGCCCTCTTCAGTTCAGGGTTGTAAGTACAACCCTGAAAGCCCGGGTCGTGTATTTGAAGGAGTGTCGAGATGCGCGCAAAGGTCTCAGGTTTGTGCCTTTCCCTGGTTTTCGGTGCAGCAGCTTGCATGGGCCAGGATACCCAGATTTCCAGCACGCAAGCGGTGCAGGCACCCAATCATGCCTGGCCTACAAGCGTCTATTGTTCAGGTTTCTACACGAATCAAAAAGTTTCCGATGACCTCAGGCTGGTGACTGGCGAGGAGTCTGCCTACAAGGTCACCTTCACCACTCCCGACGTCGTGTATTTGAGCAAAGGCATGAACCAGGGCGTCAAACCGGGTGACCGCTTCAACGTAGTGCGGGCGGAAGACGATAAAAATCCGGTATTGTGGTTTAAATGGCAGGAAAAGCTGACGCGCGCCATGGGCAGCCATTATCTGGATCTTGGCCAATTGGAAGTGATCAAGGTGGAACCGAATGCCGCAATCGCCAAGGTCGCGGTGAGCTGCGATTTAATGCAGCGCGGTGACATCGTTCTGCCGTTCGCGGAACGCCCGGTTGGGCCGTACAAAGATGTCGCGGTTTTTGATTCGCTGGCTGCGGTCAGCGGAAAAGCGGTTGCGATGGTGGTTCGCGGGAGGGATACGCAACAGATGGCCGGACGCTGGGGTTCGATCTACGTCAACTTGGGCACCAGCCA
>Ga0137403_10007281_pt1 | contig 12511 bp, 11 predicted proteins | sample CZOMad2_1_16fung_FD_122057 | JGI IMG/M metagenome (GOLD analysis project Ga0137403, IMG submission 122057) | Vadose zone soil fungal communities from Angelo Coast Range Reserve, California, USA - CZOMad2_1_16fungal (Hybrid Assembly) | ecosystem: Environmental > Terrestrial > Soil > Vadose zone...
ACTGGAAATGGGGATCCCCAGAGGGAAGCAGAGAGCTGGATCGGTTGTTGGACAGGCAACTTACCTTCTGTGAAAAACTGGGATGGCTGGAGGAAGCGGAGACGCTCATACTGCGTCTTCGGGCGAATCGCCAGGCGAGATCGAACGATAACGCGCCACCGAAGTCGACGCGGCACAATTTGCAGATGAAACGCTGCGTCAGCAGTGGAGGGATGAAAAGGGCATGATTGTCTTTCAGTTGTTCAATCCGCACCGTGAAAGCACGCGGATTGATATCTTCGTTAGTGAACCGTTTGTATTTGCGCAAGAATTCAAAACGGCCAATTGGCACACATCCCTGGCGATTTGAAATATGAAACTGGAGACGCGTGACGTTGACGGCGCTGTGAGGCAGGAACGGAGAACTATTGACAGCATCGAGGATAGGCAGCCTATGCTAGCGCTCGGTTTGAAGGAGGCTCACTTGTAATGCCGTACATGGAAGATTGCCTGGATTGGCCGTTGTCCAGAGTGCTGCCGCTTTTGCAGCAACGGATCATGGAAGGGTCGAGCTACCACGGCATCCCAACTATGAAAAGCCCGCTGGATTTCTGGATCTATCAGGAAATCCTGTGGGAGACGCGGCCGGCTATCATAATCGAACTTGGCAATCTCTGCGGCGGCAGCACCCTGGCGCTGGCACATGCCTGCGATGCCCTGGGCAAAGGAAAGATCATCGGGATCCATACGACGCATGCGGACGTCTATCCCGGCGTCCGGGCGCATCCGCGCATCACGCTGCTTACCGGTAATGCATGTGAAATGTATCCGACCGTAGCGCGTATCGTCGATGGCAACGACGAAGTGATGGTCATCGAGGACAATTCACATGAATACCAGGACACGTTGGACGTCCTGCGAACGTATTCGCCGCTTATCGCCATCGGCAAATACTTCATCGTGGGGGACAGTATCTGCCATCACGGAGTCGATGTCGGTCCAAAGCCCGGACCGTACGAAGCAATTGAGACGTTTGTCAGAATGAATCCAAAATTCGTCGTGGACCGGACAAGGGAAAGCTATTGCATTACGTGGAATCCGAAAGGATATTTGAAAAGGGCAGCCGCCGATAAGCTGTTGAAAAACCGATGGCCCTTGGTTTGGAGGTCCGCCTTTAGGCGGTTTCTCCCTCGGAGCCCGCGTAAACGCGGAACTCCAAACGTTGAGAAAGTTCGTTTTCAACAGCCCCCAGAGCTTTGAGAAATGCGTTAGCCAAGTTCAAACGAAAGTGACAGACTGGGAAGTCAGACGTCTTCGCGATTGTTATCTCTCCTTAATGGAGTCCTGCTTGACGGGGATCATTTACGAAGACCAGCCGCTCAAGGCAACCGGCGTCGAAATCTACGACGCCGCCACACGCGAGGTCGGCATGGACTGGCCGTCGATGGCGCACACGATGATCGGAGTAAAGCGCCTGGCGAACCTGCGAATGCTGGCCGAAACCGTCATTGCAAATGAAATTCCAGGAGACTTTATAGAAACAGGCGTATGGCGGGGAGGCGCCTGCATTTTGATGCGGGCGGTGCTGAACGCTTACCAGGTGACCGACCGCCGTGTGTGGGTTGCGGATTCGTTTCAGGGCTTGCCTCCACCTGATTTGCAACGCTATCCAGCCGACGCAGAATCAACGTTTCACACTTTTGAAGAGTTGTCGGTGCCTCTCGAGACGGTGCGGCGTAATTTCGAGAAATACGGTCTCCTCGACGATCAAGTCGTCTTCCTGAAAGGCTGGTTCAAGGATACGTTGCCGACTGCGCAAATCCGACGGCTCGCGCTGCTCCGAATGGATGGCGATTTGTACGAGTCCACCATCGTCGCTTTGAATGCGCTCTACGACAAACTCTCTCCCGGCGGTTACGTGATTGTAGATGACTATCATGTCGTGTCCGGTTGCAGGAACGCAATCGGAGATTTCCTGTCAGCCCGAAAAATTCCCTCTTCCCGGCTTTCGGAGATCGACGGAGTCGGCGTGTTCTGGCAGAAGACCTCAGACCGATAGCTTCTGACCGCGACCACCGCGGCGCGAAGCGCCGGTTGTCAGTAGTCAATAGTCAGTAGTCAGTAGTCAGAGATTAGTGATCGGTGATCGGTTGACCGAAGCCGGGTTTTAAGGAATTCTTAAAGCGTGAAACATCTCGACACAATGACGGTTTCAAAAGTTGGTCAGAGCACTCTTCCAAAATGGTGGCGCGATGTGTCCGGCTTGTCGCGTGGTGGCATTGTGGAGGTGCGTCCGTTGCGCGACGGACAGAACAGCATTGTCCTCACAGCCAGGCCGGGTAACCGGCGTGGTATTTCCGGTAAAGAATTGCTCAAACAACTTTCCCGCTGTCCATGGCCGCTGGCGGCGCCGGCTCGTCATCGATTACGATTTAAGTGAGCATTCTGCTGGACACGGATCTGCTCTCGTTGTTGGAACGTAAACGCATTCCTGCAAAGCTTGCGGCTTGGATAGCCGAACAGAACGATCTCGTGGTGAGCGTCGTCTCGCTGGCGGAGCTGGAATTCGGATTGCAGCAAGCGCCTGTTGCCCATCGCCCAGCTCTTGCCAGCTGGCTTGCCGAGACGCGGCGGAGATTTGCACCGGCGACCGAGGAGTTGACCGAGCCGATCCTAGTTCGCTGGAAGGAACTCCTTGCCGATCTCAAGAAAAGAAAGCGGACGATGACGTGCGAGGATTCGTTGATAGCCGCTACAGTCTTGTTTCGTGGTCATAGTTTGGCGACGCACAATACACGGCATTTTGAACCAGCAGCTGTGGACGTCATAGATCCTTTGGCTTGATCGAGGAGTCAGAGATCTGGCGTGTCGTTTGAGTTGCTGCTAATAATGGTCTCTGCAATCGCAAATCGTTGCCTGTCATGTTGAGCCAAGCGAAACATCTCTGATTACTGCTGCGGACGAGCGCTCTAAAAGACGATCTTGAGATTCTTCGCTTCGCTCAGAATGACATTTACGAGAAGAGTTACAGGGAACTCAATGAAGACGGTCGAAGCTATCAAAGCAGATTGGAAATGGGGAACATTCATTGGTTTTTTCCTGCCGCTTCTTGCTGCGACCGTTTTCGCGGATACGAGCCCGGTGAAGACGGAGTCACAGCAGAATCGAACTCCGACCCCGGCGGTTCTTCAATCGCCCGCTTCCAAACAAGGCTTGAGTTTCGTCGTGGGCGCTCACGGTCTCGATTCACTCTCGTTCAATGGACAATCGCTTCTCGTTTCGCCTGAAAGCGGGGAGTTGCAGCCGCAGAAATCTGTTTTTCGTGCTGTGCTCGACGCACTTGTTCCTCGTTCTTCGTCACCAAGCGCGACGCCGAATAAGAACACCGACACCATCGATCTAAGTTACCCCTGGGGACGCATCTCCTGCGCGTATGGCAAACAAGACGATAGATTCACAATGAGACTTGAGGTTTCGAATACCAGCTCAGAGCCACTTAACGAATTCTCCCTTCGCTTGATGGAACTGAACTTTCCGCGTGTTCCGGATGGCGGCACCCTCGAGGCGGGCATGTTCGGGTTCGGCTTCAAAGGGCCGGAATGGCCCCTGGATCGGTGGCCTGCTTCGATTCCCTTAGTTGCCGATCCCCTGTATCTCGTTCCCATTGTTCGCGCGGATTTTGGGACCGGTGCACTCAATTTTTGCAGCGACGATCTTGAATGTTCCGTCGGCATACCGCACACGACAAATCCGCCCGATGGCACCCGCTATCCGTTGGTGATCACTTGCCGTGACATCAAGCCTGGCGTCAGCAAGGCATTCAATATTTCGCTGCGTTTCGGCCCGGCAGGTGCATGGGTGCAAGATCTCTCGGGCGACGTTTTGGATCGGTACGCCAAGAAGTATCCATTCCAGGTGGACTGGAAAGATCGTCGCCCCATTGGCGCGATCTTTCTGGCCGGCGCGCAAATCAACGTGCCGAGCAATCCGCGCCGTTGGACCATGAACTTCGGCGAGATCAACATTACGAATGACAAAGGCAAAGCAGCTTTTCGAGCCGCGCTTCTTAAGCAGGCCGATAACAGCGTTCAAGTTTTAAAGGACACTGGTGCGCAGGGAATGATCACCTGGGATCCGGAAGGCGAGCAGTTTATCGGTGAGTGCTATTACGGTGATCCGCGCCTTGTTCCGACTCTCGCGCCGGAAATGGAGTTTAAAAATGACGGCGCCAAAAGTGCGATTGACGAATACTTCGAGAAATTCCGCGCTGCCGGACTAAAAGTGGGTGTCTGCATTCGGCCGCAGCAAATCGCGATGGTAAATGGCTGGCCGGTGCACCAAGCTGCCGAGGACGAGCACGCGGTCCAGATTCTTCGAGAAAGGATCGCCTACGCGAAGCAGCGATGGGGTTGCACACTTTTCTATGTGGATTCAACCGCGACCGCATATACCTGGATTAATCCGGACGTTTTTAAAGCGGTCGCGGACGCGTATCCCGATGTCTTGTTGATTCCCGAGAATGAATCGATGCGTTACTTCGCGTACTCCGCTCCGCTTAATTCTTATGTGCATCATAAGATTACCTCGACGCCAGTTGGCGCGCGCTTGGTTTACCCAAAGGCGTTTAGCGTGCTGATGGCGCCTGAAGGCGATCGGCCGGAGGATCACGCCGCGCTGCTAGACGCCGTCCGGCACGGCGACATATTGCTTTTCAATGGCTGGTATATGACCGAGGGAGCAATGAAAATTAAAAAAATTTACGAAGAAGCGACGCGCCCAGTCGGAGATCAGAAGTCGGAGATCAGAGGTCGATAGTCGGGATCGAGATTATGCAAATCGAGTCCGCTAAGGAGTTGGATGTTTACAAGCTCGCAAACGAATTTGCGATGGAGATTTTCGAGATCACAAAGAACTTTCCAGCAGAAGAAAAATACGCTTTGACGAGTCAAATACGGCGCTCATCGAGATCGGTCTGCTTGAACCTTCGAGAAGCATGGGCAAAGAGGCGTTACGCAGCCCATTTTGTGAGTAGGTTGACGGACTGTGACGGTGAGAACAGCGAGACTGATTCATCTTTGGACTTTGCCAAGCAGTGCGGACATATCTCGCCGGAACAACACCATGCCTTGACCGGAAAATGTGCAGAGATTGGCCGAATGCTGGGCGGCATGATCAAAAAGTCGGAATCGTTCCTTATTTCGGGGTAGGAATGTGGCTTCGGAGTTCGTACTGGCGACTTCTGAGTTCTGGCGACGGACCTCCGATCTCCGTCTCCGATTTCTGACTTCTGACCGCTGATCGTCAACGCTCTGCAGTAATCTTTGACACCTGCGTCTTTCCCGCACATACTCCGCAACATCCCGAAATTGTGGGTTGTGATGCGGCCATTTGTCTTAAACGTCTAACTCGGAAGTGTGCCCCGGTTGATCCACAACGTTTCCGACCCTCCTTCGTCGCGTTCTGGCTCACCGCCGTGGCGAACTGCGATCAACTGATCGACCTGGCTAATGAAATCGCTGCGGTTGCCGCCTTTCATGCAAATTGAAGTTCTTTGATTTTTATGGCTTTTCTGCACCGGACGCTGCTGTTTGTAAACGACCTGCTATCGCCGTTTGGCTTCGCTATCAACCGAGTTGAAAAACAGCCTTGGAAATGCTTCCGAACCACTGTAAGCATTCAGGCCGTTGTAAGCATCCAGGTCGGCCGCTATTCCATTCAGATACCAAACGAAAGCCCGTTTTCCGTAGTGTACGGCCATGATCCTGCGGCCTTGGGGGCCGCGCTCGGCAGGTTGACTTCGTTGGTAAAAAAGAAGTTTTCCTCCCTCGCAGTGGTTGACATCGGAGCAAATGTCGGAGACACCGTGTGCATCATCAAAACCGCCGAAGAAGTTCCCATCCTCTGCATAGAAGGCGACGAATACATCTTTGGTTTTCTGCAAAAGAACATCGCGCAATTTCAAAATGTCACGGCGCGCAAGCTTTTTCTCGGCGAAATAACCAGGGAAATCAGAGCAAGTTTTGAGAAGAGCGGCTGGAATCTTACGCTAAAGCCAGACGAAACTTCCGCCCGAGCTGTGAACGTGACAAGCTTTGACGATTTTATCGTCACCGAACCAGGGTGGCAAACCTCGAAGCTGGTAAAAATTGACGCAGAAGGCTTCGACTGTCCCATTATCCGCGGCGCGACGAATTTCCTCCGCGACGTTCACCCGGTAATTCATTTTGAATACAACCGTGAAAACATGCATGCGATTGGCGAACCGGGAATTGACACGCTGTTGCTGCTCTCCGGTCTGGGATATTCGCACGTCACCATTCACGATCCTTGGGGCCGATTGTTCTGTTCGACTACTCTTTCGGAGCAGAATTTCATCAAAGACTTGCACGATTATGCAGACAGTGTTCACGGTAGAATTCCGTATTACGACATTACCGCGTTTCACGAGAGTGACAGTGATTTAGCGGCGGAATTCCTCGAGATTGAGCGTCGGGAGAGAAATAACAAACCATCTTATCCTGGTTAGCCGGGAGTGCCGTATGCTGAGATGAATCGTCTCAAACTTTTACCGCCGCCTGCCAGTCGTTCGTGAACGATACTTGATCGGGTGGAAGAACGAATCAATAAATGGGAGGACGTGTTTGGTCGGAGCGAGTTCAAGTATACAATCGTCGAACTCAATGACGATCATCCGAGATACGTTGAGGAGAACATTTCAGCGTTTCAAAGAACTGGGATTCGTAAAGTGACCGTGCAGTTTGTCGAGGCATGAAACCGGCTACAAGACTGTATTTGAAATATACTCCATTAAGTTTCTGGGGAGCAATTAAGCAGTTTCTCAGAATCGGGAAATGGTCGAGAACAAAACAGGAGTGGATCATAATTAGACCAGATGATCCTGATTACGACAAAGCGCCGTATGAAGTCGGAATCGTTTATTTAAAACGAGGGATCATCAATGGACAGGCCAGATGGATAGAGACTGATGAAAGTCGATCACCCTCGTAATGTCACCTGTCGTGGCGGCCCACCGCCTCAGCACTGTTGCCGGCTGTGATAAAATGGTTGATTTGAGTAATAAATCCGCCGTCGTCGCAGAAGCTGCAACGTGAACGCAGCTGGCCAGACGTTTGGAATAAGGGGAAAGGGGAACTGGATCTCGCATCGTTAAAACGCGCTACCGGTTAACCGCCTATGTGGACATTAGTCGTCGCGCGACCTTTGACAGTTGAGTTTTCACGCAGATAATTGATGAAATCTCGCCGTTGCGAGATGTGATGCCCCCGATTTCTTAAACGTGTAACTCGCAAACATGCCCCGGTTCATCCATAACGTTTCCGACCTCCTTCGTCGCGTTCTCTTTCTGGCGCGCCCATACGGCAGAGCGAAGCTGGCTGGGGTTTTTTCGCTCTCGCTTGCGCAGGCCGTCTTTCAAATGATCGGCGTCACGTCGATCTTCCCATTTTTGGCGCTCGCCGCTGATCCCGATCGCATCCGCCGATCTAATTTCGGCACGCGATTCCTGAGCCTGTTTCCACCGATGGAAAACTTTCAACTGCTTCTCGTAGCCGGAGTGATCGCCATCGCTGCCATCCTCGTGTCCAACGCAGTGAACCTGCTGGCCGAGTACGCCCGCACTCGTTACGCCATGAACTTTGCTCACTGGTTGCGAGTGCGGCTCCTGCGCCGAATGGCTTCACAGGCATACACCTATTTTCTTCAGCGCAACTCCGGCGATCTCCTCAAGAAAGTTCTTGGCGACGTGCTGAATTACACCGTCGGAGTGCTCCTCCCATTACTGGACACGGTGACGCGTTTCGTGATTGCGGTGCTGCTATTGGCCACGCTGTTTTTGGTCCAACCGGTGATCGCTGTTTCGGCAGCGATCGGGCTTGGCGGATTTTATGTAATCACGTTTCGGCTCCTCGCGCGCAAACGTCGAGAGGTGGATGAAAATTTGAGAGAACATGCCGCCGGCTTCTTCCGGGAAGCCCATCAGATGCTCGGCGGCATTAAACCGGTGAAAGTCCATCGTGCCGAAGAACATTTTCTCGCTCGGTTTGCCGGCCATTCCGCAATCATGGCGAAGATGAATGCACGCGTGTCCATTTTCAGCAACAGCGCTCGTTATGTTGTGGAACCGCTCGCTTTTGGCGGTCTCGTTGTGGCTGTATTGCTGCTCGCGGCAAGAGGTCGCGATTTCTCGGATATTCTTCCCAACCTGGGCGTGATGGCGCTTGCAGGTTACCGGCTGCTGCCTGCGCTTCAGTTGCTTTATAGTCAGCTAACTCAGGTCAGCACGATGCGCCACGCCGTGGATGAGGTGTATGACGAATTTGCTGCGGCGGAAACTGACGGGTCTGTCTCGCCGGCGATAAGTAGCGACGCCCTCGCTCGAGCGAGGCCTTTTCGTTGGAACGATTCGATTACTCTGCGCGAAATCAGTTTTCGCTATCCCGGTGCATCGCGGCCGGTCCTGGACGAGTTTTCCCTGAGCATCGCCAAAAACACTTCTCTCGGTGTGGTTGGTCCAACCGGTTCGGGAAAATCGACTTTCGTTGATTTACTGCTTGGGCTCTATCAGCCAACGGCAGGCGAGATCCTGATCGATGATCGCCCGCTTACACCTGCGCTGATTCCCGCCTGGCAGGCTTCCATCGGTTATGTGCCACAGGATATTTTTCTCATCGACGATACCATTGCGCGCAACGTCGCGTTTGGCCTGCCGGAAGATCAGATTGATTCTGAGCAATTGCGCGAAGCGTGTGTGACGGCACAGCTGCTCGAATTCATTGAAATCGAATTGCCTGACGGCTTTGATACGATCGTGGGGGAGCGTGGTATTCGTCTTTCCGGCGGGCAGCGCCAGCGCATCGGCCTTGCGCGCGCGCTTTACCATCGTCCATCGCTGTTGATTTTAGACGAAGCAACCAGCGCGCTCGATGTGGCCACTGAAGCCAAGCTACTTGAGGCATTGCGCAGCCTTGCTGGCAAACTCACGATGGTCGTGGCCGCTCACCGTCTCAGCACCATAGCTGGATGTGATAAGGTGGTTGATCTGAGGAACAAATCCGCCGTAGTCGCAGAGGCTGCAACGTGAACACCGGTGATCAGATGTTTGGACTGAGGGAAAACGGCGAACTCGACCCGTTGCGTTACGACTGGTGTACAGACGCGCCTCAAGAGGTTACGCGTATGTTGGCAGATCTGGTGCCGGTGGGATCGCGTGTGTTGGATGTAGGCTGCGGCACGGGCTCCGTCTCCCGCAGAATCGCGGACACTCGGAATGCTAAAATTATCGGGATCGAACCGAATTCGTGCCGAGCCGCGCGATGGGCCTCTGAGTTGGAACGCAGCGCTCGAAGAAGCCCTGAGGCGAAAGAAGCAGGGAAATGTTGCTCCTGTGACCGGAACTGATTGAGCGATGCAAGTTGCGAGCAACGACGAGATTTTCGCGGCCCCGCTAAAGGTCGAAGATCCGGCCGACTGCGGCTTTTATCATACGATGGAAGTCCCCGGTCATGGGATAATGACTGGGGAATGGGATTTGTGGGGCGGAGTGGATGACTATCTGGGCAAAGTCGCTTTCGCCGGTCAACGCGTGTTGGAAATTGGTCCCGCGAGTGGTTTTCTAAGCTTTGAGATGGAAAAACGCGGGGCCGAGGTCGTGTCTGTCGAAGTAACAGCGGAGCACCCCTGGGATTTTGTGCCGTATCCGGCTGAAAAACTGGAAGAAGTGTTCGGCCCGCGCCAGTGGATGCAACGGTTGAAGAATTCCTATTGGTTCAGTCACGCGGCTCACCAATCCAAGGCGAAGGTCTACTACGGGGACGTTTACAATTTGCCTGCCGCTCTTGGACAATTCGACATCGCAGTGATGGGTTCGGTGTTATTGCACTGCCGTGATCCGCTCCGGATCGTCGAGCAATGTGGAAAGATGGCGAGGTTGCTCATCATCACTGATATGTTTCATCCAGATTTGGAAGGAATGCCTGTCTGCCGTCTCCTGCCCGCTCCGCAGAATTTCATATGGCACACCTGGTGGCAGTTCAGCACACAATTTTTCACCCAGTTTCTCGCCGTGATGGGATTCACAACGGCAGAGATTTTGACGCACGAGCAGCACCGAGTCGGAAGAGCCGACACTTTTTTCACTATCGTCGCCCAAAGATCGGTCTGAAAGCCAAGTGGCGAATGTTAGGTGCCAGTAGATTCCCTGCAATAGCAGTTTAGAGAAGTAACATGAAAAAGCTTCTAAGGCAGATGATAGTCGGGACATCTCTCGAACCACTAGCCAGAAAGGTACATGCAGCATTCACACGCGAGTGAGGTGCTGCAGATATATCTAACCCAGAGGAGGTGGAGAAGATCAATCCGAATTTGATCGTGCGCGATCCCGGCGGCAAGGCTTACACGGTGCGCTACGAAGCAGTGAACGCGACGCTTCTTGAGAAACTTATTCAGCACCCGGTTTTAATGAGCATGTTTTTGGCCGCATTTGTCAGTCGAGAATCAGCGGGTGGGGCATGAGAATCCGGGCGATTGCGTTTTACCTGCCGCAGTTTCACCCGATCCCGGAAAACGACGTCTGGTGGGGGAAAGGGTTTACCGACTGGACGAATGTGGCCAAGGCGAAACCCGCATTCAAGGGGCATTATCAACCCCACCTTCCGGCGGATCTCGGGTTCTATGATTTGCGTCTTCCGGAAGCCAGACAAGCTCAAGCTGACTTAGCCCGTGAGTACGGCATCCACGGCTTTTGCTATTATCATTATTGGTTCAAAGGACGACGATTGCTGGAGCGTCCGTTTAACGAGGTATTGAATTCCGGCAAACCAGATTTCCCCTTCTGCCTTTGTTGGGCTAACGAAAGCTGGACACGCCTTTGGGACGGTCAGGAGCAAGAAATCTTAATGGCGCAGAACTATAACGAGGAAGATGACCTGAATCACATTCGCTGGTTGGCAGGAGCTTTTCGCGATCCGCGTTACATCCGGGTTCACGGTCGCCCACTTTTTTTGGTCTATCGTTTATCCCGGCTGCCCGATCCTGAGCGCACGGTCGAAATATGGCGGAACGAGGCCAGGCGTCTGGGCGTCGGTGACATTTTTATTTGCAATGTGGAAAGCTTTGGAGCGGATCATGGTCTGGCACCGCAATACAATCTGGACGGAGCCGTAGAATTCGCTCCTGATCATAAGGAAATACCGCTGCGACAAGAGGCCAATAAACTAACGCACAAACTTTCGCGGCGGCCAAGAATCCAACGAGTGGCGACCGTGCTGGGGCTGGCGCAACCGTGGCTCTCCAAGCACGGAGTTTATTCGTACGCGGAACTCATGAACAACATGCTGGCCAAACCAAATCCAACTTATCTTCGCTTCCCTTGCGTAACCCCCGGCTGGGATAACGCCGCCCGCAGACAAATGGGCGCGACGATCCTCCACGGCAGCACTCCCGAACTTTACCAGCGGTGGCTGGCCGCCGCCGCCCAAAAAGCGAAAAGTGTCAACAAGGATGAACCGATTGTCTTCATCAATGCCTGGAATGAATGGGCGGAGGGAAATCATCTGGAGCCATGTCAGAAATGGGGTCATGCGTATTTGCAGGCGACCCGCAATGCGCTCAAAAATGGCAACAGTTAGTTATCCAGACGACAGCATAGTGTTAAAGGTTCCCAAAATTAACTCGCTCGACACTTCATCAACCCGACCATTTTGGTCGGTGATGATTCCCGTTTACAACCCGCCGTTGCCGTTTCTGGAAGAGACACTTCGCTGCGTGCTGGATCAGGATGCCGGCGCGGACCAGATGCAAATCGAGGTGATTGACGATGCATCGCCGAACGGCGCGCCCACGGAATTCATTCGCAAACTAGCCGGCGAACGCGTCACCGTTCATTGCGAGCCGCGCAATCTTGGACTGGCCGGAATCTGGAATCGCTGCATTGAACGCGCGCGGGGCGAATGGGTTCACATCCTCCACCAGGACGATCTTGTATTCCCGGGCTTCTATCAGTCGTTGAGAACCGGCGCGGAAAAATATCCAGAAGCCGGCGCAGCCTTATGCCGCCACGCTTACTGCGATGAGAGCGGCCACTGGCATCGGCTGTCCATTTTGGAAATGCCTTCGCCCGGATTGCTGCAAAACTTCGTCGAGCCAATCGTGACAGCAGAGCGCGTCCAGTGCGCGGCTATCGCGGTGCGCCGTTCCACTTACGAGCAGTTGGGAGGATTCAACCCCGATTTGAAACACGCGCTGGACTGGGAAATGTGGATTCGCACCGCCAGCAAATTCCCTTTTTTCTACGAACCAAAAATTCTGGCCTGCTGGCGTAACCACGCGGGCGCGACCGCGTCGCGGCAAATCCGCAGTGGAGAAAACATCCGCGACATTGCCAAGGCGATTGGAATCTGGCGCAAGCACCTGCCAGAAGGCGAAGGGCAGCGGCTCGCGGAAATCGCCGCAAACCGCTTTTCCTACGAAGGCTTTTGGATGGCGCGGCATTTGTTGGGGCAAAATGATTTTGAAG
>Ga0137403_10007282_pt1 | contig 12511 bp, 7 predicted proteins | sample CZOMad2_1_16fung_FD_122057 | JGI IMG/M metagenome (GOLD analysis project Ga0137403, IMG submission 122057) | Vadose zone soil fungal communities from Angelo Coast Range Reserve, California, USA - CZOMad2_1_16fungal (Hybrid Assembly) | ecosystem: Environmental > Terrestrial > Soil > Vadose zone...
TCTAGCCCTTGCTCTTCTGCATTTTCCCGAGCGAGATTAAGCGCCAGTGGAGAAACGTCCGAACCAACGACCGCCAAGTTTGGGCATTCAAGCGCCAAAGTGATCGCTAAGACACCTGAACCGGTGCCAATGTCTAGCAGACGGTTTCGCGAGCTGGGCTGGGAATTCTGCGTCCGGGCGAATGAGTTGGAGCGCAGCAATCCCTACCCGCCGCAGTTCGATTTCCGCGAGATGCCCTTCAATTTCGGCGACCACCGCCGCGAGATCGAACGGTTGAAGCCCGACGTGGTCCTGCTCTTCCTGCACCTGAAGAACACGATCATCTGGCCCCTGATTCACTGGCTAAAGTTGAAGGGCATTCCCGTCGTCTACTGGAACAAGGGCGTCAATCTCGAGGTGCGTCACCCCTGGCTGCGCAATCTTCCGTTTTATTACGTGCACGCGCTGTGCGATGCGATCGTGCTTTACTCCCAGCACGAGATCCGGGACATCCGTCCGGCCAATCGTCGCAAGGTTTTCGTCGCCAACAACACAGTGAATTTCGAGGCATTTCCCGCCGTCGCGGCCTCCAAGGACGAACTCAAGCGGGAGTTCGGCATTCCCTTCAAGAAGGTCGTCTTGTTCGTGGGCCGGATGCGCACGGTGAAAAAAGTCGATCACCTGATCGCCGCCTTCAACGAGATCGACGACCCGGATTGCGGCTGTGTCGTCGTCGGCGATCCGATGGATTATGACCTGCCGGCGATGATCAAAAAAAAGAATGTCCTGCATCTCGGCGAGATCCATGACCCTGAGGGCGTCAAGATCAGCAAGATCTTCAAGCTGTCGGATCTCTTCGTCATCCCTGGCGACGTCGGACTCGGCCTGAACCAAGCCTTCTATTGGGGACTGCCCGTCGTGACCGAAGCGGGCCTGCAGCCACCCGAGATCCACTATCTGGCCGAGGGAAGAAACGGTTTCATCGTGCCGGAAAACGACGTGGCCGCGCTCAAGGAGAAAATGCTGCTGCTGCTGCGCGACGACGCCCTGCACGCCCGGTTCAGCGCTGCCGCGCGGGAGGATATCATGCGCGATGCCTCGATCGAGCGAATGTTCTCGGGCTTCCGCGATTGTGTCACCGCCCTCACCGACCCGAAGTCGGAATTGTGCGCGCGACGTTTCCGGTGAGTCTTGAGCCATGATCAGACGGAGTGCCCACGAAACACACGAATCACACGAAAATCAGAGAGGGAAACGTCGGGAAATTCGTTTCTGCTCCGTTCAACAATTGGTCCACTCCGCCTCGCTTGGGGCTCCATCCTAAGATCCTCTTTTTCGTGTGATTCGTGTGTTTCGTGGGCCACTACGATTGTGGGTCAGTCCTATTGCATGGAGCCGGATGCTCAGAATTTATCCGTGTTCATCCGTGAAATCCGTGGCTAAGGTCTACCTCTTTCGCCCAACTGGCTTGAATCCTGCCAAATGACCGCTGTGTCCATCGCCTCCACCGCGAACCTCCCGGGTTCAGCCGTCCCCGTGCGGTCCGCTATCGACCGTTTCGTCGCCTGGCTCGATGGCTTCGGCGAAACCTCGCAGGATCACCAGGATTTCTTTGCCAGCCGCGTGGGACGTGCCGCCAAAAATTTATATTATCGGCAACCCCTGCTGGGCAAAGTCGCGGTGCTGCCGATGGTGGCATGCGAAGCGTTCGCTCCATGGACCCGTCGGTTCTTTTATCCTCGGATGCGCCTGCCTATTTCCGATGCGCACTTTGCCATGGGATTCGCCGCGCTCCACCGCATCACCGGCGAACGCCAGTACCTCGACCGGGCGATTCACTTCCTGGAGGTGCTGGAAACGACGCGCTGCCCGGGATTCCAACATCATGGCTGGGGTTATCCTTTCGACTGGCAGACGCGGGGTGGCATCCTTCCTCGGGGGACACCCCTGATCACGACTACACCCTACTGCTACGAGGCCTTCACCGACGTATACCGGATCGACGGTCAACCGCGCTGGCGTGAGATCATGCGCTCGATCGCCGACCATTGCCTCCTCGACTACCGGGACATCGACGCCGGCCCCGACGCCGCCACCTGCACCTACACGCCGACCGGCGGAGAGAAGGTGGTGAACGCGAGCGCCTATCGCGCCTTCACCCTGTTTAGCGCGTGGAAGGAATTTGGCGACGAGCGCTATCGCACTGCGGCAGCGCGCAATCTCAATTTCGTGCTCCAATCGCAGCAGGCCGACGGTTCCTGGATGTATGCGATGGACGGTGTCCGCCAGTTCGTCGACCACTTCCACACCTGCTTTGTGATGAAGGCGCTCGCCAAGATCGAAGCCCTGACCGGCCATGCCGGCTGTACCGCTGCGCTCGCGCGCGGCGTGGATTTCTACACGCAACATCTCTTCGATGAAGCCGGCTTGCCCCGTCCCTTCGCCCGCGCTCCCCGGCTCACAGTCTATCGCCGGGAACTCTACGATTGCGCGGAATGCATCAATCTCGGCGTGCTGCTGGGCGGTCGTTTTCCGACCCTCGACGCCGCGGTCGACCGCACGGCGGCAGAAATCGTGCTCCGCTGGCAACTCCCTGACGGACATTTCCGCAGCCGACTGCTTTTGCTCGGCTGGGACAACGTGCCCATGCATCGCTGGGGACAGTCCGAGATGTTCCGAGCGCTCTGTTTGCGGCTGGAGGCGACCGGGCGGTAGCCCGGGGAGGAGAGGTCAGAGACCAGAAGTCAGAGATCAGGTAGCGGAGGCGGAGCGGACAGAAGAGGTCAGATGTCGGAGGCCGGAAGTCAGATGGCAGAAGCGGAAACCAGAGGTCAGAAGTCAGAGAGAGCAGCGGTCAGAATAGCAGAGATCAGAGAACATCACTCAGCGAATGGCTTGGACGACAGCTATGAAGATTAACTCAGCAAAAGAACTTACGGTTTATCGAAAGGCATATGACCTTGCGATGAGAGTATTTGACGTCAGCAGGTCGTTCCCGGTCGAAGAACGCTATTCTCTGACTGACCAAATTCGCAGATCATCCCGATCGGTATGTGCGAACCTTCGCGAGGCATGGGCCAAACGGCGGTATCGGGCCCATTTTGTCAGCAAGCTGACCGACGCCGACGGAGAAAACGGTGAAACCGACACGTGGATCGATTTCGCCTCCTCGTGTGGTTACATAAACGGCACCGTTCGCAAGGAGCTCTTGAGTCTCTCGGCCGAAGTCGGTGCGATGTTGGGCAGCATGATCAACAAGCCCGACTCGTTCCTCATTTCGCCGGCCTCCGACCATTGATCCCTGACTTCCGCCCTCCGTCCTCCGACTTCTGACCTCTGATATCCGCCCCTGACCTCTGACTTCCGACCTCTAACTTCAGCCCTCTGACTTCCGACCTCTGATCCCCGCCCTCTGCCCTCTGACCTCCGACCTCTGTCCTCTGCCCCCCTGATCCCAATCCCCTGACCTCTCTCCGACATGTGCGGAATATGCGGACAATTTAATTTCACCTCCGGCGCACCGGTGGACCCGCGCACCATCGAGCGCATGATGGACACGATCGTGCATCGCGGGCCGGACGATCCCGGCAAGTTTGTCGCGGGCGCGCTGGGGCTCGGTTTCCGTCGGCTGGCGATCATCGATCTCTCCCCGGCCGGGCACCAGCCGATGTCGGACCGGGCGGAAAGCGTGTGGGTCGTGTTCAACGGCGAGATCTACAATTACCAGGAGCTGCGCCGGGAACTCGAATCCCACGGGCACATTTTTCGATCGAATTGCGACACCGAGGTAATTGTCCATGGCTACAAGCAGTGGGGCGATGCCGTCCTCAACCGCTTCAACGGCATGTTCGGCCTGGCAATCTGGGACGTAGCCAAGCGGCGGTTGGTACTCGCGCGGGACCAGATGGGAATCAAGCCGCTTTATTTCTCCCTGCAAAACGGCGGGCTTTGTTTTGGTTCTGAAATCCGACCCGTCCGCGCGGCGCTGCCCAAACCGCCCGCGGTGGATGTGGAGGCCATCGGCCTGTTCCTGCGTTACCGTTACACCCCCGCGCCGCGGACGATGTTCAGCGGAATCCAAAAACTGGCCGCCGGCGAAAAGCTCGTGGTCGAGAACGGCCGGGCGCAGGTGAGCCGTTACTATAACTTTGAACCGTCGCCCTTCGATCCGCAGCCCCGGGTCGAGGAGGCGGCGGAGAAATTGCTCGAACTCTACAAGGGTGCTGTGAAGCGGCAGCTCATGAGCGACGTCCCGCTCGGTTTGCTGCTAAGTGGCGGAATGGATTCGGGACTCTTGCTGGGCCTGATGAGTCTGTACGGCAAGGACTGGGCCACCTTTACGGTCGGATACGGCTCGTCCTTCCGGGACGACGAACTCGACGACGCCGCGCGGACGGCGCAGATCTACGGCGCCCAGCACCACGCCGTCCGCCTCGACCAGAGCGCCTTTGAAAGCGCGCTGCCGCACATTGTCGCGAGCCTGGAGGAACCGGTGGCCTCGTCGTCGATCGTGCCGATGTATTTTGTGTGCAAGCGCGCGCGAGAAGTCGTGAAAGTGGCCCTGATCGGCCAGGGCCCCGATGAATTGTTTGGCGGTTACAAGCGGCATCTCGGCGTGCGCTACGGCGCCGCGTGGCGGTCCCTGCCGCGCTGGTTGCAGACTGGCAGCGCAGCCCTCGCCCGGCAGTTGCCCCGCAACGAAACCCTGAAGCGGGGACTCTATTCGCTTGGCGGCAACGATCGACTGGCCCGTTTTCAACAGGTCTTTTCCATCGTTCCCGGGACAACGCTCGATCATCTGTTTCAACCCGGCTTGCTGCCCGGCGGGGCTGATCGCGAAGCCGCGGCCTGCTGGGAGGAATTCCGGCCGGCAATGAGGCACCTCGACGATCTCAACGCATTCCAGCTCCTCGAACTCCGTTCGTCCCTGCCTGACGAACTCCTGATGTATGGCGATAAGCTCTCGATGGCCAACGCCCTCGAGGTCCGCGTGCCCTATCTCGACCGGGAAGTCGTGGAACACGTGCAGCAACTGGGCGCGTCGTTCAAGGTGCGCCATGGCGTGCGGAAATGGCTCCATCGAAAGGTCTGCCGCCAGTTCCTTCCCGCCGAGGTCGTGCAGCGGAAAAAGCGCGGCTTCGCTGTCAACGTCGTCGACGACTGGTTCCGGCAGTCATTGCAGGGACGCATAAAGGATTATCTGGCGGACGGGCAGTCGCTCCTTTATCGCTATCTCCGTCACGGAGCGGTAAACGACCTGGTGAAACGCCACTCATCGGGCCGCGAAGATAGCCACAAGGTCCTTTTCAGCTTGGTGGTGCTTGAGCAGTGGCTACGCAGCAATGCCGTGGGAGCCTCGGCAAGCGAAACAGCCTAGCGGCTTGAGGTGCCCGTCGTTTGGTTGCGGCATCGCCTCAAGATATATTTCCTAGACCAGGTCCGGTTCATAAGAAATTTTGGAGACTAAAGGAACGAACCAAGGGCCGCGTTGGAATCGGGCGCTGAATTTTCCCGCCGAAAAATTATCCACAACAACGGACCTCTAAATCTAATGCGATTTTCGCCGTCCGCAGCTGAACCGCCGTTGAAATATTCGCAGTCAGCCAAGTTTAGGCCGGCGAGGCTTGATTCACTTTGAGAAATGGCCCTCAAATTGCTCGCCAAGTCGCTAAATAAAGCTGAAAAGCATTGTTGATTAACCAACGTCAAAGCCATGGCAATCGTCCCCTCTCGCCTAGTCACACGCTTCTTCTGTGTTTTCGGACTGGCCTTATCTGCGCCAATTGCAGCTTTGGCAGACCTTCCTTTCGTCACCGGAATAACAGGATTCGGTGTGCAGGATCATAGTTTGACTGCCGGTGTCGGTTTTCAGTTTTCGAATTTGTCGGGACAGCCGGTTGTTGTCACCCAACTCGGACGGTACGTCTTGGCCGGAAATGTTCAGCCGCATGTGTTATCAATTTATGACACCTCTGGAAATCAGCTCGCGGCGGTGACCGTGAATTGTGCCGGCGCAACGCCGGGCCAATTCCTCTATGGCACGCTCGCAACGCCCTATTCGATCGCGCCGGGCGCGGTCGTTTATTTCATGAGCGCAGAGACAAACGGCGGAGACCTTTGGTTTAATAACAACAACACGGTTATTACCATCACACCAGCGCTGAGCTTTGTCCAAAGCGCTTATTATTTGGGGGGCGCGTCATTCACGATCGCGGGGAACAACGGGGGACCCTCGACAAGTGCGGGCCCCGTGTCCTTCCAATATACGTCCCCTTTGTCCAATTGGACAAAATCCGGTACGGTCTACACCACCGATGGGTCGCCTTATTCCATTGCGTCGGCGGTGGCAGATGCCTCGACGGGCGACACTGTGACCATCCCAGCGGGTACGTTTACCTGGGGCTCGTTCGGCTCACCCGTCATGGTCAACAAACCAATCGTTCTCGCCGGCACTGGGCAGGCGACGACCACCATCAATATCGCCACCACCGCGCCCACTTTCAGCAGCGGTGGCGCGATTGCCCTTTCCGCCGCGGCGATCCTGCGGGATTTCACCCTCTCTCAAACGGGGGGCGTCAACACGACCGGCATTAAAGCAGACACCACCGATGGCTGGCGCATTACTCGGGTCACATATAACTCGGGGCCCACCGCCGGTTACTTTGTTTACGCTGGCTCCTATGGGCTGATCGACAACTGCACGATCAACGGAGGCGCGGGATCCGACGAATGGATTTTTGTGCGCGGGCCCAACAATTCCTGGCAGACGGCATCTTCGCTGGGCACGGCCAACTCCGTTTACCTCGAGGACAATATTTTCAACCTTCAGGGCTATCCGGATTTCAACTCAAACGCCCGCGGGGTGGTCCGCTTCAACACCATCAACGCCACTACCAACTTAATCAAGATCGATGCCCATGGCTACACTACCAACACTCCGCCGCGGAGCGCACGGGAGATGGAAATCTACCACAATACCTGGACTGCAAATTCCGGATCTCAGGCATTCGAGATGCGCGGCGGCACCGGCATGATTTTCGACAATGTGAGTCCTTCCGGGGGGTTCTTCCTGGAGGACTACGGCATTCTTACCAATCTTTCGAATTACGGGCGTTATCAAACACCCGTGGATTATCCGCTGATCGATCAGATTGGCGTCGGACAGGACCCAAAAACTGGGGGGAGCGAGCCGTACTATGTATTTAATAACTTCAGCCCCAATGGGGTGACCCCTTGGGCCCGCACTATCAATAGTCTGGGAACGCCCTCGAGTTACACCACGAACAGCGCCGGCTACTCGATCGGCGCAACGGTGATTACATTGACCGCAGGCGGAGGCGGATCCGGCAGTGGTTTTATTGGAACCGGGGATGCGGTGGCCTTTAGCGGTGATTCCAACCGATATCTGGTAACATCAGGCGTTGGTCAAAACACAAGCTTCCCCGCCACCATCACGATCGCTGGGCCCGGTTTGCTCCAAGCCATTCCGGCCGCTCCGACGACCATGACCTCCGGACCTCTCACCTTGTACCAATTCCAGACAGGAAATCCCGCGGCGACTTTCACCGAGCGCTCCATTGTACAAGCCAACCGGGATTTCTTCGCCGACGCCGGTTTCGACGGCCCAGGCAATATTGGGCGTGGCACCAAGGCGGCGATGCTCGCCACCAACCCGGCCACAGCCGGGGCCGGGGCGGGCTGGTGGGTGACGGACGAAGGCAGTTGGAACATCACCCTGCCCGTCAACACGAGCGGCCAGCTCTACGTTTCGAACGGGGCGGCGTGGGTATTGAAATACACGCCTTTCACCTACCCGCATCCGCTGCGCCGGCCACTCACACCGTCAAAACTCCTCATCGGGCCGTAAATGGCGTCTGCCCGGCGAGCCATGGACTTTTCACAGTGAAATTCGAGCCAGCTTTAGAATTCCACCAATTCTTTATTTCCTGAAATCAGACCATCCAATGAAACTCGTCGATCAGTCCATCATTACCAGTGCGACGAGCGCCTGCCGCAGAGCCATGATCGTGTTCAGTAGCCCCGCTCGATTCGCAGTTTTACTCGGCCTCCTGCCTATTCTTTCCGCCGGTGGTGCTCAAGTTACCCTAACCTGGACTGACAATTCTTTTGACGAAACGGGATTCAAGATCGAGCGAAACGATAATGGAGCTGGTTTCGTCCAAATCGCGACTGTCGGCGCGAACGTCATAACCTATGTCGACACCACCCTGGTCGGCGGTACCGAGTATTCATACCGGGTTCGTGCCACCAACATTGCAGGTGATTCGGGATACACCAACGTGGTCACCAACGGGCCGGCATTCACCACGCAGCCGGTGGATCAGTTTGCACCCAGTGGATCCACCGCGAATTTTACGGTCGCTGTCAGCGGCGTGCCCGCGCCCACCTTGCAATGGCAGGTCAGCACGAATGGCGGCGGAAGTTGGAGTCCCCTGACTAATGTTGCACCCTATTCGGGCGTCGCCACTGCCACCCTCACGATCACTGCGGTGCCCTTGATCCTCACGGGCAATCAGTATCAGTGCGTGATCTCGAACGGCATCAGCACGCCCGCGACCAGCAACGCCGCCATCCTAACCGTAGGCGTTCCGCCTTCCTTCACCGCCCAGCCCACAAGCCGATCAGTGGCGACCGGCGGCTCCGTTAACTTTGGCACAGTGGCGGCCAGCGGCACACCGCCGCCGACGTTTCAATGGCAGCAGGCCGGCGTGAATCTCGGTGATGGCGTGCTTCCGTCCGGGGCTACGGTTTCCGGTTCCAGCACTGCCACTTTGACCTTAACCGGTTTCACCGCGGCGGACGCCGCAAACTATGCCGTCGTTGCCACCAACAGCTCTGGCTCTGTTCCCAGTAATACTGTTTCACTGGCCGTGACCGGTACAAGCGCACCCGCCATTACGATCCAGCCGACCTCTTCCCAAACCGTGTCGCAAGGCACGACGGTCATTCTGACTGTGGTCGTCGCTGGTACGCCCCTGCCGACCGTGCAGTGGAAAAAGGGCGGAGTCAGTCTCTCCAATGGAGGTAGTGTCTCCGGCGCAACCGGCACAACGCTGACCCTGACCGGAGTTGCTGCAACGGATGCCGGCACTTACACTGCCGTTGCCACCAACGGCAGTGGCTCCCCCGCCACCAGCAATGCCGCCAACGTAACGGTAAGTTCGTCCGGCTCGCCTCCGAGCAGTCTGGCTCCCACATTCATCGCCCAGCCGCCGGCCGACCTGAAAGCCTCGATCAACTCTAGCGTCACCTTGAGCGCCTCGGTTACTGGAACACCCACTCCCACTTATCAGTGGCAGAAAAATGGCGTGAACATTGTCGGCGCCGCCAATTCGTCGCTCACGCTGAACAACCTCGCGCTCGCGGACACGGCGATTTACTCGCTGGTGGCGAGCAATAGCAGCGGGACTGCGACCAGTAATACCACGCTGACGGTTACGACGCTTCCAGTCATCACCACCCAGCCTGTCAGCCAGATCACAGGCCCGGGAGGGACCGTCACCTTCAGTGTCGTGGCGAGCAGCACCCCGAACCCGATTTATTTCTGGCGCAAAAACGGCGTCGATATTCAGGGCGCCAATAGTCCGACTCTGACTTTGTCGGGCGTCTCGGCCTCCGATAACGCCATCTACAACGCCGTGGTGGTAAATGTCTCGGGTGCGGCGGTCAGCAACGGCGCGACGCTTACCGTCGTTTCTGCGTTGGCGGTGAGCCGGGTCACAAATTTCTCCGCCCGCGCGGTGAACGGCACGGGGCCCCAGGCTTTGTTCATGGGTTTTGTCGTCAGCGGCGCCACCAAATCGATCCTGCTGCGCGCCGTCGGCCCTGGACTTGCCACCGCCTTCAACCTTGGCGGCGCTTTGACGGATCCGCAGCTTTTCCTGTATGACGGCTCCACGGTGATCCAATCCAACGACAATTGGGGCGGAACTGCGGCACTGCGTGCCGCCTTCACCAGCGTGGGAGCCTTCCCCCTCGTCGATACCAGCCTGGATTCCGCGCTCCTCACGTCCCTGGCGCCGAAGCCTTACACGATGCAGGTCGGCGGCGGCACCGGCACGGTGCTCACTGAAATTTATGACGCAGACTCGTCCCCCACACCGGTCGGGCGCCTGGTCAACGTGTCCGCGCGGGCGTCGGTGAGTTCGGGCAGCAACGTGCTCATCATCGGTTTTGTCGTCAACGGCAGCACGTCCGTGCAGATGCTCATGCGGGCCTCGGGTCCGGAACTCAACGCCCGCTTTGGCCTCACTGGCGCGCTGACCGACCCGATTCTCCAACTGTACAACGGCAGCACCCTGCTGCAGCAAAACGACGACTGGGGCGGCACCAGCGCGCTTAGCACGGCCTTTGCCCAAGTCGGGGCGTTTCCCTTCAGCAGTCCGACCAGCAAGGACTCCGCCCTTCTCGTCACCCTTTCCCCCGGCGTCTACACCACTGTAGTCTCAGGTGTCGGCGGCACCAGCGGCATCACCTTGCTCGAAATCTATCAGATGCCGTAGTGAGGGTGGAACGTGTTGACCTCAACGCGTTGTTTGGTCTTGCGCGCCATAATGGAACGCCGGCCAGAGACCGCGCTGCAGAGAGTTCGCCTAAATTTGACTGGTACCCCGGAGGCGCAGCTTACCGCCCCGATCACTGGAGCAGCGACCAGCCGGTCGCTGTCCGGCGCGACGAGGGCGTCGCGTCCCCACCCGGATCGTCATCCTCTCATGCCCACTTCCTCACTCTCACATTCTGCACCCAATCCCCAGCTTTGATCTCCGACCTCTGATCTCTACCGCCTCCGTAGTCTGAGTCCCGTCTTCTGATCTCTGCCTGCTAATTCCTGCCTCCGTCCCTCTGTCCTCTGATCTCCGTCCGCTGACCTCTGCTCCATTCGCCCCTTGCCCCTCGCTCTCTTCCAACGCCGCACGATCCGATGCCCGACCGTTCTGGGCTGGCTGGTGCTGCTCACGCTGGCGGCCGTTCCGTGCCTGTTCTGGTGGTTCCGCGGCGAATCGTTTCTGTCGCTCACGAAACGCCAGCCCGCAGAAATATTGGTGGTGGAAGGCTGGATCGGCAACAAAGCCCTGAAAGCGGCGGCCGTGGAATTCAAACAGGAGGGCGCCGGCTATATCGTGACCACGGGTGGTCTGAGCAACGAACGTTGGAGCGAGAAACGCTATAGTTATGCGGAGATGGCCCGCTACGAACTCACCCGCGCCGGGGTGCCGCCCGATCGGATCATTGCCGCGCCAGCGGTCCAGGTCGAAACCCAGCGCACCTTTGAAATGGCCGCCGCGGCCTGGCGCACGATCCAGGCGAAGCTGCCACCGTCCACCGCCATCAATGTATTTACGATCGGGCCGCACGCCCGGCGCAGCCGATTGGTGTTCTCCAAGGTGTTTGGCTCCGGCATCGAGGTCGGGGTCATTTCCTGGAGTCAATCCGGCCGCGAAACCGAACCGTGGTGGCACTCGAGTGAGCGGGCGGATGATTTTCTTAAGGAGACCGTCGGGTATTTCTTTGAGCTCCTGCTGAACTCTGGGCGGCGGTCCAATTCGCCCGGTGGATCATGACGCGCTCGCACCGGCGCCAGGGGCGAATCCGGGTGGAACGCGTTGAGTTTAGGAACGCTGATTTTCAAATCAATCTGCGCTAATTGGTCCGGATTGGATCCCTGATTAGCGAAGATCAGCGTTCCCAAAATTCCGGAGACGACTGATCCAGCCTTGTCACCTGAAATAAGTCTCAACCAACACCTAGGTTGACCCTGCTGCGTCGTCTGGTATCTCCGTTCGCTCATTCCAGTGTCGATCCGTTTCAAATCTGTGGCCACGAAATTTCGCGATCTCCGCATCATCGTGGGCGTTTGCCTGCTGACGGGCGTGTCAACGGCAGGCGCCCAGTCCGTGCTGGAATCGAGTCCGTCCGCTCCCTTGGTGCCTCCGTCGCTGCGCGGCGCGAACGACGCGAGTGCTTTCACTCTTCCGTCGGGACTCGTCAGGACGTCCTCCCCGTTCCGCTGGGGTCCGGTGGAGATCAAGCCGCACCTTTCCGAGAAGTTCAGTTATAGCGACGGCATCCAAGCCACGCCCGGCCACCCGGCCAACACCTACATCAACTCGCTCACCGGGGAGCTCCTCACCGACCTCGGTTCTCATTGGACCCTCGACTACACACCGACGTGGATGGTGTACACGAACCGGGCGTTTCAGAACTCGGTGGATCACTCGGTGAACCTCACAGGCGGTGCTGAATTCGGCGACTGGCTGGTGCAGTTCAGTCAGGCCTATAGCGCTTCCAATACTCCTCAAATCGAAACCGGTCGACAGACGAAACAGCAAACGTCCGCGACCAGTTTCGGCGTCTCGCATCGATTCAACGATCACTGGTCCTTCGAATTGACGGGGCTGCAAACCCTGCAATTCATCGACGCCGCGCCGGACAGTTACGACTGGTCGACCCACGCACAGCTCACCTATCACCATGGAACGCGGCTGGAAGTTTCGCTAAGCTATCGGTTGGG
>Ga0137403_10007283_pt1 | contig 12509 bp, 18 predicted proteins | sample CZOMad2_1_16fung_FD_122057 | JGI IMG/M metagenome (GOLD analysis project Ga0137403, IMG submission 122057) | Vadose zone soil fungal communities from Angelo Coast Range Reserve, California, USA - CZOMad2_1_16fungal (Hybrid Assembly) | ecosystem: Environmental > Terrestrial > Soil > Vadose zone...
CTCCTGAACCTTCCCGCGAAGGATCATGTGTTCACGGCGCACGCGGAACTGGAAGGCGGAAAGCTGCTCGCCATGTTCGAGTCGCTTCTGGCGGGCTGGAGGTCCCGGCGCTACGAGCTGGTGAGTCTGGATTCCCTCTACAGCTCGATCGACGTGGCCGCGCTGCCGCGCCACGAAGTGGTCTACGGCGCGGTCGCCGGACGCTCGGGAACTCTCGCCCTGCAGGGAAAGGAGAGCGCATGATGTTCGAGGGGTTCTCAAGAAGAAAAATCAGAACGAGCGGCGCGAGCATCAACCTGGTGGCGGCCGGCGACGGCCCGCCGGTGCTGCTGCTGCACGGCTATCCGGAGACCCACGCCATGTGGCACAAGGTCGCGCCGCGGCTCGCGCGCGAGTACACCGTGGTCTGCCCCGACCTGCGCGGCTACGGCGACTCGTCGAAGCCGAAGGGGCTCTCCGATCACTCGAACTACTCCAAGCGCGCCATGGCGCTCGACATGGCGCAGGTCATGGCGGCGCTGGGACACGACCGGTTTCACGTCGTCGGGCACGATCGCGGCGGCCGCGTCGGCCATCGCCTGGCGCGCGATCACGGCAGGCGCGTGCGCAGCCTGACGGTGCTCGATATCTCCCCGACGCTCAAGATGTACGAGAGCACGAACATGCGGTTCGCGAAGGCGTACTACCACTGGTTCTTCCTGATCCAGAAGGCGCCGCTGCCCGAGCGGATGCTGGCCGGGCTTGGGCCGTTCTATATCTTCAAGCGCCTGGGTCGAGGGAAGTCGGGTTTGAAGCATTTTTCCAAGAAAGCAATGGCCGAATACGTCCGCGCCTTCAAGGACCCGCGCACCATCCACGCCACCTGCGAGGACTATCGCGCCGCGGCGAGCATCGACCTGATTCACGACAGGCAGGACTTGCGAAAGAAGCTGAAGATGCCGCTGCTCGCGCTGTGGGGAAAGCATGGGGTGATCGAGGCGCTTTTCGACTGCCTCGCCGACTGGCGCGAGGTGGCCGCCGACGTGCGCGGCCGCGCCTTGAACTGCGGGCACTTCATTCCAGAGGAAAAGCCCACCGCGTTGCTCGCCGAGCTGCGCAAATTTCTGAAAGGCCTTTGATTTCAGTCCTCTACGTCGTGCTTGCAGCCATGAGAAAAAACATGTTCAATGAAGGCGTTACGGCGCATTGCTAAGAAGGGTCTTAAAGAACCTCTGGAAATGCTCGGCAGGCCGCTCCCGAATCAGTCCGCGTCGCATCCCCGGCAGTACCCGCAGCAGCCAATCCATGGCACGGCTCCATTCCACGGAGGTACTGAACTTTGCTAAAGCCCTATGATGTCGAGCAGGCCGCCCAAGCAGAATCGTCTTCCTTCTCCCCTGTCGTGACCCCGAAGCATCCCCGAGCGCCGCGCAAGCCGAAAGTGAAGAAGCTGTTCGTCCTCGACACCAACGTGCTGATGCACGACCCGACGAGCCTGTTTCGCTTCGACGAGCATGACCTGTACCTGCCGATCGCCACGCTGGAGGAGCTCGACCAGCACAAGCGCGGCCTTTCCGACGTGTCGCGCAATGCGCGGCAGGCGAGCCGCTTTCTGGATGAAATCGTTTCCACGGCGGTCGAGGACATCAAGAGCGGGCTGGTCATCAAGACGAAAGAGGGGCAGCAATCGAAGGGGCGCCTGTTCCTGCAGACCGAGGCGATGAACGGCGAGTTGCCGGCGACGCTTGCCTCGGGCCGGACCGACAACCAGATCCTGTCGGTGGTGCGCACGCTGCAGGGCCGCGAGCCGGGCCGCGAGGTGGTGCTGGTGTCGAAGGACATCAACATGCGCATCAAGGCGCGCGCGCTCGGGCTCGCCGCCGAGGACTACACCAACGACAAGGTGCTCGAGGACGCCGACCTGCTGTACACCGGTCTGCGCCGCCTGCCGAAGGACTTCTGGAACACTCACGGCCGCGACGTCGAGTCCTGGAAGAAGGAAGGCCATACTTACTACCGCGTGCGCGGCCCGCTGGTGCCGAAGCTGCACGTCAACGAATTCGTGTTCGACGAGTCGGGCGACAAGCCGCTCTACGCCCTGGTGAAGGAGACCTCGGGCCGCCTGGCGGTGCTCGAGACGCTGCGCGACTACACGCACGCGAAGAACTCGGTGTGGGGCATCACGGCGCGCAACCGCGAGCAGAACTTCGCGCTCAACCTGCTGATGAGCCCGGCGGTCGACTTCGTCACCCTGCTCGGCCAGGCCGGCACCGGCAAGACGCTGCTCGCGCTCGCCGCGGGCCTCACCCAGGTGCTCGACGAGAAGCGCTACTCCGAGATCATCATGACGCGCGTCACCGTGCCGCTCGGCGAGGACATCGGCTTCCTGCCGGGCACCGAGGAGGAGAAGATGCAGCCCTGGATGGGCGCGCTGGAGGACAACCTCGATGTGCTGAATGCCTCCGACGAGTCCGGCGGCGAGTGGGGGCGCGCGGCGACGCGCGACCTGGTGCGCTCGCGCATCCGCATCAAGTCGCTCAACTTCATGCGCGGCCGCACCTTCGTCAACAAGTGGCTGATCATCGACGAGGCGCAGAACCTGACGCCCAAGCAGATGAAGACGCTGGTGACGCGCGCCGGTCCCGGCACCAAGGTCGTGTGCCTGGGCAACATCGCCCAGATCGACACGCCGTACCTGACCGAGGGCAGCTCGGGCCTCACCTACGTGGTGGACCGCATGAAGGACTGGACGCACGCCGGGCACGTGACGCTCGCGCGCGGTGAGCGCTCGCGCCTGGCCGACCACGCGGCGGACGTCTTGTAAGGAATAAGTCAGCTTCTTTTTCTGTTACCCTTCGGCCCTTCTTTTTCCGGAAAGACCTTGATGATCCCCAACGCCCGTTGCATGGCCGCGCTCGCGGCGCTGCTCCTCTGCTTCAACGTAGCGGCACAACAGAAGTTCGAGCCGCAGGTCGGCCAGGCCGGCAAGGACGTCATCTGGGTGCCGACGCCCGACGACGTCGTCGACCGCATGCTGACCATGGCACAGGTGACGCCCAACGACTTCGTCATCGACCTGGGCTCCGGCGACGGCAAGATCGCCATCCTCGCCGCCCGCAAATTCGGCGCGCGCGCCCTCGGCATCGAGTACAACCCGGATATGGTCAAGCTGTCGCAGAACAACGCCCTGGCCGCGGGCGTTGCCGGCAAGGCGAGCTTCCGCAACGCCGACATCTTCGCCACCGACTTCAGCCAGGCCAGCGTCATCACCATGTACCTGCTGCCCGGTCTCAACATGAAGCTGCGCCCGCAGATCCTGTCGATGCGCCCCGGCACGCGCGTGGTGTCGCACTCGTTCACCATGGAGGACTGGGAAGCCGACGAGATCTCCACCGTCGATGGGCGGCGCGCCTATTTCTGGCTGGTGCCGGCCAACGTCATGGGCAGCTGGACGCTGGAAGGCAACGGCCAGAAGACCGACCTGACCCTCGAGCAGACCTTCCAGAAGATCAACGGCACGGTCACGCTCGGCGCGGTGCACGGCGGCCTGCGCGATCCCAGGCTGCGCGGCGCCAGTGTCAGCTTCGCGTTCGTCGACGGCGACGGCTTGCGGCGCGACTACACGGGGCGCGTCACCGGCACCCGCATGGAAGGCAGCTTCCGCGACGAGAAAGGCCAGGAAGGTCGCTGGACGGCGTCTAAGAAGTAACCAGCTTCTTGTGCGAGCCGTCGCAGAACGGCTTGTTGCCGCTGTGCTTGCAGCCGCACAGCCACATCTTCTGCGCTTCGCTGATCGTGAACTTGACCGGCGAGAATTCGGAGCCCTTGTGCGAGCCGTCGCAGAACGGCTGGCGCTTGGAGCGGCCGCAGGCGCACCACCAGTAGTCCCCCGGGGCAAGCTCTACCGCGTACGGCGATTGTTGCGCGATCGTCGGGTCCGCCATCGCGTCCTCCCTGTCACGAGTACGAGGGTTCCTGGTAATTCTCGAAGCGAGTGTGCTGGCCGCGGAAAGTCAGCTTGATGGTGCCGATCGGGCCGTTGCGCTGCTTGCCGACGACCACTTCCGCGAGGCCGCGCTGCTCCTCCGGCAAATCGGGCTTGTACACGACTTCGCGGTAGATGAACATGATGACGTCGGCGTCCTGCTCGATGGCGCCCGATTCGCGCAGGTCCGACATCACGGGGCGGCGATCGGGGCGCTGGTCGACGGCACGGTTGAGCTGCGACAGCGCGATCACCGGCACGTCGAGCTCTTTCGACATCGCCTTCAGCGAGCGCGAGATCTCGGAAATCTCGGTGGCGCGGTTTTCGCCCTGCGCGGTGGCCGCCATCAGCTGAATATAGTCGATGACGATCAAGCCGAGCTTCGAGTACTGGCGCTTGAGCCGCCGCGCCCTGGCGCGCACTTCGAGCGCGGTGAGCGCACCGGCCTCGTCGATGTAGATCGGCGTCTCGTGGAGCTTGCCCATCGCCTCCGAGAGCTGGCCCCATTCCTTGTCGGAGAGCCGTCCGGTGCGCATCTTGTGCTGGTCGACGCGCGAGATGGAGCCCAGCATGCGCATGGCGAGCTGGGTGCTGCTCATCTCCATGCTGAAGATCGCGACCGGCAGGCCGTTGTCGACGGCGACGTGCTCGGCGATGTTGAGCGCCAGGGCGGTCTTGCCCATGCTGGGGCGGCCGGCGATGATGATCAGGTCGCCCGGCTGCAGGCCGGCAGTCATCCGGTCGAGGTCGATGAACCCGGTCGGCACGCCGGTGACGTCGGAAGGGTTGTCGCGGTGATAAAGGTGATCGATGCGCTCGAAGACGCGGGCCAGCACCGGCTTGATCTCGAGCAGGCCCTGCCCGAGGCGGGCGCCCGACTCGGCGATCTGGAAGATCTTGGATTCGGCCTCGTCGAGCAGCAGGCCGATTTCCCTGCCGGTGGGATTGAGCGCGTTCTCGGCGATCTCGGTGGCGACCTGCGCCAGGCGTCGCTGGACCGAGCGCTCCCGCACCAGCTCGGCGTAGCGCCGGATATTGAGCGCGCTCGGCGTATTCTGCGCCAGCGCGCCGAGGTAGGCCGGCCCGCCGGTGCGGTCCTTGTCCTCGCTCGCCTCGATCGACTCGGAAACCGTGACCACGTCGGCCGGCCTGGCGGCCTCCACCAGCTTGGCGATGTGGCGCCAGATGCGGCGGTGGTCGTCGCGGTAGAAATCGTCGGCGCCGACGAGGTCGGCGACGCGGTCGAAAGCGTGGTTGTCGAGCAGCAGCGCGCCGAGCAGCGACTGCTCCGCCTCTACCGAGTGCGGCGGGACCTTGAGCGCGAGCAGCTGAGGATCGGCGCTCTCTTGACGTGCTGTCTGCTGTGCAAGTGCCATTTCTTCGCGGTCGATGAAGCGCGCAACATCATCACCCGCACCGCTCGCCTTGTCAAAACAGACCCTGTGAGCTACTTGTGATTAACCTGTGAGGAGGCTGTTAGCTTTCCCCCTGCACGGATACCGTGACGGTGACGGTGACATCGGTATGCAGCGCGATCTGGATAGGGTAATCGCCGACCTGCTTCAACGGCCCCTGCGGCATCCTGATCTGCGCGCGCTCGACCTCGTGACCCTGCTTTTGCAGCCCCTCGACGATGTCGTAATTGGTCACCGAGCCGAACAGGCGCCCGTCGACGCCCGCCTTCTGCGCGATCTGCAGCTTGAAGCCCTCGAGCTTCACGCCGCGCTCCTGCGCCTTGGCGAGCTGCTCGGCCTGCGCCTTCTCCAGCTCGGCGCGCCTCGACTCGAAGGCCTTCAGGTTCTCCTGCGTCGCGCGCTTGGCCTTGCCGTGCGGAATCAGGTAGTTGCGCGCGTAGCCGTCCTTGACCTTCACCACGTCGCCGAGATTGCCGAGGTTGGCGACCTTTTCCATGAGGATCACTTGCACGCCGCTCTCCTCAATGCAGATCGGTGTACGGCAGCAGCGCGAGGAAGCGCGCGCGCTTGATCGCCTCGGACAGCTGCCGCTGGTAGCCGGCCGCGGTGCCGGTGATGCGCGCCGGGATGATCTTGCCGGTCTCGTTGATGAAGTCCTTGAGCACCTCGACGTCCTTGTAGTCGATCCACTCCACCTTCTCGGCGGTGAAGCGGCAGAACTTGCGGCGGCGGAACAGCGCCCGCTGCCCTTTGTCCTTCTTGTCCTTGGCGAACTTGCCTTTGCCCTTGCCTTTACCTCTGCGCGGCGGCGGCATCTTCAATCTCCTTCAATGAATTCGACGTTGGTTACGTGCAGCACCAGTTTCTTCGATCGCTTGCTCTTCGCGGCGAGAAAGCCATCCAGCTTGATTTCGGTATTCAGGCTCGCCCTGGCCAGCAGCCGGGCCTGAGCTTCAAACGCGATCCCCGCGATTTCGGCATTGACCCTGCGCTTTGCGCCCGCCTCGTCGCGTTCCGATTCATGCCGGAGGCGGAATTCGACTGCGGGAACGCCCGCCGGGGTGTAGCGCAAGGCGCCTAGCTCGATCAGCTTGCCGCGGAGCTCGACCCGGTTCAGGCCGGGATGTCCGCCGGGCGGCCCTCGGCGCCACGTTCCATCAGCGATTTCGACTTCTCCTCCTTCATCATCGGCGACGGAGAAGTCACCGCCTTGGGCATCTTCACGATCAGGTGGCGCAGCACGGCGTCGCTGAACTTGAACGAATGCTCGAGCTCGGCCAGCGTCTCGTTCTCGCACTCGATGTTCATCAGCACGTAGTGTGCTTTGTGGACCTTCTGGATCGGGTAGGTGAGCTGGCGCCGGCCCCAGTCTTCCAGCCGGTGAACCGTGCCGCTGCGCCCGGCGATGACGCCCTTGTAGCGCTCGACCATGGCGGGCACCTGCTCGCTCTGGTCGGGATGGACGATGAAAACGATCTCGTAATGCCGCATGCGATGGATCTCCTTATGGGTAAGCCACCCGCCATGCGCAGCGGTGCGGCAAGGAAAGGGCGCGAATTCTACTTGAAAAGGCCCGACAATTCAAAGTCCGGATGCGCCTTGAGGAACCTGGCCAAGTCGTCATCCAGCGTCGCCCAGGTGATGTGCCGGGCGAAGGCGCGGCCGATCGCGTGGACGAGCCGATTGCGGTGGGCGCAATAGTTGGTGAGAGGCACCAGCCGGTGCCCGGTCTCGATTTTCGGCGCATATCCCGTCTGGCCGCTCTGAATCGCGTCGGCGCCGCGCGACAGCGCCCAGTCCACCGCCGCGTCCCAGAGCCGGAAATACAGCAGCCAATCCCGCGGGCGGCGGTAATCGATGCCGATGAATTTGTTGATGACCCTCGATCCCATATCGAGGCAGAGCATGAACGCGACGATGTCGTCGGAAGACCGTTCCCTCAGCACGATGAAATGCGATGCGGGCCGCGTGGCGATGATCTCGAAGAATTTCCGGTTGAGTTTTTCGAACCGCGTCGTCGCCTTCTGATAGGTCTGCCAGAACAGGCCGAACAAGGCATCGAGCGTGCGGCCATCCGGACCCTGAACGATCTCGACTCGAATGTCGACTCTTGCCGCACTGCGCCTGAGCTTCTTCCTGAGGGCATGCCGCCGGCTGCCCTTCAGCGCGGCAAAGTAGGCTTCCTTGCTGCGCAGCGGGAGCTCGACGATGGTGCCCGGAAAGCTGGCCACCCGGAACAGCCGCCGTTGCTTGGCGAGCCATTCGAGATCCGCGGCATACGACGCAGGGAAATCCTTCCATACCAGCAATGCGGCCGCCAGCCCTCGCGCCTGCGTTTCGAGGGCCTGCTGCAGCGCGAGCAGGGCGCTCCTCGAGTCCACCCCCGGTAGCATCCCGACGGTTCCCTCATCGGCGCACGGCGAGCCGACGAATAGAGTACGAGGACGAGCGAGCGCCGGGAACATCCTGCCGAGAACCTCGACGGCGCGCAGCAGTCCGGGCGGCGCCACCAGAGCGACAGGGAAGTCCATGACAAACGCCGGCGCGATGCCGACCGCAACGCCGTCGCGCTGGATCACGCCGTACAGGAACGAGAATTGATCTTCCAGCCCGCATCGCTCCAGCGTCGAGTACCACCAGCGCCCTTCGAGCGGCGGGGCGAAGCACGCATCCCACAGCGCCGGGTCGATCTGCGACTCAGATTGGACGAAGCGAACCGAGAACCCGGGCGCGCTCACGCGTGGGCGGCCAGCAGAGTCACGCCGACGATGATCAGCACGATGCCGATCCACCGCGTGCCGGTTACCCGCTCGTTCAGGAAGCGCTGGGAAAGGATCGCGACGATGACGAAAGCGATGCTGCCGATCGGGAAAGCGGTGCTGACCTCGACGAACTGCAGAGCGCCCGTATAGATCAATGCCTGAAGTATGAACAGCGCGACTCCCGCGCCGATCCACAGCTGCTTGCTATCCGGCGCCAAGGCCGACTTCTTGAAGAACACCTGCGCAACGCCCTCGATGATGCCGCACAGGATGACCAGCAGTACCCCGATCGTGGTCGCGGTCATTGCCGGATTGCGCTTCTGGCGCGGCTGTCGTGATCGGTGCGGCTGATGAACCAGACCCCGGCGAACACGAATCCGATGCCGAGCACTTTGAGCGCGTCGACGCTCTCGCCCAGATAGAGCGCGGACAGGACCAGGACCAGGATCAGGCTCAGGGCGGTAATCGGCTGCGAATAGCTGAGGTCGCAGCTTTCGAGAACCCGCAGCCAGTTGACCAGCTGCCATACGAACAGCGCTGCCACGAGCAGAAAGAGAGGCTCACGGGATGCAGCCTCGACGGCCGCAGCCACCGAGCTGGGATTGGGCAGCTGCAATACGGCCAGCTTCCACACGATATGCACGGCTGTGTCCAGGATGACGGCGAGCGCCAGTCTGAACACGAGCCCGGGAGGCAGGGTGCTGGCGGCCATGGGCGTTCTTCAGGTAGCGTAACACCTTGAGCAAGGGAGGCGTCCGACTGGAGCCAGGCGGCAGGAGATTCGGCAGAGGATTCGGCAGAACCAGCCGGCTGATCGTGCTTGCCGCGGCATTGCAATCCGGTTGCGGCGATCTGCCTGCGCCGCCGGCGAGCGCGGTGCGGCCCGCGCTGAGCCTGAAGCAGCTGATGGAGTGGGTGATCGATCCTGCCGCGGACGCCGTCTGGGAGTCGGTCAAGACCATCGTCACCGAGCAAGGCACGAAGGAAATCGCGCCCCAGACCCAGGAGCAATGGGATGCAGTGCGCAACGGCGCCGCGCTGCTCGCCGAATCGTCGAACCTGCTCATGATGGAGACCCGCGCCCGGGATCAGGGCGAGTGGCTCGCCGCGGCGCGCCGCCTGGCCAGCACCGCGGAGAAAGCGCTCAAGGCCGCCGAGTCGAAAAATGCCGCGGCGGTGTTTGCCGCCGGGGGAGAGATCTACGATGCCTGCTCTGCATGTCATCGCCGCTACGCGCCGCAATTGAATGCGCACTCAGGCCCTCGATAGATTCTGCTCCTGGCTCGAGCACACGCCGCTCAGCCAGGCGATCCAGAGCGCCGGATGGGTCGTTCCGACCGTGCAGACGATCCATATCCTGGCGATCGCGGCCGTGATGTCCTCGGTGCTGATGCTCGACCTGCGGCTGCTCGGAATCGTCGGACGCGACCAGCCGCTCGCGCGCGTGACGAATCGCTTCCGCCCGGTGATCTGGTGGACGCTCCCGATCCTCCTCGCCACGGGAGTCGTGATGATCATCGGCGAGCCGGCGCGCTCGCTCGCGAATCCCGTGTTCCAGCTGAAGATGCTGCTTCTGCTTGCCGCGATCGCCGTCACCGCCGCCTTTCATAAGGAGTCCAGGATCATCGCCATCCTGTCGTTGTCGCTGTGGGCCGGAATCGTCTTTGCCGGCCGCTGGATCGCCTACTACTGATGGAAATCGACGCCCTGCTGCGGGCCCTGGAGGCGACCGGCGTCGCGACGGCGATCCGCGAGAGCGAGTCGCTGTTTCCGTGGATCGAGTCGCTTCATGTGCTCGCCATCACAATGGTCATCGGATCCATCGCGATCGTCGACCTGCGGCTGATCGGCCTCGCCTCGCTCGAGCGCGCCGCCGCACGGCTGACCTCCGACGTGCTGCCTTGCACCTGGGCCGCGTTCGCCGGCGCCGTGATCACGGGCAGCCTGCTGTTCTCCCCCAATGCATTCAACTACGCGCATAACTCCTACTTCCAGGCCAAGTTCGTCTGCCTGTGCCTGGCCGGTCTCAACATGGCGGTGTTTCACCTTGGCGTCGGGCGCGCGATTGCGCGTTGGGGCGCGTCGGCGCAGACCACCCCGCTGCCGGCTCGCATCGCGGGGGCCGCGTCGCTTCTGCTGTGGATCGGCGTGGTTGCTTTCGGCCGCTGGACGGGTTTCACATTGCATGCAACTCCACTACTATCTTGAGCCCATGAAATACGTCGCCCTTTTGATCGCGATCAGCGCCACCGTCTGGGCCGCCGAGCCCACGACAGAAAAGCCGATCATCAACTCGCCGCCCGCGGCGCGAGACTGGGCCGATCTTGCGAAGCTGCCCGACTGGAGCGGCGTGTGGAATCCGAAAATCACCGACCAGGATGCCCAGGCCAGGACCAACATGCCGCCGTGGAACGCGAAGGCCGCGGCGCTGGTCGCGCACCAGCTCGCCGAAGAGAAGGCGGGCCGGCCGCCGCCGCTGTTCGTGAACTGCCTGCCCGAAGCGATGCCGGCGTGGATGCTGGTCACCCACAATGCGATGGAGATTCTTTTCACGCCGGGCCGCGTCACGCTGCTCGGCGAGTCAGACGGCAACCGCCTGCGCCGCATCTATACCGATGGGCGCCCTCACCCCGCTGACCCGGACCCCACTTTTCACGGCCACTCCATCGGGCGCTGGGAAGGCGATACGCTCGTGGTGGACACCGTCGGCGTGGTGCCGCAGGCCTATATCGCGATCAGCGAGGCGGCGGGGGTGCCGAACAACGGCGACATGCGCATCGCCGAGCGCATCTATCTCGCCGCCAAGGACATCCTGCATGTCGAGCTCGAGATCACCGCGCCCAAGGTCCTCACCAGGCCCTGGAAGACGACGCGAATCTATTTCAGGCAGCGGGCGCGCAAGTTCGACATATCGAAGGCGTCTGTCTCGAAGGCTATTTCGCGCCGGGCACCGACAAGGACGGCAACGCGATCTTCGTCCCGGTCAAGCACGATGTCGGCGGCAACCGCGTTCCCCCGGAATGAAGGGACTTCCAATGAAAAAGCGGATCGCAGCCTTGCTCGGGATCATGGCGGCGTACCCCGTTGCGGCTCACCACTCGACGACGATGTTCGATCACGCCAAGGTGGTATCGATCGCGGGCACGGTCAAGGAAGTGCACTGGACCAATCCCCACGTGGCGATCTTCGTCTACGGCAGCCTCGCTGCGGGCGGCGAGCCGACCCTGTGGCTGATGGAGATGACCAGCCCCGGCAATCTGGTGCGCGCCGGAGGATGGTCGCGCAGCGCCGTCAAGCCGGGCGACAAGGTCACCGTCGACTTCTCTCCGTTGCGCGACGGCAAGAAAGGCGGCGCGCTGAAGAGAATTACGCTGGTCGAGAGTGGGAAGTTCTACACCGCCGACATCCGCGCGCAGGAGCGCGCAAACCTCGAGGAGGAAGCGCCGGCCAAGCCGGCAGCCAAATAGGATGCGCAGGAGAACTTTCGTCGCTTCCAGCGCGGGACTGCTGGCGGCGGCCGCCGGCCAGGGGCTCGTGGGGACCCTCACGGGTCTCCATGCCCAAGCCGCGGTCCCGGCAGCGCCAGCCGGGCCGCCGAGGGGCAAGTGGGTGAGGCTCGCAGCGATTCCCCAGGCAAATGGGGAGCTGCTGGGGGTGGCGATCGACGGCAAGCTCTACGCTTCCCAAGGGCTCCTGCCCGGGTTCAAGCCGGCCGGCCTCGTGTACGAGTACGACCCTGCCAGAGACGCCTGGGCGCAGAAAAAGCCGATGCCGCATCCGGTCCACCACGCGGCGGTCGCGGCGCTCAACGGAAAAATGTACCTGTTCGGCGGCTTCGACCTTCCTGCGTCGGGACCGCCGGGCTGGAATCCTGTCAATGAGGCCTGGGAGTACGAGCCGGCGACGGACGGCTGGCGGGCGCTGGCCCCCATGCCCACGGCGCGCGGTGGCAGCGTAGCCGCCGTCGTGGGCGGGAAGTTCTACGTGATTGGAGGGGCGGGCCCGATGCCTGACGCGAGCACGCCGACGATCCGCCCGCGCCAGCCGCAGCGGTCCTTGGGCAACGTAGAGGAATACGATCCGGCCACGAATAAGTGGCGGGCGCGTGCTCCGATGCCCACGCCTTGCAACCACATGGGCGGCGAGGCGGTGAACGGCAGGATTTATGTAATCGGCGGGCGGCTGAGCGGAGCGTTCATCATCGGCTTGCCGGGGAACATCAACTTGGTGCAGGCCTACGATCCCGTGGCGGACTCTTGGGTCACCAAGAACCCCATGCCGACGGCGCGCAGCGGGCTCAACACGGCCAGTTTGAATGGCACCATCTACGCTGCGGGCGGTGAAGTGCAGACTGGCAACTACCTGGCG
>Ga0137403_10007284_pt1 | contig 12507 bp, 10 predicted proteins | sample CZOMad2_1_16fung_FD_122057 | JGI IMG/M metagenome (GOLD analysis project Ga0137403, IMG submission 122057) | Vadose zone soil fungal communities from Angelo Coast Range Reserve, California, USA - CZOMad2_1_16fungal (Hybrid Assembly) | ecosystem: Environmental > Terrestrial > Soil > Vadose zone...
GACTGGGACTTCTCAAGGGATCTGTGACGCGCCTGGTCAAGGAGAAGGCTTACCAACCATTCTTCAATCACCGCACCGGTCATTGGCTGGGCATCGATGTGCACGACGTCGGCGATTACAAAGTAGGGGGCGAATGGAGGGTGCTCGAACCGGGAATGGCGCTGACCGTCGAGCCCGGCATCTACATTCGACCGTCGTCGCGCCTTCCGAAGGAATTCTGGAACATCGGCATCCGAATCGAGGACGACGTGCTGGTGACCAAGGGCGCTCCGGAAGTGCTGACCGGCGCACTGGAGAAGACGCCGGAGGCGGTCGAGCGTCTGGCGTCTGCCGCGTGAGCGAGAAATTCGACATTGCCATCGTGGGCGGCGGAATGGTGGGCGCGAGTCTTGCCGTTTCGCTCGAGGGGCTGGGCCTTCGCATCGCATTGATCGAAGCGATACCGAACGATTCGGCCTCGCAGCCCAGCTTCGATGAACGGACGACGGCGTTGTCCAACGGCAGCCGCCGCATTCTGGAGACCTTGGGCGTCTGGGCGGCGGTGTCCGGCGCAGCCACGCCCATTCGGAAAATTCACGTCTCGGATCAAGGCCGGTTCGGCTTTGCTCGCGTGGATGCGGCGGAACAGGGATTGACCGCCATGGGTTATGTGGTGCCGAACCGTTCGTTGGGCACGGCGTTGTGGACGAGACTCTCCCGGAGCGAGAGCCTGCGCGTCTTCTGCCCGGCGCACGTGACGCGGGTTCTCCCTACGGACCGCGCGGTGGAGCTGACCATCTCGGAGGAGGGAAGCGACGACGCGACCATCGAGGCGCGGCTCGTCGTTGCCGCGGATGGCGCGCAATCGGCGGTGCGCAGCGCCTTCGGCGTCGCCGCCGAAGTCCGCGACTATGAGCAGACGGCGGTGATTACGGCCGTGCTGCCGCAGCGCTTCCACGACTACGTGGCGTATGAGCGCTTCACGGCGACCGGCCCAATGGCCTTGTTGCCGCTCGCCGACGGACGTTGCACGCTGGTATTGACTCTCAAACCCGATGTTGCGAAGGCGGCGATGGCATGGTCCGACGAAGAATTCATCGCCGAGGTGCAACGCCGCTTTGGATTTCGTTTGGGAAGATTCCTCAAAGTGGGCCGACGTGTGCCGTATCCGCTGTCGTTGACTCGTTCCGGCCGCACAAGCTCCGGACGCTGCGTCGTCGTTGGGAACGCCGCGCAGGGGCTGCACCCGGTCGCGGGGATGGGATTCAATTTGGGGCTGCGCGATGTGGCGAGCCTGGCGGAACTTGTTGCCGATCAACAACGCGCGGCGCAACCAGACCTCGGGGATGGGGCCGTGCAGGCCGACTATGATGCGTGGCGCGCGGCGGACCGAAGCGGCATCATTGCCTTCACGGACGGACTGATCCGCGTCTTCTCGAACCCGTTGGGCGCGGTCCAGCGACTGCGGAATTTGGGATTGCTCGCTTTCGATGTGCTGCCGCCGGCCAAGTCGGCCTTGTCGCGCTTGAGCACGGGCGCTTCGGGCCGCATCCCGAAACTGGCGCGAGGAGTGGCGCTGCGATGACGCCGCGGGCAGCGCCGAGTCGGGATTTCGATTTTCTCATCGTGGGCGGCGGCATCACGGGCTGCGTCATGGCGAGCCTGCTGGTGAACCGAAAGCTGGCCGCACCGGGCCGCGTGGCCATCGTCGCACACGGCGCGCTGCCCGCGTCGATTCCGGCCCTCGCGGATGCCGACTGGGACCTGCGGGTATTTGCGTTGAGCCGCGCGTCACAGCGCCTGCTCGCCATCTGCGGGGCGTGGCAGCTCCTGCCCACGCAGAAATACCACGCCTACGAGCGCATGTGCGTGTGGGACGCACTGGGCGGCACACCGCGGAGCAGCCCGCTGCGGGGCGGCCAACCGCGCGGTGAGCCGCGGGGTGGCCAGCCGCAGGGAGCGGGGTCGTTGAGCTTCGACTGCGCGGAGCTGGGAGAGCCCAACCTTGGGTACATCGTCGAGGGCCGCACCCTGCAGCGGGAGTGCCACCGCGCGGCGACCGCCGCCGGCGTCGTATTCGTCGATGCAGGCGTCCTTGAGATCGAGGTCGACGACGCTCACGTGCGCGTGAGTTTGAGCGACGGCCGCGACTTGCAAGGCCAGTTGTTGATCGCGGCCGACGGCGCCGATTCGACCGCGCGCAACCTCCTCGGCATCGAAACCGCGGGTCATGCCTACCATCAAGACGCGCTGGTAGCGCATGTGCGCACGGCGATCTCACACCGAAACACCGCGTGGCAGCGATTTCTGCCCTCAGGGCCGCTCGCGTTTCTACCGCTGCCCGACGGCCGCTCGTCGATCGTGTGGAGCACCGAGCGTGCGGAGGCCGGCCGGCTGCGCTCGCTCGACGCGGCCGCCTTCGGCGCGCAACTGACCGCTGCGAGCGGCGAGGTTCTCGGCACATGCGAAGTGACGACGCCCATCGCGAGCTTTCCGCTCAAGCTGCAATATGCGTTGGACTATGCGCGGCCGCGCGCGGTGCTGGTCGGCGACGCCGCACATGCCGTGCACCCGTTAGCCGGTCAAGGACTCAACCTGGGGCTTCTCGATTGCGCGGTGCTCGCGGAAGTCCTTGGCGACGATTTGCGCGGCCTCGGCGGCCCCGTCCGTTTCGGCGAGCACAAACTGTTGCGCCGCTACGAGCGCCGGCGGAAATCCGAGAATCTCCTGGCGGCGACGGCGTTTGACGGCCTGGAGCGGCTGTTCTCGAACGACAATTCGCTGCTGGCACGCTTGCGCATCGCGGGACTGGAAGCGGTAGGGCGGGTTCCGTTCATCAAGCGCGAGTTCGCGACCCACGCGTTGGGTTTGAGCGGCGATGTGCCGGCCTTCTTGAGGGCCTAGCGCTACGCAGCTGGCAAAAACCACGCTTTTTGCCAGCGGAAACGAAGCTGATGTCCGAAAAAGCGCCGCAGGCGACTTTTTCCAATTAACTAGAGCTGGTCTATCTTCGCGGCGCAGATGAAATCGTTCTGCGACAAGCCGCCGATGGCATGAGTGGCGTAGGTGATGCGGCAATAGTTGTAGCCGAGTTCCAGATCGGGATGATGATCCTCGACGTTCGCGATGTGCGCGACCGCGTTGACGAAGCTCATCGTGCGGTAAAAATCCCTGAACTTGAACGCACGTTTCAGGCTCTTGGAATCTTCGGCAATCCGCCAATCCCCGTGAAGCTGGCCGAGCAGACCGGCGGCCTCGGCAGGCGTCAGGGGCGGCATTCCGCCTTCACAAGGGACGCATTTCCGCGCGGCTAATTCAGTCATGCCGAAATCCGTGTGTACGTGCGTTCGATGTAGCGCTCGACCAATTCCTGAAACTCTTCGGCGATGCGGTCACCCTTGAGCGTCACCGTCTTCGCACCATCTTCGTAAACCGGGGCGACCGGATGCTCGCCCGTCCCCGGCAGGCTGATGCCGATATTCGCATGCTTGCTCTCACCCGGTCCGTTGACCACGCATCCCATGACGGCGACGGTCATGTCCTCCACCCCGGTCCGTTGCTTGCGCCACTCCGGCATGCGGTGCCGGATATGGCTTTGGATCTTTTGCGCCAACTCCTGGAAGTAGGTGCTGGTGGTACGACCGCAGCCGGGGCAGGCGATGACCATCGGCGTGAACGCGCGCAGGCCCATGGTTTGAAGGATTTCCTGCGCGACGATGACTTCCTGGGTGCGGTCGCCGTTGGGCTCCGGCGTCAATGAGACGCGGATGGTGTCGCCGATGCCTCCCTGCAACAACACCCCCATCGCCGCCGTGGACGCAACGATGCCCTTGCTGCCCATGCCGGCCTCCGTAAGGCCCAGATGCAGCGGGTAGCCGCACCGGGCGGCGAGATTCCGGTACACGGCGATGAGATCCTGAACGCCGCTGACCTTGGCGCTAATCACGATCTTGTCATTCCCCAGCCCAAGTTCCTCGGCCCGCCTGGCGCTGTCGAGAGCCGAGACGACGATGGCTTCGCGCATCACGTCGATCGCCGGCAACGGTGCGGCAAGCTTGGAGTTTTCGTCCATCATGCGGGTCAGCAGATCCTGGTCGAGGCTGCCCCAGTTGACGCCGATGCGCACCGGCTTGTCGTACTTGCAGGCGGTCTCGATCATTTCCGCGAACTGCGGGTCGCGCTTGCTGCCCCTTCCTACGTTCCCCGGATTGATTCTGAGCTTGGCCAGCGCTTGGGCGCAGGCCGGGTGCGCCTTCAGGAGCTTATGGCCGTTGAAATGGAAATCGCCGACCAGGGGCGTGCTTATCCCTTGAGCATCCAGACGCTCGCGGATATGCGGCACGGCGGCGGCGGATTCGTCGTTGTTGACCGTGATCCGGACAATTTCCGAGCCTGCGCGCGCCAGCGCCTTGACCTGCGCCACCGTGCCGTCGATATCGGCCGTGTCGGTGTTGGTCATGGATTGAACGATAATGGGAGCGGACCCGCCAAGGGTCACATTGCCGACCCGTACGGCCGAGGATTTTCTGCGTGCACTCATGTCTATATTCTACCTCAACGGCATAATGCGGCGATGGCGGCCAGAATCGTTTATTCCACGGGCATCGGGAGTTTGTGCCCCAATTGCCGCAGGGCGGTGAAAGACTGCGTTTGTCCCAAGGGGGCCCCGGGCGCCGCCAAACCCGGCGTCGTCCGCGTGGGAAGGGAGGTCAAAGGGCGGGCCGGCAAGGGCGTGACGACCGTGACAGGCGTGGCCTTGAGCGCGGCGGACATCGATGCGCTCGCGACCCGCCTCAAGAAGCGCTGCGGCTCGGGGGGCACAGTGCGCGACGGCGTCATCGAGATCCAAGGCGATCATCGCGAGACAATCGTGGCGGAGCTTAAGAAGCTCGGTTGGCCGGCCAAGAAGTCCGGGGGCTAGACGGGTATCGATTAACCGACAAAAGCGGCATGCGGTCGAGAATCTCGCCGCGCCTGCGCATACAATGCCGGTCCTGATGGAATGCTGGTCCTGATGGAGAGAGATAAACCGATCGCAATGACGCGCCTGCTGCGCGCCTTCGGCTATTCTTTTCAGGGCTTCCTGCACGCGTGGCGCGAAGAGGCGTCGTTCCGCCAGGAAGTAGGCCTGTCGGCGCTGGTGATCCCCCTCGGGGTCTTCCTGGGCCGCTCGGGCGTCGAACGGGCGTTGCTCGTGTCCCCGATGCTGCTGATTTTAGTGGTCGAGATATTGAATAGCGCCGTCGAGGCCGTGGTGGATCGATCCGGCACCGATCGTCACCCGCTCGCCGGCATGGCGAAGGACATGGGGTCAGCCGCCGTCATGCTGAGTTTTGTCCTCCTTGGAACCGTCTGGCTACTCGTCTTGTCGGATCACGGAACTTAAGATTCTCCAACATTAGGAACGGCATGCCGCGCATTCTCCTGATTTTGCCTTTGTTTCTCGTCTATAGCGCGCAAGTCCCGGGTGCGGCCCTGCTCCAGACGCCGGGCTCGCCGGCCAATTGGGCGCAGACGCTGGAACGGATCGCGAGCGGCGTGGTGACGATTCAGATCGACAGCACGCGTGCCTTCGACACCGAATGGAACACGTCCGCCCAGGCCACCGGCTTCGTGATCGACGCGAAACGCGGCCTCATTCTGACGAACCGGCATGTGGTTACGCCCGGTCCCGTGACCGCGCAGGCGACCTTTCAAAACCGTGAGGAGGTGCAGCTCTATCCGGTGTATCGGGACCCCGTGCACGATTTCGGCATCTATCGCTACGACCCGGCCAAGCTCAAGTTCATTCAGCCGGCCGAGCTCCCTCTATATCCCATCGGCGCGGAGATCGGCCGGGAAATACGCGTGGTCGGAAACGATGCGGGGGAGCAGTTGTCGATACTAGCCGGGACCTTGGCCCGGCTGGATCGTGAAGCGCCGGAATACGGCTACGGCAAGTACAACGACTTCAACACGTTCTATTATCAGGCGGCGTCCGGCACGTCCGGGGGCTCTTCGGGTTCGCCCGTGATCGACATCGACGGCCGGGTCGTGGCGCTCAATGCCGGGGGCGCGACCGGCGCCGCGTCGAGCTTCTATCTACCCTTGACCGCGGTGGTCAGAGCGCTGCGGTTCATCGACGCCGGCAAACCGGTCCCGCGCGGCACCCTTGAAACCGTATTCAAGTACACGCCCTACGATGAGTTGCGCCGGCTCGGACTCAATCCCGGCACGGAAGCCCGGATGCGGAGCCGGTACCCGAAGTTGACGGGCATGTTGGTGGTCAACGACGTACAACCCGGCTCTCCCGCGGACGGCGTCCTGTCGCCCGGCGATATCCTGGTGTCCATCGACGGCAAGCCGGTGCCTGAGTTCTTCGTGCTGGAAGACCTGCTCGACGAACACGTGGGCCGGGAGGTCATCGTCGAAGTGCAACGCGGGAGTGCGACGCTGCAACACGCGCTCGACGTGCAATCACTGAGCGCCATCACCGCCGATGAGTACATCGAATTCGGCGAAGCGGTGGTGCATACGCTCTCGTACCAGCAGGCCCGGCACTACAATCTTCCGATCAAAGGCGTGTATGTCGCCAATCCGGGGTATGTGTTCGGCAGCGCCGGCATACCGCGCGGTGCGCTGTTGAGCTCCTTCAACGGCAAGAAAGTCGAGACGCTGGCCGATTTTGAGGCGGCGCTCGCCGATCTCGCCGACGGCGCGCGGGCACCGGTGCGCTACGTGACCCTGGAGGATCCGCGTGCCGCGCAGCTGAAGGTTATCCGGATGGACCGGCGCTGGTTTCCGGCGCGCAAGTGCAAACGCGACGATGCGTTGGGAGTCTGGCCGTGCGCCGGCGTCAAGGCGGGGCCGGACCCTTCGCCCGTGCCGCCAGCGGCCACTCAATATGCGAAAACCGGCGACGTCCGCATCGATAAACTCGCTCCCTCGTTGGTGATGGTGACATTCGACATGCCGTATTCGGTGTCGGGCGTCACCGAGAAGAACTATCACGGCACGGGTCTCATCGTCGACACGCAGCGCGGCTTCGTGGTGGTGGACCGGAACACGGTCCCGCTCGCCATGGGCGACGTACGCATCACCTTCAACGGCACCGTGGAGGTGCCCGGCAAGGTCGAGTTCATTCATCCTCTGCACAATCTTGCCGTGGTTTCGTACGATCCGAAGTCCATCGGCAATACCCCGGTGCGGGCGGCCACGCTGCGCGTCAAGGACCTCGGCGCCGGCGACGACGTGTGGGTCGTCGGGCAGCGCAGCGATTCGAAAATCATGTCGCAGCGGACCCAGGTGTCCAGCGTCGATGCCGTCGCGTTTCCCTTGTCGCGGACCTTGCGGTTTCGCGACAGCAATTTGGAGGCCGTAAGCTTGGTCAACGCGCCCAACGATTTCGACGGCGTTCTCGCCGACGACAAGGGCGACGTGCTCGCGCTCTGGTCGAGCTTCGCGTTCGAGACCGCGCGCGACCTCGAGCAGGTGAATCGCGGCATTCCAGCCGATCTGATTGCGGAAATGATCAAGGTGGTGGCGGACGGGCGGCAGCTCTATTCGTTCGAAGCGGAGTTCGATCTGGAATCTCTGGCCAATGCCCGCAAGCTGGGCTTGCCCGACGAGTGGGTGCGGCGCTTCGAAGATCACAATCCGCAACGCCGGCAGGTGCTGGCCATCGATCGCTTGGCGGCGGGGTCGCCGGCGGCAGCGCTGCTCGAACCCGGCGATCTGCTGCTCGCCATCGACGGCAAGGTCGTGAACCGCTTTCGCGAAGTGGAGCGTGCCGTGCAGACGCCGAACGTGGCGGTGACGGTGTGGCGCGAGGGTGCGGAGAAGAAACTGCAGATGCAGACGCGGGCGCTGAACGGCCGCGACATCGACCGCGTCGTGATCTGGGCGGGAGCTACCCTGCAGGCTCCGCATCGCGCCATGGCCGTGCAGCGCGGGATCGCGCCGTACGGTGTATTCGTCTCGTTCTTCTTCTACGGGTCGCCGGCGACGCACTACGGATTGTATGCCGGGCGCCGCATCACGGAGGTGGACGGACAAGCCACGGCCGATCTGGATGCGTTCATCAAGGTGGTGCGCGGCAAACCTGATCGCGCGTCGCTGCGCCTGAAGACCGTGAGCTGGAATGGCCAAACCGATGTCATTACGCTCAAGCTCGACAAGCATTATTGGCCCGCCTATGAACTCGTTCGGCAGGGCGACGGAAGTTGGACGCGCACCGACATAGATCCGCCCGACTCGTTGGCGGCCGCCGTGACGCCGGCGGCTACGTTGGCGCAAGTGCCGTAATATCCGGCCGGCGGTGGTGGATGAGGTCATCGAATAGCGCCGTCCAGCGGGGCAGGAGGACATTGTTCAGGTCAAATTGATTGACCGCCGTGGCGCGGGCGGCGTCTCGCAGACGCCGCAGACCCTCCTGCTGCCCGAGCGCTTCTTCGATGCGATTCGCGAGCGCCACCGGGGCGAAAAAGTCCACCGTCAGTCCATTTTCGCCATCGCGCATCACCTCGAGCACCGGCGGCGTGGCCGAGCCCACCACCAGACAGCCGCTGGCGAGCGCTTCGATGAACGACCACGAGAGCACGAAGGGGTAGGTGAGATAGACGTGCACTGATGACACCTGCAGCAGCGTCAAGTACGCGTCGTGTTCGATCATGCCGACGAAATGCACGCGGTCGAGATCGAGTTGGGCTCCCAATTCCTGCAGCATCATGTCGCGAAACGTACTACGCGGCGGGGGCGGCGCGCCGTAGCTGACGCCGTCGCCGCCGGCGATGACAACGTGCGCACGCGGACACCGGCGCAGTACCTGCGGCAGCGCCCGCATGAAGACGTGGAAGCCGCGGTAGGGTTCGAGGTTCCGTGCTACATACGTGACCACCTGATCGGCTCGCGTCAACGCGCGGCGCGTCCCCGGCAGCATGAATGAGGCGTTGCGCCGCGGTCGGACAAGGTCCGTGTCCACCCCCTCGTGCAGGCGGCTGATCCGCGGCCGCATCTCGGGTGGATACAGACTGCGCTGCCATTCCGTGGCCGAATGTCCCCAGTCGGCCCCTTCGAAGGCAAGGAGGTTGGTGGCATTGCGCGCCCGCAGGCGTGAGGGATCGTTGAAGATGGAGACGAACTCGGGATCGAAATCCACGTCGACCCCGTGAGCATGGTAATAAAACTCGAAATTGGCCAGGAGCGGCACATCGGGGAACACGTCCTTGACGAACAGCGTCTCGCCCCAGCCGCTGTGGCCCACGATCAAATCCGGATGCACCCCATCATCGCGCAGCTTGCGGCACACTCCGGCGACAGTGGCGCCGGTATGGATGGCGCGATCAACCTCGAGCGTATACGCATGACAGTTGACGGGCCCGCGGTCATCCTTGGGGTAGGTGATCTTGGTGACGCCCGCCATCGCATTCTCGTTGGGCTGGGTGATGAAGTAGACGCGATTGTCGGATTGCCTCGCCAAGTGCCGCACGATATGCCGGTATTGCGCGGGAAAATTTTGATGGATGAACAGGTAGAGCATCGCTTCCCGGCACGACGCGCCACGGTACCGTGGCGCGATGAACTACAAACTGCGGGCGGGCGACCGCTTACCCGCAGTAGCGCCGGCGACAGATTTGCCGATGGAATCATTGACGACGTCGGCCTGCCCGGGTTTTGGCGGCTCATCGCGATAGCGGCCAAAGGAGGGGCCTTTGACCGGGGTACGCTGCGGGTCGATCTTTGCGACCGGGCCGGCGCCGTGCGCCGCGACCGCAGCCGCCGCGCGCGGTGCGATGCGCAGCTGAATCCCCTCGAGCGGATCATTCGCGACCGTGGATCGGCATGGCGCCCCATTGCGCACGGGGCCGACGGTCAGACCGGACTTAAAATAGCCGCTGTACGCACAATCGTACGCGGACGCCTGACCGTTGCCGGGCTTCAGCCGCACGGCGAACCCAACCAAGGGCACCGCCATGCCTTTGGTGCCGCACATCGTGTCATCGCTCATCCAGGGTGTTTCGAAACCGCTTCCCGTCAACGCTTTGTATTCGATGTCCTGGGCGGAGAAATGCTCCAGCGGTCGAATGGAGAACGATTCGATCCACAAATCGGGCGCAAGGCGTCCCGCCCAGGCACCATGGGCAAAGCTCACATCTCCGCGTGTGCGAATGTGGGCCGTTATTTGAACAGGCAGCGACTCGGCAGCGGAGGGATCGAGCGGGAGCGGCTTGTCCTTCACGGCCTGTGCCGCCGCCAGCGGTGCAATCGGCAACGCCTCGTCGCGATTCGCGTCGAGACGTTCCACTTTGATCGTCAGCACTTCGCCGCCCGGCGCACGTACCGAGGTCAGCACCAATGTGGCGCCCAGATGGCCGACTTTGGTGACGAGCAAGTCCTCCTTGGCAAATAGCCACGCGCCGTTCGTCGCCGGTCCGGCGATGAATTCGACCTGATCCGAGCGCACGCCGGGACCCAAGCCCACATGAAGCGCGGGCAATCGGAGTTGCCCGTCCGACTGAATGCCATTCGCAGCGGATGCCTTGACCGAGAACAAGTACAGCCCCGCCGGCAGCGGCAGAATCTGGACCGAGGCACTCAGGGCATTTGTCAAATCGGCGTCAGGTGCCTTCGTCATGTCGCATTTCCGTGCTGGTCCCTCATGATGACGAAACATATCGCAACTGACCGCGACCGTAGAGAGGGGAGGCACAGTAGAGGCACACGAACCCGTGGGCTCGCCGCGAGAGTCATTGCGTGCAGCCGATATCTAAAAGCGCAAATTCCTAAATGCTTAGGAAGGCTTATGCGTCGTGATATCGAACTTGCCGAGATCCGTCACGCCCTTCAGCTCGATGGTCGTGCTGCCGCCGTCGAGTTTGATGATGGTATTCCCACCGACCGAGCTGATTTCGTGACTTTGCTGCAATTGGGCGAACGAGTGGCCGTCGATGTACAACTTGTCGTGTCCCGCCACGAAGTTCGTGATGACGTGCTGTCCCACGTCCTTGGACAGAAATTCCAACACATGCTGGGACTGACTGCCGCCAGTGATCGTATCGCTCGATACGCCGCCCGCGGAAGAATCCTCGCCGGTGCTCAAGCCACCCTGCATCAGAGGTTTGCCGGCAGTGGAAACGAAATCGTGCGAAAAACTGCCCCCCAACAGGGTGGCCTTTCCGCTTAACGCTGGAGTGGATGACCTGGACTGAACCGCCGGACAGCGTCGCTTGGCCGAACAAGCCCTGAATGGAGGCCTGGCCCTTCTCAAAGATCGTGTCCTCACCCCGGCCAAAACTGATCGTATCGTTGCCATTGCCCGGTTCAAAATCGTGATGGCCGCCGGAGACGTGATGATGGTGGTGTCCGCTGACCGAAGAAGCTCCGCTTGGCAATTTCCCTCTCCCAACGCCCTAACAAGGTTAATGATTCGCTTCGACGCGCCGACATCCCCAATTTACAAGTTCAATGTTGCAACTTCCGTACCCGAGCGAAAAAATATGTAAATTATTTGATTCTTTTAAGAAATGGAGCCTTAACTGCTTGAATATAAGGCTTTTTCCCCAATGAGCAATTTCGGCGCCGGACTTGGCCGGCGGGGACCTTCGTCGACGCTGCGCGCCGCGCTGGCGCATCAGGGCGCGCAATGCGCACCGTGTTAAGCCATTCGCTGCGGCGCGAGCAACCGCACTGCGCATGAGATCGTTGCGATTGAATTCTCCGAATTGCTTGCTAACTTAGCCCTCGCCCCCTCATCGTCTCGTAGGCCGCGCGTGTACATCCGCATGGATGCGAGGAAGGACAAATTTTGACAATCTTGTTTCACGAGTACGAGCTGGTCGCAAAATCCGGTCTGTTCGACCCGAACTTCTACATTCGAAACAATGCCGATATCGCGGCGCTCAACATCGATCCCCTCATCCACTACTTGGAATCGGGCTGCCGCGAAGGCAGGGACCCCTGCGCGGATTTCGACACGGCCCATTATCTCGCCCAGTGTCATGCACTCGGAGAACAACCGCCGAATGCGCTGTTGCATTACCTGAGCATAGGGATCAACCGTGGCCTCACGTTGAAGCCGCGTACACGCCACGCTCGCCGCATTCGGAAGCCGACGGCGGTTGCCAAAGCGCCGATCGGCCCGGCAGGGGTATCGCTCGGAGGCGTAGAGGCATTCGGGTATGTAAGCGCTGCGGCGGGATGGCTGTTCAGCGGATGGATACCGGTTCGGACTTCGTTTCCAGACTCCGCGGATGTCACCACTCACTTCGAGCAGAGCCAACATCGCGGCAACGCGACTCTGGCCTTCCATCAACGCCAAGACGGCGGCCAAAGCACCGTCGGGTTCGTGGCGCTCATCCCGGGGACGCGTGATGTCGTCGGTCGACTGCGATTTGTCGCCATGCGCACGGAGGACGCGATTTACCAAGCACATGCCGGTGATGCCACCACCGTGTTATTCGACGACGAACTCATCGGTCACGTACGGCCCAAGCTGATGACTCACGCCTTCATGAGCCGCGGCCGGGACAGCCTCATGTCGTTGGCGCTTCG
>Ga0137403_10007285_pt1 | contig 12506 bp, 12 predicted proteins | sample CZOMad2_1_16fung_FD_122057 | JGI IMG/M metagenome (GOLD analysis project Ga0137403, IMG submission 122057) | Vadose zone soil fungal communities from Angelo Coast Range Reserve, California, USA - CZOMad2_1_16fungal (Hybrid Assembly) | ecosystem: Environmental > Terrestrial > Soil > Vadose zone...
CGTGTCGGCGAGGCTCTCGCCAAAGCCCCCTTCAAGAAACGCCTGTTCGATCTCGTGGTGGCCGCGGGGGCGCGCGCGGCTCGCGGCGAGGCCGGGCTCCTCGACCGCCTGGTGCTCGCGGCTCTGAGGAACCGGGTCGCAGGTCCGGTGCTGGGCAGAATGGGCGGGAGAATGAGACTGGCTATCCTCGGTGGAGCTCCGCTCGATCCTTCCATCGCGTGGCTCTTCGTGGGCCTCGGGTTGCCGGTGTTGCAGGGCTACGGCATGACCGAGGCTTCCCCGGTGATCTCGGTGAACGTGCCCGACAGCAACGTTCCTGAATCGGTCGGCGCGCCGCTCGACAACGTCGAAGTAAAGATCGCGGCGAACGGCGAGCTGCTCGCGAGAGGCCCGAGCGTGATGAAGGGCTACTGGAACAATCCGGAGGCGAGCGCGAAGTCGCTGGACGGAGGCTGGTTGCACACCGGCGACCTCGCGGAAATCGAGGACGGGAGGATATTCATACGCGGGCGCCTGAAGGACGTCCTCGTGCTCTCGAACGGCGAGAAGCTGCCGCCGCAGGACGTCGAGCTCGCGATCCTCGGCGACCAGACTTTCGAGCAGGCCATCCTGATCGGCGAGGGCCGGCCGTTTCTGACTCTGGTTACGGTGACTCGGGAGACCGACGAGAAGAGCCTCATCCAGCGCGCGAACGAGCGCCTGAAGGGATTCCCGCGCTACATCCGGGTCCGCCGGGTCGTGGTGAGCCGGGAACCCTGGACGGTGGACAACGGGTTGCTGACGCCTACGCTGAAGGTGAGACGGGAGAAAGTGCAGAAGCGGTTCGGTCAGGAAATCGAGCGCGCCTACTCCTCGGGCGCACTCGACTGACCCTCAGGACGCGTGCGCGAAACGCGCGCGGATCTTGACAGTGCGGGCCAGGCCATCCATCGCTTCGAAAAGCTGCAGCCTCAAATCGGGATCGAGACTGGGCTCGCGGGCAAAGGTACCAACCTGCTCGAGCGCCTGGACGTCGACCTGTCCGCCGACGAAGGCGGCGAGCCAGTCGTTGACGAAGAAAATCTTGCGCTTTTTCTTCAGCTCCGGCAGCGCGGCGAGCGCGAGGTCGAGGAACGGCTGGGTAAGATCGGCATGCTCGACCGAGTTGAATGGCCCGAGCGCCGCGTCGATCCAGCTCTCGGCAAGCCCGGCCTCGCTGAAGAACCTGTCGAAGTAGGCGCGCTTCGCTTCGGCGCTTCGCTCGGCAGCTCCCGTGGCGAAAGCGTAACGCCGGCCGTCGGCGCCGGGGTCTGCCGCAATCTGGGCCGACAGGAGCTTCTTGGCATCCGGGTCGTCCAGGGCGAGCAGGCGCGCGATCGCCCAGAAGCGGTCGCGCGAGCTGAGCTTGACCCCGGGGATGTCGAGGGTGGCTGCGAGGAGCGCCTTGATCTGCGCGCGGCCGCCCTCCGACCAGGCGCTCGCCATGAACGTCCGCAGGAAAGTGATGCGGCGGCTCGGCGTGTCGGCGTGCAGCATGCCCTCCGACAGGAGCTGCTCGAAGCGCGGTGCCGCCGCGTCCCGCTGCGTGTCCGATGCATATACGAGAAAGGCGACCTGCGCGCGCTGAAGCAGATTCGCGAGCGTCACCGGATCGCGCTCGATCGGCGCGACGCGGATCACGAAGTCCAGGTAGGCGAGCGGCGCGACCTCGGCGTCGCGCACCGATTCCCATAGCGAGCCGAAGACAAGGGAGCGCAGCAGAGTTCCGTCCACGATCTCCGGCCGCTCGAGAACGGCATCCCGGCTCGCGGAGTCGAGGAGGAAGCGCCCGTACCCGTAGTCGCCGAAGTTGGCGAACGCGAGGTCTATTTCCGGCATGCCCTCGATCTGCGGCACCGGCGTGCGCTTGCCGCGTACCTCCACGTCGACCGAGCGCGGAAGCCCTTCCCCGGGGAGGGCGAACACCGTCAGTTTCATCGGCCAGATGTGACCTTCCCCGAGAACATCGTGTTGCTCAAGGACCACGTTCCTCGGCCGCCCCTCGCGATCGGTGTCCCACGACAGCCGCACTTCGGGCATGCCGCGGCTCTTGACCCAGGCCTCGGCCCAGTCCCCGAGCTTGCGTCGCGAGGCGCGCTCGAGCGCGCGAACGAGATCGCTCCATTCGGCCGAACCGTAGGCGTGCGTTTTCACCAGCTGCCTGATCGCGGTGCGGAACACCGCCTCCCCGACGAAGAACTCCGCCTGGCGCAGCACCGCAGGCGCTTTCCCGTAGACGATGTTGCCGTACACCGATTTCGCCCCGGACAGATTCGACAGAGGCCGGTAGATCGGCGTCGTCCCCTGAGTGACGTCCGTCCGGTAAGCGGCGGTCTTGAGCGCGTTGAAGGCGTTCCATACGGATTGGTTCGGCAGCAGGGCTTCGGCCGCCTTCGCCGCCATGAAGTTCGCGAAACCCTCCTTCAGCCACAAGTCGTCGAACCACCGCATCGTGACCGAATCGCCGAACCACTGGTGCGAGGTTTCGTGAAACACGATCTGCGCGCGCGTGAGGATGTCGGTCTCGTTCGGCGCGGAAGGAAACAGGATCGCGTCCTCGCGCAGGAAAGTCGCTCCGGCGTGCTCCATGCCGCCGTAGGCGAGCTCGGGAATGAGTATCAGATCGTATTTTGGAAACGGAAAGCGCGAATCGAAATAACGCTCGAACCAGCGCACTGCCTCTCGGTTGAGCCGCAGCACTTCGGGGGCTTCCTGGCGGGCGCGCGCGAGCTGCGACTTGCGCACGAAAAGACGCGTGCCGCCCGGGCTTGCGAGTATCTCCGCGAAAGGCCCCGCGGCGAAGGCGAACAGATAAGTGCTGATCGGCCGGGTCTCCGCGAACCGGAACCGGCGCACGCTGTTGCCCGCATCCTCCATGCGGGCGACGGGCGCGTTGCTTACCGCGGTCCACGCGCGTGGCATGAGCAGCTCCAGCTTGAAGCGCGCTTTCAGGTCGGGCTGGTCGAAACAGGGAAAGGCGCTGCTGGCGTCCGAGGGAACGAACAGGGTGTAGAGGTATTCGGCACGGTCCTCGCGGTCGATGTAGCGCGTCACCGCGCTGCCCGACACGGCGATAGGCGACTCGAACGAGAACGTCAGCCGGTTTTTTCCGGGCCTGAGGAATTTGGCAGGAACGATCACGTGCTCGCGATCGAGCTTGGCTCTGACCTGCTTGCCGTTCACACGCACGTGCGACAGGCGCGAAACAGGCGACGGGCGCCAGTCGAGAACGAGCTCGGGTACACGCTCGGGGAGGCGGACCTCGACCCTCGCCGTCCCTTTCAGCGTCGCCGCGCTCGGCGCGAGCACGACCGACAGCGAATAGCGGATGTCCCGGTATTGTTTCGCGCGCCACTGCGCGAGCTCGCGCGATACGCCCGGCTCGAGGCCGGGGACCGCTGCGGTTGCGTTCGCGAAGAGACCTGCGGAGAGGAGCAGCGCCGCGCCGCGCATGTGGAGCGTTCGAGTTTTGCGCCGTGTGCAGTTACGGCGGGGTTCAGCTCTTCGGCAGCTTGGGTGCGGACCAGGCCGGGAGCGGCATGCCGGGCCTTCTCAGGACCCGGACCATCCGCAATGCCATTTCGCGGCCGCGGTAGTAGCCCGGGATATACGCGGACTCGGTGAAGCCGAGCGACCTGTAGAAGCTGCGCGCGGTGTAGTTGGAGGCGCGCAGCTCGAGGTGAATAGTGGCAATTCCCGCGGCATAGGCCGATTCGGTCAACCACCCGGCCATGTGCTTGCCTATGCCAAGTCTCTGGTGCGAGGGCCGCACCGCGAGCAGATTGAGGTGCGCATGCTCATCGCCGAAGTACATGATCGCGAAGGCGACGACCCGGTCGCGCTCACAGGCAAGCAGCGTGGCGGTGTCCTTGTTCGCGATCGAGCGCGCCACGCGGTCGGGTCCCCAGGACCAGCCCAGCCCGGTCTCGATGAGATCGCGGGACATCGAGGCGATCTTTGCGGCGTCGGCGGGCCGCCCGGGCCTCAGAGTGATGTTTTTCGCGTTCATAGGGCAGAGATCGAATTCAGGAAGCACCCCAAGATTAGCAGATTGCGGAAAAAGGGGGCTAGAAAGGCTTCACGACGGCCAGCACGACCGCAGCGGCCAGGAACACCACCGGCACCTCGTTGAACCAGCGGTACCAGACGTGGGACCGGGTATTTCTGTCGTGCGCAAAATCCAAAAGGAGCTTGCCGCAATAAACGTGATAGGCGAGCGTCAGGGCGACGGCCACGAGTTTCGCGTGCAGCCAGGCTCCGGAGGTGCCATAGCTCCACAACCAGGCGCCGAAAACCAGGGTCAACAGGGCCCCGGGCGCCATGATGCCCCAGTAGAGCTTGCGTTCCATCAGCTTGAACCGCTCCCTGCCGGCTGCGTCCTCGGTCAAGGCGTGATAGACGAACAGGCGCGGCAGGTAGAACAAGCCGGCAAACCAGGTGACGACGAAAAAGATGTGGAGGGCCTTGATCCAGAGCATCGTTATTTCAGCAGGCGCCGGCGGAAGAGGACGGATGCAGCATAGAACCCGGCCGCCGCATAGGCAAGGAGCACGAGGACGTGCAAGACGGTGTGATTCGGGATTTCGCCGAGCAGCAACGGCCGGGCGATAGCCACCGCATGGGTGAGCGGTAGGAATGCCGCGATCGCCTGAAACGCCGCGGGCAGCTGCTCCACCGGGAAGAACACTCCGCAAAGGAGGCCCATCGGCGTGACGACGAGGGTGAAGTAGTACATGAAAAAATCGTAGCTGCGCGCCATTGCCGTCACCGCGAGCGCGAGCGCGCCGAAGGCAAGGCCCACCAGCGGCACCAGAGCCAGCACCCACAGGGACAGGAGCGAGTGGGTGAGGCCGAGCAGCCACACCACCGCGAGAATCGCCGCTCCCGAGAGCACGCTTTTGCTCGCGGCCCAGACGAGCTCGGCGAGGACCACGTCGTCCAGGTCGAGGGGCGCCATCATGATCGCGTCCCAGGTGCGCTGCACGTGCATGCGCGAGAAGGCCGAGTACATCGCCTCGAAAGTGGCGCTGTTCATGGTGCTCGAGCACACCATTCCGGCCGCGAGGAACGCGATATAGGGCACGCCGCCGACCTGCGGCAGCATCGAGCCGAGGCCGTAGCCCAGCCCGAGCACGTAGATCAGGGGATCGGCAAGGTTGCCGAGCAGCGAGGGGACCGCGAGCTTGCGCCATACGAGCAGGTTCCTGCGCCACACCGGCACGAAGCGCAGGCTCATCGACGGAAGGGCATAGGCACGCATCAGTCTCTCAGCTCCCGGCCCGTCAACTTAAGGAACACGTCTTCCAGATCGGCGGGCCGGTGCAGATAGCGCAGCTCATGTCGCGCAAGATTCGCGAGCAGCGGCGCCGGGTCGGTCGCGTAGCAGAACACGGTGTCGCCGCTTTCCTCCACTCGCGAGGCGAGCGGCCCGGCCTCGCCTTCGGCCCAGGCCGCGACGCCGTCGCCGTGGACCTCCACCACATGCGGCTCGATGTGACGGGCGATGAGATCGCGGGGGCTGCCCTCGGTGATGAAGCGCCCGTGGTCCATGATCGCGACCCGCGCGCACAGGCGCTCGGCTTCCTCCATGAAGTGCGTGGTGAGGACGATGGTCTTGCCCTGGGCCAGGAGCTGCTTCAACCGCTCCCAGATGAGGTGGCGCGCCTGTGGGTCGAGCCCCGTCGTCGGCTCGTCCATGAAGAGCAGGTCCGGATCGTTGATGAGCGCGCGCGCGAGCGTGAGGCGGCGCTTCATGCCGCCCGAGAGCGTCTGAATGCGCGCCGAAGCGCGCGAAGCGAGGCCGGCGAAATCGAGCAATCGTGGAATGCGCTCGCGTATCGAGCGTTCCGGAATACCGAAATAGCGGCCGTAGACGAGCAGGTTTTCCTCGACGGTGAAATCGGGATCGAGGTTGTCCATCTGCGGCACGACGCCCACGCGTACCCGCGCCGGCCTGGCTTCGCCGGGCACCGCCCGCTGCATCAGCTCGATCGAGCCGCCGTCGGGATCGATGAGGCCAAGGGACAGCCGCAGGGTGGTGGTCTTGCCGGCGCCGTTCGGGCCGAGCAGCCCGAAGCATTCTCCCGGGGCGATGGCGAAGCTCACTCCGGCCACCACATCCTCGCCCCCGTAGGCCTTCCGCAGATTGCTGACCGCTAGTACCGCCACGAGTTCTTGACGATGCTCTTGATGAGGTTGAGGCGCAGATGGAAGAAGTGGTCCGCGCCCGGGATCACGACCACGGGTAACTCCTGCGGCCGCGCCCAGTCGAGCACTTTCGCAAGCGGAATGGTCTCGTCGACCTCGCCGTGAATGACGATCGAATCGGACGGCACGGTTTCCGAAGGAAAGCGGCCGACCGCGACGCCGACGAGCACCACGCGGTGGGGGCTGGTGCGCTGCGCCACCTGCGTTTGCACCACGGCGCCGAAGGAGAAGCCTGCGAGCACGAGCGGCAGGTCCCCGAAATCCTTCCCGGCATGCGCGACGACGCGCACCAGGTCTTCGGATTCTCCCCGGCCTTCGTCGTGTTCACCCTCGGAGGCGCCGACGCCGCGGAAGTTCGGACGCAACGAGACATAGCCCAGCTCGACGAAGGTCTTCGCCAGGGTCTGCACGACCTTGTTGTCGAGCGTGCCGCCGTAGAGGGGATGCGGGTGGGCGACCAAAGCCACGCCGCGCGGCTTGTCCTGTGGAAGATCGACTGCCGTTTCGATTTTGCCTGCGCCGCCCTGGATGAAAACGCGCTCGCCGGCGCGGCTCATATGCGCAGGCGCTCGACCACGCGGCCGGCCTTCAGGTGCTCCTCGATGATCTCATCGATGTCCGTGCGGTCGACATAGGTGTACCAGACCGCCTCCGGGTAGACCACGACGCACGGCCCCTCCTCGCAGCGGTCCAGGCATCCCGCCTGATTGACGCGCACCTTGCCCGGCCCCGCGAGGCCCAGCTCCTTGACGCGTTTTTTCGCGTAGTCGCGCATGCCGCTCGCGCCCTTGTCGGCGCAGCACGTCTCGCCGTTCTGGCGCTGGTTACAGCAGAAAAAAATGTGTCTCTCGTAGTAGCTCATCGCAGGGAGTGCCGGAACCGCCGGCGCGTGACTCGAACCGATACCGGATTATAACAAGCGCGGCGTCAGCTCTTCGCGGGGCCGCGATCGGCGGCGAGGAGGACCAGATAGAGCATCGCCGCGAACGGCCAGAGGACGGAGAGCAGCCGTGTCAGGCCGTTGAGGTTGAGATAGTGCCCTTGCTGCCAAAGCGAGAACACGGCGGTGTTGTAGGGATTGGCGGGTGCAAGATTGACGATCGCGGTGGCGGCGAGCAGGGCGAAACCGACGAGCGGAAGCTGCGCCGCGCGCGGCAAGGCGATCGCGATCATCAGGAGAGAGATCGCACCCGCAACGCCGTAGAGCGCACCCGGGGTCACCCAGGACAGCGGGTCCTGCGGATTGACGAGCAAACCGAAGGCGAGGGTATGCGCCGAGAGCGCTGTCGCCATCAGAAGCAAGACAATGCCGCGCACGGGTTGATCGCGCTCGACCAGGCACGCGGCGAGGAGTCCCGCGGCGAGGCCGTTGGCGCAGGCAACCCCGGCTTCGACTCTCAGGAACACTTCGGCCGGGTAGAGCTTGCCGGAGGGCGCCTTGAACAGGTCGCGCAGGTCGCCCATGCCGAAGAGGAGCGTTTCCGGACTGAGCTGCGAGAAAAGCCACAGCCCGAGAAGCACCAGGCCCAAATCGATCCGTCCCCCCGGAAGGAACAGCTCGCTGCGCAGGGCCTGAAGCTTTCCGCGTTCCATGAGGGGACGCGTCGCGACGAGCGCCGCGATCGCGCCGAGCGTGCCTCCCGACGCGTTGGCGAAGATATCGAGGTTCGAGGCCGTGCGCGTCGGCAGGTAGACCTGCACGGACTCCAGCACGAAGCTCGCGAGGACCGAGCAGAGCACGCCGAAGGCGAGTGCCGCTCCGCCGCGCAGCCGCGGATAGGTCGCGAGCACGGCGAGGAAGCCGAGCGGCACGTAGCCGAGGACGTTGACGACCACGTCGAACGCCGGCATCGGCCGGTTGAACGACGCCGTGAGAAAAGCGAACGCGGGCAGGCCGCGATCGCGCCATCCGTAGAGGGGATGCAGGCTCGCGTAGACGACCAGCAGCAGATACGCTACGAACAGATAGCGCGCGAGTGTCGACGCCTGCTCACGGGGCATGGCCGCGTCATTCTCTCATGGACAGAGCGAGCTCGGCCTCGTAGACGGCGAGCGCGGCTGCTCCGAAAAGCGCGAACGTTATCCGCTCGATCGCCTCGTGCTCGTCGGCGAACTTCGAGCACTCGCGGACCGCGATCCTCGCGGCGAGCTCCATGGGGTAGCCGTAGACGCCGCAGCTGATCGCGGGAAAGGCGATGGTGCGGAGCTCGTAGGCGAACGCAACCGCCAGGCTCCGGCGATAGCACGAAGCGAGCAGCTCCGGCTCTCCGCTCGCTCCGCCGGTCCACACCGGGCCCACGGTGTGGATCACGTGCTTCGCGGGGAGGCGGTAACCGAGCGTGATCTTGGCATCGCCGGTGGCGCAGCCGCCGAGCGTGCGGCACTCGCGCACGAGCTCCGGGCCCGCCGCGCGATGGATCGCGCCGTCGACCCCGCCGCCGCCGAGCAGCGAATTGTTGGCGGCATTGACGATTGCGTCGACCTCGAGCCGGGTGATGTCGGCCTCGATCGCGACCAAGCGGCCTTGCATGCCCTAGAAGTAGTGCGTGCCCAGCCACCACGCCACCCCGGCGATGAATGCCGAGCCCGGAATGGTAAAAACCCACGCCCAGACGATGTTGCCGGCCACGCCCCAGCGCACCGCGGAGAGCTTCCGCGCTGAGCCCACGCCGATGATCGACCCGGTGATGGTGTGGGTGGTGGACACCGGGATGCCGAGACCGGTGGCGAGGAACAGCATCATCGCGCCGCTCGCCGAGGCGCAAAAGCCGCCGACCGGTTTCAACTTGGTGATTCGCATGCCCATGGTCTTGACGATGCGCCAGCCGCCGAAGAGCGTCCCCAGACCCATCGCCGCCTGGCAGGCGAGCACAACCCAGAACGGAAGCGGCTCTTCCGCACTGATGAGGCTGGAGGCGATCAGAAGCATCCAGATGATGCCCATGGTCTTCTGCGCGTCGTTGCCGCCGTGGCCGAGGCTGTAGAGCGCCGCCGACACGAACTGCAGGCGCTGGAACCATCGGTCCACGCGCTTGGGCGTCGAGCGGACGAAAATCCAGGACACCGCGATCATCAGGACGATCGCCAGCGCGAAGCCCAAAAGCGGCGACAACACGATCGCGGCCGCGGTCTTCAGGATGCCGCTTGCCACGAGCGTGGCGCTTCCGCCCTTGGCGATTCCGGCTCCGACGAGCCCGCCGACCAGCGCATGCGACGAGCTCGAGGGAATGCCGTAGTACCAGGTGATCAGATTCCAGGCGATGGCGCCGGAGAGCGCGCCGAACACGACGTAGTGATCGATGATGTCCGGGTGGATGATCCCTTTGCCGATGGTGCTTGCGACCGCCACGCCGAAAACGAGAAAGGCGACGAAGTTGAAGAACGCCGCCCACATTACCGCCCAGCGCGGGCTCATGGCCCCGGTCGAAACGATGGTGGCGATCGAGTTGGCGGCGTCGTGAAAGCCGTTCAGGAAGTCGAACGCGAGCGCGACCGCGATGAGAAACAACACGACGTGGAAGCTGATGGTCATGCCCGCGCGCGGCCGGTCAGGCGTTCTCCAGGACGATGCCTTCGATGATGTTGGCGACGTCCTCGCAGCGGTCGGTGACCGTCTCCAGCAGCTCGTAGATCTCCTTCATCTTGATCAGCTCTCTCGTGTCCGGCTCGTGGCGAAACAGCTTCGCCAGGCCGGCGCGCAGCACCTGGTCGGCGTCGGTCTCGAGCCGGTCGATTTCGCCGCAGACTTTCGTTATCGCCTCGGAGTTCGCCATGTTGTCGAGCATCTTCACCGCGGCTGCGACTTTCTCGGCGCAGGCGACGCAGATGTCGGCCAGCCGCTTCGCCTCGTCGGTGACCACACGGAGGTCGTACAGGAACACGCAATGCGAGACGTCCTCCATCAGATCGAGGATGTCGTCCATGCGGGTGATGAGCTGATAAATGTCGTCGCGATCCAGCGGCGTGATGAAGGTCTGATGCAGCAGCTGGATCGTGTCGTGCGTGACCAGGTCGGCCTTGCTCTCGATGGTCTTGATATTGTGGGCGCGGACCTCGAGCTCGCCGATGTTGTCGAGCATTGCGCGCAACTCGACTGCGCCTTGCAGGATCAGCGCGGCGTGTCCGGTGAAGAAGGTGAAGAACCGGCCTTCGTGCGGCATCAGGCGTGCGAACATGGAGCCCCCTAGGAATGGGGCCGCGGAGCGGCCGCGCGAATTGTAGCCGAGTCCGGAGGGGTGCGGACTAGCGGGGCGAGCGCTGGTGATGTGCTTGCGGTGTGGTGCGCGGCAGCATCGAGCCGAGCCCCATACCCGCGATGGAGACCCCGAGGCCGACCAGCGTCGGCGGCACGACGGCGTCCGCCGCGGTGAAGGCGGCGATCAGCCAGGCGAGAAGCCCGAATACGGACGACAGGATCGCCCCGGTATTGTTCGCCTTTTTCCAGAAAATGCCCGCCGCGAGCGGCACCAGCGCGGCCACCAGCGTTACGGTGTAGGCGTTCTGCACCATGTCGTACATCGTCTGCTTCGAGCGCAGGGCGAATATCAGGGCGGCGCAGGTGAAGGACACCAGGACGACGCGGAGCGTGAGCAGGAACTGGCGGTCGCTCATGTTCGGATAGAGCGGACGGATGATATTTGCGGTGCACAGCGAAGTCGGGGCGATGATCGCCCCGCTCGCCGTCGACAGGATCGCCGACAGCAGCGCGCCGAAGAACAGCACCTGTATCCACATCGGGGTGTGGTCGAGGATAAAAGCCGGCAGGATGCGCTGCGTTTCGCGGGCATCCTCGGCCGACAGCAATGACACTAGCGACGGGTCGATGAGGAGTCCCGCGCAGACGATGTAGATCGGCACGAACACGAAGCCGAAATAGACGACCCCGCCGAGCAGGCTGCCGGCGATCGCTGTCCTTTCGTTCTTCGCCGAGGTCACGCGCTGGAAGATGTCCTGCTGCGGGATCGAGCCGATCGCCAGCGTCAGGAACGCGGTGGTGAAGGCGAGCCATTCCTTGGTGCCGCCCTTGGGCCAGAACTCGAACTTTCCTGCGGCAGCGGCCGTGGCGATGACCTTTTCGGGCCCGCCCGCCATGTCGCCGACGAACCATGCAATGACCCCGAGGCCGAGAATGATCATGATCGACTGGAACAGATCGGTCATCGCGACCGACCACATCCCGCCCCAGATGGTGTAGGCCAGGACGATGACGCCGCTGATGATGATGCCGGTCGGGAGCGAGACGGCGCCGCCCGTCAGGGTCGAGAAGACCAGGCCGAGCGCGGTCAGCTGCGCCGCGGTCCAGCCGAGGTAGGAGACGGCGATGACCACGCTGGCGCCGAGCTCCATGGCGCGGCCATAGCGCTTGCGGTAGAAATCGCCGATGGTGAGCAGGTCCATGCGGTAGAAGGCGCGTGCGAAGAACACGGCGACCAGCACCAGACAGAACGACGAGCCGAAGGGGTCGGCGATGATGCCTCCCAGCCCGCTCTTGGAGAACTCGACCGATACCGAGAGCACGCTTTCGGCGCCGAACCAGGTGGCGAAGACCGTCGCCGTGTTCATGTACAGGGGCAGGCTGCGGCCGGCGACGACGTAGTCCCTCGAATTTTTCACCCGCATCGCCGCCCACAGACCGATCGCGATGGTGACGAGCAGGTACAGGACGACGAACGCGATCAGCATGGCGCGGATTATAGACTCGCCAAAATCGGGCTCACCAGAACGCCGGGCCTGCGGCCACGGCGAGCGCCAGCGCGAGGAGGGCGACCGCGAGCCCGATCATCCGGTTGCGGCGGCGCTCCAGCACGAGAAGGTCGGCGAGCATCCTCTCGATGCGCTCGACGTGATCCACTGCGAGCGCGCGGTGCAGCAGGCGCGGTAGCTGCGGCAGCATCGTCGCCCAGTGCGGCGCTTCGCTGCGCAGGGTGCGCAGCAGCCCCTTGAAGCCGACCTGCTCGCCCATCCATTTTTCGAGGAAAGGCTTGGCGGTGGTCCACAGATCGAGGTTTGGATCGAGCTGGCGGCCCAGGCCTTCGATGTTGAGCAGGGTCTTCTGCAGCATCACCAGCTGGGGCTGGATCTCGACGTTGAAGCGGCGCGAAGTCTGGAACAGGCGCACCAGCGCGCGGCCGAAGGAGATTTCCCCGAGCGGCCGGTCGAAGAACGGCTCGCACACCGCCCGGATCGCGCCCTCGAACTCGTCCGCCCGGGTGCCGGCAGGCACCCAGCCCGCCTCCAGGTGGGCGCGCGCGACGCGGGCGTAGTCGCGCTGGAAGAAGCCG